>Ga0180215_1000928_pt1 | contig 33987 bp, 26 predicted proteins | sample eDN3rd37CBELigBY_FD_128871 | JGI IMG/M metagenome (GOLD analysis project Ga0180215, IMG submission 128871) | Enriched backyard soil microbial communities from Emeryville, California, USA - eDNA 3rd pass 37_C BE-Lig BY (version 2) (version 2) | ecosystem: Environmental > Terrestrial > Soil >...
CATTGGAGTACGGAAAAATGGTCAATGAACATGATGGAGTATAACGTGTATCTAAAGGAAGCCGGATCTAAATAAATCCGGCAATCACATTTAGAGAATTTACACACAATTATGGACTTGACCGCGGTTGCGCCAGTTCAGTGAAAAAGCCTGCAAAAGTGCAGGAAATGTTGATGGATGCGTCTGTTTTTTAAGAAAGCATGCGTAAGTGCAGACTTTTGTAGTGTTACTTCCCCTTTTGAGCGTTCTTGCCTTAAATTCCTGCACTCTCGCAGCTTTTTTCGCTATACCCCCTACTTTGCCCCAAAAATGATGTAGTTTTGCAGGCTTTGTATGTGCGGGGATATAAAGGGGGCGGCTGCTTGGCGGCATATCATGCTTTCTTCGGAACACATTGCGAAATGTATATGATATTTCATATTGAATTAGTGACCTCTATCGCGTGTGAATCTGCATGAATTTTCATATACAATCTTCGGAATAAGCGTCGAATCGCGATTTGTATACGATATTTCATACAGAATCAGCGATATAGACCCTTTCGCGGACAATTCAATATGATTTTTCATGATGGTGAAGGAGCTAACTAGTCAGGCAGGAAGTAATGATGTGCAGAGAGTCCCACTCGCCGCGGGAAAATCGGGTGACCGCATATGTCTTGGGGAAGAGGGCGCGCTGAATTTGCTTCGGAGCAAGTCCGGATCGGTGCAGCTCCGCAATTTGGCTCTGCAGCTCGAGCATATAATCCAGCTTGCGCTGCAGGGCCGAGCGCCCGTCTTTGACATAGCCGGCGTGGCAGCAGAACATCTCGCCAAAATTATACGTCAGCACCTTTTCGATCGATTGAATGAGCTGAGGCATGCTTTCGTCACGCAGCATCACTTTAAACCGATCGCTTACATACAAATCTCCGCTAAATAATTGGCCTGTCTCCGTATTGAGCAGACAGATATGATCAGCCGCATGTCCCGGCGTTTCGATCACTTCCCACTTAGCGTTGGAAGAATAAAGTTGGTCGGTCAGCGGCTCGGCTTGAAAGGGGGCGCGCCTGCCCCAAAACAGCTTCCGATATAAAGGGTAGTCCGCTTTTTCCGAGCAATCGGCAATTTTCTGAGCGTGCATCAGAATCGGAAGCTTGCGCTCCTTTTGCAAAAAGGCGGCATTGCCGGTATGGTCCTCATGATGATGAGTGATAACAATCTGCTCAATCTTTTGCTCGTTCAGGAAAGGAGTGAAATGCTTTGCCAGCGCTTTGGCCCCGGTATCAATGAGCAGGCCGTCTGCCGAGAAGCAATGCACATTTAAAGCTATGCCTTGAAATGAGATTTTCCCATTAACCATCTGTACGCCGCCGACCTTTGCGCGATCGGCCTCTATTTTAAAAAACAACGGACTATCCCCTTTGAATGGAGTTTCGATTTAATAGACTAGCATAGTTATAACATGAAACCGGTCCAATGTGTATAAAGCGGCAGTTTCTGAAAAAAAGGGGTTTTCAGCGGCCTTCACGAATGTAGTGTAAAAGCACTTCATAAACAATTAGAAAGAGGTTCAAGAAAGGAGCGCTCATGCCTAATCTGCTAGATCTTGATGCGACTGAGACAGCACGGCTCATAAGAGAAGGCGTCATAACTTCTATAGATGCGACCAACCGTTTTATCGCGCATCTTCAGAGTATGAATCTCCATGTTAATTGCTTGTCCGGCGAACGATTTGAGGAAGCGCGCAGGGATGCGGCAGCAGCGGACGAGCAAGTTCAAACAGGGCGGCCGACAGGCCGCTTGCATGGGGTTCCGATCAGCGTGAAGGATTGCTTCCACATCGCAGGGATGGCTACGACAGCAGGACTGCCTTACCGCAAAGGAATCATTGAAGAAACCGATGCCGATGTTGTAGCGATGCTGAAGCGCGAAGGGGCCGTTATATTAGGCAAAACGAATACTCCCGCATTGTGCTTCTGTCAGGAGACCGATAATAAGCTGCATGGCCGAACGAATAATCCATGGAATTTGGAGCGGACGGCGGGCGGCTCAAGCGGCGGCGAGGGAGCGTTGATTGCGGCTGGAGGAGCGGCAGTCGGTATCGGAGCCGACATCGGCGGCTCTATCCGGTTTCCAAGTCATTGCAACGGAATTATTGGCTTTAAATCAGGTAATAAGAAGGTGTCGGCGGCAGGAAATTATCCGTTTGTCTCCATTGCGGAGCAAGATCGGATGCTTGGCATCGGCGCAATGGCGAAGTCGGTGCGGGATGCTCGATTAATGAATGAGATTATATCTTCGGCGGCGCCGGCACATGCCGAGCTTGGGCAGTTCAAGCTGATGATTCCAGGCAGACAGCCAGGCTTGCCGTTAGGCAAGGAAACGGAGGCTGTTCTGAGCAGGCTGCGCGCCGAGCTTGGTCAACACTTTGAAGTTCATGAAGAGATGCCTCCGCATTTCAAGCCATCTGCATTAGTATGGCAGCAAATTATGTCGATTGACGGTGCGAAGCATGTTCGTCAGCTCATCTCAGAGCACGGCAATTTGAAGCCGATGAACGAATATGTAAAGGATCGGTTCTCAGGCGGATCTGACGTTCATCCTTATTTGACATGGGCGTTAATTGGGGCCGGCCTATTCAAGCCATCTCCGAAGCGGGTAGCCGAAATAGGAGCCTTGCTGCAGCAGGGCGATCAAGAGCTGGATGCGTATTTTCAGGATCGTATTACCGTTTTGCCTGTATACCATTGTTCCGCGCCCGTTCATGGACGGCTGTACAAGGAGCTTTTTTCCATTCAAAAAACTTACTTAAAATATATTCCTTATGTCGCGTATGCCAATGTATGGGGGCTGCCATCATTAGTCGTTCCTGTTGCTGAGGACAAGGAGGGACTGCCGATTGGCGTTCAGCTTGTGTCCCGTCCCGGCAATGAGGAGGCGTTATTTCAGCTTGGCGAGCTGCTTGAGCAAAAGTATAGAGGGTATAAGAGATGCGAGAAGTATGACCAATAGTTATCGATTTCAATAAATAACGAATTCAAGAGGTGGAGGAATAAGCCTGATGTCAGCCTTTGTCGAATGGGAGCTTGACGTATTGCAATGGTTGTCGGAGCATCGCGGGCCTTTTGCAGACTTTCTAATAAGCGTACTCAATTTTACCGGGGATGTCATGTTTTTCTCTATTGCGCTGCCTTTGATCTACTGGCTCGTCTCGAAGCGTTATGGCATTCAACTGGCGATGATCGTGTTTACGAGCTTTTTTGTCAATGTGTACTTGAAGGATCTGCTTCAAATTCAGCGCCCATTTCAAGCGCATGCGGACCGCATTGTGCCGCTCGTCGACCAGCATGGCTACTCGTTTCCAAGCGGGCATGCGCAGCACAGTTCGGTGTTTTGGGGGTTTATCGCGAGCAGGCTGCGGCGTAACTGGATGTACGGCGCTGCGGCTGCCGTTATTTTAGCGGTCGGGTTCGCCAGAATGTATTCGGGCGTCCATTATCCGAAGGACCTATTGTTCGGCTAGGCGATCGGAATCGTCATTGTGCTGCTCTCATCCTTCTTGATTAAAAAGACGGAGAAGTTCTATTTTTCTAACGCTGTTCTAGTCGGAATAGCGGTATTGGCGCCTGCCCTATTCCTCACGCTCTATCATTTCACGGCGAAAGGCAGGCTGGATCAAGAGGGGGCTTATCAAGCGAGCGGCCTTGTCGCCTTTTCGATTCTGGGCTATGTATGGGAGAGAGCGCGAATCCGTTTCGTCATTCCGGCCGGATGGGGCAGAAGATTAGCGGCATGCTTAATCGGAATAATCGGTCTATTGGCGATCAAAGAAGGGCTTAAGCTTGTTCTGCCGGAGCATGGCTGGTCCGATTTTATCCGTTACGGGCTGATGGGCTTTTGGACGATTGCGGTCTCGCCATGGCTGTTCGTGCGGCTTAAGCTGTACAATCAGCAGCAGGAGAAGGCGGCAAAAAGCAGCGGCATTTCGCCGACTATGTGAAACGGTTTCACGGGAGGCTTCAAAAGGACGATTCGCCTTTTGAAGCCTTTTTTAATAGACATAAACGGTCATCTATTCTGCTGTTCCTGTGCTATGATAGAGTTAATTAACGATGGAAGGGAGAAACGGCATGCGTTCATTCTGGGTTTGGCTTACCCTTCTCGTCATGAGCTGGCTAGGGGCGATGCTTCCTGAGCTTCAGCATGGGAATGCCGGCGAAATGCCTTGGCGAATAGGGGGAAGCGCTATATTTTTCGCGGCTTTTTTTGTAGCCCCGATCTATAAAAGCAGGCCCGTTAAAGTATTTATCGCACTTAGCATTGCCGCTGTTTTCGCCATTGTTGCATTATGGCCGACAAGTTCAAGCGGCTTTAATCTATACAGCATTCTCGTTTACTCCATTGTTGCCGGTAAAGCGGCGTACCGTCTTCCTCCTGTTTATGCAGCCATAATTGGCCTCGTCCTGTTATCAGGCGCGCTGATGCCGGGTATGTTGGGCTATAGCGATTTTCCTATACTCTTTTATTTACTGTACGCAGTCATTTTGACTGTCGGACTTTCCGTATTTTGTATCATTAGATCCCGTTATGAAGAGATGTCGCTTCGAAGCGAAACGCTGCTTAGCGAATATCGTAAAATGAAGCGAAGGCTAATAGCCGATGAACAACATGCCCGTCAAGAAGAGAGGGCTCAAGTAGGCAGAGATATCCATGACTCTGTCGGTCATAAATTAACAGCGCTGCTTATGCAGTTGGAGATGCGCCGGATGCAGGCTGACGGAGAGACGGCCGATATGCTGACCGGTCTTAAGACGCTGGCTAAGGAAAGCTTGGAGGAGACGAGAGCGGCCGTCAAGTCGCTGAAGCATCAGGAAGCGGGAGGATTGCCCGCGATTATGGGGCTTCTTCGCCGGCTGGAGTCGGAGAGCTTTATGCGCGTCAATCTGACGGCCCGTCACGGGGCTTTGACCGCTCCTTTGAATAATGCGCAATCGATAGCGGTGTATCGCGCCGTACAAGAGGCGATCACCAATGCGATGAAGCACGGGAGCTCAAAAGAGGTGCATGTTTTGTTCGAAGCGCCGGGCGGAGGGCTGTTTCGATTCGAAGTGAGCAATGCTTGTTCCCGTGCAGGGCAAGCTTTACGTGAAGGCTACGGATTGCAATCGATGAGAGAGAGGATCGAAGGGGCCGGGGGACAACTGGAATTGTTTCCATATGACAATCAGTTTGTCATACGCGGCACGTTTTTGACGCAAACAAGCTTCGGCAAGGAGGAAATACATTGATTCGAATATTGCTCGCAGAGGATCAGGCGATGGTTCGGCAAGGCTTGAAAATGATGATTGAAAGCAGCGGCGACTTGAAGGTCGCTGGAGAAGCAGGCAACGGAAAGGAAGCTGTCGCCTTATGCGAATCGCATTTTTTTGATGTCGTCGTGCTGGACATACGTATGCCGGAGATGAACGGGCTTGAAGCGGCACGCATTATTCGTTCACGGTGGCCGGCAAGCAAGGTGCTCATGCTTACGACCTTCAATGACGACGAATATGCGCTGGAAGCGCTGAAAAGCGGAGCAAGCGGCTATATGCTGAAGGACGCGGAGCCTGAAGCGCTTATTCGGTCGATCCGCAGCTGTCTGGCGGGAGGGCTTTCGTTGCAGGAGGATGTGGCAGCCAAAGTGATTCCTAAGCTGCTTGATGTGAAGAAGGAGCTGTCGGTCGACGCGTCTATTACACCGCGCGAGCTTTCGATTGTGCGGCTGGTCGGCGAAGGGCGGAGCAATCGAGAGATTGCAGATGAGCTAGGTTTGTCGGTCGGAACGGTTAAAAATCATATCAGCCAAATTATGGATAAGCTCGATCTGAGGGACCGGACGCAGCTTGCGATCTATGCGATTCGGCATAACGCGGTGTAATTCGGCCGCAGTATGACGGAAGTCATGGTTATGGCGAAAAGTGATGACTGAAGGCAGTGACGGCACTGTCTTTTTTTATGTACGCTAATAGCATCAAACCCAAAGGCGGTTAGAAAGCAGACAGGAAAGCCGGGTATGAAGGAGTGCTGAAAAGATGCTGGAAACGGTAGAGCTTCGCAAAGTTTTTAAAGGCAAGACAGCTGTCGACGGAGTAAGCCTATATTTGGACCGCGGCGAATCGGTCGGCCTGATCGGCCCGAACGGGGCGGGGAAGTCTACGACGATCTCGATGATCTCGTCCTTGCTTAAGCCGACCGGCGGCGATGTTAGGCTGGATGGAAAGAGCGTCATAAAAAGCCCGCAGCACATTCGCAAGGTGCTGGGTGTCGTTCCGCAGGAGATCGCCTTGTACGAAGAGCTGTCATCGTACGAGAACTTAAAGTTTTTTGGCCGTGTGTATGGTTTAAAGGGCAAGGAGCTCGATAATAAAATTCAGGAGCTGCTGGAGATGGTCGGTCTGCGCGACAGGCAGAAGGAGCTGATCAAGACGTATTCCGGCGGGATGAAGAGGCGCATTAATATTGTGGCTGCCCTCTTGCATGATCCGCAAATCGTCATCATGGATGAGCCTACAGTCGGGATCGACCCGCAGTCCCGCAATCATATTTTGGAAACGGTGCGGCTGCTAAATCGCGAGAAGGGCACGACCGTCATGTATACGAGCCATTATATGGAAGAAGTGGAGCAGCTCTGCAGCCGGATGTACATTATGGATCACGGCCGGGTCATTGCTTCCGGTACGAAGGAGGAGCTGCAGCGTATTCTATCGGGCGAGGATACGTATTTGATTCATTTGAGCCATCAGGACGCTGATCTGACCCGCTCGCTGCAGTCGATTGCAGCCATTAGGCAGGTGGAGGAGACGGAGCAGGGCTTAAAGCTTATTGCCGAGAAGAACAGCCGCATTTTATCGGATATTGTTCAGGCGGCGGAGCGCCGGCAGGTGCAAATTGTCAATATGCATGTTCAGTCGCCAAGTCTCGAGGATGTATTTCTTCATTTGACCGGCCGAACGCTTCGGGATTGAGGGGAGGCGCAGCGTATGGGTATTTTCTTCAAGAAGGATTTCCTCGTTTATTGGCGTGACCGCAAAGAGATGCTGATTTCTTTGCTCATGCCGCTTGTGTTGATTCTAATCCTTGGCTTTGCGCTTCCGGGCTGGGTCGAAAACAGCAGTAATACGATCGATGTCAAAGCGGCGTTAGTCGTCAAGGACGACTACGAGTATGGGATGGAGCGCTTTATGGAAAGCGTACAGCAGCTTCCTTTAGCGGCGGAGACAAAGGCGGAGCTTAACGCGCAAGCGGAGAGAATGAATCCTGCGCGCATGCTGACCGAGCTGCTGATGAGTGAAGAGGTGAAGGACTTCGTTCACTTGTCCTCGCTTGACGAGCAGGCTGCGCTGACCGAGCTGAAGGAGGGGAAAATAGAAGCTATTATTACGATTCCCGAGAGCTTTACGCAGGCCGCGCTTGACAGGCTGCTGCTCAATTCGGGAGATAGCGCATCAGTAGAGCTAACGGCCAATAAGGATTCTTTGAAAGTGAGCGTTTTGAACAACATCATAACGGGCTTTCTGAATAGCGTTAACGAACAGGCGTCGATCAGTTATGCCATTGCAAGCCAAGGCGGGATTGCGAACGGCGAAGATACGGCCGCCGCAAGGCCGGTCGGCGGGATGGAACGCATTGAGGGAGCGTCGATGATTACATCGTTTCAGTACTACACGTTAGCGGTTAGCCTCTTCTTCGCATTGATGGTTGCCGGCACTACGGCTTCCAAAGCGATAACGGAGAAACGGGAACAAGTATTTATGCGGATATTGCTGGCCGGGACGCATCCGTATCGATATTTGTCGGGCAAAATCGCCTCCACCTTTATCATGAGCATGCTGCAGCTTACGCTGATAACCGTCGTATCGCATTTCATTTTCCGCTTGTTTCCGGATAAAACGTTTGAGTTTTGGGCGGGCTTGCTTCTGTTCGGCGTCATGTTTTGCTTAACGTTGTCGGCTTTATCCGGCTTGTTTACTGCATTGCTGTTCCGGATGAACGATGCGGATGTTGCGTCGGGCATTTCGTTCATTCTCCTAGTTGTAATGGGAGTGATCGGCGGAAATCTGGTGCCGCTGTATATATTGCCGGATTGGCTGATGGGCATTGGCAGCGCCATTCCGAACGGGATTGCATTAACCTCGATGCTGCAATGGATTCAAGGCATTCCGTTCAGCGAACTCAGGCAGCCGATCCTTTATCAGGCTTTGTTCTTTGCTGCTATATTGGCAGCGAGCTTATGGGTTTTCCCTAGAAGGGAGCGCAAATCATGATTCCAATTCTTTTGTCGCAGTGGATGAAGGAGAGGCGAAATCCTGCGCTGCTGCTGCTTTTTACGGGCATTACGATCGTTGCCGCACTATTGTTCGGAGGCAGCAAGGACAGCAAGATGATGATCGAGGTGTTCAGCGAATCGGGAATGCCGGCCGAGGACAGAGCCGGATGGATTGCGCTGCTCAATCAGAATGAGTCGTATCTCTTTAAGGAGCAGGAAGAGGAAGCGGCAATAAAAAAAGTCCGCGAGGGCCGGGCGGATTTGGCGCTTAAGCTGACGGACGACGATTACCGGATTATTGCGGCAGTCGATAACCCTAATGTTCAGCTGGTCGAGCAGCATATCCGCACGGCGTACGAGCGCGAGCTCCAGCTAAGGGCTGCCGCTTCGGCTGTAGAGGATGAAGCCATATTTCGCAAAAGCGTAAATGCCTATTTAGAAAATCCGCCTTTGCAGCTTCGTCTGGATGGAGGTGGCGGAGGGGAGCTCATCCAATATGATATGGGCATGCAGCTGCTCTTTGCTTTCTCGCTATTTTTGACTATGTTTACAGTCGGCTACAAGGTAAATGCCATTACGAAGGACAAAGCTTCCGGCGTCTGGAATCGCCTTATTTTATCGCCGCTGCGCAAGACGGAGATGTATCTGGGGCATCTGTTGTACAGCACCTGTATAGGCATACTACAGATTCTTCTCGTATTTTCCATCTTCCGATTTGTGTTCGGCTACGATCTGGGCAGTCAGTATGGCTTGCTGCTTCTCGTCATCGTTGTCTATACGCTGTCAATCGTTTCTTTATCGATTCTATTTGTCGGCATGCTGAAAACGCCGGAGCAGTTTACGGCACTGTTCTCATCCATCATCCCCATCATGCCGCTGATCAGCGGCGCGTACATGCCGCCGGGAACGATTACGAACCCGTTCCTGCTTGGCGCTGCAGAGGCTGTTCCGATAACGCATGCAATGGAAGCTTTGACCGGCATTGCCATGTACGGGAATGGAATCGCCGAGCTATGGATTCCTCTTGCAAAGATGCTGCTCATTAGCGTGCTTTGCATGGGGATCGGCATCAATATGATGGAACGAAAACAGGTATAAGAGAAAAAACCGATCGGCCAGTTGGTCAAGACCCCATTTTTAAGACACTGAAATAATACTCTAGACTATAAGCTGCTTCCGGTACTTCACCGGAGGTAGCTTATTTAAGTCCATATATTCCTCGCGAGGTCCCCGTCCATCCAAGTCCAAACTCGCCATGCTCCCGATACTTTCTCAACCATACATTCAGCGGATGCCGATCTGGCATACCAAACTTCTCCGTGAACCATTCTCTGGCTAGTTGACAATAGAACGGCAGGAATTTCGAATCATGAGGCGAGTATCAAGCAATGTCTTCATGTTGATATGCTTGGGGTCTTCAACCATGGATAAAAGATTTATAACAGCTAGTTCAGCGATCTTCTTTTTTTCAACATGAACCGTTGTAAGCTCAGGAGAGATGACCATTGACTCATGAATATTGTCGAATCCGATGACAGACACATCTTCCGGGATTCGGATGCCTAATTCTGATAATGACTTTATAACGCTAATGGCGATATAATCGCATTCGCAGAATAGAGCGGTAGGAAGCTGCGGAAGCAGCTTGGAGATGTCTGCCTTGAAATCCGCTTGCGAGCACACGATAGTCGGTGATACGGAGAAAGTATGAGCTTTGGCTAATGACAAGCCTTGCTCTTCCAGCGCAGAGAGAAAGCCTTGCTTTCTCGATTCGAAATTATACATACGATCATGGGACTGTACGTAACCGATGATACGGTGACCGAGCTGGATAAGATGCTGCGCAGCCTGGTAGGAGCCCATCATATTATTCATAACAATGAAATTCACATCCAATGTATTAAAGCACGTGTCAAGGACGATCAGGTTTTTCTGCTTCTCTGATACGAGCCGGACTTGCTCCTTGGAAAGGTTCGTTCCGAGAAGTATTATGCCGTCTGACTTGTGCTCAGACTCCAATTTTGTAATTTTGTCCTCTAATTGGTCGGAAGGGACTGCTGAGAAAAACAATGAGCAGCCTCTCTTGCGACATTCTAGTTCAATTTCGTGAATCAGTTCCATGAAGAAAGGCTGCTTATTGAACTGATCTGACACGATGCCGGAATTCGTGCAAGCCACAAATCTTATAATATGTGACGCAGCTAGTCGGCTGTTAATCGGGACTGAGATTTTTGGCTTGTAACCGGCTTCTTGTGCAATCGTTATTATTTTATTGCGTGTGGCCTGGCTTATCCCCGGTTTACCGCTAAAAGCCAAAGAAACAGCTGTTTTGGACACGTTGGCTAAACGTGCGATATCTTGCATCTTCAATAGAAACTGCACTCCTTTTCTACTAGGGGCTAGAAGTTTAGTTTAAATACTTGGCGAATCAGTAGATATAGTTTACTAGCTAACTTAAATATAGACAATGGTTTTGTAAACTAAATTAAAAAATTAGATATTGTTAAGCTAAATATAACTAAAAAATTGGATTGACAATACAATATACAAGGTGTTACCATGGAAAATATTGTTGTAAGCGGTTTCTGAGATGAACTAGCCCTAAACTGTTTATATAAATTAACAGCTTAACTTTTGGGGGTTCAATCAAATGATAGCGCGCTTCATCAATTGCAATTATTTCATATGTTCTAATGGTGAGAGGGAGGTTTTCTATTTATGGGGATCGAGAAAAAGCTGTTGTCATTTTTCATTGCAATTGTTTTGGTGTTCATTACGGCATGTTCTAGCGGAAGCAACAGTCCAACGAATGCAGGAAAATCCGAACAAGGATCTACGAACAAAGGATCGGATGAAAAGGTAGAACTGCGAATAATGTGGTGGGGATCAGACACCCGGCATGAGGCAACTTTGAAAGTAATCGAATTATTTAAAGAGAAATACCCGCATATTACGTTCAGCGAAGAGTACTTAGGCAGTGACGGCTATTGGGATAAGCTTAATATTCTTGTTGCGGGCGGCAATGCCCCCGATATTATTCAGTTAGGGAATAACTATCCTGACTATGTCGCTAAGGACGCTCTTCTCGATTTGACTCCTTATATGGGTAAGGAAATCAATATCGATAATACAGACGAGTCTATCATCTCTTCCGGAAGTATAGACGGCAAGCTGTATGGGGTTAATCTAGGCTCAAATGCACTAGGGGTCATCTATAACAAGGCATTGGTAGAGAAGGCAGGATTACAAGCGCCAAAAGCGGACTGGACTTGGGAAGAATTTGAAGCTTACAGCCGCGACTTAGCTGCGGCGCTGCCTGGTATTTACCCTATGGCAGACCAAGCGAATAATCAGCATGCGCTCAACCATTTTATTCGCCAAAAAAATAAAGCGATCTACGAAGATGGAAAAGTGACGTTTACGCAAGAAGACATGGTCGAGTGGTTTGAGCTATGGGAAAAATATCGCAGTGAGGGGCTAATCCCTGACGCGCAAATAGCCGCGACTTACACGGAGACGGGACCAGATAAATCCTTGATCGTTGAAGGCAAGTCCGTAATGAAGATTGCATTCTCTAATCAGTTGAAAGCCTATCAAGACTTAATGAAGGATGAGCTGGAAATGGTACTTCTTCCGTTCGGTGGAGAAGTTAGCGGCATATGGCTGCAGCCAAGTCAGTTCATGTCCGTTAGCAAAAAAACGAAACATGCGAAGGAAGCGGCAATGTTCCTTGACTTTATGGTTAACGATCCTGAGGCAACAGCCATTCTTGGGACGGATCGCGGAATCCCAGGTTCCTCTGTTGTGCGTGATGCGCTTAAAGTAGACGCAACCCCAGTTGATCAGAAAGTGTTTAATTTTATTGATTTAGCTGTCGAGAATTCTCGCTCGATGGATAGAGAGCTGCCGAACGGCGGCGAATGGGCAAGTGTTTTAATGAATGCTGCTCAGAAAGTAGCGTTCAAGTCGAGTGTGATCCAGGAAGCGGCGCAAGAAGTTGTAGATGCTGCTGAACAAGCCGTTAAGAAATAAACCGTATTGCCTGAATCAATTTCATAATCGCAACGATTATGAAATTGATTCACCTATATAATAATGAACATAATGGAGGGACCAGGTTGAGTAACGTGATTGTAAAACCTAGAGGTATAATTCCCTCGTTTAAAAGACTATGGAAGAAGAATGCAGTCCCTTATCTTTTTCTTCTCCCTTGGTTTTTAGGTATATTTATTCTGACTCTCGGACCAATGGTTAGTTCTTTTTATCTTTCCTTTACGCAATACAATATTCTATCGCCAGCGGAATGGGTAGGAATAGACAATTACAAGAAAATGTTTGATGATGACCGGTTTCTTAAATCACTAAAGGTGACCTTTACCTACGTTTTTACATCTGTGCCTCTTAAGTTGTCCTGTGCTTTATTAGTTGCCTTATTACTGAATAAGGGGATCAGAGGATTATCTATTTATCGAACCATCTATTATATTCCGACCTTACTAGGCGGTAGCGTTGCAATTGCAGTACTCTGGCGCAAAATGTTCGGGTTGGAGGGCATTGTCAATCAATTTTTACTTAACGTATTCAATATTCAGGGGACCGACTGGATTGCTAATCCGAAGACGGCGCTCTATTCGATCGTTTTATTATCCGTTTGGCAATTCGGGTCTCCTATGATTATCTTTTTGGCAGGCTTGAAGCAAGTTCCTTTGGAATATTACGAGGCTGCACAGGTTGACGGCGCTAATAAAATGCGACAGTTTTTCACGATCACTATACCTTTGCTGACGCCTGTTATTTTATTTAATTTAGTTATGGGCCTCATTGGCGCGTTCCAAGCGTTCACTCAGTCATTTATTATAAGCGGAGGCACAGGCGGGCCGATAGATTCAACTTTATTCTACACATTGTATTTGTACATGAAAGGCTTTGCTTTCTTTGAAATGGGATATGCATCAGCCATGGCTTGGATTCTGCTCTTGGTTATCGCTATTATGACTGCGGTTATATTTGGAACGACGAAGTACTGGGTCAACTACGGGGACGGTGGAAAATAACGATGGCTTCGAAAGCGCTTAACCTACGATGGCTTACTCATGTTGTAATCATAGTTATTGGCTGCTTTATGCTGTATCCAATTTTCTGGCTTATTAGCAGCTCTTTCAAACCTGCCTATCTGATCTTCTCCGATGTGAGATTATGGCCAGCAGAAGTCACCCTCGACAATTATGCTAAAGGCTGGGCAGGTATTGCCAGATTGAAATTCAGCACCTTTTTTGCAAACTCATTTATAATTGCCATATTAAGCGTAATTGGTAATATCATAGGCTGTTCGCTGGCTGCTTATGCTTTTGGCAGATTGGACTTCTCGCTCAAAAAGTTTTGGTTCGCGCTAATGATGATGACGATCATGCTCCCTCATCATGTGACTATCATTCCGCAATATATTCTGTTTAGAAATATGGATTGGATCAACACCTTTTTTCCATTGGTAACCCCGAAATTTCTTGCGACAGAAGCTTTCTTCATCTTCTTAATGATTCAGTTTGTAAGGGGATTGCCGCGCGAACTCGATGAATCCGCAACGATCGACGGGTGTGGAACGTTTCGAATCTATTGGCGCATCATACTGCCACTGATGGTACCAGCACTTATCACGACATCGATATTTACCTTCATAGGAGCCTGGGATGACTTTTTCAGTCAACTGCTCTTCCTGAACTCGGCTGATAAATACACGGTTCCGCTTGGATTAAGATTGTTCATGGATTCCTCAGGCGCATCATCTTGGGGACCGCTGTTCGCGATGTCGGTTCTAGCGCTTGTTCCTTGTTTGATTATTTTCTTCGCTTTGCAGAAGCACTTTGTAGAAGGTATTTCGACCACGGGATTGAAGGGATAATCGCGGAGGAGATAAAGGATGTATAAAGGAGAGAGAACTTGTGAAAATGCTGGAGAATGGTGAACAGATAGAACGATGGGGGATGTATGAGCTTCTGCTAAGCGGGCCCAGCGAAGGCAATCCCTATCAGACGGTAAGCTTGAAGGCTTCCTTCCAACGGGAGGAACGGATCATAGAAGTCGATGGATTTTATGATGATAATGGGAAGTATCGCATACGTTTCATGCCTGATACTGAAGGTGAATGGACTTATTCTACGAGCAGTCGAACTGCTGAATTGAATGGGATCACCGGATCATTCATGTGTGTAAAGCCGTCCTCTAACAATCATGGTCCCGTTCGGATTAAGGACGATGCCCATTTTACTTATGAGGATGGGACGGCTTATATCCCGGTTGGAACGACAAGCTATGGCTGGATTCATCAGGATGAGCAGCTTCAGCTGCAGACGCTGCAAACGCTCTCTAATTCTCCTTTTAACAAAATCCGAATGTGTGTCATTATGAATGATTACGGCGACATGGAGCCAGCGGATTTTCCGTTTGTAGGCTCACGTGCTGCAGGCTTTGACTTAACTCGGTTTAATTCGAAGTTTTTTGCCAATTTGGATGCAAGAATTCAGGACCTGCTCGATCTCGGTATTGAAGCCGATTTAATTATATTTCACCCCTATGACAAAGGCCGCTGGGGCTTTGATCAAATGGATGCGGCTACAGATGATTTCTATTTACGCTATGTGATAGCAAGATTGGGCGCTTATCGGAACATATGGTGGTCGCTCGCGAATGAATATGATTTCATGGAACATAAAACGATGGCGGATTGGGATAGATTATTCCGAATTGTTCAGAATGAAGACCCCTACAATCACTTGCGTTCCCTTCACAATGGAACCAAAATGTATGATCACGCCAGCGTAGTTATGTACGATCATAGCAAGCCATGGGTGACGCATTGCAGTATTCAGCATTGGGATGTGACGATGGCTGGATTGTGGCATCAGCAATATAAAAAGCCGGTACTGATCGACGAATGCTGCTATGAAGGCAATATGGAACGACGCTGGGGTAATCTTACGGGAGAAGAAATGACCCGGAGGTTTTGGGATGGTATTGTTCGCGGCGCTTTTGTCAGTCATGCGGAGACTTATCTCGATACTAGCGAGCATCTATGGTTGGCCAAAGGCGGAGGTCTGTATGGAGAGAGTCCAGACCGAATTGCGTATTTACGCAAAATCATTGAAGCGGCTCCAGAAGGGTACAGGAGGATTCCTGAAATTCGCGACGTTCCAACGATAGGGATAGAAGGGCAGTACTATCTCCAATATTTTGGCATACACCAGCCTTTATATCGAATGATGGATTTGCCGGAGGGCAAAGAATTTAAGGCTGAAATTATTGATACTTGGAATATGAAGACCCTGTCTGTACAAGAGAACCTCTCGGGAACATGTCGTATTGAATTGCCTGGCCGGCTGTACATCGCTATTAGAATAACAAGGGTGGGAGCAAATGTTTAAGTCGGATAATGTCGATCGTTGGGGAATGTTTGAGCTGAAGCTAACAGGCTCTGGGGAAGGGAATCCGTATCTGGATGTTCAACTGCAAGCTATATTTCGATTCAAGCAGAGAACGGTTAAGGTAGACGGCTTCTATGACGGAGGAGGTACATATCGTATACGGTTTATGCCGGATCGTATCGGTGAGTGGAGCTATGTAACGATAAGCAACCAAGCTGAGCTGGACGGCAAGACTGGCGTCTTCACTTGCGTTGCGCCTTCAAAAAATAATCATGGGCCTGTTCGAATTAAAAATGACGTACAGTTTGTTTATGAGGACGGCACGCCTTATTATCCATTCGGTACGACCTGTTATGCATGGACCTACCAAGATGAATCGCTGCAGCAGCAAACTTTGGCAACATTAAGCGAAGCGCCGTTTAATAAAATTCGGATGTGTGTTTTTCCAAAAAATTATAGCTTCAATTCAGAAGAGCCAAGGCATTTTCCTTTCGCGGGCTCGCTTGCGTCGGGATTTGATTTGACTCGCTTTAATCCTGCTTTTTTTGCGGAATTGGAGACGCGGATGAACGCATTGCTGGAGCTCCAGATTGAAGCTGACTTAATCCTGTTCCATCCTTATGACAAAGGGCGCTGGGGTTTTGATCAGCTGGATGCCAAGACGGAAGAGCTATATTTGAGCTATATCATTGCGAGACTTGGCGCTTTCCGCAACGTGTGGTGGTCACTGGCGAACGAGTATGATTTTATGGAAGAAAAAACGATGCCCGACTGGGACCGTTTGCTTCAATATGTACAGGATAATGACCCTTATGTACATCTTCGCTCGATTCATAACGGGACTAAGATGTACGATCACTCCAGTATTGTGATGTACGATCATGTCAAGCCATGGATTACTCACTGTAGCATTCAACATTGGGATGTGACATTGGCTGCGATATGGCGGGGTCAATATAAGAAGCCGATTATTATTGATGAATGCTGCTACGAAGGGAATGTTCCGCAGCGTTGGGGCAACATTTCTGGCGAAGAGATGGTCAGAAGGGTCTGGGATGGAGTATCCCGCGGCGCTTATGTATCGCATGGCGAAACCTTCGTGCACCCAAAAGATGAGATATGGTGGGCTAAGGGCGGGAGACTTTATGGCGAAAGCCCGAAACGCATTGCTTATTTACGTGAGCTAATTGAAGCTGCGCCAGAGGGGTGCAGGCCGCTTCCCGCGATTCGAGATGTACCTACCATTGGTGTGCAGGGGCAGTATTATCTCCAATACTACGGTCTTCATCAGCCTTTGTATCGCACCATTGATTTGCCGGAGGACGGGGAATATAAGGCTGAAGTTATCGATACGTGGAATATGAAAATCATTTCTGAAGATCAGAATCTATCAGGAACATGCCGGATTAAGATGCCTGGGAAACCGAATATGGCGATTCGAGTCGTAAAAGTAGATGGATAAGGAGTGCTCGCGAGTGAATAAACGTTGGATACCCGATACCTTAATGCTCGAGGAACGGGCGGGTCATGCGATTAATGCGATGATCGGCATGGCTGATAAGGATCATAACTATATCCCTTTCTTTGCTGCTGATCTCATGCACAAACCAGCCTTCATGACGCATGGCGATTGGGATTACGGCTCCTCGCACGGCAGGATGATCGATGGGCTGATTCTAGCGCGTCATATGTCGGGCGTAACGGATGGCGCTGAGGTGGAAGCGCGCTACCGAGCTAATCTGCTCTCCTTTTTCGGGGAAGACGGAATGAGCTATCGTCAGAAGAATCCGGCCCATAATTGGGAGCCGAATGCGAATATGATTGATCAGCGAGCAGTTATCCTATCCTTGACAACCTGGTTTATGGAATCGCGCGACCCGAAAGTGAAGGAAGCGGCAGATCGTCATGTTGCAGCTTTAAAGCGAATTGCGATTAAAGAACGTGATATATGGTATTATCCGGCATCAGAATACAAGGAGACGGGATGGCCTTCCGCCAATGGGATGCAGCTTCGGCTTGCGCCTGACCCTGCTTCATTCAGCGGTAGATTAATAATGCCTCTATTAAAATACCACGAGTTGACAGGCAATGAAGATGCTTTCGAGCTATGCCAATTTTTCGCCGCATTAATCGTTGAGCGCAGCGGAGTGTTTAACGAGGATGGAAGCTTCAATGATGCCCTAGCGTATCGCAGCGGTCATTTCCATACACGCTTGGGAACGCTGGATGCAATTGCTCGTTTCGGAGTGTTCACCGGAGATGCAGCATTGATTAGCTGGGTTAAGAAAAGCTATGATTGGGCATTAACCCAATGCACAGCTTTCGGCTGGACACCAGGCGATCTGAAGGAGCAGGCATACGAACATGAGACCTGTTCTTTGGTTGATTTAATTGCAACTGGCATCACATTGGCGAGAAGCGGTTATGTCGAGTATTGGGGTACGGTAGAGCGGTTTCTTCGGAATCATCTTGCGGAGTCGCAATTGCTCGATCTGGATTGGGTTGAACAGACAACGGATACAACGAATGATATCCATGCAAGGAAATCATTCTACAAGGTGGCCGATCGTGCCCGGGGGGCATTCGCAGGTTATTCTGCGCCGAATGACTTCGTATGTGACGTTAACGAAGGCCGCGGACATACGAACGATCTTCAGCTTTGCTGCCTTGGCTCAGGCACACGGGGTTTATTCATGGGCTGGAGCAACAGTGTTACGGAGAAGGATGGAACGGTTAGTGTGAACTTCCTGTTGAATAGAGGCTCTAAATGGTTAGATGTAAGCAGCCATTTGCCGCATGAAGGAAAGTTAGAATTAGATATTCATATGGATATTCCGCGCCTAATGGTCCGCATTCCAGAATGGGCGGGCTTTACGAAAATTCGCTATATTCGCGAACGTGACGGCCAGGTTATCGAAGGCAAGGGCAGCGAGGCGAGCAGTTGGGTGAATAAACACTTTCTATTGCTGGGGCCAGCTGCTGCGGGAGAGAAAATTACCGTACTATTCCCGCTAAGCTTCCGCCATACGATGGAGAATGCAGTAGGTCAAACGTTCGAAACAGAATGGCGTGGAGATGACGTAGTCGGCATTAAGCCGGAAGGTAAGAAGAAGCCGCTATACAGCGGGCGTAAAGTGTTTGACAAGGCTCCAATGCGTGAAGGCGATTACCGACGATTGGATAATGAGTTTGTGTGGTAGATCTAATTCTAAGAGCCCGAGTGTGTTATACACTCGGGTGTTCATTTATGCTGCCCGATGTCTTCGGGGATACGACAGCCCAGCTCACTTAGCGACTTCATCGCACGGAGGATGTTCTGGCTGTTGAGAAAGCAAGGCTTCACTAACATTTTGAGTATGATATGACGGAGGGGAACGACTTGACCATTAGAGCTATTCATTGCAAAACGGAATATACGACGAACCCGTTAGGTATTGATGTATTAGAGCCTCGACTATTTTGGCAGATAGAAGCTGAGGAGAGCTCCGTTCTGCAAACTGCTTATCAAGTTCTGGTTGCCTCAACATTGGAACAGCTTGATCGTGATTTGGGAGACCGATGGGATAGCGGTAAAGTGCTGTCCAGCCAATCGGCACATATCATCTACGCGGGCAAGCCGATCGAAGCAGAAGCGGCCTGCTACTGGAAGGTACGCGTCTGGGATCATAACGATCAGGCTTCAGAGTGGAGTGAAAACAGCTTCTGGTCGATCGGTCTGCTGACGCAAGAGGCTTGGCAGGGCGATTGGATCGGACGCAATGCGATTCCAGATGTTAAGCTGCAGCCATCTCCGTTTGTGCGGAAGTCGTTCCAAGTCGAGCGAGGCGTGCGCCGGGCTGTTGCATATGCTACAGCGTTAGGCGTATATGAGCTTCATATTAATGGTCAGCGTATTGGGGATTGGTTCGCGCCCGGCTGGACCGATTATGGCATTCGTGTGCAATATCAAGCTTATGATATTACTTCGCTGCTCCACGCTGGCGATAATGTAATCGGCGCCATAATTGGCGATGGCTGGTATGCGGGTACGGTTGGCATGATGGGACCGGCGATATACGGCGAACGGCCTCTGTTCAGGCTGCAGCTGAATCTGGAATTTGAGGATGGTACGCGGCAAAGCATCGTAACAGATGAGAGCTGGCGTACGACAAGCGGTCCGCTCCAATATTCCGACATGATCTTGGGCGAGACGTATGATGCCCGGCAGGAATTAATCGGCTGGAATAGCCCAGGCTATGACGATGCGGCATGGGAGGCGCCGGAAGTTCGCAATGATTATACAGGGAAGCTTGTTGCCGCCATTGAGCCTCCGATTAAGATTATGAAAACAGTGAAGCCGATTACTATGAGGAGATCGGAAGCGGGCACTTATATTTATGATATGGGCCAGAATATGGTTGGCTGGACGGAGGTTCAAGTACAAGGCGCGCGAGGAACTCAGATTACATTAAGTCATGCGGAGATGCTGAACCCGGACGGCTCTTTGTATCTGGATAACCTGCGCAAAGCGGTTCAAAAGGATCACTACATTTTAAAAGGGGAAGGGCTGGAACGCTATGAACCGCATTTTACGTTTCATGGCTTCCGTTATGTCGAGCTGATCGGCTACCCTGGAGAGCCAGGTCTGGATACGATTATCGGCAAAGTGGTTCATTCCGAAACGCCGGAAGCAGGCAGTCTGGAAACATCGGATGCGATGGTGAATCAGCTGTATTCCAACATAACTTGGGGACAAAGAGGCAACTTCTTATCGGTTCCTACAGACTGCCCGCAGCGTGATGAGCGCCTGGGCTGGACAGGAGATGCTCAGATTTTCGCTCGCACCGCTTCATATAACATGGATGTATCGCGATTCTTCAGTAAGTTTATTGTCGATATGACCGATGCACAGATGGAGAATGGCGCATTCCCTGACGTTGCGCCGGATGCGACTTGGTTCGAGTACAAACAGCACGACAGGCTTCGTTGGTTTGCGCCTGACAATGCGGGCTGGGGAGATGCCGGCGTCATTATTCCTTGGACTCTATATTTAATGTATGGAGATACACGAATTCTGAAAGCAAATTATGACGCAATGGTTCGTTGGGTTGAATATCTCAAGCAGAACAGCACCGATCTCGTTCGTCCGGCGTATGCGAATTATGGAGATTGGCTGTCGATTGATGCGGATACGCCTAATGATGTGCTGGCTACGGCATATTTTGCTTATAGCGCTTCATTGCTGGGAAAAATTGCTCGGGTTCTTGGCAATAAGCAGGATGAGGAGAAGTACGGAGCGTTATTCCAAGAGATTGGAAAAGCATTCTGCCGCGCATACGTTGATGCAGAAGGGCGGATTAAAGGGGATACGCAAACCGTATACGTGCTCGCGCTGCAATTCGGATTGCTGACTGAAGAACTGCGTGCACTGGCCGTTCAGCATCTGGTGAATGACATTAAGAGACGCAATCTGCGTCTATCGACCGGATTTTTAGGCGTCGGATATTTACTGCCTGCGCTAACAACTGAAGGTCAGCTCGATATCGCTTATTCCTTGCTCACTCAGGAAGCTTTCCCTTCATGGATGTATTCCATTAAACATGGAGCGACGACGATCTGGGAAAGATGGGATGGCTGGACCGAGGAGAATGGTTTTCAGAAGCCGTCAATGAACTCGTTCAACCATTATTCTCTCGGGTCAGTCGGTGAATGGATGTTCCGCTTTATGGGAGGCATCGAAACGGACCAGAATAATCCTGGATTCAAGCATGCGATTATTCGTCCTAGACCAGGCGGAACGTTGAAGTGGGTGAAGGCGCAGCATACTTCCATGTATGGGCCGATTAAATCGGAATGGCAGCTGACAGACGACGGCCAGTTCATTCTGGATGTCGTTATTCCGCCTAACACTACGGCAACCGTCAATGTACCGGGCGAGCAAGTGAATGTGAACGAGAGCGGCGGTTGCGAGTTTATCGCTGTTGTCGAGGGCTGCTCACAGTTCCACGTCGGATCGGGCGCTTATCGATTTGTGAGCGATAAATGGATCTGAAATCAGTCTTATATATGCTGAGACAGGCTGAATGGATATAATAGATGCCATATATTGGAGGTTAGCATTCATGCTGAAGATGGGAGCGGGGAGTGTGAAGGAAGGTCAGGATCGGGTCGTTGCCGTTTATTTCGTGGAAACGCCCTATTCTCTGGAACGTGCCGCAGAGGTTATCGCCGGGGAGCAGTCAACCGGGACTTTCACAGCAGTACCAGGAGAGACGGATGCGCTTAAAGAGAAGCATGGTGCCCGAATCGTGGGCATTGAGGCGCTAGAATCGGTTGATTCGCCGTCTCTTCCTGGAGCTAAGCCGCCCGCGGGACATGATGGGAAATTTCGGCGAGGACTGGTGAAGATTTCATTCCCGCTCCATAACTTTGGGCCTTCGATTCCGAATCTGTTGTCTGCTATCGCCGGTAATCTTTTTGAGCTGCAGGAACTTTCAGGCTTAAGGCTAGTGGAGCTGGAATTGCCAGAAGCATTTACAGCTGCCTATCCTGGTCCTAAATTTGGAATTGAGGGAACCCGCGAGCTGACTCAAGTATACGGGCGTCCGGTGATCGGTACGATTATTAAACCAAGCATTGGACTGTCTTTGGAAGAGCTTGGACAAATGGTGAGCGGGATGGCCGAGGCTGGACTTGATTTCATTAAGGACGATGAATTAAACGCCAATCCTCCCTACGCGCCGCTTGAGAAAAAAGTAACTGCCGTGATGGATGCGATTGAGCGCGCGGCGGACCGAACAGGCAAAAAAGCGATGTACGCTTTTAATATTACCGGTGATATCGATGAAATGCGGCGAAACCATGATCTAGTGGTGAAGGCTGGCGGCAACTGTGTCATGGCGAGTGTTAACAGTGTGGGATACGCGGGTCTTTCTTATCTCAATCGCTATAGTGAAGTGCCTATTCATGGTCATCGCAATCAATGGGGAATGCTTACCCGCAGCCCGCAGCTCGGCATGGATTTCAACGTTTATCAGAAGCTTTGTCGCCTTGCTGGAGCAGACCATCTTCATGTCAACGGCTTGAATTCCAAATTTACTGAAACGAATGAATCGGTTATTCGGTCAACGCAAGCATGCTTAAGTCCAATGTTCGGGGGATATAAGGCGATGCCGGTATTATCCTCCGGGCAATGGGCTGGAACGGCGATCGACACTTATGCTGCGATTGAGTCGCTCGATGTCATGCATCTAGCTGGCGGAGGGATTCTTGCTCATCCAGATGGAGCCGCAGCGGGTTTTGAGAGCATGAAACTGGGATGGGAGGCGGCAGTGACGGGGGTTGGATTGGACGCCTATGCCGCGAAGCATTCCGTGCTTAAGCGCGCGATCGACAAATTTGGCGGGATGAAGGGCTGAGCACGATGGACAAAAAATTGCTTTGCTTCTATGGCGATGATTTTACAGGCTCAACGGATGTGCTGGAGTCGTTATCATCTGCCGGATTAAAAACGGTGCTGTTTCTATCTCCGCCGACGCGTCAATTACTAGAAGAACGGTTTGCAGATATACAATGCTTCGGCTTAGCTGGCGTAAGCCGGTCTATGTCTCCTGAAGAAATGGCGTCAGAGCTTCCTGATATCTATACGATGATGAAGGAATCGGGCGCTGCCGTCGTCCATTATAAAGTATGCTCGACATTCGATTCCTCGTCGAGAATAGGCAGTATTGGGAAGGCGATCGACATTGGCCGCGAAGTGCTAGGCGACAGCAGATATATACCGCTGCTGGTCGGTGTTCCTTACCTGGGCAGATACACGCTGTTCGGCAATCATTTTGCGGCTGGCGGGCCTGCCATTCATCGGCTGGATCGTCATCCTACGATGTCGCGCCATCCGGTTACTCCGATGGATGAAGCAGATATTCGTCTTCATCTTGGCAGGCAGACAGACGCTTCGACCGAGCTGTTCAATATTTTAGACTTGGAAGGCTCGGCAGCAAAGGTGCAGGAACGGATTGAACAGCTGCTCGAAGAAAAAACGCCAGATATTGTTTTGTTTGATGTATTGGATTCATGCAGGCTGGAGACGGCAGGCTCCCTCATATGGAAGGAAGCTGAACGAAGCGGCGGCGGATTGTTCACGGTTGGTTCGTCGGGAATTGAATATGCGCTAACTGCTCACTGGAAGAATAAAGGGATTATACCGAAAGAAGCGGAGAAATCTGCTTCGGCCGGATCAGTTGAACAACTGCTGGTCGTGTCCGGCAGCTGCTCGCCTGTTACCGATTCACAGATTGCTTGGGCGCTTTCACATGGTTTCGAGGGCATACGTATTCCTGTGCAGAGCTTGATTCGTCCTGAAACCTCCGAGCGCACTAGAAAAGCTTTGTTAGATGAGTCCTTGCGCATTTTGAATAGAGGCAGCAGCCTGATTTTGTATTCCGCTTCCGGACCGCAGGACAACAGCATAGAGGAAGTTAGGCAAGAACTTGCTTCGCGCGGCCTGCGTTCAGAGGATACCGGCAAGCTTCTCGGACAGCAGCTCGGCTTGCTGTCGCATGAAATCGTAAGCGCAACGAGCTTGAAGCGTATGGTCGTGGCTGGAGGCGATACATCAGGATATGTCACTCGCGAGCTAGGCATCTACGCATTGGAATGTCTAGCAGCTATCGCTCCTGGCGGGCCGCTTTGCCGAACATTCTCGGAGATCCCGCGCTTTAACGGCTTGCAGCTGGCTTTGAAAGGCGGGCAGGTTGGCCCGGAGGATTATTTCTATCGCGTCCTTCAAGGAGAATAATCGATAAGCGGCAGACAGCTTCATTCAATCATTGCACATAATCTGATAAAAGTTAGGGGCTGTTGCTCTATGAAAACAGTAGTCGCTATTTATACAGGCCAAGGTCTAGCTGAGCCGCTGAAAGAAGTATTTCAGTCGCTAATTCCGGACTGCAGATTAGTCACCATCGTTGATGACAGCTTGATTTATGATGTCGTTCAGGCGGGAGAGGTGACGCCAGCCGTCTCGCAGCGCTTGATTCAATATTATAAGAACGGTGTTGATATCGGTGCGGATGTCATATTCAATACATGTTCATCGGTTGGCGAAGTAGCGGATCGGGCTCGCGATATGATTGCTGTTCCTATTGTGAAAATCGACGAGGACATGGCTCGCGAAGCGGTCTCTCAATACGAGCGGATTGGTGTGTTAGCGACCTTGCCGACGACCTTAGAGCCTACGATAAGACTGATTCGGAAGCAGGCCGTGCTGCTTGGCAAGGAAGTTGCGATTGTAGATGGCTTGGCTGTTGGCGCTTATGATGCATTAGTTAGCGGGAAACCGCAGGAGCATGATCGTATCTTGCTTGAAACCGCAGAACGAGTCGCTTCAGAGGCGGATGTTCTCGTTCTTGCTCAAGGTTCGATGGCGAGGATGGAAGAGAAATTGAGCAAGTTTGGTAAGCCAGTGCTTTCTAGCCCTAGAAGGGGTGTCATGGCGATCAAAAAAATGCTGGAGAAGTCCCAGAAATAAAGCGACGATAGTTTTATAGGGATTGGAACAATTTGAATGTAGAGGATGGGATGCGACACCCGTACCTTCAAATTGGCAACTGCATGGGTAAGGGGACATCTGCATTATAGCAGTTGCCCCTATCCATTCCCAATAGATCCACTATTAGTGCCTCTAGAAAATCCGGTTGGAAGCTATCAAACCGGATTTTTTGTCTTGCAAGCGTCTGCTCATATCAGGGTTGAAGCAAGATCGGCTTCGTGATCAACGAGCAGCGAGTGATGGCAGGCTGTCTGCAGGTCGCGCCATACTTGATTGATCGGCGTATGCTCCATGCAAGCCGCTAGGCCAAGGTAAGGGAATAGTTCGCTGGCGCATGCAAGAGCGATACGCGCTGTTCGCTGGCATAGCTTGCTTACGCCGGACTCCGCCTCTTGTGTCAGCCCGCCTTGCTTCACAGCTTCCCATGATGCTTGAACGCCCTCGTAGAAGCTATGCGCATTGCTATTCAAACGATCGTTCGCTGCCGCATAGCGGCTCATAACCGCTTCGTAACGGGCTGTAGACAGAGCGTCTTTGCCGCCGGATGTCATTTCAGCAGCCTGCTCTAAGAAATGCCTGCTAATGCCGAGCGCGACGGCCGCAAATGAAGCCTGCGCGAACGGCAAAAACGGATAGCGGTACAACGGCTCTTCCTTATAGGCTTGCATATCCAGCAAATTGAACATGCGATCCGCAGGGATGAATTGGTTGCTTACTTTGATCGAATGGCTGTCCGTTCCTTTCAGCCCGAAGGCCTCCCAATCCGGCACGATTTCTACTTGCTCGGGCAGAAAAGCAAACGCTCGGATAAGGGGCTGATCCGGCTCCGGCTCTGGTGAAGCCTCGCTCTGTATTACGCAATTTGCGGTGAACACCGTAGCGTAGCTGGAGCCGCTGCAATATTTCCATGAGCCGTTAATAATATAACCGCCCTCTGTTTCGAGTGCTTTGCCTGCAGGTGCGCCGCTCCCTGCAACGACCGCGTGAGGGTCGCTGAATAGCTGCTTCGCCGTATCAGGTTGCATGAACGGCACGAAAAAGCCGCCGCCTGCGCCAATCGTAACCGCCCAGCCGAAGCTGCCGTCTATCCATGAGGCATATTCGAATATGCGCAGCGCTTCCGGCAGCGGCGCCATATGCCCGCCCAGCTCCTTCGGGACGAACAGCTTGAACCAGCCGTTTTTTATGATTTGCTCAAGCGCGATGGATGATTGCTTTCTATCTTTTTCTAACTGTAATGACTGCTCTCGAATGCTCGCAATGATGTTGTCGTCTAAATGCATTTTTTACACTCCTGTATCTGTAAAGTTCTTGTTACTAAGCATACCAATTTTTGCGGCGATTGCGAGCGGGAAACGTCCTTTTTTCCGTCAAAAAATATATTCTCCTTCATTTTCCTCTTCTATGATATACTCAGATTTAAGTGAATAAGGATTGCAGGATGAAGGCGCTGATTATTCAGCTTAATAGGGAATTCGGTGAAAATCCGAAGCTGTTTCCGCAACTGTAAGTGCTGATGAAATAACGAAAGCCACTGTCTTAAGAAGCGATGTCTTCGACGGGACGGGAAGGCGTTAGAGTAAAGCGAAGCACAAGCCAGGAGACCTACCTTTCTCTGATCGTATGAACTCTCTTCGGAAGCTAGGAGAATGTACGGCAAATAGAAGAACGGATAGGATAGCTCTCTTTTCATATACCCTTCTACTGTTTACCGCCATTTCTCTTCAAGAGGAATGGCGGTTTTTGCTGTGCCAATCTTGCAGGACGTTCACTATATCAATTTAGGAGGTTTTGGAAGTGGGAAAGAACAGAAGATGGCTTAATATCGTCATAGCGCTCATGCTGGCTTTGTCGCTAGTATCGCCTGTGGCGGCTCAAGCGAGCGAGGGCGGCGGAGCTTATGCGCAAGCTTCTGTAACGGAAGCGACCTATCAGGTTAGGCTGACGGTTAACGGCCTGTCAGGCCCTATACTGGCATCGGCCGATCGAACGGTTGCAGAAGGGACAACTGCGCTTGAGCTCGTGAAGTCGGCGCTTGATGCAAACTCGATTGACTATCAAGTGGTGGACAGCCAATACGGAGCTTACATTCAGTCGATTGACGGCCTGGCAGCGGGAAGCCTTGGCGGCTGGGATGGCTGGATGTATTCGGTCAACGGCGTTAGCCCAAATGTAGGATTAGGCGCCTTTGAGCTGAACGACGGCGATGAGGTTGTTGTCTATTACAGCACATGGCCGGCATTCAGCACGACAAGCGAAATAGAAGAAGCGGCCGATAATCCGACCGTAACGGTAGATTTAAAGGGCGATTTATTTACGAATGAAGCGGCTCAGTTAAGCAACTGGTCATTCGATGCAGGAACAACAGCGCTTGCTGCAAAGGGAGTAACGCTGGTATCGGACCAGCAAGCGGTCATTGCGTTTGAAGGAACGGCGAAGGTTGGCGAGCTGTCGGTTACGGCGCTGTCTCCAGCATTTGCAGGTAAGGGTTCGGCTAGTTTAACCGTCGATATCGCTGCCACTTCTCAATACCATCGCGAGAAGGTCGAACAAGCGTTAGAAAAAGGCAAGTCTTATCTTCTATCAAATAAGGAACTGGTCAGCAACCGAGTCAATGGATCTCATAGCGGCTTTTGGATGCTGTCCGCCATGTATGCAGCAGGAGTAGACGTTAGCAAGTATCCTTGGACAACGGCTCCGACAAGCGAAGACACCTATTGGACAAAGGCTTTGGTGAATCCGACAAGCGCTTCGAATGACGATGCGGGTACCATAATTGGTTCCTTTATTCTTGGCTTGGACCCTGCAGATGTTAAATCTCGAAATTTTGTAGCGGACTTAGTCGCCAAGCAGAGAGATAGCGGGGCTTTCTCCTCCATATGGGGCGAGTCGTGGGCTATGGTCGCACTGGATTTAGTAAATGCCGAATATAATCAAACGGCACATATTAACGCCATTCTGAAAATGCAGAATGCAACTACCGGCTATTTCGGAGACCTTGACGGAACGGGCTGGATACTGTTTGCGCTTGCTCCGCATCGCGATCAGCCAGAAGTTGAAGCAGCTATACAGAAAGCTGTAGAAAGCTATCATAATTCTTTTATGACAAAAGGGTTTACTGATAACGCCAACTCCATGGCAGCAATTATTTCTGGCTTGGCTTCTGTTGGAGAGGATTTGTTCTCGGACAAATGGACGTATAAAAAAGACGGAGAGACGATAAATATCGTCAGCTATCTGGCGGAAAAATATCAGCTCGAGGATGGCGGCATCCGCTGGTTAGCGAGTCAATCAACCTCTAATCTGATGGCTCTGGAGCAGGTTTATATCGCTTTCTCTGATGCTTTGCATCAGAAATCAACTTTTGAGCGACTGAAAGAAATCTCTGAAAATCCTGAAAACCCAGGAACTGATCCGGGGAATGGCAATGGCGGCGAAAACCCTGGTACGAATCCGGGCGAAGGCGGAAACCCGGGGAATGGCAACGGCAATGGCGGCGGTTCGAACGAGAACCAAACGGTCTCCGCCTATGTATCGATTCAAGCCGGCAGCAGCACGGTCCTAGCTTCGACGAAGGTCGATATTGCCGCTAATGGAACCGCATATGATGCGCTATTGAAAGTGGCTAACGCAAACGGCATTTCTGTCCAAGCGAGAATGACTTCCATGGGCATGTATGTGGAAGGCATTAACGGGCTGAAGGAATTTGACAGAGGGCCGCTCAGCGGCTGGATGTACCGCGTAAACGGCGAGTTTCCGGGCTACTCGTCGGACTCCTATACGGTGAAGAACGGCGACCGCATCGAGTGGGTCTATACAGAGGATTTGGGCAATGATGTCGGCGGCGGCTCGCCGGCAGGTGGCGGCACAGACATCGTTATTGACAGCAAAGATGGCGAATGGTCGGCACAGGTGCCTGCTGCAGTTATTGAGCAGAAGCTGAAGGATGATCCAAGCGGAAAGCTTGTGATCGAGGATAAGACAGGCACAAAGGTTGAAATTCCGACCGCCTCAGTATCTGGAGCTGCGAATGTCGCTGTAACGATCAAAAATAAGGACAATGAAATATCCGTTCAAATCGGGCTAACGAATGCGGCTGGCCAGCAGTTGTCTTACGCATCCGGCAAGGGCTACGTAAAAGTGACGATTCCGGTATCCGATTTGGATGCCAATACGGTTGTACTGGCGTTCGTCAACGGCGAGTACCGTGCTGTTCCGCATCAAATTATTGATGGCAGCCTTGTTGTTTACGCGAAAACAAGCGGCCAATACATCATAAGCACGGCAAAGCCGACGTTTAATGATTTGGACGGCGTAGACAATCGGGACGAGATCGAGTACTTGGCGGCACGCCAAGTCATCAAAGGCATCGACGCTGAAACCTTCAATCCTTCCGGCGATATTACGCGCGGGCAGTTTGCGGCGATGATCGCGCGCGCCCTTGGCTTGCTGGCGGAAGGCGAAAGCCGGTTCAGCGACACAGCAGGTAAATGGTATGAGCAGGAAATTCAAGCGCTGTTCGAGGCGGGCGTCATTAACGGCACCTCGGCAACGACGTTCGATCCGGATGCGCCTGTATCGCGTCAGCAGGCAGCAGCGATGATGGCTCGCGTGCTGGCGTATGTGAATTATGCCGCTAATGGAGCATCTGGGGCCGATTATTCCGACGCGGAGAGCATTCGCCCTGAATTTATCGAGGCGATTCAATTGCTTCAAGCGCTGGACATTATGACAGGCAAGCCTGACGGTTCATTTGACCCGGACGGCAAGCTCACACGCGCGCAAATGGCGAAAATTTTGAAGCGCACGCTCCATATAAGCGGTCTTATGTAAGAAAGGCGGAGCTGTTCTTGTCGTTGGCAAGAGCAGCTTTTCCGCTATTTATTTGAAAAGGAGTGAACGCTGTGTTCGCTTTGAAACGCAGGCTCTTTCTGCTGGCTCTAGCCTTATGCGTACTGTCGGGCTTGCTGCCCGTGCAGGCGCATGCTGCGCTCGCTCAGACACTTCCCTCGGCAGCGTCGGCGTATGGCTCGGCAGGCGCTTATATGGTTCAAAAGGCTCCGAATCCGTCCTATGGCGATGAGTGGTTTATTATTTCGCTTGCGCGCGGCGGCTACAAGGTGCCTGCCAATTATTACGATATCTATTACACTAATCTAGTGAAGGAAGTAAGGGAGCGGGAGGGCGAGCTCCACAGCCGCAAATATACGGAATATTCGCGTGTCATTTTGGCGTTGTCTGCGATCGGCAAGGATGCGAGAAATGTAGGCGGCTATAATCTCGTGCAGAAGCTGTTTGATTTTAATAATGTAAGCTGGCAGGGCATTAACGGGCCGATTTTTGCGCTTATCGCCCTCGATACCTGGCAGTATGAGATGCCTGAAACGGCGGCGAACAGCCGCGATGAAATGATTCAATACTTGCTTGATAATCAGCTTAATGACGGAGGCTTCGCTCTGTCAGGCGCACAAATAGATCCGGATATAACGGCTATGGCTGTTCAAGCGCTATCTACCTACCGGGAGCGTAAGGATGTAGCAGAGGCTATTGATCATGCGATTGATGCATTAGGCGCAGTTCAGCTGGGAAGCTCGGAAAGCATCTCGCAGCTTATTACAGCGCTGACGAGCTTGTCCATTGATCCGGCGCAGGACGACCGGTTTAACGGCGTCATGGGCGGGCTGCTTCAATACTATGACGCAGCAGGCGGAGGCTTCAAGCATCTGCTCGATGAGGCAGGAACGAATGCGATGGCAACTGAGCAAGCGGCGTATGCGTTAGCGTCATATGAACGCATGCTTGCGGGCGACCCGAAGCTGTATGATATGACGGATACGAAGCCGGCTGCGGGCATGTATTCCGATGTGCTGCAGCACTGGGGAGCCGAAGCGATTGATGAAGCCTCCAAGCTCGGACTCATGAAGGGTTACCCGGATGGGACGTTCAGGCCGGACGTGCAGCTGACTCGCGCGCAAGCGGCATCTTTAATCGCGAGGGCGCTTAAGCTGCAGCATGCGGAGCCGGCTCCTTACAGCGATATTTCCAAGTACAGCAAGGAGACGCAAGGCGAAATCGCCGCTCTATACGAAGCGGGCATTATCGCATCGAACAACGGGAAGTTTAACCCCGATCGGAAGCTGACCAGAGCGGAGCTGGCGCTTATGCTGGCTAGAGGCTACTACTATCACACAGGGCAGCGTTATGAAGCGGCGGCATGGGCTCCTTTTGCGGATATTGCAGCATTAAATGACGAAACGAAGCAGGCGGTTACTTTCCTATATGATTATAAAATAGCAGAAGGATCGAACGGGAAATTCAATCCGTCCGGTTATACGACGCGTGCCCATGCGGCTAAAATGTTCGTCGGATTCTATCAACTTGTGAATTGAGGCGAGCGGCGTGAAGCATATGTGGAAAACATTGATTCTTGTATCGCTCGCTGTGCTGCTCTCTTCCTGTACGATTCAGACTGTCGAGCAATATGAAAGCATGCGCGACGAGGAACGCAGCGTTCAGGAGACGGAGGCGCCGGATGAAACGCAGCATTCGAGTGAAGATACGCAGGGCGAATCGGCTAAGCAAGAGTCAACAAAGCAGGAGGAACTTGCGCCGAACGAAACGGCGCTAGCGCCTTCGACAGAGCCGGAGAAAGGGGATAACGCCGCCGCAGAATCGCCCAAAGAACAGCCTGCGGCGACGGATACAGGGGGGCAGAAGACGAGTCCGACTCCTGCAGCGTCAACGGAGCCTTCCCCTAAGCCTGCCTCGACGAGCAAGCCTCAAGAGCAGGAGCCGGTTCAGCCAAAAAAACGGTATGTCGCTATCGCCATTCATGCGCAGACGCTTTTGGACAATTGGGATTTGCTCGAGCCGGCGCTGCAGGATGAAAAATATGTGCCGAAGGATGGCGTAATACTGGCGGCGGCGAAGTACGAGCTTTTGTCCGAGAAAGAGACGGTGTGGGATATTCTGCTTCGCGCGACCAAGGAGTATAAAATACAGCTTGAGTATCAAGGCGCATCGTCCAATATTTATAACAGCGTGTATGTGGAAGGCATTAACCATCTGTATGAATTTAGCGCCGGCTCGTTAAGCGGCTGGATGTACCGGGTGAACGGCGTTTTTCCGAGTTATGGCTGCGATCAATATGTGCTGGAGGACGGGGATGTCATCGAGTGGCATTATACCGTCGATCTCGGGCGTGATTTGGGAACGGGAGTTTAGGCCATCGTGAGAACCTTTGAGCGCTATCATCCTGTCGTATTGTTTGCCTACTTTGCTGTCGTTGTTATGATGACGATGTTTTTGATGCACCCCGTCTATTTAGCCATTACGCTGCTCGGAGCACTCAGCTTAAATACAATGCTGCACGGCAGGCAGTTCGCAAGAAGCCTGAAAATCTATATTCCTGTTTTTTTGCTCATTATGATCGTCAACCCGCTGATTAGCCATAATGGAAAAATTGTATTGCTATATGTCAACTACAATCCCATTACGCTTGAAGCGATCATGTACGGGCTTGCGATGGCTGTGATGCTTGTTTCGGTCATGCTATGGTGCAGCTGCTATAACAGCGTCATGTCGTCGGATAAGTTCCTTTATTTGTTCGGCCGGCTGTCACCGGTCTTCTCGCTTGTCATATCGGTCACGCTGCGGCTCATTCCGCGGTTCGCTCATCAATTGAAGCTTATTGCGGAGTCGCAAAAAACGATCGGCATGGACTATACCGTCGGTTCGCTGCGGCACCGGATCCGCTGCATTACGGCTATACTATCGATATTAATTACATGGGCGTTGGAAAATGCAATCGATACGGCGGATTCGATGAAGGCGAGAGGCTACGGGCTGCCGAATCGTACCGCGTTTTCAATCTTTACGTTTGAGAAGAGGGACGGCGCCATGCTGGCCGTTATCGTATTTTTGTTCGTCCTAAGCGGGACGGGAGGCATAATCGGCAAAGCGACATTTTATTATTATCCGACCTTTTCAGAGGTTTCGTGGTCGCCGTCGCATTTGTTTTACTATGGCGTATACGCGCTGCTGATGATGATTCCTGCCGGAATCGAGCTTGTGGGGGGATTGAAGTGGCGTTATTTGAAATCAACAATGTAAGCTTTCGGTATCCAAGCGAAGAACGAAGCGCGCTTGCGGGCATTACGCTTTCTGTCGAGCAGGGCGAGTTCGTCACGCTTATTGGGCAATCCGGCTGCGGAAAAAGCACCTTGTTAAAGCAATTAAAGCGCGAGCTGGCTCCGCATGGAGAACGAAGCGGATCCATTCATTACGACGGTATCCCTTTGGCGGAGCATGATTCGAGAATAGCGGCATCGGAAATCGGCTTCGTGCTGCAAAATCCCGAAAATCAAATTGTAACCGATAAGGTGTGGCATGAGCTTTCTTTTGGCTTGGAGAGCTTAGGGCTGGATACGGCGGCCATTCGCCGAAGGGTAGCCGAGATGGCCAGCTTCTTCGGCATCCATACCTGGTTTCGGAAAGAGACGGTTCAGCTTTCGGGCGGGCAAAAGCAAATTTTGAATTTGGCTTCCATTATAGTCATGCAGCCGAAGGTGCTGCTGCTGGATGAGCCTACCTCGCAGCTTGATCCGATTGCGGCGATGGAGTTTATCTCCACGCTTGACCGGATTAATAAGGAGCTTGGCATTACGATTATTATGGTCGAGCACCGCCTGGAGGAAGTGCTGCCGATCTCGGATAGAGTCGTCGTGATGGAGCAAGGGCGCATCGTTTATGACG
>Ga0180215_1000930_pt1 | contig 33930 bp, 20 predicted proteins | sample eDN3rd37CBELigBY_FD_128871 | JGI IMG/M metagenome (GOLD analysis project Ga0180215, IMG submission 128871) | Enriched backyard soil microbial communities from Emeryville, California, USA - eDNA 3rd pass 37_C BE-Lig BY (version 2) (version 2) | ecosystem: Environmental > Terrestrial > Soil >...
CGGATTGGACGCCTGTCGCCGACACGGGCTATTCGTTCAAGGTCGTCCAGGTTCCGTCGGGGGACAACGAGATCAGGGGCCTCTCGGGGGTGAAGTTCGGCGCGGTCGCAACGGGGGGTCAGAGCTCCGTCTCCTACGGCTACTCGAGCCCCTATGACATCGCCGTGGTCGGCGGCACCACCACTGCCTACCTGGGCGACCTCCCCCCGGACTACGACGGACCGATCGTCGGGGGATGGACCGCTGACGCCGACGACCTGCATGGCGTCGACGACGAGGACGCGCTCACCTTCCCCACCTCGATCCGCTCCGGCGATCCGAGCCCCTCCCTCGTGATCCCCTGCAACGACAACTACCTGGGCGAGGACGTCGAAGCGACGGTCCACGGATGGGTCGACTTCAACCGAGACGGCGTGTTCACCGCCGACGAGAGGGCGAGCGCCGCCTGCGACGATCCCTCTCTGGAGAGGACCGGCTCCGCGACCCTGACCTGGTCGAACCCCACCTACGGCGCCGGCGGGATCTCGCTCATCCGCCTTCGCATCTGCGACGCCACGGGGAGCTGCGACACGTCGCAGGGGCAGGCCCACTCGGGAGAGGTAGAGGATCATTTGATTCACCTCGGCGACTGCGGCGACGCCTTCGTCGACACCTTCGAAGAATGCGACGATGGCAACGACGCCGACGGCGACGGCTGCTCGGCGAGCTGCACGGTGGAGCCGGACTTCAGCTGCTCGGGCAGCCCCTCCTCCTGCCTCTTCGGCAACGTCCCCGCGATCCTCTCGCCGTCGAGCGGCGTGATCACGAACCACGCGGACGTCGCGATCTCCGGTAGCTGCGAGGACGGGGCCACCGTCCGCGTCTGGAGCGGCGCCACCGTGGGCTGCGCCACGGCCTGTATCGGGTCGGCCTTCTCCTGTACCCTCGTCGGACTCGAGGACGGCGCCCACGCCGTGCAGGCCGATCAGGTCTACGGCGGCATGACGACCACTCGGAGCCCCACGACGATGCTGCACATCGACACCGTGGCTCCCGAGGCCCCCGCCCTCATAGCCCCTGCCTCCGGCTCGCTCCTCAACGATCGCCATCCCGCCTTCAGCGGGAGCTGCGAGCCCGGGGCCTCGGTGGGCGTCTACCAGCAGGGGGGCGCCGCCCACTGCACGGCGCCCTGCTCCCTGGATGGCACCTTCTCCTGCACCTCTCCCACCGCTCTCACCGATGGAACCAAGTCGTTCTACGTCGAGCAGGTCGACGTCGCAGACTGGATCAGCCCCCAGTCTCCCATCACGACCTTCACGCTCGACACCACCCCTCCATCGACGCCGACCATCGAAGCGCCGACGAACGGCCAGCTGATCGAGTCCACCCCCCTGACGGTCTCGGGGGCCTGCGAGAGCGGCGCCTCGGTCACGGTCTACCAAGGGCTGTCCGGGATCTGCACGGCGCTCTGCACTGCAGGAAGCTTCAGCTGCGAGGTTGCCCTCGCCAACGGCTCCCACTCCATCTCTGCGCGGCAGCGCGATCCCGCTGGCAACACCAGCGCCTTCTCCGCGAGCCGCGGCTTCCAGGTCCTCGCACCTCCGATGACGCCCGTCATCCTCGCGCCGGCGGAGGGCGCCCTGGTGAACCGTGCAGTCGTCACCGTCTCCTGCCTGCAGGGCAACACCGTGCGCATCACCGACGGGGCAGTCGAGCTCTGCAGCGGCATCTGCCCTGCGTCGTCGTTCACCTGCCTGCCCACCCTCCCGGATGGCAACCACACGATCTTCGCGATCCAGACGGATCCCGGCGAGGTGACCAGCCCTCCCACCGAGGCCCGGACCTTCTCCCTCGACACCATCGCTCCCCCAGCCCCTGCCCTCGTCTTCCCGACGGATGGCGCCCAGCTCGGTGGTCCCGTCCCCTTCAGCGGGACCTGCGCCGACGACTCGCTCGTCGAGGTGAACAACGGGCCGGCGACCCTCTGCACCGCCACCTGCTCCAGCGGGACTTTCAGCTGCGCCTCCGCAGAGATGCCCGACGCGATCTACCAGATCGTCGTCAGGCAGCGCGACGCCGCTGGAAACGTCAGCCCCGGCAGCGAGATGGTCTCCTTCGTGGTCGACCGGACCATCCCCTGGCCCGTCTCCCTCCTCACGCCGCAGGATGGATCCTTCATCAGCGCCACCCCCACCGTCTCCGGCGCCTGCGCGGACGACACCACCGTCGAGGTCCAGCTGAACGGCGCCGTCGCCTGCGAGGCCCCGTGCGTCGACAGCCTCTTCAGCTGCGAGGTCGGCCCCCTGACCGAGGGGAGCTGGACCTTGCGGGCACGGGCCACCAACAGCGGGGGCGTCTTTGGCGCCTTCGGCCCCGAGCACGCCGTCGTCGTCGACCTCGTCCCGCCAGCGGCGCCCACTTTCACCGGCCCGCTGGACGGTAGCCAGCTCTCCGATTCGACCCCGACCTTCGCCGGGAGCTGCGAGAGCGGTGCCCAGGTCGAGGTGGCTGTGGATGGCGACGACGTCCTCTGCTCGGCCGTCTGCGTCGACGGGGCCTTCGACTGCACCGCCGACGTCCTCGCCGACGGCCCGTGGAGCGTCACGGCCCAGCAGACGGATCCCGCCGGCAACGTGGGCCCGACGAGCGAGCCGCGCTCCTTCGTCGTCGACACCACCGCACCCGCGGCGCCCGTGATCGACGCGATCTCCCCCTACCTCTCCGACCCCACCCCGATGATCGCGGGGAGCTGCGAGGACGAGGCCGCCGTCGAGATCTTCGAGGGGGCGTCGCTCCTCTGCGCGGCGACCTGCGTCGACGCTGCGTTCTCCTGCGTCGTGGGCCACCTCGCCGAGGGATCCCATACGATCGTCGCCGTCCAGACCGATCGCGCCGGCAACCCGAGCGAGTCCTCCGAGGCGAACACCTTCGTCGTCGACACCACCGCCCCTGCGCCTCCCGTCGTCACCGAGCCGGCCGGAGACCTCCTCGCCACCTCGACCCCGACCATCGGGGGGAGCTGCGAATCGCTGGCCCAGGTCCGCGTCCTCAGCGAGGGGGAGCTCCTCTGCACCTCCACCTGCGTCGACGGCCTCTTCTCCTGCACGAGCGCCCCGCTCGCAGACGGGGCCCACGGTGTCTCCGCGGTCCAACGGGATCTCGCAGGCAACGACAGCACCGCATTCCTCGTCTTCTTCACGGTGGACACCGAGCCTCCTGCCGCGCCCGTCATCCTCGCGCCCACCTCCGGCGCCTTCCTCTCCCGCTCCACCCCGACCGTCTCCGGCAGCTGCGAGACAGACGCGGTCGTCGAGATCCTCGAAGGCGGCACCCCGCTCTGCACCGCGACCTGCGCCGCCGCTGTCTTCTCCTGCGATGCGCCCTCCCTCGCCGAGGGAGCGCATTCGATCACCGCGCGGCAGACCGACGGGGCGGGGAACCTCGGCGACACCAGCCCTGCCCTGCCCTTCACCGTCGACACGACGGCTCCCGCCGCCCCCGCGATCCTGAGCCCGGCTGCAGGCGCCTTCCTCCCGGACGCCACCCCCGCCGTCACCGGGAGCTGCGAGACCCACGCGACGGTCGAGGTCCTCGAGGGAGCCGACCTGCTCTGCTCGGCGAGCTGCGTCTCCTCGTCCTTCTCCTGCGTGACGGCGACCCTCGCCGAAGGCCAGCGCGACATCCGGGTCCGGCAGAGCGATCGGGCCGGCAACCCCAGCCCCACCAGCGCCGCGCACCTCTTCACCGTCGACCTCACCGCCCCGGCGGCGCCGACGATCACCGCCCCGGCGGCGGGGTCGTTCCTCTCCGACTCCACTCCGACCTTCGTCGGCGGCTGCGAGACGGACGCCACGGTGGAGGTGAGCGACGGAAGCGGCCCGCTCTGCAGCGCCACCTGCGTCGCCTCCGCCTTCAGCTGCACCCCCGCCGCCATCGGCGACGGTCCCCTCTCCGTCGTCGCGGCGCAGCGCGATCGCGCCGGCAACCAGAGCGCGAGCAGCGCACCGCTCTCCCTCACCATCGACACCGCCGCCCCAGCGGCCCCCGTCATCTCCCAGCCCGCAGAGGGCGCGTTCCTGGCGAACGCCACCCCCGCGATCGCCGGCACCTGCGAGACCGACTCCCTGGTCAGCGTCGACCTCGTCGGCGGCCTCGCCCTCTGCACGGCGAGCTGCGTGGACGGCTCCTTCGTCTGCACCTCCAGCGTACTCGACGATCGGGCCTACGAGATCGTCGCCTCCCAGATCGACAGGGCGGGCAACGAGAGCGGCGCGAGCGCCACGCGCTCCTTCATCATCGACACGACGGCGCCGGCGGCACCGACCATCTCCGCTCCGGAGGCGAACGCCTTCCTCTCCGATGCGACCCCGGCGGTCGCCGGCGGCTGCGAAGATCATGCGCTGGTCGAGGTGCTCGAGGGCGCCACCCTCCTCTGCACCACCACCTGCAGCCTCGGCGCGTTCAGCTGTGCGTCCGCTGCCCTCGAGGAGGGGAGCCACCTGCTCACCGTTCGGCAGACCGATCGCGCAGGCAACACTGGCGACGCCAGCGAGCCTCGCGCCTTCACCGTGGACACCATCGCCCCCGCTCCGCCGATCCTCCTCTCCCCCGCAGCGGACGCCTGGGTCTCCGACACCACCCCGACCTTCGCCGGGAGCTGCGAGGCCCACGCCACCGTCGAGGTGCGCGAAGGCGCCGCCGTCCTCTGCTCGAGCCCGTGCGTCGACGACGCCTTCTCCTGCGACTCCATCGCGATCCCGGACGGCAGCCACACGATCGTGGCGGTTCAATCCGACCGGGCAGGGAACGCGAGCTCCGCCAGCGCGCCCCTGCGCTTCGACGTCGACACCGCCGCCCCCGCCGGTGCCGCGATCACCGCTCCCATCCAGGGCGCCGCGTTCTCGAACAGCACCCCCGCCGTCACCGGGACCTGCGAGACGGCTGCCATCGTCGAGGTCATCGAGGGCACCACCGTCCTCTGCTCGGCGACCTGCAGCGAAGGCACCTTCGGCTGCACCACCCTCCCCCTCTCCGAGGGCGCCCACATCCTCGCCGCCGTCCAGGTCGATCGAGCCGGAAATCGCGGCGCCGCAGGCACCCCGATCACCTTCACCGTCGACACCGTCCCCCCTGCCCCCGCGACCCTCGTCGCACCGGCCCCTGGCGCGCTCCTCGCCATGACGCGTCCGACCTTCGAGGGGACCGCCGAGCCCGATGCCTCGGTCTCCGTCTGGATCGACGGCGTCCTCCTCTGCACGGCGCAGGCGGCGTCGAACGGGAGCTGGAGCTGCCAGAGCGAAGGATCGCTCGCGGACGGCAGGCACTTGGTGGAGGTGCGGTCCCGGGATGCAGTGGGCAACGAGACCGCCTCCGATCGCGTGACCCGCATCGAGGTGGACGCAGCCCCGCCCGAGGTCCCCTCGATCCTCATCCCCGCCTCGGGCCAGGACGTCGCGGGCTGGGCGAGCTTCGCCGGAATGGCGGAGCCGGGGACCACCGTCCTCGTCCTCGTCGACGGCGAGGTGATCTGCTCCGCCGCCGCGGACGAGAGCAGCCGCTACGCCTGCCTCGCCTCCGAGCAGCTCGGCGTCGGCGATCACGGTGTCTCGGTGTTCGCCGTCGACGAGGCGGGCAACGAGTCGGAGCCCTCGGCACCTCGGGCCTTCTCCGTCTCTGCCGATGCGCCGCCGAGCCCGCCCGTCCTCCATGGCCCCGTGCACGGGAGCTCCTCCTCCAGCCCGGTCCCCCTCTACGCAGGCGTGGCGGAGCCCGGCTCCACCGTCAGCGTGCGGGTGAACGGCGTCGAGGTCTGCACCGCCACCGCCTCCGCCACTCGCGAGTTCTCTTGCAGCCCCGCCCACTCGCTCCCCGACGGCGACCACCTCGTCAGCGCCGTGGCCTTCGGTGCCAACGGAGAGAGCCGGGGCTCGCTCCCCGTCTCCTTCGAGGTGGATGGGATCGCTCCGACGGCGCCCAGCCTCGAGCACCCGATCGACGGCGCCACGGCCGGGAGCTGGCCTTCCTTCACCGGCAGCGCCGAGGCCGGTGCCCGGATCCGGATCCTGGCTGGCGCCGACGAGCTCTGCACCGCTGTCGCCGACGTCGACGGAGACTGGGCCTGCATCCCCGACGCTGCCCTCGCCCCGGGGAGCCACTCGATCTCCGTCGAGGCGACCGACGACGCTGGCAACACCTCCACCCTCGCGACCTCCTCCCTGGTCGTGGAGGGCGGCCAGGTGCCCGACGCCATCCTCCTCGAGCCGCAGGCGGGCTCGATCGCCTCTGGCGAGGCGGTGACCTTGGGAGGGAAGGCGGAGCCCGGCTCCACGGTCTCGGTGACCGTGGACGGCGCCGAGGTCTGCTCGGCTGTGGCCCTGATCTCCGGAGACTGGACCTGCACCGTCGAGCTCGAAGACGGCGACCACTCGATCGAGGTGGTGGCGTCCAACGCGAGCGGCGCGGGCAGGGCCCACGTGCCGGCTCCCATCGCCGTCGACACCGCCGCGCCAGAGGCCCCGGTCCTGCACGCCCCCTCCGGCGGCGAGAGCACCACCACGACGCCGAGCTTCGTCGGCGCCGCCGAGCCGCTGAGCCAGGTGCGCCTCTACGTGGACGGCCAGCTCAGCTGTGTCACCCGGGCCTCCGAGGCAGGCGACTTCATCTGCACCCTCTCCATCCCCCTGGGGATGGGGAGCCACGTGGCGCAGGTGATCGCGATCGATCCCGCCGGGAACGCGTCCGCCCCCTCGGCGACCACCGACTTCGTCACCTCGCCGGTGGCGCTCTCGCTGGACGAGCCCTCCGCCCAGCTCCCCCTCGCGACCTCGACGCCGACCTTCGCGGGGAAGGCGGAGCCCGGCGATCTCGTCTCCGTGATCGTCGACGGAGCGGTGGTCTGCCAGGACCTGGCCGACACCAACGGCGACTGGAGCTGCACCCCCGCCCAGCCGCTGGCGGAGGGTGCGCGGACGGTGATCGTCTCCTCCGACAACGGCTACGGCACCGTGCGCACCACGGACGGGCAGCTCTACGAGATCGACACCGTCGCCCCCGCTGCGCCAACCTTCGTGGCGCCGGCATCCGGCGAGGATCTCCTGGGGCGCGCCACCACCTTCGCCGGCACCGCGGAGCCCGGCGCCGTCGTGCGCGTCCACGTGGACGGCGCGGAGGTCTGCAGCGCCACGGCAGCGGCAGACGGGAGCTGGAGCTGCGAGGCGGACCTCGACGGCGGCAGCCACCAGGTGTCCGCCACCGCCACGGACGCAGCCGGCAACGTCTCCGAGGCCTCGGCAGAGGTTCCGTTCACGAAGACGCTCGAGCTCTCCGAGCCGACCCTCACCTCCCCGCGCCCGAAGGAGTACCTGACGAGCACCCAGGTGGTCTTCGAAGGGAGGGCGATCCCCCGGACGACCGTCACCGTCTACGACCAGGCCGGCGCCGCCCTCTGCGCCGGGGACGCGGACGAGGCCGGCGACTTCACCTGTACCGGGACCGCCGCCCGCGGAGACAACGTGGTCTACGCCGTTTCCACCTGGGGGGATCTCGAGAGTCCCCCCTCCGCCGCCACCCGCTTCACCGTCGCTGGCGCCGGTCACTTTGTAGGTGGCGGCTGCGCCTCCTCCTCCGGCGGCGCCTCCGCCTGGGCCTTCCTCGCCCTGGGGCTCCTCGCCCTCCTGCGCCGCCCGGGAAGGGGACGCTCGGAAGGCTGAGGACCTGCACGCGCAGCTCGGCTCCCACCGAGCTGCGCGAGCAGGTGCGCCGAGCCTGGCGGAAGACGACGCCCGATCGATGCCCCGTGGTAGAGGGGATCCGTGCGCTTCGTTCACCGCCTCCTCGCGCTCCTGCTCCTCCTCCCGCTCCTCGCGTGGACGGGGACGGGGCTGCTCTTTCTCGTCAAGCCGGGCTGGGCAGCGGCCTACGAGTCCCTGCACGCGTTCGACGGGCGTCCGCTGGATCCCGGGAGCCTCGTCGATCCGAAAGACCTGCTCTCCGCCGCAGGTGCTGCTTCGAGGTGGGAGCTCGGCTCGACGGCGCTGGGCCCCGTCTTCCGGGTGTCTGGCGGTGCAGGCGGCGGGCCCTCGCTCGTGCACGGCGCCACGGGCAGGGTGATCTCACCCCTCGATCGGGAAGCGGTGGAGGCGGTGGCCCTCGACGCCGCCTCCCGCGCGTCGGGGCCCACCCGCTATGGTGCGATCGAGGAGGTCATCTTGGGGGAGAAAGAGGGGGTGGTCCGCTTCAACGGCGGCGCCGTCGTCCGGGTCAACCGCTACGACCTGACGATGACGCAGCGTGGATCGGACACGGAGTGGATCGATCGACTCTACGACGTGCACTACCTGCGTTGGACCGGGAGCGAGCGCCTCGATCGGATCCTCGCGCCGCTGGCGATCCTGGGGGTCTGGCTCCTCGCCTTCACGGGGCTTCGCATGCTGGTCCGCAGGTCCCGACCCAGGCGTCCTGCGAGGGAGGAGTCCCCGCCGACCCGCGGAAGACGAAGGGAGGTTCGCCGCGGCGACATCCACTGGATCGCGCCGGAGCACGGCGGAGGGAGCCTCGCGCATCCCCACGTGGTCCTGCAGGACGACCTCTTCAACAGCAGCCGCGTCCCCACCGTGATCCTCTGCGCGCTGACCTCGAAGCTGCGCCGCGCGGACGAGCCCGGGAACGTCCTCCTCGACGAGGGCGAAGGCAACCTCCCGAAGCGCAGCGTCGCGGTGGTCTCGCAGCTCATCACCGTCGAGAAGGCCAACCTGGGAAGACGAGTCGGTTCTCTCTCGGAGGCGCGGGTCGACGAGATCCTGGCGGGCCTCCGCTTCCAGCAACGATCGTACTTCCGGCGATCGTCGTGACGGGCGGGGGAGGAGCTACGGCAGGCTGAGCGGCAGGCCGAAGAGGGGGAACAAGGTCTCCGTGTCGAGGAAGGTGTTCCATCCGGAGATCCGATCGCCGTCGAGCTCGAGGACGATCAGCCCCCAGGGCAGGTGGCCGCCCTCCGGGTTGCAGCGGTACTGCCCGAAGGCAGGCGAGCCATTGGCGGAGGTGGGGAGCAGCCGGGAGCCCCTGCAGCCAGCGCCGGGGCCCGTGAGCCAGCCGCGCACCGACTCGGGACCTCGGAGCCAGAGGGCGTAGGGCGGCATGGAGAAGGTGGCGTCCTCTCGCAGGAGCGAGGTGAGGCCGTCGACGTCGTAGCGTTCGAAGGCGGCGACGTAGCGATCCAGGAGCTCGGTCTGCGGCTCGGAGAGGGGCTGCGGCTCGCGCAGATCCCTGGCGGCGAGGGTCGCCCGGGCCCGCTGCAGCGCGCTGTTCACCGAGGCCACCGAGGTGTCCAGGGTGTCGGCGATCTCGGCAGCTGACCAGCCCAGGACCTCTGCCAGGAGGAGCGACGCGCGCTGCTTGGGCGGCAGGTGCTGGAGCGCCGCCATGAAGGCGAGGCGGATGCTCTGGCGGAGCATGAGCTGCTCTGCCGGATCCGCGTCTTTCGGCACCACCCGGGCATCCGGGATCGGCTCGAGCCAATGGGTGCGGGGCTCCTCGACCAGCTCGCTCTTCACGGTCCCTGCAGGGCCCTCCTCCATGGGACGGGCGCGCCGCTTGCGATCGCCGAGGGCGTCGAGGCAGACGTTGGTCGCGATCCGGTGGAGCCAGGTGCGCAGCGACGAGCGGCCGTCGAAGCGGTCGAGGCTCCGCCAGGCGCGGATCATCGTCTCCTGCACCGCGTCGTCTGCGTCCACCGGGGAGCCGAGCATGCGGTAGCAATGGCCCGTCAGCGCCGCGCGATGTTCTTCGAGGTGATCTTGGTTCGGTGACATGGGCGAGAAAATATCATCCCTCCGGTGACGGTCGATCGCTTTTGCGAGGTCCGGGACGACGCCGTAGCCTTTACGAAGGAGCCCGATCAGGAGGAGAGGCGATGGCAGGGCTCAGCCGCTGGCGGAGGTGGCGGGGCTCGAGTCGGCCTCGCCCTCCTCCTGGGCGAACTGGAGGCGGTAGAGGGCGGCGTAGGTCCCGCCGCGTGCCAGCAGCTCCTCGTGGTTGCCCACCTCCACCACCCGACCCTTCTGGAAGACCGCGATCCGATCCGCAGCACGGATGGTGGAGAGGCGGTGGGCGATCACGATGGAGGTGCGTCCCTCCATCACCGCTTCGAGGGCCACCTGGAGCCTCGCCTCCGTGTCCGAGTCGATGTTCGCCGTCGCCTCGTCGAGGATCAGCAGGGGCGCGTCCCGATAGACGGCGCGGGCGAAGGCGACGAGCTGGGCCTCGCCGGCGCTGAAGTTGGCGCCGCGCTCGTCCACCTTGGCGTCGAGCCCGCCCTCGCGGCGGAGGAAGAGATCGAGGGCGCCGATCGTGGAGAGGGCCCGCTCCGCCTTGGCGCGGTCGGGGACCGCGTCGGTCATGCCGATGTTCGAGAGCAGGGTACCGGAGAAAAGGAAGACATCCTGCGGCACTACCGAAAACAGTCGCCGCAGCTCCTGCACCGGATAGCTCCGGATGTCTCTGCCCAGGACGCGGATGGTCCCCGACTCCGCCTCGTAGAGGCGCAGGAGCAGGCTGGAGACCGTGGTCTTCCCGGCACCGGTTGCCCCCACCAGCGCGACTCGCTCCCCGCGCCTGGCGTGGAGGCTCACCCCCTGGAGCACGGGCACCCCGGGCTTGTAGGAGAAGCTCACGTCCTCCAGGGCGATGGCCTCGTCGGTGGATGTTTCCGGGTGGCTGCCGGTCGGCGCGCCCCCGGAGGCCTGCGCAGGTGGATCCGAAGGAACCAGATCCTCCTCCGCCATCAGGTCGTAGATCCGCTCCGCCCCGGAGAGGCCGCTCTGCAGCACGGTGAAGCGGTTGGAGAGCAGGCTCACCGGCTGGAAGAACTGGCGCACGTATTGGGTGAAGGTGACCACCAGGGCGAAGTCGACCGCCGACGCGCCCAGGTGCTGAAAGCCCGCCCACCAGAGGATGCTCGCGAGACAGACGGTGCCCACCATCTCGATGGCGGCGTCGAGCAGCGCTTCGTAGTAGACCGCCCGCTTGTTGGCGTCGCGGTGTCCCGCGTTGATCTCGTCGTGCTCCGACGCCATCTCCGCTTCGCGGGCGAAGGCCTGCACCACCGAGATCCCGGAGACCTGCTCGTTCAGGAACGCGTTGAGCCGCGCGATCCGGGCGCGGACGTCCCGGTAGGCGGCCCGGGACCGCTTGCGGACGAAGTTCACGATCAAGGCGACGAGGGGCAGGCTCGCGAAGGTGATCAGCGAGAGCTGCCAGTCGAGGACCAGCATCATCACCACGATGCCGATCAACGAGGCCAGATCGCCGACTGCGTTCAGGACCCCGGAGCCGAAGATCTCCCCGACGGAGTCGACGTCGTTGGTCGAGCGGGTGACCAGCCTGCCGATGGGGGTCCGGTCGAAGTAGCGGAGGGTGAGCCGCTGGTAGAACTGGAAGACGCTCGCCCGCAGATCCGCCATGGCCCGCGCCCCCGCGAGCTGCATGGTGTAGGTCTGCAGAAAGGTGAGGAGCTGGATGGTCACGAGGAGCGCCGCGAGGGCCACGCCGTTCTGCAGGAGCGCCGCCGCGTCCTTCTCCGCCGCCCTCGCGACCACGTCGCCCATGAGCATGGGCTGGAAGAGCTGGAGCAGGGTCTGGACCGCCAGCGCCACGAAGGAGATCCCCAGGATTTTTCGGTGCGGGCGGATGTAGGGCCAGAGCCAGCGCAGGAGCCGCCGGTCGTAGACTGCCGGCAACGCCCGCTCCTCCTGGGGGCGGCGGACCTTCTCGGCGCCGCCCTCGGGCGGCGCGCCTCCCTGCCGCAGGGTCGGTTGCGGGGCCAGGGGGCCGGTCCCTCCCTGTCGGGCGCCCGGCTCCGTTCGGATCGCGTCGGCCTTGCTCATCTCGCCTGCACCCCGCTCACCTGCCCCTGGCCTGGCTGGGCAGCGAGCGCATCCAGCTCGCTCTGCCGCTGCTGCTCCTCGGCGAAGGCGGCGTAGAGCCCCCCTGCCTTCAGGAGGGCCTCGTGGCTGCCCCGCTCCACCACCCGCCCCTCGTCGAGCACCAGGATCGAGTCGCAGCGGGCAGCCGCCGCCACCCGATGGGTGATCAGCACCACCGTGCGCCGCTGGGCCTGCCTGTCGATGGCGTCGAGGATCGCCGCCTCGGTCTTCGAGTCCACCGCGCTGAGCGGATCGTCCAGGATCAGGATCTCCGGTCCCCAGATCATGGCGCGGGCCAGGGCGATCCGCTGCTTCTGTCCGCCGGAGAGCTGCACCCCCCGCTCCCCCACCACCGTGTCGAACTGCTCGGGCAGGGAGAGCACCTCCTCGAGGACCTGGGCGTCGGCGGCCCCCTCCCGGATCCGTTCCATCGACGCCGGGCTTTCCGGATCGTCCAGGGCGAAGCCGATGTTCCTGGCCACGCTGGTCGAGAAGAGGAATGCGTCCTGCTGGGCGTAGCCGATCGCCTCGCGCAGCGAGGAGAGCGGCAGATCACAGACGTCGTGCCCGTCGATGAAGACGGTCCCCGGCGGGGTGTTGAGGAGCCGCGACAGGAGGCGGGCCAGGGTGGACTTGCCCGATCCCGTGCGCCCGACGATGGCCAGCGAGTGACCCGCCGGGATCTCGAAGGAGACGTCCCGCAGCACCTGGTTGTCGCCGTACGCGAAGTGCAGCCCCCGCACCTCGAGGGCGCCCTCCATCCCGGCGGGTGCGGGGAGGTGGCCGTCCACCACCTCCGGGTCCGCGTCGAAGATCTCGCGGATCCGCGCGAAGCTCGCCCGTCCCCGCTGCAGCACCGAGAGGGAGAAGCCCAGGGCGAGCATCGGCCAGGTCATCCGGGCCAGCGCCTGCCAGAAGGCGAAGAAGCCTCCGGGGCTCAGCCCGCCGTCCTCCGGGCCGCGCAGAAGCAGCGATCCGCCGTACCAGAAGAAGATCAAGATCCCCAGGGCGCTGATCGCCCCCATCAAAGGACCCAGGGATCCGCGCAGCCGCGCCAGGGAGAGGCTCGCCTCGAGATACTCCCGGTTCGCCTCGGCGAAGCGCTCCTCCTCCCGGTCCTCCACCCCGAAGCTGCGCACCACCCGGATCCCCGCCAGGTTGGATTGGACCACCTCGGTCATCTTCCCCAGCGCCTCCTGGTTCCGCCGCATCCGCGAGTAGAGCCCCCGGGAGAGGGTGCGGGACGAGAGTGCCAAGAGGGGCATGGTCGCCATGGTCGCCAGGGTCAGCACCCAGGAGATCGAGACCATCACCTGCAGCGCGCTCAGGGAGGCGAAGGCGACGTTGACGAGGTTCAGGACCCCGAAGCCCAGGAGGAGCCGGATCTGCTGCAGATCGCTGGTGGCGCGGCTCATGATCTCGCCGCCGCTCATCCGCCGGTAGAAGCTGGTCCCCAGCAGGTGCAGCTTGGCGAGGAGCTTGCCGTGCAGCTCGTACTCCGCGTCCCTGCCCGCGTTGAAGAGGAAGAGGCGACTGGCGACCCTGCTGGCGAAGGCCACCACCGCCAGCCCCAACATCAGGGCGGCGGGCACCCAGGCGGCTCCTCCCTCCTCTCCGAAGATCGCGTCGACGGCGGCCTTGGCCTGCCAGTCGATCCGGTTCATCGCGAACTGGAAGAGTGCGAGTGCAGCCGTCCCCGCGACGTAGGCGGGGAGGAACCGGCGAAACATGCCGCCGAGGGTCGGCGAGGCTGTAAAGGGAGGGGCGCTCAAGGGGAGGAGTTCTAACGAATCAGGCGATCTGTTGCATGGGTTATTCCGCCGCCCCCCCCTCACATTCGACGATCGGGGGCAGCGGAGCCCATCGTCGCCTCGGTGGTGTAGATTGGAGCTCGATCCCACAGCTTCGTCGAAGGGGAGGTGCGACCATGGCTGCGAGCCGGTTGGAGATGGGGCCCACGGACGCCCTCCTGGTGGTGGACGTCCAGCGGGATTTCTGCCCGGGCGGGGCCCTCGAGGTCCCCGAGGGCGATCGGGTGGTGGAGAGCCTCAACCGCTGGAGCCAGGAGGCAGCAGACGCCAAGGCGTTGGTGGTGGCCTCCCGCGACTGGCACCCTGCAGGGCACGTGAGCTTCCAGCAGCGGGGCGGACCCTGGCCTCCCCATTGCGTGCAGGGGAGCGAGGGCGCGGCCCTTCACCCAAACCTCGACCTGCCACCCGATCGGATCCTGATCTCCAAGGGGCACGAGCCCGACCGGGACGCCTATTCGGCCTTCGACGGGACGGGCCTCGCCTCCCTGCTCGAGGAGCGCGGCGTGAAGCGGGTCTTCGTCGGGGGCCTGGCCCTGGACGTCTGCGTGCGGGCGACGGCGCTCGAAGCGCTGGAGCTGGGCCTCGAGACCCACGTCCTCGTCGACGGGAGCCGGCCCATCGATCCCGCCGAGGGGAGGAAGGCGCTGGAGGAGCTGGAGGCCCGCGGCGCCATCCTCCACGTCGAGGCGACGGATGCGTGAGGGCGGGCCAGCGGGAGCGCTCTTCACGGACCTCTACGAGATCACCATGGCCCAGACCTACTGGCGCCACGGCATCTCGAAGGAGGCGGTCTTCGAGACCTTCTTCCGCACCCTCCCGCAGCAGCGATCCTTCGCCCTCTGCGCGGGCCTCGCCGACGTCGTCGACTTCCTCGAGGGGTTTCACTTCACGGAGGACGAGCTCTCGTATCTGCAGGGGCAGGGCCAGTTCTCCTCCGAGTTTCTGGCTGCGCTCCGCGAGGTGCGCTTCACCGGCGATCTCTGGGCCATCCCCGAGGGGACCGTGGTCTTCGGCGGCGAGCCGATGGTCCGCGTCGTCGCCCCGATCCTGGAGGCGCAGCTCTTCGAGACCCTGATCCTGAACCAGATCCACCTGCAGACCGTGATCGCCAGCAAGGCCGCGCGGGTGATCCTGGCTGCAGGCGGAAGGCAGGTGGTGGAGTTCGGCGCGCGCCGGTCCCACGGCACCGACGCGGCGATGAAGCTCGCCCGCACCAGCTACCTGGCAGGGGCCGCCGGGACCTCCAACCTCCTCGCCGCCATGCGCTACCGGATCCCCGCCTTTGGCACCATGGCTCACAGCTTCGTCCAGATCTTCGACGACGAGGGGGAGGCCTTCGAGACCTTCGCCACCTCCAACCCGGGGACGACGCTCCTGGTGGACACCTATGACACGCTCGCGGGGGTCGACAGGGTGATCGAGCTCGCGCGCAAGCTGGGCCCCGCCTTCGACGTCCGGGCGATCCGCCTCGACTCCGGCGATCTGGCTGCCCTCTCCCGGGGCGCGCGGGCCCGCCTCGATCGGGCCGGGCTGCAGTCGGTGGGGATCTTCGCCTCCTCGGGCCTCGACGAGTGGAGCGTCGACGCGCTGTTGCAGGGGGGCGCCCCCATCGACGGCTTCGGGGTGGGGACGAGCCTCGGCGCCTCCGTCGACGCCCCCACCCTCGACCTGGTCTACAAGCTCGTCGAATACGACGGCAGGGGGCGCACCAAGCTCTCCAGCGAGAAGGTGCTCCACCCCGGCCCCAAGCAGGTGCATCGTCGGTCGGACCGCGGGATCTTCAGCGGCGACGTGATCGGGCACGCAGACGAGGCGCTCCCCGGCGAGCCCCTGCTCGTGCAGATCATGAAGGATGGACGGCGCCTCCCCGGTGTCGACCTCGGCCTCGAGGCGGCGCGGACCCGGGCCCGGGAGCAGCTCGCCTCCCTCCCCCGGGAGCTCTGCACCCTCGCCCCACCCGCTGCGCCGTATCCGGTGCAGTTCAGCGAGAGGCTGCAGCGGGAGCTGGAAGCGCTGGAGGCCGAGCACGAGCGTTGAGGGTGGGCGAAGCGCTGCTGGCAGGCGGAAACGCCGCCGGGGGATGCAGACGCAGCGATGGCGAGGCCCGCCCGCGCCGAGACGGCCGGGTCGGTGTGCAGGAAGCGACGGTGGATCGCCAGGAGGTTGGCGTGCTCCCGCTTCAGCCAGCGGACCGAAGCGAGATCCTGTCGATCCTTGACCCGACGCTCGTGAAAGGTGCCCAGCTCCAGAAAGTAGGCGGCGTGGGCGCCGAGCGTCTCCTCCCGCGCACCTTTCCGCCTCAGTTCACTCTCGGCGAACTTCTGGACGCTCTCCAGGAGGCGCAATCTGGGAAGCTCCTCCTCGTCCAGATCGAGGAGGGACTTGGCTCGGAGCCCATCGAGGAGCTGGAGCGTCTCTTCGAGCGATCTCGGTTCGTTCATCGCCGCCGCCGCCTCGACGGTGAAGCCTCCCTCGAAGACGGACGCCTTGGAGAGGAGCGAACGCTCCGGCTCGTCGAGGAGGTCCCAGGTCAGGTGGAGCGCCTGGGTCAACGAGTTCTTCTGCGCCGTGGGGGTGGGGCGAAGGAGCTCGAAGCGCTGATCGAAGCGGGAGAGGAGCACCGAGGGGAGGAGCATCCGAACCCGCGCCGCAGCCAGCTCGATCGCGAGCGGCATCCGATCGAGGCGGCGGACCAGATCCTGGACGAGGTCGAGCTCTCCTCCGCTCAGCTCCAGGTCGGCGCAGGCCTGGTGGGCCAGCTCGAGGTAGAGGGCGATCGCGTCCTCCTCCCGCATCGGTCCGAGCTCGAGGCGCGCGCCTCCCTCCAGGGGGAGGGGGACGATCGAGGTCACCACGACCTGGAGCTCGGCGCAGCGCCGCTTCCATCGCTCGATCACGGCTACCGAAGCGGGCTCGAGGGAATCGGCGTCGTCCAGGAGCAGGAGCATCGGGCCCCTGGCGGCGATCGCAGCGGCCAGGTCCTCCTCGCGCTGCCGGGGGACCTCGAGGGCCCGGGTGACGGCGGCGACGAGGTCCGAGGCGCTCCTGCAGCCGGCGAGGTCGCAGAACCAGGCCCCCCCTTCCTCGTCGAACTCCCGGACCAGCTCCCTGCACACCCGGCGGGCCAGGCGGGTCTTTCCCATCCCGGAGGGGCCCGAGAGGACGACGAGCGCCACCCCTCGCGTCAGGAGCTCCCGGAGGAGACCACGCTCTCGCTCGCGTCCGATGAACGCGCTTCGTTCCCGGCCATTTTCGAGTGAAATGATTCGCACCGACGCCCGAGCCGCTCGAGCTGCCACCAACAGGGCCTGATGCTACCACGGAGGGCCGCGGGCGCTCCTGGCGCCCTGCAGGGCTCTCGCCAGGCCCAGGTAGCTCGACGAGATCACGACGAAGATCAGGAGGTAGGGGACCACGATCGGGAGCGCGCTCCGGACGTGGGGCTGGAGCGACGCGATCACGAAGGCGAGCCCGATGTTCCGGGACGCGCACTCCAGCTCGAGGATCGTCCGGTCCTTCCCCTCTCCCCCCACCAGGTGCCCCATGGCCAGCGCCATGAGGACGAACGCCGCCATCGCGAGGTAGTCGGCGAGGTCGAGATCCAGGAACGCCCGCACCTCGGCGGCGATGGCCAGGAGCACCACCAGCGCGAGGAGGAGGAAGGCGAGCCTCCCTCCGGGGCGGCGGAGCCGCGCCGCGGGCCCGGGCCATCTCGCTGCCACCGCGATCCCGGCCAGGAGGGGCAGGACGACGGTCAGCGCGATCTGCCTGGCGATGGACCCGAGCGGCGCCTGCGCGAAGAAGCCGAGGGCATCCCCCAGGATCCGGAGGGTGAGGGGGGTGGAGGCGATCGCGAGCATCGCCAGCAGCAGGTGGATGGCCACCGCCGCCTCACGCTCGCCGCCTGCTCGGGTGATCCGCCGAAGGGAGAGGGGCGCGATCGGGCAGGCCGCGAGCAGGACCAGGGCCCCGGCGACCCGCCGCTGGGGCTCGATCCAGAGGATCAGCAGCCACGCGCCCAGGGGCACGAGGAGATTCACCGCCACGAAGGCGCGCACCAGCAAGAGAGGCCGTCGCCGAACCGTCAGCAACCTGCCGAGATCGACGTTGAGCCCCTCCGTGAACATCACCCAGATCAGGGCGACGGAGGCCACGACCTGGACGAGCACGTCGATCATCGTTCACCCGCCGCAGCCATGCCTCATCCTGGTGCCTGCAGGTAGAGGAGCACAGCTCTTCCGCTGCACGTTCTCCCCGGAGGATCGGATTCCGAACGGATGGCAGGAACGCCATCTCGTGCGGGACTGCACCCGGATGTAGCGTCCTCTCCATGGCGCAGGCGATCCTCGCGGCTGGGTTCGGAACGTCTCGTTGCGCTGCCCGAGGGGAGCGCTTCCGGGGAGCCGCTTGAGCCCGAACCTCGACACCGGATGGTCGGCGGGTCGGAGCCCCTTCGATCGCCTCCTCCTCCGGCTCGCACCCAGGGCGGAGGGCATGCAGGCCACGAAGCGAATCGTCCTCCTCTTCGTTGCAGTGGGCTGGTTCCCGCTCGTCCTCGGCGAGCTCCTCTCCCTCGCCTTCGCGGGGCACTCCGAGCGGCTATTCCAGAATCCATCGGTCCACGCGCGCCTGCTCCTTGCGGTCCCCGCCTTCCTGATCGCCGACGGGGTCTTCTCCTCCCGCACCTCGATGTGCGTCGGCCAGCTCTGCGACGGGCGGCTGGTGGCGCAAGGGACGGAGCTCGTCGGGGTCGTCCTCGCCACCGCGAGGCGCAAGGACTCCTGGGTGGCGGAGGCGGTGTTCCTCCTCCTCTCGATCGCCGTGGGGCAGGTCGCGATCTGGTCTGGGCGGGCCGGCCTCCTCAGCTCGATCCCGGCAGATCGTTCGGCGGGCCTCCTCTGGTACGGCTTCGTCTCCCTGCCGATCTTCCTCTTCCTCCTCGCCCGATCGTTCTGGCGCTGGGGCTGCTGGTCCCTCCTGCTCTGGAAGACCTCCCGCCTGCGGCTCCAGCTCGTGCCGATGCACGCCGACCGCGCCGGCGGCCTCGGCTTCTTGGTGGGACCGAGCCTCGCCATGGGGATCGTGCTCCTGGGCTCCAGCGCGGTGATCGCCGCCGGCTTCGCGGAGCGGATGGAGTCGGAGGGCACCCAGCTCGCCGCCTTCGGCCCGGAGGTCCTGCTCTTCGTCGTCCTCGGCGAGCTGGTCGCGCTGGGGCCGCTCCTGCCCTTCGGTCCGCAGCTCCTCTCCACCCGCTTCGTGGGGATCCAGGACTACGGCGCGCTGGGGATCGACTACGCCCGCGCCTTCCACCGGCGGTGGATCGAGCCACCGACCCGCGAGGGCCTCCTGGGGACCTCGGACATCCAATCGCTCGCCGACATCCAGAACGCGTTCCGAACCCTCGGGGAGATGCGCCCGGCCCCCTTCGGGAAGCGGGAGATGCTGCTGGTCTGCCTGGCGATCTTCCTGCCCATGCTGCCGCTCTTCGCGATCGCGGTGCCGATCGACGAGCTCCTGGCCCGCCTCTTCTCGGCGATCGCGTAGCCCGCCGGTCCTCCCGGGGCTTCGCGGCGAATCAGCCTGGGCTCAATGCGAGCTGATGCCCCCGGTGGAGAGCTCGTCCATGACCCGATCCAGATTGAAGGAAGAAGGCTTCTGCCTGGGAGGAAAGCTCTCGAGGCTCCCCATCAGCTTCTCCACGTAGCTCTGGATCGGGACCAGGATGAACGCGTGATCGAGCACCCAATCCCAGTAGGTGTTGGAGTTCTCGTCTGCCCGCTCGAAGGGATCCCTGCGGAGGTTGAAGATCTTGGGCACGCGCAGCGGCACGAAGGGCTCTGCCCAGAGCTGCATGGTCTTGGCTCGCTGCTCCATGAACACCACCTTCCAGTCCTGGTAGCGCACCGCCACGAGCTGCCCGTCGTCGTCGACGTAGAAGAACTCGTCGCGTGGGCTCACCTCCGACTTCCCCGTCAGGTACGGCAGCATGTTGTAGCCATCCAGATGCACCTGGAAGTGCTTGGCACCCGCGTCGTGCCCATGCAGCAGCCGCTCCTTGATGTCCGACACACCGGCGACAGCGAGCATCGTCGGCAGCCAGTCCTGATGCGAGAAGAGGCCGTTGAGCACCCTCCCGACCGGGATGGTCCCTGGCCATCGCGCGAAGGCAGGGACCCGGAAGGCGCCCTCCCAGTTGGTGTTCTTCTCGCTCCGGAAAGGGGTGATCCCCGCGTCGGGCCAGGTGTTGTAATGCGGTCCGTTGTCCGTGGAGTAGAGGACGAGGGTGTCGTTCGCGATCCCGAGCTCATCGAGCTTGTCGAGGAACCTGCCGATGTACTCGTCGTGCTCGACCATGGCGTCGTTGTAGAACCCCTGCCCGCTCTTTCCCTCCGCCGACTTCTTGATGTGCGTTCGAAAGTGCATGTGCGTGGAGTTCCACCAGAGGAAGAACGGCTCTCCCTCCTCGTGGGCCTTCTCGATGAAGGAGAGCGCCCGATCGGTGACGTCGTCGTCGATCGTCTCCATCCGCTTTCGCGTCAGCGGACCTGTGTCCACGATCTTCCCACCGGCGAAGGAGTGGAGCACGCCGCGTGGGCCGAATCGCTTCCGGAACGCTGGGTCCTTGGGGTAGTCCGGGTTCTCCGGCTCCTCCTCGGCGTTCAGGTGGTAGAGATTCCCGTAGAACTCGTCGAAGCCATGGGCCGTTGGGAGAAACTCGTCGCGATCGCCCAGGTGGTTCTTGCCGAACTGTCCCGTCCGATAGCCGAGGGGCTTGAGCAATTCGGCGATGGTCGCGTCCTCCGGCATGAGCCCCAGGGTGGCCCCCGGCATCCCCACCTTGGTCAGCCCGGTGCGGATGGGGTTCTGTCCCGTGATGAACGCGGCTCGTCCCGCCGTGCAGCTCTGCTGGCCGTAGTAGTCGGTGAAGCTCACCCCCTCCTCGGCGAGTCGATCGATGTTCGGGGTGCGGTAGCCCATCATCCCCCGGTTGTTGAAGCTGATGTTCCAATGACCGATGTCATCGCCCCAGAGGACGAGGATGTTGGGCCTCTTGCCGTTCACTGCCATCTTACGCCCTCCAGGCGAAGTCCTCGGGCTCGTCGGCGCGGTCCCGAATCCGCCGAGGCCCCAAGCCTCGTAGCGACGACTTCCCGAAGAGGTAGGGCTCGGCCCGCGGCCCGTGCAAGGCGGCGATCGGCTTGGACGGGTCGCGATCAGCCCGACCAGAGGACGGCGAGGAGGGCGATGATCGCCACCACGATGAGGAAGGATCGATCGAAGAGCCTGCTGGAGAGCAGCGGGTCGGAGGCGGCAGCGTCGGCGGCGGCGCCGGTCTCGCCCTCGTCGTCACCCGGCATCGGATCCGGCACCAGATAAGGGGCGGCGAGGATCTTCTGCGCGTCCTCCCGATCGCGGGCGTCGACCTGCAGCCGCACCCCGCCGACTGCGTTCGCCATATGGGGGGCGACGCCGATGAAGCCTGCGTCGAGGATCTGGGCGCCCAGGCCGTGGGTGCGCAGGAGGTCCCTGGCGAAGACCGCCTCATACTCGAAGAGGTAGGTGCGGATCGTGATCCAGTTCACGGGACGAGAGGGCGGCTCGGGATCTGTCAGGGTCGGGTCCATGCGGGGTCGGGTCGTCCTCTCTTCCGTCACCTCGGAGCTTATCCCCTCTTCGGGAAAAGCTCCCGCCTCCTTCCAGGACGACCCGCCGCTATGGGCGGGCCCGGGTCGAAGCCGGGATCGCCGCTGGCAGCAGCCTAAGCTCCCGCAGGTGGGCTCCATGGGAGGTCGTCGAGGTCGCCGTGATCACGAGCTCACCCTCTGCGACCGAGGCCTGGAGAGGCGGTGCCCCTGCGGCGATCCGCCTGCCCGCCTGGCGAAGCTCGAGCTCGATCGGGTCGCTGGCGTCCGCCTCGATCACCAGGCTGCCCGCTCCCACCGCGAGCGAGCTTTTCCCGCTCCTTCCCGGCTCGAGGTGGGCGCCGATCCTGCCGTCGGGGCCGAGGGTCGCCGAGACCGCGGAGGCGGTGGCGAAGAAGTAGCCCGGGATGACGATCCCTCGATCGCCGCGCTCGATCCCGAGCTTGCCGCCTCCCTCCTTGCGCACCCAGATCTGCGCGGTGAAGCGATGGGGTGCGTGCGCCTCGAAGGTGAGCAAGGACCACTCCCGTCGAAAGCGCGGCTCCCGGATCAACTCCCTGCCGCTGCGAAAGCAGGGCCTGCTCCCGCCGCCGGGAAGGCAGAAGACGACGAGGTCGGGGTTTCGGGAGAGGACGTAGGCGCCATCTCCCAGCTCGTGACCGAGAAAGCCCTCGCCGAAGCCCGGAGGCGGATTCTTGGCGAGGAAGCCGTCGTTGAGGCCGAGCATGTCCAGAGATGGGAGCGACGAGAAAAAAGGGAGACATCCCGCCGGATCCACTGCGAGGAGCGGCGCCTTCTCGGAGAAGGCGTCTCGGAGGAGGTGCCCCACCACCCTCCCGTCCCACTCCCAGCGTTCGTGGATGGCACGGTGGTTGTGGGGATCGCGCCACTGCGCCGCGGCGAAGATCGTCAGCGCCAGGAGGCCGAGGGCTGCGCCTCCCAGGCGGACCTCGGGGGATCGATGGGAGGTCGCCCATCGGAGGAACTCGGCGCCGAGGAGGGCGAGGATCACCACCGCCGGGACGAGGTGGCGACGCCCCGGAAAGATGTCGCCGCCCACTGCTGCCACGTAGGCCAGCCAGAAGGCGAGGGGGAGGAGGAGGAGGAGCGCCCGCCTCCTCACCCTCTGGTCCCGCCCGACGAAGAGGACGCCCAGCGCGAGGAGGACCAGCCCTCCGAGCCAGAGACCGCCGCCGCCCAGGTAGGCGAGGCCCTGCCCGAGGCGCTCCAGGGAGAAGACCACCTTCGCCCGCGCGGTGTTGGCGACCCACTCGCCGTAGTAGCTCAGCCGGAAGCCGAGTTGGCCGACGAAGGCAGCGAAGGGGAGCACGATCAGCCGCGCCGCGGTGCCCAACCCGCCGCTCCCGCGACAGACGACGATCGCCAGCGCGATCGCCGCGGTGAAGATCGGTCCATCGGGCCTGGTGAGGACCAGCAGCGCCAGGGGCACGGCAGCGGGCAGCACCCGCTCGCCGTCGCCATCGACCAGGGGATAGGCCAGGACCAGGGCCCAGGCGAGGAAGGCTGCGACGAAGGCCTGCTCCAGGCCGCCGATGGCCCAGACCGCGATGGGCCCTGCCAGGGCCAGGGCCAGCGCGGCGCCGAGGGGAGGGACGAGCGCCTGCAGCCGAGCGGCGAAGGAGGGCTCGTCTGCTGGAGGGGCGGCGGCAGTCTTCATCGCCTCGGCGCCCTCGCCAGCTCCGCTCTCGCCGCCCCTCGCCCCGGATCCCCTGGCGCTGCGGCTGGGCCCATGGACCCAGACCACCGCTGCGATCGCGGCGCCCATCCCCAGCATGCCCAGGATCCGCACCGCAGCGATCAGCTCCACGCCCAGCGCACCGAGGGCCGCAGCGGCCAGCACCCAGAGCAGGTTCGAGTAGCCCTCGACCCGCTCGCCGTCGGTCCAGCTCAGGCCATGGCCTTCCAGGAGGCGCTGGGCGTAGCGGAGCGAGATCAGCGCGTCGTCCGCGATGAACGGCAGGTAGCGGGAGGCGTGGAGGGCGAGGACGGCGAGCGCCGCAGCGAAAACCACCAGGTGGAGCCGCCCCTCCTTCATGGGCCCTCCGCGGGCAGCGACCACGCAGCCTCCATGGATCCTCCCGCGCCTACGCAGATCGGGAGAGGCGCCCAGCCTGCATCGAGTGACATCCCCGCGGCGCCTCCCCCCGTGGAGCGCCGCCGCCGGGGGGCAGCGATCCCGTCCCCTGCAGCCCGCGTTCCGAGAGCCTACCGCGCCCCGCCCCTGCCTCGATCCATTCCCGCGGCCTTCGCGTCCGGAGCCCGACACTCGCGCCCAAGCGTGTTGTGGGGATTCGGCTGCTGCCCTATGGTCCGTCCATGGGAAAGCTCATCGACGGCAAGTGGACGACGGAAGGCTATCAGGCCGACTCCAAGGGGGGCTTCAAGCGGGAGGAGACCACCTTCCGGGATCGGATCACCGCCGATGGCTCCTCCGGCTTTCCTGCGGAGGCGGGGCGGTACCACCTCTATGTCTCCCTCGCCTGCCCCTGGGCCCAGCGCACCCTGATCCTGCGCAAGCTCAAGGGCCTCGAGGAGGCGATCTCCGTGTCGGTGGTCGATCCCTTCATGGGTGACGACGGCTGGTTCTTCTCCGACGCCCCGGGGGCGACGCAGGATCACGTGAACGGCGCCACCTACCTCTGGGAGGTCTACGTCAAGGCGAGGCCCGACATGACCGGGCGGGTGACGGTCCCGATCCTCTGGGACAAGGAGCGAGCGACGGTGGTGAACAACGAGTCCCGCGAGATCATGCGGATGCTCGACACCCAATTCGACGCGGCCGCGACCAGGCCGGTCACCCTCTACCCCGAGGGGCTCCGCGAGCAGATCGATGCGGCGATCGACGAGATGTACGACGAGGTGAACAACGGCGTTTATCGGGCGGGCTTCGCCTTCACCCAGGAGGCCTACGATCAGGCGGTGGAGAACCTCTTCGCCGCCCTCTCCCGCTATGAGCGCCTCCTGGAGAAGCAGCGCTACCTCTGCGGAGACACCCTCACCGAGGCGGACGTCTGCCTCTTCACCACCCTGCTGCGCTTCGATCCCGTCTACTACGTGCACTTCAAGTGCAACATCCGGCGGATCGCCGACTATCCGGCGCTGTCTGCATTTCTTCGAGACATCTACCAGACCGACGGGATCGCCGAGACCTGCAACATCGATCACATCAAGCAGCATTACTATCGGAGCCACCCGCACCTCAACCCGAGGCGGATCGTCCCCCGCGGGCCCGAGCTGAACCTGGACGCGCCCCACGGCAGGGAGCGCTTCGGTGGAGGCATCGCCACCCTGGGGCAGCGGCGGTAGGGCCCTGCGGCTCGAGATGACCATCCCATGTTTCTTGCGGCGGCGCCGGCCTCGAAAAAGCAGCCGGGGCGAGCCTCCTGATTCAAGTTGTGTTTTATTTTCCACATGATAACGAATTCCCATGGGAAGGATGACGGGCCTCTTGCTCCTCGCGTCCAGTCTGTGCGGGATGGGCTGCGCAAACATGAACTTCACGGGGATCTCCGTCGAGGGCGTCTGGGGCACCACCTCCATGGAGGCGGACCCGCACGATCCCAAGTCGCGGGGCGGAAGGGCCGATCACGTCGGCATCAACTTCGCCCTCGAGCTCGACGTGGGGCGCGCCTCGGGGATGGGGATGGGGATGGGCAGCAAGACCGTGGCCTTCCCCGCCGCCGACGGCGCCGAGGCCCACGAGATCAGCGGCGCCGCGACCCACTTCTGGATCAGCTCGCTGATCGACGCCGTCGAGATCGACTGGCTCCGCCCCCGCGCCACCGTGGGCGTGGAATACGCCGGAGAGGACGACAGCTCCTTCGTCCAGGCCTACGGCGGCATCGGCGCGTCTCTCCATCCCTGGCGCGGCCTGGGGCTGCACTTCAACGTGGGCCCCCAGTACACCAGCGCGAAGGATCGGCTCGTCCACGGGAGCGGACTCGGCGCCCAGGTCCGCGTCCGCCTCGTGCAGATGTTCTTCCCGAGCTGTGACACACCGTGGAACCTCTTCCAGGACGCGGATGGGAGGATCGCCGATGACCTCTGTGATTGAGCGACCTCTGCAGCTCTCCCTCCTCGCCCTGCTCCTCCTCTGGACCGCCTCCGGCTGTGCTGCGGGCTGGGGATCCGCCTACCCCGGCGCCGCCACCCGCTTCCGGTCCTATGGGATCTACGAGCGGGTCGACGCCAACCACGTGCGCCGGGTCGACACGCGCACCGAGGAGTCCGGCGGCGGGTCCTTCGGCGGCCTCGTTGCCGCACGTGCCGGCGTGGGCACCCTCACCGTCGGTGATGAGTCCTTCTCGGGGACGGGGACCGATCTGCAAGCGGAGCTCCACTACTCATTCAACCCGATCCTCTCCGTCGGCGTCGGGATCGGCTACCAGCAGATCAGCGGCAACCTCGAGCAGCAGGAGGGAGCCCCGGTGCAGGCGAGCTGGAGCCGGACGCCGCTGATGGTCTACGGCCAGCTCGTGCCCTTGAAGCCCTTCCTGCTCCGGGCGGGTGCCGGTGGGTTCATCGGGGGCGAGGTCGAACGCGACGACGCGAAGATCACCAGGAGCACCTCCGGTACCATGCTCTCTGCCGGCGCCGCCCTGATCACCCCGCTCCCCGGCGCCCACTTCCTCGTCGGCGCCGAGTGGCAGCGGGCAGACGCGGGCCATGTCTCGACCTCGGAGGGCGAGAAGAAGCTCGAGGCAGAGCAGGTGGTCCTCTCGATCACCATGCTCTTCTGAAGACAGCGCGCGATCCTCAGTCGCGTCCACTGCAAGGCTTCGAGGTCACCACCGTCAGTATCAAGGCCTCCCGCCGCTTCTCGTTGACCGGGGCGTGCGGTCATGGAATCTTCTGTGTTCAAAGGTTGGATGTCTTTGTCGACGGGGGCAGGCGAAGCGCGAGGATCCTCGATGCAGGCGCGGAAGGGACACGGACGAAGCGGGCAGGATCTGGCTGATTTCGGCTCGCCCACCTTCCTCGCCTCGATCGTCCAGGACGCTGCAGACGCGATCATCGGAACGACCCTCGACGGGATCGTGACGAGCTGGAACCGAAGCGCCGAGCTCGTCTTCGGATACACCGCCGAGGAGATGCTCGGCAGCTCGATGGATCTGCTCCGTCCCGCGGACACTCGAGAGGAGGAGGTACGGCTCCTCCAGCGCCTGGAGCGGGGGCTCCGGATCGATCCCTTCGAGACGGTGCGGCTTCACAAGGACGGGCACGAGGTGGATGTCTCGGTCGCCGTCTCCCCCGTCCGGGATCCGGAGGGGACGCTGATCGGCCTCTCGGAGATCGCCCGCGACATCCAGGCGCTCAAGCGAGCCCAGCGAGAGCTCGTGCAGGCCAAGGAGAGCGCCGAGGCCGTGAGCCGGGAGCTGGAGTCGTTCAGCTACTCGGTGGCGCACGATCTTCGATCGCCCCTTCGCAGCATCGACGGCTTCAGCCAGGCGCTCCTCGAAGACCACCAGGAGAACCTGGACGAGGACGGGCGCAGGTACCTGGGCTACGTCCGGGAGTCCGCGCAGCTCATGGGGCAGCTCATCGACGACATGCTGACCCTCTCCCGGGTCACGCTCACCGACTTCGCCAAGGAGGAGGTGGATCTCTCCGGCCTTGCTGCGGCGATCGTCGAAGGGCTCCGCCGGGACGATGCGGATCGACAGGTCGAGGTCCACATCGACGAGGAGCTCCTCGCCCCGGGGGATCCCCGGATGCTCATGGTGCTGCTGAGCAACCTCCTCGCCAACGCCTGGAAGTTCACCTCCAAGCGGGTCGGCGCGCGCATCGACTTCGGCGCGACGATGCGAGACGGCGTGCCGACGTACCACGTCCGGGACAACGGGGTCGGATTCGACATGGACTACGTGAAGAAGATCTTCGGCATCTTCCAGCGCCTCCATTCGTCGCGCGACTTCGAGGGGACCGGGGTCGGCCTCGCGATCGTCGAGCGGATCGTGCAGCGACACGGCGGGCGGGTCTGGGCCGAGGGAACCGTCGACGGCGGCGCGAGCTTCTTTTTCACCTTGGGAGAGAGGGAGGGAACCGAATGAGCATCGGAAGCCAGGACAAGGTCATACTTCTGGTGGAAGACAACCCCAGGGATGAAGAGCTCACCCTTCGCGCCTTGAAGAAGAGCCAGGTCCTCAACCCCGTCGTGGTCGCCCGCGACGGGGTCGAGGCCCTGGACTACCTCTTCGCGCGGGGGGCGCATGCAGACCGATCCGGCGCGGAGCTGCCCCAGGTCGTCCTCCTCGATCTCAAGCTGCCCAAGATCGATGGCCTGGAGGTCCTGCGGACCCTGCGCCTCGACGAACGAACGAAGCGGCTCCCCGTGGTGATCCTCACCTCCTCCGTCGAAGAGCAGGATCTGATCCGTGGATACGACCTGGGAGCCAACAGCTACGTCCGCAAACCCGTCGATTTCGTCCAGTTCGCGGAGGCGATCCGCCAGCTCGGGCTGTATTGGCTGGTGCTGAACGAGACGGCAGGAGCGAGACGATGAAAAAGGCTCCGCTGCGCGTGTTGATGATCGAGGACGTCGAGCAGGAGGCCCAGCTCGCCCTGCGCGAGCTGACGCGCAGTGGGTTCGACGTGAGCCACGAGCGGGTCGACTCGGCCTCGAGCACCGCCGAGGCATTGGACCGGGGGCCTTGGGACCTCGTCATCTGCGACTACTCGATGCACCAGTTCGACGCCCCCTCCGCCCTCGCAGTGATGCGCGAGAAGGGTCTCGACCTCCCGTTCATCATCGTCTCCGGAACGATCGGCGAGGAGACCGCCGTCGCGGCGATGCGAGCGGGTGCCCACGACTTCTTTCACAAGGACAAGCTCGGTCCCCGGTTCGCCGCCGCCATCGAGCGGGAGCTGAACGAAGCGAAGCTGCGACAAGAACAGGCCGCGACGGAGCGCGCCTTGCAGCGCTCGCGCGAACACATCGATCGGGTCCTCGCGCTCAGCCGGTTCGTCCTCTTCTCCTTCGAGCCCACCGCGGATGCATCCCCGACCTTCGTCAGCTCCAACGTGGAGCAGGTGATCGGCTACTCCGTGGAGGAGTGTCTCGAGGATGGCTGGTGGGATCGAGGCGTCCATCCGGAGGACTACCCTGCTGCCAAGGCCCGGCTGTCGCAGCTTTTGGAGCAAGGACAGCTCCGCCACGAGTACCGCTTCCGCCACAAGGACGGGAGCTGGCGGTGGATCTCCGACGATCAGAAGCTGGTGCGGGACGCGTCGGGATCCCCGGTGTCGGTGATCGGAGGCTGGAACGACATCACCGAGCGCCTGCAGATGGAGAAGCAGCTCATGATCTCCGATCGGATGGTCTCCCTGGGCACCCTCGCCGCAGGGGTCGCCCACGAGATCAACAACCCCCTGGCGGCCCTGATGGCGAACCTGGACCACGCCGCCGAAGGGGTGGGCGGTCTCGCTCGGAACAAGGCGGCGGCTGGGATCGACGGGCTGCCGCTGCAGCTGCGGGAGATCGGGGAGGTGCTCGGGGACGCTCGCGAGGCGGCAGAGCGGGTCCGCCTGATCGTGCGGGACCTGAAGCTCTTCTCGCGGGCGGACGAAGAGAGCCGGACCGCCCTCGACATCCGGCAGGTGATCGAGTCCTCCCTCCGCATGGCCTGGAACGAGCTGCGACATCGGGCGCAGCTCGTGAAGGACTTCGACGACGTGCCCCCCGTCTTGGGAAACGAGGCCAGGCTCGGCCAGGTGTTCCTGAACCTGGTGGTCAACGCGGCGCAGGCGATCCCCGACGGAAGGGCCCACGAGAACGAGGTCCGGATCGTCGTCCAGAGGCGCGATCCGGAGTGGGTGGTGGTCGAGGTCCACGACACGGGATCGGGGATCCCCGAGACGGTCCTCACCCAGATCTTCGACCCCTTCTTCACCACCAAGGCGATCGGGATGGGCACGGGGCTGGGCCTCGCCATCTGCCACCGAATCGTGACCAGCCTCGGCGGACAGATCGAGGTCGAGAGCCAGCTCGGCAAGGGCTCGGTCTTCCGCACTCTCCTCCCGATCGCCCGCGACGACCAGGAGGCGGAGAACGACGCGGTCCGGGAGACGGCGGAGAAGGAGGGCCGGATCCTCGTGGTCGACGACGAGCCTGCGCTGGGGACGGCGATCCGCCGGATGCTCGCCACGGAGCACGAGGTGCTGGCGGTGACGAGCGCGCGCGAGGCGCTCGAGCTGATCTCGAAGGGCGAGCGCTTCGACGTCATCCTCTGCGATCTGATGATGCCGGAGCTGACGGGGATGGATCTCCACGCGGAGCTCCTCGAGATGGAGCCGCTGCAGGCGTCGAGGATGATCTTCATGACCGGCGGCGCCTTCACGGGCCAGGCCCGCGACTTCCTCGCCAAGGTTCGAAACCCGCGGATCGAGAAGCCCTTCGACATCGCCGGCATCCGCCCGCTGATCGACGGCCTCCTGCGCTGAGGACCGCCGCTGCCCTGGCGCGCGGGCCCCGCCACCATCGCCTGGGAAACACCCCGACCGAGCGCCCGGGGGCATGGCGCTCGGGTCACGTTGACCGGCGGCAGCGCCGCCGCTAAGCCATCTCGACATGAACTACGTACAGCTCGGCCGCACCGGCCTGAAGGTGAGCCGCTTCGGGCTCGGCACCATGAACTTCGGTCCCCAGACCACGGAAGAGGACTCCTTCCGGATCATGGACCTCGCCCTCGACCGCGGGCTCAACCTCTTCGACACAGCGAACAACTACGGCTGGAAGAAGGGCGAAGGCTGGACCGAGCAGATCGTGGGCAGGTGGCTCGCGCAGGGCGGCGGGCGCCGCGAGAAGGTCGTCCTCGCCACCAAGGTCTACTGCATCATGGGAGACTGGCCGAACGAGTCTCGCCTCTCCGCCCGCCACATCATCCGCTCCTGCGAGGACTCGCTCCGCCGGCTGCAGACCGACGTGATCGATCTCTTCCAGATGCACCACATCGACAGGGCGTCGCCGTGGGAGGAGATCTGGCAGGCGATGGAGACCCTGGTCCAACAGGGCAAGATCCTCTACGTCGGCTCGTCGAACTTCGGCGGCTGGCACATCGCGCAGGCGAACGAGCGGGCGAGGGCACGCCACTTCCTCGGCCTCGTCTCCGAGCAGAGCCCCTACAGCCTCCTCGAGCGGACCATCGAGCTCGAGGTGATCCCCGCCTGCGCCTCCTACGGGCTGGGGCTCCTCCCCTACAGCCCGCTCGAGGGCGGCATCCTCGGTGGCGCGCTCCAGAAGGCGACGGAGGGCCGCCGAGCCAACGATGAGACCCGGAAGCGGATCGAGAAGTACCGCGGGGCCCTCGAGAGATTCGAGGCGCTCTGCAAGCGGATCGGCGTTCCGCCCGGGGACGTCGCCCTGGCCTGGGTCCTGTCGAACCCGGTGGTGACCGCGCCGATCGTGGGTCCTCGCACCACGGCCCAGCTCGAGGACTCCCTGCGCGCGCTGGAGGTGCGCCTCGACGGCGAGACCCTGCGCGAGCTCGACGAGATCTTCCCGGGGCCCGGTGGTCCCGCCCCAGAAGCGTACGCCTGGTAGGAGAGGCCTGCCTTCCCCGATGGGCGGTTCGCTCCTTCCGAGACCGCTCGCCCGCCTGCGACGAGCGCGCCGCCTTGCCCATCGGAGCGGACTGGCGCATCCTCGATCCGATGCAGGCACCCAGACGACGCGGCGACCCGGTGGTGAGAGAGCGGCGAGATCCTGCTTCACGCAGCGGCGCCCTCCGGGTAGCTCTCCTCCCCCCTGAGCGGATCGTGGGGAGGCAGCAGGAGCTGCGGGAGCTCGAGGCCCTCCTCGCCGAAGAGAGGATCCTGGCCCTGGTCGGCCCCGTCGGCGCCGGCAAGTCGACCCTCGCCCACGGACTCGGCCTCCGCAGATTGGGGGGACGCAAGGTCGTCCATCTGGCCTGCGACGAGGGGGGAGATCCGATCGCCGGCCTCGCCGCAGCGCTGGGCTGCAAGCGGTCCGCGTCGCCTGCCGAGGCCATCCGGGACTCCCTCGCGGCGAGGCGCAGAGGCGCGCTGATCATCCTCGACGGCCTGGAGGTGGTCCCGCCCTCCTTACCCGTCGCCCTGGGCCGCTGGCTCGATGCCTCACCCAGGGTGAGTTTCATCATCACATCCACCAGGTTCCCGCCCCTGCCGCAGGCCCGGTGCTGGGAGACGCCGCCCCTCGATCGGGAGGACGGGGTCGAGCTCCTGATCGACCGCGCCACCCGGCAGGGAGCAGAGGGCTGGTCCAGCTCCGATCGCAGACAGCTCCAGGCGCTGGTCGAACGCCTCGACGGATCGCCCCTGGCGCTGGTCCTCGCCGCAGGTCGATCCAGGACCCTGCGCCCTCGCCAGCTCCTCACCCTCCTCGAGCGGGGCCTGGATCCGCTCCGCGGCGTCGGCAGGGATCGACACACTTCCGCGGAGGCAGCGGCGCGCTGGGTCTGGGACCGCCTCCGCGCCGAGGAGACCGAGCTCCTCGAGCTGGCGTCGGTCTTCGAAGGGGGCTTCCCCCTCGATGCGCTGGAGCGGCTCCTGCCTTCCACCGGGACCCCTGCCCTGGATCTCCTCACCTCCCTTCGGAATGCCTCCGCTCTCCGCCTCGAGGGAGAGCGCTACCGGATCCCGGAGCCCATCCGCTGGTACGCGGCGAAGATGCTCGAGCAGCGGGGATCTGCCCACGCCCACGAGGCCAGGCGGAGGCAGGCGGCCCATTGTCTCTCCCTCTTCTCCGAGCACCCCGGCGACGACGAGGCGCTGCCGACCCTGACCCGGGAGCGGGCGAACCTCCTCGCCGCCCACCGCTTCGGCCTCGCCCACGATCCCGTGATCGCGGCGCGGACCGCCCAGGCCCTGGGGCGGATCCACGCGGTCCACGGCCCAGCCGAGGCGGAGGAGGCGATCAAGGACGCCGGCGTGGAGGCGGCGCGCCTGGCGGGCGACCCCAAGCTCCTGGCCCGCCTCCTTCGAGACCGCGCCATTTTCCAGATCCGGCTGGGCCGCCTGGCGGAGGCCCGGATCGATCTCGACGAGTTCGAGACCCTCGCCAGGGCGTCCGGCGATCGCCTCCTCGAAGCACAGGCCATCCTCGAGCAGGGGCGGCTGCGCTTCGCCCAGGGCGAGTTCGAGACGGCGCAGATCCTCTTCACCCGGGCGATCGAGATGATCGAGAGCCTCGGCCCCGGGTCGAGCGAGGGGGCGCCGCATCCGAGCCCTCCCCTTGGCGACGTGCCGCCCCCCACCGTCGCCACCTTCCTCCTCGGCTACTCCCACAACTTCCTCGGGATGGTCCGCGAAGCCCAGGGCCACCTCGAGGAGAGCGCCAGCCGCTTCGAGGCAGCCCTCGACCGCTTCCGCCGCGCAGGCAACCGCCGATACCGGGCCATCGCCCTCATGAACCTGGGTGTGGCCCGCTACCTCGGCGGCGAGCTCGATCAGGCCGTCTCCCTCTTCGAGCAGGCGATCGCCGCCTCGCGCTCCCTCGGCGATCGTGCGGGGGAGGCGGACGCCCTCGTCAACCTCGGCAGCGTGCTCCTCCTCAAGGGGAACCTCGGGGAGGCGGAGCGCCACCTGCGCAAGGGCCTGGAGTTCGAGCGGGAGCTGGGGAACCTGCGGGCCACCTCCATGGCCCTGGGCAACCTGGGGATCGCCGCTTACGAGCGGGGCGAGCTGCGCACCGCCGAGGAGCTGCTGCGCTCCGCCGTCGACACCGCGCGCCTGGCAGGGGAGCGGAACTTCTGGGCCCACTACCTCGGCTTCCATGCAGCGGTGATCGCAGCCCTCGGCGATCGGGTGGGCGCCGCCGCCGGCCTCGCCTCGGCGCGGAGCTGGTTCCAATCCCTCGGGGATCCGGGCCACCTGGCCACGGTGGAGGTGCTGGAGGCCTCCCTCCACCTCACCGATCCCGCCGCCCGCGAGGAGCGCCTCGCCGCTGTCCGCGCCCTCGTCGCGGAGAGCGGCCACGGCAGCCGCTCCGCCGGGATCCGCTTGGCGTCGCGGCTCCTCGACCGGGCGATCGCGCTGCGCCAGGGCGAGGCCATCAGCGGACATCCCAAGGACGCGCTCCTCGAGATCGGTCCGGAGATCGGCTGGTTTCGGCTGAACGGCGCCACCGTCGATCTCGGCAAGCGCCTGATCGCGCGGCGGATCCTGCGGGCCCTCCTCGAGCGGCGCCTCTCTGCCCCAGGCGTCGGCGTCCCCGTCGAGCACCTCGCTGCGGAGGGCTGGCCCGACGACCGCGCCTCCGCTGCCACCATCGCCAACCGCGTCTACGTCGCCGTCAACACCATGCGCCGCCTCGGCCTGCACGACGCGATCCTGCGACGAGACGACGGCTACCTCCTGGATCCCGCGCTGGACGTTCGGAGCTGCGGTTAAGATCGATTAAGGTGCGCGTCTCTCATGCCGCGAGGGACCATCGATCCCGGATGACGAACCGGAGGATGACGTGACGATCAACTCGAAGATCCTGGCCCTGGCTGTCTGTCTGGCCCTCGCAGCCTGCGGCAGCGAAACCCGAGATCCCAACCGGGACGGCGGCGGCGGAAGCGGCGGAAGCGGCGGCAC
>Ga0180215_1000932_pt1 | contig 33907 bp, 28 predicted proteins | sample eDN3rd37CBELigBY_FD_128871 | JGI IMG/M metagenome (GOLD analysis project Ga0180215, IMG submission 128871) | Enriched backyard soil microbial communities from Emeryville, California, USA - eDNA 3rd pass 37_C BE-Lig BY (version 2) (version 2) | ecosystem: Environmental > Terrestrial > Soil >...
CCCCCAAACCCCAACCCCCGAATCCCGAATCCCTGACCCCAGACCCCTGACCCCCGACCCCTTCACCTCCCCGCCTTCACTTCCGTCCTCGCCAGCACCAGGTTCTCGATGAAAAACTCCATCATCCTCTCCGGATCCAGCGCCGTGTGTCCCCGGTCTGGACCGACCTGCACCTCGAAGCTCTTCCGGGCGCGCTGGAGCGCTTCGATCAGCTGCAGCGAGTTGGAGGGGTGCACGTTGTTGTCCGCGGTCCCGTAGTAGATCATGAGCCTCCCCTCGAGCCGATCCACGTAGGTCAGGGCGGAGCCCGCGTCGTACCCCGCGGTGTTCTCCTGTGGGATCCACATGTAGCGCTCCGTATAGATCGTGTCGTAATGGCGCCAGTCGGTCACGGGCGAGGCCGCGGAGGCGGCGTGGAAGACCTCGGGGTAGCGCAGCAGCGCCATCAGCGAGGCGTAACCGCCGTACGAGGTGCCGTAGATCCCCACCCGGCCCGCGTCCACGTAGGGGCGCTCGGCGAGCGCGCGGACCCCGGCGGCCAGGTCGTCGATCTCGACGACCCCGAGCTTCCCGTAGATCGCGTCCAGGAACTTCTTCCCACGCCCCGCCGCGCTACGCAGGTCGAAGGTAACCACCAGGAAGCCGTACTCGGTGAGCGGGCTGGGGAGGGTGAAGACCTCGCGGGCGCCGTTCGTCGCCGGGCCACCGTAGACGCTCACGATGACCGGGTATTTCCGGTTGGGATCGAAGTTCGACGGGCGGTGCAGCATCCCATGGAGTTGGGTCACGCCGTCCGCCGAGGTGAAGGTGAAGAGCTCCACCGGCTTGAGCCCCAACTCGTGGAAGCGCGTCATGTCGCTCCGCGCCAGCTCGGCGATGACCTTCCCGTTGCTGTCCAGCAGCCTGGTGACGGGGGGCTGATCGTGCGTCTGCGCCACATCGACGAAGTGCTTACCGGTCGGCGAGATGGTGACGGTATGGTGGTAGGCCGGGTCGGTCAGACGCCGGTCCCCCTTCCCGTCGAGCCGCACCCGGTGCAGCTGCACCTTCATGTGGTTGTCGCCGCTGCGCGCCAGGTAATAGAGCACGCCGGCGGCCTCGTCGACCCGGACGACCTGCTCGACCTCGAAGGGGTGGTTCGTCAGCGTCGCCAGCAGCTTCCCGCTCAGGTCGTAGAGGTAATAGTTCCGCCACCCGGTCCGCTCCGAGGCCCAGATGAAGCGCTTCCCATCCTTCAGGTAGTGCATCTCCGGGGAGTTCTCGACCCAGCTCGCCGGCCACTCCTCCCGTACCACCACGCGGCACTTCCCGGTCTCCGGGTTGCAGGCGACGAACTCCATCACGTTCTGTCGCCGGTTCGTCCGGTTGAAGGTGAGCTCGCTCCCGTCCGGGGTCCACCCCACCCGGTAGACGTAGTGGCCGACGACGTCGTTCGTGAAGGGCTGGCCGTCCCGGACGTCGATCCGCACGCTACGCCCCGTCTCGAGGTCGTACACGAAGAGGTCGACGACCGGGTTCGCCGTCCCCGCCTTGGGGTAGGCCTCGATGTCGAGCGTGCTCTGGATCTTGGTCTGGTCGAGCTGGAGGTAGTAATCCTTGACCTCGCCCTCGTCGAAGCGGTAGTAGGCGAGCTTCTTCCCCGAGGGTGACCACCACATCGCGGTGTTCTGGTAGAGCTCCTCCCCGTAGACCCAGCTCGCCGTCCCGTTCTTGATCCGCGCCTCGACGCTCCCGTCGGTCGTCACGGCGACCTCGTTGCTCCCGTCGGCGTCGCTGATCCAGAGGTTGCGCTCGCGGTAGAAGGCCCGGCGCTTCCCGTCGGGCGAGAGCGCCTCCTCGTACTGCCGCCCCCGCTCCGGCGCCGGTCGCGCCCGCGTCCGACCCTGCTCCTGCGCCTCGGCCTGTGGGACCTCGACCGCCTTACCGGTACCGAGATCGTAGCGGTAGAGCTTGCCGCCCTGCCGGTAGGTGAACGCCTTGCCGTCCTCCTCCCAGGTGACGCTGAGCGCCCCCGACCTGACCGAACCGGAGATCTGCCGCCCGACCCGTTGGAACTGTTCGTAGCCGGGCATCGACTTGAGCCGGTCCTGCGCCGCCGCGCCACCGGGCGCGAGCAGGGCGACCAGGACAGAGAGGGAGACTACGCCGCGGAGTCGAAGTGAGAGATTACACGCAGGTTTCATCATGACCTTCTCCGGTCTGTGACGGATGGTTGGCGAAGCCGAGATACCCCGCTCGAGCGCCGCCGTGCCCCGGGAGAGCCAATGACCGCGGAACAGCGCTACACGTTGCCGGACGAGACAGTGGACCGGCTCGAGCTCGTGCGCGAGAGCCTGGTTCGCGAGCCGCCGGCGACGTCGCACACGAGGATCTATGTCCGGACGGCCGCGCCGGCTTTCTCCGCGAGCCGGGCCAGCTCCTCCCGGTAAACCGGCTTCAGCAACGTCGGCGCGAGGAGGCGTTCGAAGAAGCCGGCGACGCCTGTCGCCCGCCATGTCGTTCGGATCGTCACCCGCGCGCCGCCGGTCCCGGCGGGCTCCACCGTGAACATCGTGACCGTGCCGCGCTCGTCGAGCCCTCGTTCGACTAGCACTCGCCCGGGCTCCGGCTCGACGACCTCCGCGCGCATCTCCTTCACCTGGCCGCCGCTCTTCATACCGAACCGGATCACCGTGCCCGCACCCACGCCGCCCTGCTCCACGTGCAGATACGAGAACCAGCGGGGTGGCAGGATCGAAGGGTGCCCCTCGCGGTAGTCGGCGAGGATTCCGTAGACGACGTGCGGTGGTACGGCGATCTCCGCGGATGCCTGTATGACGACGTGGGGCATGGGCTCACCTCGTAGGGGTGGATGGTGGGCGGGTTGGACATACGGCGACGAACGTCTCTTGCTCCTACAATCAATGGGGCCCGACTTGCGCCACCCGCCCTCGGCCAAGCGCCTCTAACCTATTATCGCCCTCCGGGGCGGCCAATTATGGCCCGCTTGGCCCGCGGGGACGGTATGCCGCTGTCGCGCCATTCTTCAAACCTGTGCCCAGGCACTCGAAAGAACTTCCGCCTGCTCGAGTACCGTCTGGGTCGCCTTCTCCTGCTTGTCCGGCGGATAGCCGTACTTCCGCAGGATGCGCTTCACGTACACGCGGAGCTGCGCACGCACGCTCTCGCGCACCGTCCAGTCGATGGTCACGTTATTCTTGACCGTGGCGACCAGCTCGCGCGCGATGGTCTTGAGTGTTTCGTCGCCGAGTACCTTGACCGCGCTGTCGTTGGTCTCGAGGGCATCGTAGAACGCCACTTCCTCGTCGGTCAGGCCGAGCTGCTCGCCGCGCCTGCCGGCTTCCCGCATCTCCTTCGCGAGGGCGATCAGCTCCTCGATCACCTGCGCGGTCTCGATCGCGCGGTTCTGGTACCTGCGGATCGCCTGCTCCAGCATCTCCGAGAACGAACGCGCCTGCACTACGTTGTGTCGGCGTCGCGTGCGGATCTCCCCCTTCAGCAGCTTCCGCAGCAGCTCGACCGCCAGATTGCGCTGGGGCATCCCACGCACCTCGGCCAGGAACTCGTCCGAGAGGATCGAGATGTCCGGCTTCTTCTTCAGCCCCGCCGCGGCGAAGATGTCCACCACCTCGTCGGAGACGATGGCCTGCGAGACGATCTGCCGGATCGCGTGCTCCAACTCCTCGTCGGTCTTCCGCTCGCCGGGCGCGCCCTTGGCCAACACCGCGCGTACGGCCTGATAGAAACCGACCTCGTCGCGAACGGCCAGGGCGGCGTCATGGGGAACCGCGAGCGCGAAGGCCTTCGAAAGCTCCGCGACGGCTTGCAGCAGCCGCGCCTTGCCGTCCTCCTGGGCGAGGATGTGCTCCTGGGCGGATGGCAGGAGCGACAAGCGCTGCTGCGGCGTACCGTTGCCGTTCTTTCGCTGTCTTGCCATTCAGCTTCTCTCTTTGTGCAGCGCTGCAGGCGCGAATGCCTCGACTTGAAATCGTGACAACGGGGACTTCTAAGCCCGTTCCAGGGAGGGAAAGTCTCACCAAACTTGATTCGTCGACCACCTCCCGGTTCAGAACCACGATCTCTGGTCCGTGGGCTTCCTAGTCGCGGGGTGGTAGCCAGGTCGAGGCGCCGGCAGGAAGTCCATGAATCAATATCAGTGAACCGATAACGCCTGTGCGAGAGCCTGCGCAAGCCGTTGAACGCTAACACATGGCATTCGATGCATTTACAGCAACCGCCGGGACTCTGTCACAACCCGGCGCGAACCCGCCGCCTCGCCCTCCCACCCACATTCCTCCACCCCACATACATCGCCACCCCAAACACCACCAACCCCGCCGCACGAATCACCTTCGCCACGAACTGCGCGTGCTGCAGCCACCCGAGCTCGGTCAGCATGTAGTACCAGTCGTGCCCGCCGCCGACGACGAGGGGGAGGACGCGGGCGTGGGCGTCGCCGGCGTAGACGGAGATCTCCCAGAGGTTCTTGGCGATCCACCACATCATGACGCCGACCACGTAGCCGTCGCCCCGGCGCAGGAAGTACACGAGGAACATGCCGGGCATGATGAGCTGGAAGAGCGTGCCGCCGGCAATGGTCGTGAACTCGCCGAAGGGCGCGAGGACGAAGTGGCCGGTCTCGTGGACTCCCAGGTTAACGCCATGGATGATCGCACCTCGCCGGGGGTCGGTCATGCAGAGCACGCCGTAGACGGCAAGGAAGACGAGGAAGGCGAGACGGAGCGGGCTGCGGCCGGTGGGGCGACGAGGCGGTTCGGCGTGCCCGGTCGTCGGGGCCTGGCGCATGGACACGGCTGGGTGTGGGGGCGTCGTCGGGAACACCCTCGGGTAGCGGCCATGATATCCTCTGGCCCAGCGGGTGTAAAGGAGGCGACGTCGCCCGGGGTCCCTCCCCAACGCGGGAGATACCCCCTCGGATAACCACGGTGCCCGAGAAGTGCCAACTGTAACGGCAGACTTGCGCTAGGACAGCCCGGGGCTTACATCGATTACTTGAACGCGACCCGGTTCCGGCCAGCTCGCCGCCCGGCGAGCCGACGGGACGTATCTCCCGGAGCGGCCGGTAGGCCGCGGACGCGCCGGATCGCACGTCGCATCTCGACCCCAACCGCACAGGAGTTCCAATCATGCCAGCATCCTTGGCAGGGCGTGGTCTCGGGCAGAAGGTGCTCCTTTCATTGGTAACGGCCGGCGCGATCGCCGCCTGCGCGCCGGCGGAGCCAGTCAAGACGGTCTCCGTCCAGAGCGCCACCGCCTTCGTCGACTCGGCCGAAGCCGTCCTCTACGATCTCGGGGTACGCGCCGGCCGCGCCGCCTGGATCCAGTCCAACTTCATCACCCACGACACCGAGATCCTGGCATCCGAGGCGAACGAGAAGCTGATCGCCGCGACCGTCGCGCTCGCGAAGGAGGCGGCCGCCTACCAGGGGCTCGACCTCCCGTACGACGTCGACCGCAAGCTCCGCATCCTGCGGCTCGCCAGTAGCAACCCCGCCCCGAGCGACCCGGCCAGCACCAGCGAGCTGAGCCGGATCCTGGCGCGGATGGAGAGCACCTATGGCCGTGGCCAGTACTGTCCCCCCTCCGGCCCCTGCCTCGACATCGGCGAGATCACGAGGATCATGGCGACCAGCCGCGACCCCGCCCGACTCCTCGAGGTCTGGAACGGCTGGCATACCATCTCCCCGCCGATGCGCGAGGATTACCGGCGCTTCGTCGAGCTCACCAACGCCGGCGCGAAAGAGCTCGGCTTCGCCGACCTGGGGGCAATGTGGCGCTCCAACTACGAACTCGAGCCGGACGCCTTCGCCGCCGAGCTCGACCGCCTCTGGGGCCAGGTCAAGCCACTCTACGAAGGGCTGCACTGTTACGTCCGCGCCAAGCTGGGCGAGCGGTACGGCACCGATATCGTCCCGCAGGACCAGGCTATCCCCGCGCACCTGCTCGGGAACATCTGGGCCCAGGATTGGAGCAACATATACAACCTCGTAGCCCCACCGGCCTCCGACCACGGGTACGACCTGACCGAGCGGCTGCGCGCTGCCAAACTCGACGCCCGCGAGATGGTCCGCTACGGCGAGCGGTTCTTCACTTCGCTCGGCTTCGAACCCCTCCCGGCCACCTTCTGGGAGCGTTCGCTCTTCACCCAGCCCAAGGACCGGGACGTCGTCTGTCACGCCAGCGCCTGGAACGTCGACGAGGTCGACGACCTCCGCATCAAGATGTGCATCGAGGTGAACGCCGAGGACTTCATCACGATCCACCATGAGCTCGGCCACAACTTCTACCAGCGCGCCTACAACAAGCAGCCGTACCTCTACCGCAACAGCGCCAACGACGGCTTCCACGAGGCGATCGGCGATGCCGTCGCCCTCTCGGTCACGCCGAGCTACCTGGTCAAGGTCGGGCTCCTGGACCGTGAACCCGGCCCCGGCGGCGACCTCGGGCTCCTGATGCGCGACGCGCTCTCCAAGATCGCCTTCCTCCCCTTCGGCCTCCTGGTCGACCAGTGGCGCTGGCAGGTCTTCTCTGGGAAGGTCACCCCCGACGGGTACAACCGGGCGTGGTGGGAGTTGCGGGAGAAGTATCAGGGGGTGCGGGCGCCCACGCCTCGAGGCGAGGAGTGGTTCGATCCGGGGGCGAAGTACCACGTCCCCGCCAACGTGCCCTATACCCGGTATTTCCTGGCGCACATCCTCCAGTTCCAGTTCCACCGCGCCCTCTGCCAGGCCGCGGGGTACGAGGGGCCGCTCCACCGTTGCTCGATCTACGGGAACGAGGAGGCCGGCAAGCGTCTCCAGGCGATGCTCGAGCTCGGCCAGAGCCGGCCGTGGCCGGAGGCGCTCGAGGTGCTGACCGGGTCGAGGGAGATGGACGCCACTGCTATCCTGGACTACTTCTCCCCCCTCAAGGAGTGGCTGGACCAGCAAAACCGCGGGAGGCAGTGCGGGTGGTGAGGTGGTGAGATAGTCTCGCGGTCCGCGCCAGGGGTGCGCGGACGCAGGAATCATGGAGCGAGCGGCTGGCGACGCGGTGGTCGCCAGCCGCTCGTGGCATCAGGCGTGCTGCACCTCGGCCTGCGTGTCGGCCGTCGGCCCGTAGATCGACGGGAGCGGCACGTTCAGCAGCCTCAGGTACACGCTCAGCTGGCCACGATGGTGGATCAGGTGGTTCAGGCAGACCGTGCGATACGCGGCCGCACGAGGGAGGGAGATGAAGGTCTTGCCACCGCCCTTGAGTGACCAGACAACCTGCATCGACTCCGCGGTCGCCTTCTCGATCGCCCCCCGGAGCTGGCTCACCACGCCGTCGAAGGTCTCCAACAGCGTCGCGGTAGTCGTGAACGGCGGGATCGGCGAGGAGTCGGGATCCATCTCCACCTCCTCCCGCTCCAGTATCAGCGCCCCGAGCCCGGGGATCGTTGCCACGTGCATGGCGAGAGCGCCGAGCGAGTAAGACTTGGGATGCGGCTTCCAGCTGGCGTGCTCCTCCGGCACACGTTCCAGGAGCGCGCGCGTGGTGGCCATCTCGTTTACCAGCTCGGGGAGAAGTATTTCGGCTACGGACATCTCCACCTCCAATGACTTCAGGGATACGAACACGAGCCTGCCCCAGCCACCCGGTCGGCGGCCGTGGGCAAGGGCAATAAGAGAAGGTAGCCGAGCATACTACCCCGTTGCAACCAGCGAGTCCCCTGTCCCGTGCTCATGCGTCCGCCTGCACGTGCTGCGTCGCATTGCCCGAAAATCGGGGTCGGGTGTTCCCAACCCACCCGACCCGCCCTTGCCGCACAGCGTCCGCTCCGGCCCCTCCCCTTCGCCTCGCCTAGATCCCTCGCTGCTGGTCCTCCTCCAGCTCCCGGCCGACATCGCCGACGTTGGAGCCTGTCAGGGTCGGGACGATCTTACCCTGCGCCATCTCCTTGCCCAGATGCACGAACCCCATCCCCAACCCCTTCCCGGCCGACCGGACCACCTCTCCGGTATTCCTGAACTTCAGCTCCGGTCCACCCCCCTCCCACAACCCGTCCGCCGGCTCGACCCCCACGCCGTGACGATAGACCAGCTCCCCGCCGATGTATGCCGAGAAGAGCACCACCCCGAGCGCCGCGACACCACCCAGGAGGTAAGGGATGCTAGGCTCCTCGACCCGCGCTCGCCGTACCGCCATCGCGCCGATCACTCCGACCGCGGCAAGATTCAAGTTGCGGTGCGTGATCAGCATGTCCCTCGTCCTCCCGGTGACGTTCACCTCCTCCTGCGCCACCAACCCCGCCAGCCCCGCCACCGCACCGGTGATCGCGGTGGCGGCCATACCCCACTTCCCCACCCAATTCAGCTTCTCGTTGCCGGTGAATCTGCCGATCAGATCGGCTCCTATCGCCAGCGGCAGGAGCGTCAACGGGAAATGGACGAGCGAGGGGTGTACCTCCTGGAGCCGTACGGCCATCTGGACCTCCATCGTGGTCGTCTATCGGGGCGAATGAACGCCCGTGACGCGCCGCAAGGCACAGGCCACCACGGCCCTCGATCGAGTCACGCTCCCACGCGACGCTCCACTGGTCCTGCACGGGTACGTTCGTACCACCCCCGCTAGATCGGCGATAACATCCACCAGCATCTTGATATTCCCGCCATCGACGTTATATCATACCCGCCGCGAGCATTGCGGCGGTGAGATATGGTCGAACCGGAGCACCTGTTCTCCAGGTAGAGACACAGCCACCGTCTCGATTCGCGACTGCCCGGGCGAGGCTTAAACACCCCGCCGAGCGCGGGCGCTCGTACGGTGCGGCACAGGCCGTACCGGCGCGTCAGACCCTTGTAGGAGAGAGATCGTATGCGCAGCACCGGAACAGTGAAGTGGTTCAACGACGCCAAGGGCTACGGCTTCATCACCCCCGACGACGGCGGCCGTGACTGCTTCGTCCACCACTCCGCCATCCAGGGCACCGGCTTCAAGTCCCTCACCGATGGCGAGAAGGTCGAGTTCGACCTCGTCGAAGGCCAGAAGGGCCCTGCCGCCGAGAACGTCGTCCGCCTAGGCTGATTCCCCGGCCCGCCGCGGGCCACGCGCTCACACCACCAGCCGCCAGATCTGCGCTACCAGGAAACAGACCAGGAACCCCAAGGCGAGCGGGAAGAAAGTGGCGATCGCCGTCCACTTCCTACTCCCCGTCTCCTTGTAGATCGTGAAGATCGTGGTCGAGCACGGGTTGTGTAGCAGGCTGAAGAGCATCACCGAGATACCTGTGAGGAGCGTCCAACCGCCTGCAGTCAGGAGCTCGTGGACCTCCAGCGCGCTCTCCGGCTCGAAGAGTACGCCGGCCCCCGCGCCGGCACTCGCCCCGGTCGTCAGCGCCGTGAGCATGAGGATGGTCGGGATGACGATCTCGTTGGCCGGGATCGCCACGATGTAGGCCAACAGGATCACCCCGTTCAACCCCACGAGCTCACCGAGTGGTGCCAACCAGTCCACCAGGTGCTCGGCGATGCTCCGACCACCGTAGTGCAGGTTCGAGATCAGCCAGATCGCGCCCCCGGCCGGCGCGGCGAAGACCACAGCCCTGCCGAGCACGATCAACGTCCGGTCGATCACCGAGGTGTAGAGCGTCTGTAGGACCCGCGGCGGGCGGTACGGCGGGAGCTCCAGACTGAAGGTGCTAGCCTCCCCCCGCAGCACCGTACGGGTCAGGAGCCAGGTGGAGAGGAACATGAAGGCTACCCCCAGGAGCGCGATCGCCACCACCGCCGACGCCGCCACCACCCCGGCCAGGTGCGCCGGCGCGACCGAGCCGAGGAAGATCGTCGCTATCAGGATCTGCGTCGGCCACCGCCCGTTGCAGAGCGAGAAGTTGTTCGTCAGGATCGCGACCAACCGCTCCCGCGGGCTATCGATCACCCGCGTCGCTACCACCCCCGCCGCGTTGCACCCGAACCCCATCGACATCGTGAGCGCCTGCTTCCCGTGCGCCCCCACCCGCCGGAACGCGGCATCCAAGTTGAACGCGACCCGCGGCAGATAGCCGAAGTCCTCGAGCAGGGTGAAGAGCGGGAAGAAGATCGCCATCGGCGGGAGCATCACGCTCACCACCCACGCCGTCCCGAGATACACCCCGTCGATCAGGAAGCCACTCAGCCACCACGGGAACCCGAGCCACTCCCCCAGGCTCCGCAGGAGCGGGTGGACCTCCCCCAACAACAGGTCCGCCAACATCTCCGAAGGGGTGTTCGCCCCCTCGATCGTGATCCAGAAGACCACGACCAGCAGGAGGAGCATGATCGGAAACCCGGTCCAGCGCCCCGTCAGCAGACGGTCGAGGGTGCCGTCCAGGTCGAACCCTCCCTTCTTCACCTCCCGCGTCACCGACCGCTCCGCGATCCGGCGCGCCTCGGCGTAGATACTCTCCATCAACCGATCGTGGAAATCGGCCGGCAGCGACGAGCGCAGCTCCGCGGCGCGCTCCAGTAGCGCGGCGGCACGGGGATCCACCGGCGATTCGCCCCCGGACGACGTCGTCTCGACGCCGTCCCTACCCCCCACGCCCTCCCCCCCGGCCAGCACCAACCTACCCGAGCGCGCCAGCTCCCCCACCTCCCCGGTGCGGATCGCACGTTCGACCTGCTCGTCCCCGTTGAGGAGCCGCAACGCGACCCACCGGGCGTTCGCCAGCCCCGGCGCGACCGCTACCACCATCGGCGTCAACTCGGCCAGCGCATCCTCGACCGCCGCAGGGTGCCGCTCGATCTGGAACGGCCGTACCTCGACCTCCCCCTCCGCCACGGCCAGTGCATAGCGGAGCAACTCGTCGATCCCCTCACCCTGACGCGCGGCCGTCGCGACCACCGGGACTCCGAGATCGTCCGCAAGCCGCTCGACATCCACCACGATCCCGTGCCGCCGCGCCTCGTCCATCAGGTTCAGACAGACCACCACCCGGTCCGTGATCTCCAGGATCTGCAGGACCAGGTTCAGGTTGCGCTCCAGCCGGGTCGCATCGACCACCACCACCACCACGTCCGGCCGGCCGAAGAGGATGAAGTCGCGCGCCACCTCCTCGTCCGCACTCGCCGCCTGCAACGAATAGGTGCCGGGGAGATCGACCACCTTCACCCGCTTCCCCTCATGCGCGAACGCACCCTCCATCCGCGCGACCGTCTTCCCCGGCCAGTTACCGGTGTGCTGGCGCAGCCCCGTCAACGCGTTGAAGATCGTGCTCTTCCCCGTATTCGGGTTCCCCGCGAGCGCGATCAGATGGTCCCAACCCACCGCCGGGCTCAACCCCAGACGCACCAAACCCGAGGACGACGACGCCTTCCCCCGCCCCCACCTGCGCCCCACGCCCCGCACCAACCCCTCACCCCCTGGCATCACGCACCTCCAGCGCCTCGGTGAAGCCAACACCGGTATCGGCGACGCGACGAACCAGGATCCGCTCCGCCTGGTCACGCCGTAGCGCGATCAAAGCACCCCGGATCTCGTACGCCACCGGGTCCCCCGCCGCGCTCCGGAACCGCACCACGATCCGCGTCCCCGGCACCACCCCCAGATCGAGTAGACGACGCCGCTGCGCCCCCTGGCACTCCGGAACTATCCGCACCACCTCCCCCACCTCCCCCGGCTCCAGCGCCGCCAGCGTCCCGACCGTCTCGTCGTCTATCCGCGCGCGCTCGACCGTCCGCCGCGCCTGATCACGCGCCAACACCCCGCGCCGCGGCCAGAACAGCCACGCCGCCAGCGTAGACCCCGCCACGCACGATATCAGCGCCATCATCGGCTCACTCACGATCACGCCTCGCGCAACGCGTCTCCATACCCCCAACGCCCCCCCGGGCCGAAATTTTTAGGCCTGCCTCAAATTAGCCGAAACGATATGTGGGGCGCAAGGTTTAGGTGAGACGAAAAACGTAGGACAGGGCCAGCCTGGGTACTGAGCAGGCCGGTTGGGGTCAGACTCGCTCGAGGCGGATGGTGTGCGCGATGTGGTGGGCGATGGCACGCTCGCCGCCGCTGGCGCCGTCGACCGTGATAGTGATCGGTCCGAGGAAGGGGGCGACCTCGCGGACGGTGATGACGGCGCCGAGCGTCAGCCCGAGCTCGCTGAGGTAGCGGAGCAGGGCCGAGTCGTCGTCGCTGACGCGGATGATGCGCGCGCTCTCCCCAGGGAGGAGCTCGGTGAGCGCGGTGGAGTCGCCGTTGTCGATCGTCCCTTCGCGGGTCGGGATCGGCGCGCCGTGGGGGTCGTGGGTAGGTTCGCCGAGCACGGCGGCCATCCGGTCGATGAGCTCATCGGAGGCGGCGTGCTCCAGGCGCTCGGCCTCGTCGTGCACCTGGTCCCAGGGGTAGCCGAGCTTTTCGGTCAGGAAGAGTTCGATGATGCGGTGGCGGCGCATGGTGTTGAGCGCCACGCGTCGCCCTGCTTCGGTGAGGCGGACCCCGCGGTACGGCTCGTGTTCGAGCAACCCCTGGCCGGCCAGCCGGCGCACCATCCCGCTGACCGAGGCGGGCGCGACCTCCAGACGGCTGGCGATCTCGTTGGTCGTGGCGGCCTCGGTCTCCTCTTCCAGCTCGTAGATGGTCTTGAGGTAGTCCTCGACGGATGCGGTGTAGCTCTCCGGGGTTCGCACGCTCTTATGCTCCCAGGTCTGGTTTCCGCTATCGATACCCCGGGGAGTGGGGGTGCTCCGTTCTCGTACCCTGGCTGTGCCGGCCGGTTTCCGGCCGCGGCACTGGTCGGGGTCTGGGGCCGTCGATTAATATGAGCGCCCGGCTGGCCATAATCAAATCGTCTGTTGCAGGCGACGCGGTCCCGCGCGGCGCTCGCCGTCCTGCCGCCCGGCACACCCGGCCACCGTTCGTCCGACGGGCGGCTCGAAGCCGTTTTCTTGACGCCCCCTCAGGGCGTCCATCATATTGCCGAGATGCCCATCGATCCAGAAGATATCGCTATCTGCGTCGTAGACGACGTCGACCTCGCCCCGGCGGATTCCGGGGCGACCCGTCCGGGGTTTCCTCCCCCCTACGCGCCGCTCGGCTCGGCACCGACCTCTCCGCCGATCGTCCAGACCTCGCTCTTCACCTTCCCCAACTTCGCTGCGTTGGTCGAGGGGTTGGCGCAGGAGCAGCGGTACAACGTCTACTCGCGAGGGTGCAACCCGACGGTCGCGGCGGTCGAGGCGAAGCTGGCCCGGCTGGAGCGCGGGGAGGCGGCCCTCTGTTTCGGCTCGGGGATGGCCGCGATCAGCGCCGTCCTCCTGGGGTTGTTGCGGGCGGGAGACCATATCCTCTTCGTCAATCAGGTCTACGGCCCGGCGCTCCAGCTCGCCGGCCACCTCCGGCGCTTCGGCATCGCCCACGACGTCGTGCTCGAGCTCGACATCGAGTCGATCGAGCGTGCGCTTCGCCCCGAGACGCGGCTGATCTGGTTCGAGAGCCCCGGCACGATGCTCTGCCGGGTCCTGGACATCCGCGCACTGACCGAGCTCGCCCGCTCGCGCGGGATCATGACCTGTATCGACAACAGCTGGGCCACCCCCCTCTTCCAGAAGCCGCTCACCCTCGGCGTGGACATAGTGGTGCACAGCTGTACCAAGTACCTGGGCGGCCACAGCGACCTGGTGGCGGGCGCGGTGATCACGACCGCCGCCCGGATCGAGGAGATCTTCCGCCGGGCCTACATGCTGAACGGCGGTATCCTCGCCCCCTTCGACGCCTGGCTCCTCCTGCGCGGATTGCGCACCCTCCCGGTGCGGTTGCGACAGCACGAGGCCGACACCCTGAGAGTGGCCGCCTTCCTCCGCGAGCACCCCGCCGTGGAGCGAGTATTCCACCCTGTGTACGAAGAAAACCGCGCCCTCGTCGACACCCAGCTCCGAGGATATTCGGGGGTGTTGAGCTTCCAGCTCAGGCGAGGCGATTTCGAGACCGTGGGCCGGGTGCTGGACTCCCTGCGTATCTTCCGCCTCGGGGTGAGTTGGGGCGGGTACGAGAGTCTCGCCCTCTCGCCGCAGCGGCCGAACAACCAGGCGCGACTCGCCGCGCAGGGGATACCTCCTGGACTGATCCGGCTCTCGATCGGCCTCGAGGGGGCCGACCTACTGATCTCCGACCTGGCCACCGCACTAGAAGAGGCGAGATGACCGATCGAACCACTCGCCGGGAGCTCTCGCTCGGCGCCGCTATCCTCCCGGTGCTGGTGATGTTCGGGCTCTTCATCACCGGCGCCATCTCCCTCGGGATCGCCCCCGAGCTCCTCGTCGCCGTCCTACTCTGCTCCGCCGCGGTGGCCGGTGTGATCGCGGTCCGGCACGGCCATACCTGGGAGGAGATCCAGCGCGCGCTCTGCGACAAGTTCGCCGCGGTGCTCCCCGTCATCCTGATCCTCCTCGCGATCGGGATGCTGATCTCGACCTGGATCCTCTCCGGGACGATCCCCTTCCTGGTCTACTGGGGGGTGAAGCTCGTCCGGCCGGAGTATCTAGCCCTGACGGCCTTCGTCGCGACCGCGATCATGTCGTCCTTCACCGGGACCTCGTGGGGCTCCGCGGGGACGATCGGGGTGGCGTTCATGGGTACGGCGGTCGCGCTCGATGCACCGCTCGGCATCATCGCCGGCGCCATCGTCTCCGGCGCCTACTTAGGCGACAAGATGTCGCCGCTCTCGGACTCGACGATCATCTCCGCCCTCAGCGCGGGCACACCGCTCTACACCCACATCCGCCACATGCTCTATACGGCGACGCCGTCGTTCGTGATCGCGCTCGTCGTCTACTTCCTCGCCGCGCGCCTCGCCCCCAGCTCCACGGCCGGGCTACCCGACAGCGCGCTCGCTCTCCTCGCCGATATCGAGCAGGTCTTCGCCCTGCACTGGACTGCGCTGATCCCGCCGGCGCTCGTCGTCTGGAGCATCGTTCGCCGCCGCCCCGCGACCCTGGCCATCGCCCTCTCGTCCCTCGCCGCCGCCCTGATCGGGATCGTGATCCAGGACTTCGCCGTACTCGACGCCATCAAGGCGGCGGTCAGCGGGTTCCGCTTGGAGATGGTCGCGGCGACCGAGGTCGAGACGGGCTCCCTCACCCCCGCCTTCGCGACCCTGGTCCAGCGCGGTGGGCTGTACTCCATGGCCACCACCCTGGTCGTGATCATCGCCGCCTTCCTCCTCGCCGCCGGGATGGAGGTCTCCGGGGCGCTCGATCTCCTGATCGGCAGGATGCTGCGCGCCGTCCGCTCGACCTTTGGCCTCATCGCGGCCACCATGGGCGCGGGGCTGACGATGATCGGGCTGACCAGCCACGGCGGCGTCACCGCTCTCCTCATCGGCGGGATCTTCCAGGACGGCTACCGGGAACGCGGCCTCGCCCCAGAGAACCTCTCCCGTTCGATCGAGGACTCGGTCACCATCACGGAACCGCTCATGCCCTGGACCGTCTCGGCCTCCTTCATGGCCGGGACCCTGGGCGTCCCGACGCTCGAGTACGCGCCGTGGGCGGTCTTCTGCTACGGCGGCCCAGTCTTCTCCCTACTGATCGCCGCGCTCTACCGCCGGACGGGCTACGGGATCAAACGCCTGAGCACCGTAGAAACCATTACTCCGGATCGTCCTCCCGCACCGCCCGTGGCCGCCGGTTGAGTCGCCGCGGGAGTCGGATCTGGAAGCTGCTCCCCTCGCCGGGCTTGCTCTCGACCGTGATGTCGCCACCCAGCATCCTGGCCAGGATCCGGCTGACTCCGAGCCCGAGCCCCGTCCCCGCCACCTCCCTGGTCATCCCGCGCTCCACCTGCCAGAACGGCTCGAAGATCCGGTCGAGGTACTCTTGCGCGATCCCGATCCCGGTATCGCGAATCTCGATGACGACGACGTCGCCCTCCACCCTCCGTTCCACCCAGACCCCGCCCTCGTCGGTGAACTTGACCGCATTGGACAGGATGTTGCGCAGGATCTGACGGACCTTCTCGGGGTCGGTCTCGATGAAGAACGGCGTCGTCGCCTGCTCGGCGTTGAGTTCGATCTCCTTCATCCGTGCCATCGGCTCGGCCACCGCGAGCACCTCTCGGACGAGTGCACCCAGATCGACCTCCTCGATCTGGAGCTCCTCGCGCCCGGCCACCAGCTGGGAGAAGGTCAGGATCTCGTCGATCAACTCACGGAGTCGGTGCGCGCTCTGTCGGATCCGCTCCACCTGCTCCGCCGCCGCGGGGGGGATCGGGTCCGGCACGCCCAGCAGGAGGAGATCGGTATAACCGATGATGGCGTTCAGCGGCGTGCGCAGCTCGTGGCTCATCACCGCCAGGAACTCCGACTTGGTTTGGCTCGCGACCAACGCCGCGGCGTAGAGGCGAGCGTTGTCGATCGCCAACGAGGCCCGACGGGCGAACTCCTCCGCGAAGACCAGATCCTTCTCCTCGTACCGCGGGGATGAAGGGGACCGGCCGAACGAGAGCACGCCGAAGGTGCGGCTCCGTGCGCGCAGCGGGACGAGTATCAGCGACCCGGAACGGAAGCGCCGGTAGATCTCGAGCTGCTCCTCGTCGACCGCCACGGCGCGCAGCCACTCTTCATCCAGCTCTCGGATCAGGACCGGCTTGCCGGAGGCCATGGCGGCGGAGATCTGGGGTAGTTCGCGGGACGGCGCCTGGCCGTAGAGCTTGGCCACTCCGTCCATGTCGTCCGGCTCGCGATGCCTGGCCAGACTCAGCCGGAGCTCGCCGCTCTGCTCGTCGATCAGGTAGGCGTAGAAGTAATCCGCCCCCGACTTGAGCGCGAGCCGGGCGAGGTGGTCGAGGAGCATGGTGACGTCGAGCGATGAGGTCAGGATCTCGCTCTCGTCCGCTAGGAGCCGATCCTCGAATCGGCTCCTAGCCCCGCCATGCCGCCGCTCGGGGGGCTCCCCAGATTGGTCCGCTCCGGCGGCGCCCATGGATCGATCGTCGGCGCCATCGCCCAGGACTGTGTAGGGGAGCCAGAGGGAGAAGGTCGAGCCGCGCCCGGCCTCGCTCTCCACGGTCAGTTCGCCGCCTAGGAGATGCGCGATCCGGTGGCTGATCGCCAGCCCCAGCCCCGACCCCGTCCCCTCGCTGGTCAGACGCACGAACTCGCGGAAGAGGAGCCGCTGCTGCTCCGGCGGGATCCCGGGGCCGGTGTCACCGACCGAGACGCAGAGCCACTGCCCAGGTCTGTCGTCGGGCCCGACGACGCTGTGCTGCGCGCTCACCGTCACCCGGCCACCTGCGGTCGTGTACTTGATGGCGTTCGAGAGGAGGTTGCCCAGGATCTGACGGACCCGTTTGGCATCCGTGACCACCGGCTCGAGCCGGGAGGGGAGTTCGACGATGAGCTCGAGCGACGCCGCCTCCGCAGCGGCGCGGTTCTCCTCGACGACCTCGCGGATCAAGCCGTCCATGTCGATGAGCGTGCGATCGAGCTCGAGCTGACCTGACTCCGAGCGCGCCAGCTCCACCAGGTCGCCGATCAGCCCCATCCCTATATGGAGGGCGCGGCGGATCCGCCGGACACTCTCCTCCTGCCGCTCGTTCAACTCGCCGAAGACCCCCGTCTCGAGGAGCTCGGCATAGCCGTCCGCCGCGCCGAGCGGGTTCTTCAGATCATGGCTGAACCCACGTACCAGCCGCGACCGGCTCTCCGTCACCTCCTCCAACTCTCGCCGCCTCGACTCGGAATCCTCCAGCAGGTGTATCTTCCGGAAGGCGAGCGATGCCAGCGTGGCGAAGGTGCTGCCGCGGCCGGCCTCGTCCGCCGTGAACTCACCGTGCTCCGGGCGGCGTATCAGGACCAGGACGCCGATCGTCGAGATGGAGTCGACCAAAGGGACGAGCAGGGCCGAGGCGTCGTCGTCTACCGAGACCAGCTCGCGTAGCGGCGAGTCGTACCCTTCGCCTATGCGACGCACCAGGATCGGCTCGTGACTCTCGATCGCCTCCCGCGCCAGCGAACGACGATACGGGACGCGTACCCCCGGTTCCGGCCCCCCCTCGCCGAATACGTGCTGCGCCTCCAGCTCACCCTCTTCGGCATGGATCTTCTCGAAGAAGACCAGGTCCGCACCGGTGGCCTCCAACGAGTTGCGAGCTATCTCACGGATCACCTCGTCGATGGTGTAGAGAGCGGTCACCGACTCGGCGGTCTTGCGCAACACCGCCTCCTGCCGCGCGCGCCGCTCCGCGTCGCGCCTGATCCGCTCCGCCTCCTCCCGGCCCTCGTGCTCGGCGACCAGGAGTCGCGCCCGCTCGTTCTCCACCTCCGTCCGCGCCCAGTCCACTCGCGAGAGCTCGCGGGCGATGAGGGCGATGATCGTCGTCAACACTACGGTCGTCAACGTCACCATCAACGAGATGGCGAACGCGATGTCCCACAACCCGCGGCGGCGGCCGATCATTACCAGGAGCTGTAGTGTCACCGGCACCATGATCGCCACCGGGATCAGCAGCCGCGATACCCGCCCGCCCACGTCGCGCGCGGTGAGCACCGCTATCATTGCGTGGTTGGGGGTCGCGGCCATCAACCCGAGCGCCAGCATGAGGAACGCGAGCGCGGTGCCGAAAGACATCGGGAGGCTGCCGGGGAGCTCGGTGAAGCGAGCGGAACCGAAGAGGTACCCCATCATCACCGCGGTCGAGATCATCGCCACGACCAGTCCGATGAGCTGGGCATCGCGCCCGGCGTGCCGGTCGCGCAGGCTCAGACGGAAGACGGCGAGTCCGGACAGGAAGAGCCCCACGCCGGCGAGGGCCGAGGTCCTACCGGGGGTGCGCAGCCCCGACCTCAACATCGTGATCGGGAAGAGGGCGGTGTCGATCCCGAGGTCCAGGTCGAAGATGTACTCGATGATGACGAGGGCTCCGATGATCCAAACCGCCGCGCTCAGCGCCTGCCCGATACGCAGCGGCAGCACGGAGTACGACGAGAGCTGCACCAGTGCCAGCGCAGCGGCGCAGAGGATGATCGCCACGGCCGTGAGCGGCAGCGTCCGCTCCGCCCTGCCGATCACCGACTCCGCATCGGCGGAAGTCACGGTCCACCCGACCAGGACGATCGCCGCGATGAGGATCGCTATCCCGCTCGCAACATAGACGACGACGCGAAACACCTCCCCTGACCCGTGCGGCGGCTGCCCCGGGCTCGGTTCGGCGGCCGGGTGTTCCATAGATACCCTGGTCCTATCCCCGCGTCATCCCTTGGAGAGAAACCTCGTCTCTATACTACGGGTGCACCACGCGTACCATGAACCCACCCGCAGATGCCCCCAAGTAGCCGGAACGCCGGTCAGCTGATCCACCCCCATCGACCGCTAACCACACCGCGCTGTCATCGACGGCGCACGGATCTCCATCCGGACTGCTGCTCCGTTCTGCTCGCGCTGCTGGCCGTGCCGATGCGTCGGCTGTGACCTCGTCGAGCACTACGCTCGACCTCGGTTGTCTGCGTCCCCCTGCGCACCGTTCCGCTGCACCCAGATCCGCTCGAGCACCGGAACCACCCCGGCCAGCGGGATGGCTATTATAATACCGAGTATTCCGAAGAGCGCACCACCCACCAGGATGGCTATCATGGTGAGAACCGGCGGGATCTGGAGCCGACGGCCGAGGATCCGCGGCGAGATCAGGTTGTTCTCGAGCTGGTTGTAGATGATGATCGCGGCCGCCACGATGATCGCCTTCGTCACCGACTGCGTGAGCGCCAGTAGGGCGGGGAGTATCGTGGCTATCAACGATCCTATGTTGGGGATGGCGGCCAGGAAGAATCCCAGCGCCGCCAGGATCGCGGCGTAGGGGATCCCCAGCACCGTCAACAGGATGAAGGTGTAGGCGGCGAAGATGGAGCTGAGTATCACCTGCCCGACGAAGTACGCCCGGACCAGCCGCGCGGTCTCGACCAGCGTCAGGTCCGCCCGCTCCCGGTACCGCTCCGGGATCTGTCGCAGCACCGCCTTCCTGATGCGCTCCCGGTCGATGAGGAAGTAGAGGGTGAGCGTCAGCCAGAGGACGAAACCGAAGAGGGCCGATGCGGCGTTCAGCCCGAAACGCAAGAACCCGCTGAAGATCGCCGCCGGATCCTGTTGCAGCTTCGCCGCGATGCTCTCCAACGCTTGGCTGATGTCCGGGTACCGCGCCAGCTCGAGCTGCCAGCGGTCGATCAGGTCGGGGAGGGTGTTGGCGAACTCGATCCCCTGGATGACCAGCGGCGGGATCACCAGCCCGAGCAGGGCGAGGATGATCAGGACGATGACCGCGATCCCGATCAGCGCCGCCAACCCTCTCTTGATCTTGTGCCGCTCGAGCCACCCCACGAACGGCGCCAGGATAGAGGCCAGGATCAGCGACATCGCCAGCAGCACCACGACCCCGAGCACCTGCGTGAAGAAGCGCAGGATCGCGTAGGTCAGGAGGGTCGCGATGATGGCCTGGACGAAGACCCGGCCCGGTACCTCCAGGCGAGTACGGTTCAGAGATTGATCCCCGCCCCCCGCCGCGCCGTCGTACTCGGGGTGCGGAGGCGGCGGGGCGCCCCCCTCCGGAACTGCACCGTCACTCATGCCAGCCGTACCTCTCCCGCCTGCACCGGCCGGCGCGCTACCGGCCTGCCATCCGGCAGCTCCGGCCGCCCGGCCCTGCTACGGACCGCACGAGCGACGCAGAATCCAGACCGGCAAGGCGACGCCGTGTCCGGCCGCGCCACGACGTCGCCTGACCGGCTCTCTCCTCAGGACAACCCGTACTGCTCCTCCACCAACCCGAGCAGCCCCGCGGCCTCCAGTCTGGCCAGCGGCGCCAGGAAGGTCACCTGTACCACGCCGGGGTGGCGTCCGATCTCGATCGCCCCGGTGATCGTGGCGCGGTTGCGGACCTCCGGGACGGTGAGATCGAGGAGTCGGGCGGCGCGACGCAGCCCGTTGTCGGTCGCGGAGTTGAGGTCCGGCCCCGTCCCGACCACCGAGATCGGCGCCGACTCCTCTAGACCGGCGAGCCCCCAGCGCCGGGCGAGCGCTTCCGCACGACGCCGCTCGGCGCCATCCAACGGACGCGCCAGCGGCGGGAGATCCTCGCGGCGCGGGAAGATAACCGGCCCCTCCAGTGGCCTCTCCTTCAAGACCTCTACCCGGACCGTGGCCACCCCCGCCACGTCGAGCGTATGCCCCGCGATCTCGCCATCACCCTGCAACGCGTGCATGTCCCCCAGGTAGACCCCGGCGCCGGGGACCTTGACCGGCGCGACGACGATCGCCCCCGGACGCACCGCGTCGATGTCCATGTGCCCGTCGGTCCGGCCCTCGAGCTCCTCCGGCCGCAGCGAGAACTCGTGCGGCGCGCCGACCAGCGCCGCGGCGAAATCACCCGCGTTGTGGGAATCGGGGAGTCGGACGGCGGGGAGGGTGCCGAGCTGGCCCAGGAAGGGGCGCAGCCGCACGGCGATACCAACCAGGTCGTGCGGCGCCAGCGTCAACGCCGGGTGCTGCACCGAGTTCTCGGGGAGCGCGGCGTACCGCTCCGCCTCCCGGGCGATCGACTCCGCCTCCCGGCCACCCACCGTCACCCCGACCGTCCGCGCGTCGTCGAAGACCGTCGTGTACCCATGCACCATCCGGAACGGCATGACCGACTCGCCGCAGTCCACGCAACGGATCGCTTCGGCGCCGATCCCGTCGCGCGTCGTCTCCGGGTAGAGAACGCCGCACCCCGGGCAGCACCCGGCAACGTAGGGATCCCCCAGGAAGTGGCCGTCCTGCCAGCGATCATGCCCCGAGGCGGAGGCGAGCGATGTGACCATGAGCTCCTCGAGCCGGAGCACTACCGCGTCGCCTGGCTCGGCCCCCTCCACCGCCACCGGCTGCGTGACCTCGTGACCACCGCGCAGCCGCGGCGTCAACATCGGCCCCCAGCACCCCGGCGCCGTACTCGCCACGATCACCCCCCCACTCCGTACCGGCCCCAACTGCGCGGCCGCCGGATCGAGTAGCCCATTCGTGTAGGTCGAAACGAAGACCGTACGTTGGGCGGCGCGTGCAACCGTCGTGACTGTCATCTGCACCTCCTGAGGTGAGGGTCCACCCCCGCCGCGCGGGAGCAACCTGTGCCGTGACCGGGAGGCGTCCCGGACACGGCCGGGGAGAAGACACTTCACCCCTGGCAGCGGAGGCTGACCACCTCGCTCCCAAGGGTCCGGCAGCACGACCTTTCCTACTTGTTACGGCGTATTATGGCCCGCACGACAGGGTCGGTCAATCAGCGCCCGTGCCAGTCGGCGACTCGAGCGCCGACCTCACCCACCCTCCCCTCCCCCACCCCCATGCCGCGGCCCCGCGCTCCTATGTCTGCGCGCATAGCGGAGCGAAGCCAGCACCGCGATCGCCAACACCGTCGCTATCACACCGAGCGAGATGCCGATCGGGATCTCCCAGAACCCGCTCACCAGCATCTTGAGCCCCACGAAGACGAGTACCACCGCGAGCCCGATCTTCAGGTAGTGGAACTTCCCGATCACCCCGGCGAGCAGGAAGTAGAGCGCGCGCAGCCCGAGGATGGCGAAGACGTTCGAGGTGTAGACGATGAACGGGTCCGTGGTGATCGCGAAGATCGCGGGGATCGAGTCCAGAGCGAAGATCAGGTCGGTCGTCTCGACCAGGACCAGCACCACGAAGAGGGGGGTCGCCAGTACCCGGTCCACCCCCCCGGGCCGCACCGGCTCTCGTACGAAGAAGTGCTGGCCATGGTAACGAGTGGTTATCGGGACCAAGCGCCGCACCAGACGCAGCACCGGGTTCGCCTCCGGCTCGATCCCCTCCTCCCGCCGCGTCGCCAGCCGGATCCCCGTCACTATCAGGAACCCGCCGAAGATGTAGATCACCCAGTGGAACCGGTTGATCAGGTAGGCGCCGATCCCGATCATCGCCCCACGCATGACCAGCGCGCCGAGCACCCCCCAGAAGAGTACGCGATGCTGATAGCGAGCGGGGACCGCGAAGTAGGAGAAGATGAGGACGAATACGAAGATGTTGTCGACCGAGAGGGCCTTCTCGATCAGGTAACCGGTCAGGTACTCCAGCCCGGTCACCGGGCCCATGTAGAGATAGATGCCGCCGCCGAAGAGGAGCGCCAGCGTGATCCAGATCCCGCTCCAGAGCGCGGCCTCCCGAGCGTGGATCTCGTGGGCCTCACGGTTGAAGACGAAGAGATCGACGGCGAGCAGCGCCAGCACCAAGACGTTGAAGCCGACCCAGAGCCAGACCTGGTCCATCCCGCCCGCCCGCCGTCTGGCCCGGTCTACCGGTCCGGACCCGAACTATACCCGGCCACATCCACCCGGAGATACCCCGCCCCCACCCCTTCGACCGAATACGACGGCTCCGTCGACCGGCAGACCGGCACCGAGAACGCTGCCGCGTGGCCCGGCATTCAATCCGCCGCGGCCCGCCCCGGCGCGGAGACGAGGCGACCCTGGAGGGTGATCTCCGTACCTGTGAGCGCCTTCGAGACCGGACAAGCACTCTTGGTCTCCTCCGCGAGCCGCTGGAACTCCGCCTCGGCGATCCCCGGCACCTCCGCCTCCAGCTCGAGGCCGATGCGGCTGATCGCGAACCCACCGCTGGCCGCCGGCCCGAACTCGACCCGCGCCGTGGTATGCACCCGCGTAGGTACGTGACCCGCCTTCGAGAGCGCGTTGCTGAGCGCCATCGAGAAGCAACCGGCGAGCGCGGCGCCGATCAGCTCCTCGGGGTTGCTCCCCGGCTCGTCCTCCATCCGCGTCCCGAACGAGTACGCCCCCTCCCAGCTCCCGCTCCCGAGACGCATCGTCCCCCGCCCCTCGCGGAGATCGCCGGTCCAGGTAGCTTCCGCGGTGCGTATCTTCGCCATGTCCTAGCCCCTTTCTGTTCTAGATGGATGTCACTACTACGAAGGTGAACCCTCGCGCTGCTACCGGGGAGTCGAGTCGCGGGGGGATTGCAAGACCGGTGCCCCCACCGCTCGCCAGCGCGGCGGGGGCATAGGTCACGCCGAGCGACTGCCGCCTACCGAGCCGTCGCGCCCCCTCGCTGGACCGCGGTCTCGATGTTGGGCAGGAACGCGGTCAGCACCCCCAGCGCCGGCAGGAACGCGCAGACGCGATAGACGAATTCTACACTGGTACGATCGGCGAGCCAACCCAATACCGCCGCGCCGATCCCCCCCATCCCGAAGGCGAGCCCGAAGAAGAGCCCCGAGATCATCCCGACCCGCCCCGGCACCAGCTCCTGGGCATAGACCAGGATCGCCGAGAACGCCGACGCGAGGATCAACCCGATCACCACGCTCAAGACCCCAGTCCAGAAGAGGTTTGCGTGCGGGAGGAGGAGCGAGAAGGGGAGCACCCCCAGGATCGAGATCCAGATCACCGGCTTCCGCCCGAACCGATCGCCGACCGGCCCGCCTATGAACGTCCCCGCCGCCACCGCGCCCAGCAGGATGAAGAGATAGATCTGCGAGGTCTGCACCGAGACCCCGAACTTGTCGATCAGGTAGAAGGTGTAATAACTGTTCAGACTCGCCAGGTAGAAGTACTTCGAGAAGATCAGCACGAGCAGGGTGGCAAGCGCGAAGGCGACGCGACGTCGCGGGAGGCGCCGCGCCTCGTCGACTGCGCCCCTCCCGCCCCGCGCGATCCGCGCCAAACCATACCGGGCGTACCACCCCCCGACGCGCCAGAGGATCACGATCCCGAGCAGCGCCACGAGCGAGAACCACCCCACACTCCGTTGCCCGAACGGCAGCACGATGAACGCCGCCATCAACGGACCCAGCGAGGCACCGGCGTTGCCCCCCACCTGGAAGAGCGACTGCGCCATCCCATGCCGCCCCCCCGACGCCATCCGCGCCACCCGCGACGACTCGGGGTGGAAGACCGACGACCCCAACCCCACCAGCGCCGAGGCCAGGACCAGCAGACCGAAGCTCCCGGCCAACGACAGGAGCAGCAACCCGGCGAGGGTGAAACTCATCCCGAGCGCGAGCGAGTACGGCATCGGCTTGCGATCGGTGATCATCCCCACCACGGGCTGCAAGAGCGAAGCGGTGAGCTGATACGTCGACGTGATCAACCCGACCTGCACGAAGCTCAACGCATAATCTTCCTTGAGCATCGGGTAGAGCGCCGGGAGGAGCGACTGCATCATGTCGTTCAACATGTGACAGATGCTGATCGCCGCCAGCACACCGAAGGCGGTACGGTGGGGATCCGCGGCGTACACGACGGCGGGCGCGACCTCCGCGCCCGCTGGACCTATCGCCTCCGGAACTACCCTATCTATCGTCTCGCCGCCACCGGCACCCCGCTGGCCGGCCGCGTCGCGCGCCTGGGCGCTATCTGAATTCTGCAACTTCGGCTCCGACTCTACTGCGATACATACTGAGCGCGGCCGGGGAACCCCGGCCGCACCCACTCACACCATCAATTTATCCACCGCTCCGCCAGTCGTGGTAGCACCTCGCCGACTCGCCCATCGATCTTGACCGCCGCTACCTCGTCCCCCCGTGTCGGACCTAGGTTGACTATCCCGATCGGCACCCCCACCTCTTGCGCCCGGTAGATGAACCGCCGCCCCGAATAGACGGTGAGCGACGACCCGACCACCAGGAGCACCTCCGCCTCCGCGAAGAGCCGCCACGCCTCCGCGAGCCGCGCCGCCGGCACGTTCTCCCCGAAGAAGACGACATCCGGCTTCAGGGTACCGCCGCAACGCGCGCACGGCGCCACCTGGAAGCTCGACTCCGCCCAGGCCGGCAGCTCCGCATCCCCGTCGGGCGCCAGCTCCGCGGCGCCCCCGTTCAACGCCTCGAGCCACCCGGCGTTGAGCGCCAGGAGACGCGCCTGGTAATCCTCCCGCGCCAACTCATCCCCGCAATCCAGACACCTCACCACGGCGAGCGACCCATGCAGCTCCACCACGCGCTGGCTCCCGGCCGCCTGGTGCAGCCCATCCACATTCTGCGTGATGATCCCGGCGACGACACCCGCTTCTTCCATCCGCGCCAACGCATAATGCGCCGGGTTCGGCCGCGCCGCGGCGAAACGCGGCCAACCGATCGCGCTCCGCGCCCAATAGCGCGCCCGCGCCGCCTCGCTCCGCACGAACTCCTGGTACTTCATCGGCTGGCGCGACCGCCGTATCCCCTCCGGGCCACGGTAGTCGGGGATCCCGGACTCCGTGCTGCACCCCGCCCCCGCCAGCACGACCGTGCGCCGCCCTGCGAGCAGTTCGTACAACGCATCCAGCGCCCTCGGATCGACGGTCGTGGCTCGCTGCTCAGTCATCGCCACCGCGATCTCCCGGCCTCCAACACCGACGCTATCCACGGACCCGGTTCAGGAAGGCCGCCAACTCGAAGATCCTGAACTCCGCCAGCTCCCCGGTGAGCTCGCCGGTCAACTCCTTCTGCACCAGGTCGAGCCCACCACGTTCGATGGCGGCCATCACCTCCCGCAACGCCTCCGCGATCGGCCGCCGCCCATCGATCATACGACCCCTAGCCCATGCAAGCGTCTGGCCGATCGCCCGCGTCTGCGCCGCCTCGACCAGCTGCTCCACCGCGCTCAGTTCGACCTCTTCGTCGCCGAAGAGGACCCGCTCCTCGCTCCGGGTCTTGATGTTGACCGCGCGCCTGCCACGGCTCGGGTCGAGTGACGCCGGGCGCGGCACCCGCGGCGCGATCGGCTGCCACGGCCGCGGCGCGCCCCGCCGCGCGGTCGGGTGCGCCCGCGCCACCTCCCGCGCCCGCGCCGTCACCTCCGTCGGCGTGAACTCGTGCAGCGCGATCACCGTGTCCGCCACATCCAGATAGTCGCCGGAGCCGCCGAGCACCATGATCGTCGATACCCCCTCCCGCTCCGCCAGCTCCCGCGCCCGGTCGATGAACGGGGTGATCGGCTCGTATTCGTCCGGGACCAGCGCCTGCATCCGGGCGTCCCGGATCAGCAGGTTCGTCGCCGATGTGTCCTCGTCGAGGAGGAGGCAGGTCGCGCCGACCTCGAGCGCCTCGACGATCGCCGCCGCCTGCGACGTCGACCCACTCGCGTTCGCGGTCCGGAAGCTCCGCGTGTCCTGCCCCCCCGGCAGCTCGCCGATGAAGTTCGAGATGTCGGTCCCCGCCACCGCGCGCCCATCCTCCGCCCGGACCTTGACCGCGCCCGGCACCGTGACCACGCGCTCCCGGCCATCGCCGGGGATGTGGTCGTAGACCCCGCGCTCGATCGCCCGGAGCAACGTCGACTTCCCGTGGAACCCACCCCCGACGATCAACGTGATCCCGGCCGGTACCCCCATCCCGCTCACCGCCCCGGCGTGCGGCGCCTGCAGCGTGACGCGCAGACTCTCCGGCGAGCGGAACGGCGTCGCCTCCGCGGCCGGGAGCGGCCGGTCGTCCACCCCACTCCGCCGCGGGAGGTTCGCGCCGTCCGCCACGAAGGCGACGAGCCCGCGCTCCTCCAGCTGCGCCCTCAGCGCCCGCGCATCCTCCACCGTCTCCACGTGCCGGCGCAGCGCCGCCGCGTCCAACGACGGGAAGAAGAGCGCCCCCCGCACCACCTGCGGGACGATCTCCGTCAGTAGCACCGCGGCCTGCCGCCCCAGCACCGTGCGCCCCCGCGCCGGGAGCCCGACCCGGAACCGCGCCTCCACATCCCCGCCCTCCCCCACGAGCATGCTCGTCCGCTCCAACACCTCCTGCCCCGGCCGCAGGATGCGCAGCTCCCCGCTCCGCCCCGAGCCCCGGTCCGCGGAGTGCCGGACCAGCGCGGCGTGGAAGACACGGTTCAGGAAATCGGCCGTCGCGACCCGCGCCGCCCGCGTCCCGAACGCCCACTCCGGTAGCCGCGCCGACGACGCCGGCACCCGCACCCGTACCCGGCTCGGCTCCGCGAACGGATCACCCTGCACGTGGTCGACGATCAGCCGGAAGCTCCCGGCATCGTACTCTCCCTTGATGTCTTTGTAGGCGTTGTAGCCCAGCCCATCCAAGCGCGACAGGAGCTCCGCGAGCGAGGCGAGCGTGCCGCCCCCCCTGACCACCACGGACCCGGGCGCCCCCGCGCCAGGCCCCATCCTCCGGTATCGATTCATGCCTTGTAGTATCCGACGAGTGAAACAGGATGATTGAAGGTTACACCAAACCTTCCGGAAACGAAACCTGTCCCGCCGATCGGCGCGCCCTCCCACACTCCCACGACCGGCGACGCCTGGCCCGCGCCCCGTGAATCCCCCTCGAGTCGGCCGGCGCGCACCTCACCCACCCATCGTGACGTCCTGTACCTCGTACCAACTCAGCGCCGCGTCGAACTCCTCCAGCCGCGCATCGGGCCACAAGGTGTCGATCGTATAGAAGTCGGCGTACGCGCACTGCACCGGGAGGAACCCCGATAGACGACGTCGCCCTCCCCACCTCACCACCAGGTCCACCCGCGACACCGCCCCCGACGCCAGCGACTTCATCAGCTCCGCGTAGCGCCCGCCCCCACCCCGCCCCGCCCGCTCCACCGCCCGGGCCAGGTCCCACTGCCAACCGTAGTTGACCAGCAAGTTGACCCTTATCTCCCCATCGCTCCGCCGCTCGGCGTACGGCCGCAGCCCATCCGGGAAGCTCGGCGTCCCCGTGTCCCCGACCACCAGCAGCGCCGCGCCCGCTTCCCGCACCGCCCGGAGCCCGAACTCCGTGCACGCCTCCCGGAACGCCGTCACCTGCGCCGACGGGCGCCGCACGTTCTCCTTCGTGAACCCATAGATCGAGACCTCCTCGATCCCCAGCTCCCGGCAGTACCGCAGTAGCCGCAACCCCGGCTCGATCCCGGCCGTGTACCCCTCGCCCCGCGCCAGCCCGCGCTCGTCAGCCCACCGACGGTTCCCGTCCGGGATGAACCCGACGTGTCGCGGTACCCGAGTCGGCCTCGCCCCCATCACCCCTCCAGGAAGAACGCGCTCAGCCACCGCTTGCTCCACCGCCAACGACAGAGCCGGGGGAGCAGCGCGAAGCTCACCTCCCGCGGAAAGCGCCGCAGCCATACCCTCCCGACGAGGTCGTGCACCCGCTTGATCCGCAGCCACGCCGCCGTCTTCGGCCGCGGATACCCCGGCTCCACGATCGACCGTGCCACCTCCTCCCCCGTGATCAGCGCGGCGTAGATCCCCTCCGCCGTCAACCCCGACGGCATCCCCGCCGCATCCCCCACCAGGTAGACACCGTTCGGGAAGTCGAACCCCGGGAAATCGATCTCTATCGTCGCGCCCTCGTACTCCGTCGCGCCGGGATCCACCCCGAGCGTCTCCATCCGCCGGTGCAGGTACGGCCGGACCACCGCCGGCGGGACCAGCCCCTTGTGCCCCCCGGCGCCGATACAGGTGTAGTCCTCGTGCGGGAAGATCCAGAAGTACCCGGAGCCGAGCACCTCGGAATCGTACGCCACCGACAGATGCTCCAACCGCAGCGCCGGGATGTTGTACTCCCCCGCGAAGAAGGACCGCGGCGAGGCGATCCCGAGGGCGCGGCGGACGGCGGAACGAGTACCATCGGCGCCGATCAGGTTGCGGTAGCGGATCCGTCGCCCACCCGCCTCCACCGTGCGCGCCTCCAGATCGAACCTCCCCGCAGCCACCCCCGTCCTGATCTCCGCGCCCGCCGCCCGCGCCAGCCTGGCCTGGAACGCCCCCAGCTTCCGCCGCGAGATCGTACGGATCACGGCGTGCTCGGGATCGAGCGGGATCACCCCCTCATCCTGGAACGACGCCTGCGCCACCAGCTCGAGCCCCAACCCATCCGGTAACCCGAGCTGGCGCAGCTCCCGCACCGCCTTGCGCGACAACCCACCACCACACGTCTTCGGACCGACCTCCTCGTTCTTCTCGAGGACCAGCACCTCCCGCCCCGACTCCGCGAGTAGCTGCGCCGCCCGCAACCCGGCTGGCCCGGCGCCGATCACCAGATTCTCCACGTACTCCATCACGCCCCTCCCGCACCTTTATTCCGCACCACGACGCGCTCCGCGGCCCGCGCGCACGCAAGAAACATTCTCCGGCCCACCCACCCCGCGCGGCGCGGTATGTGCAGCCCGCCACCCCCTCCAGGATCGACGCCGAGCCCCTCGAGGGGACGATACCAGAAACCGAATCCGACTACGAAGCCAGGGGGAACACCATGCGTCCAACCACCGAATCCGGTCGGGATCGCTTCGCCACCGCACTCCCCGGCCTGGGTCACGACTTCACCACCAGCCCGACCCCCGCCGTCGCGGGAGCCGCCACCGGCACCATCGCCTGGACAGGGAGCGACCGGGGCGAGAAGCTGGCCCGCGCCCTCGGCGCCTTCAGCATCGGACTCGGCCTCGCCCAACTCCTCACCCCCCGCCAACTCTCCCGGATGGTGGGACTCAGACCCAATACCCGGAACACCACCGTCATGCGGATACTCGGACTCCGCGAGATCGGGACCGGTATCGCGATCCTCGCCTATCCCCGCCCCCGCGCCTGGATCGCCACCCGCATCGCCGGCGATCTCGTCGACCTCGCCCTCCTCGGCAAGTCCCTGGTCAGGGGGAGCAAGAACCGCGTCAAGACGACGTCGGCCGCCCTCCTCACCCTCGGCGTGACCGCTCTCGACATCGCGACCACCGAGCTCCTCACCGAGGCCCGCAAGGCCCCCTCCCCGGAGCTGGCCCCTGGTCTCCGCGAGACCAAGGTCCGCGACAGCATCACCGTCGAGGCGCCGGTCGACGAGGTCTACGCCTTCTGGCGTGACCCGACCAACTTCCCCTCCTTCATGAGACGGATCGAGTCCGTGCAGGACCTCGGGAATGGTCGCGCGCGCTGGCAGACGAGCGCCCCGGGCGGAAAGTCCATCGAATGGGAAACGGAGCTCCTAGACGACGTCGCCAACTCCCGCCTCGCCTGGCGCACGACGGGGCACGCCGGCGGCCGCGACTCCGGCGTCGTCACCTTCACCCCCGCGCCAGGTGGGCGCGGCACGGTCGTCACCGTCGAGCTCCGCTACGCACCCCCCGGCGGGAAGCTCGGCGCGGCCTTCCTCAAACTGATACGCAAGGAACCCAGCCAAGAGCTCGCGGAATCGCTCCGCGCCTTCAAACAGGTGATCGAGACCGGGGAGGTCCTCCTCTCCGACGCGACCGTCGTCCCGGGGCCACACCCCGCCAGGCCGCCCACCCCCGAAGAGCTCGGGCAGCTGCGGGGTCGTACTACCTACCCGAGCCCCACCGGTCGGCGCCAAGCCACCGGAAACCGATGACAACAATCATGTAGACGACGCCGTGCGCCCCCACCGGGTGCACGCCACCACGCACGCGCCGCCCACGGCGGCCCGAAACGATCGTTACCGGAGGGACCATATGCTAGCCAACTGCTGGATGGGTGTCGGTAAGACCGAAGTGCGGGAAGTGCCGGACCCACAGATCCTCAACCGGCGCGACATCATCGTGAAGGTCACCTCCACCGCCATCTGCGGCTCCGACCTCCACCTCTACAACGGCTTCGTCCCCACCATGCTCCCCGGCGACATCCTCGGCCACGAATTCATGGGGATCGTCGAGGAGACCGGGCCGGAGATCACCCACCTGAAGCCCGGCGACCGCGTCGTCGTCGCCTTCCCCATCTCCTGCGGGCGCTGCGGCCAGTGCAAGCGCGGCCTCTACTCCACCTGCGAGAACTCCAACCCCAACGCCTGGCTCGCCGAGAAGCAGTGGGGCCACTCACCCTGCGGGATCTACGGCTACTCCCACACCCTCGGCGGATTCGCCGGCGGACAGGCCCAATACGTACGCGTCCCCTACGCCGACGTCGGCGCCCTCAAGATCGAAGACGACTCCCTCGCCGACGAGCACGTCCTCTTCCTCTCCGACATCTTCCCGACCGGGTACATGGGCGCCGAGATGTGTAACATCCAGCCAGGCGACACCGTGGCCGTCTGGGGGTGCGGCCCGGTCGGCCTCTTCGCCATGGCCAGCGCCCGCCTCCTCGGCGCCGAACGCGTCATCGCCATCGACCGCTTCGACTACCGGCTCCGCATCGCCCGCGAGAAGTGCGGCGCCGAGACCATCGACTACGAAGAGGTCGACGTCCTCGAAGCCCTCAACGAACTCACCGGCGGCCGCGGCCCCGACGCCTGCATCGACGCCGCGGGGACCGAAGCCCACGCGACCGGCCCGCTCTACCTGGCCGATCGCGTCAAACAACGCCTCATGCTCGAGACCGACCGGCCCACCGCCCTCCGCCAGGCGATCATGGCCTGCCGCAACGGCGGCACCATCTCGGTCATCGGGGTCTACGCGGGGTTCATCGACCACTTCCCCATGGGCGCCGTCATGAACCGCTCGCTCACCATCCGGACCGGGCAGACCCACGTCCAACGCTACATGCAGCCACTCCTCGAGCTGATCCAAGAACGACGCATCGACCCGAGCTTCGTCATCACCCACGAGCTCCCCCTCCGCGACGCGCCCCGGGCGTACGAGATCTTCAACCGCAAGGAAGACAACTGCGAGAAGGTGGTCCTCAAGCCCTGGAACTGAACCGCTCAGACGCTCCCGTGCCGCCTGCGCCGCCGGACGAACCGGTTCGTCACCCCCCGCGCGAGCGAGTACGGGAGCGCTATCAACAGGGTGCCGACCACGAGCGCGGACCAGATACGCAAGTCCTGGAAGATCAGGAGCTGCACGACGATGTCGAGGAGCACCGCGAACACGAAGGGTTTGACGAATGAACGCGCCCCGCTCCGCAACGACTCCAGACGCGAGCCCTTGGTGAAGAACACCGAGATCAGGTACGCCGGCCTCCCGGCCTCCGCATCCCGCCGGCCGTCACGGAGCCCGAGAATAATGGCGATGAGTGGCTGGATGATGAACCGGAACCGACCCGGCCCGCTCAACTCCTGCGCTAATCTCTCCGGTAACTCCAGCATCATCCACCTTCGGTGCGCGGGCCTGTACGACCTCCGCCCCTACTGTGCGAAAACCACCCAGCCGGTCGGCCGGCCATGAACGCCGTACCCCAGATCGCCCTACTCGTCTCGATCGCCATCGTCGTCGCGGCCGCCTGCCAGCTACTCGTAGATCTCCTCTTCCGGCCCAATCGCATCGAAGCCGCCCAGCGGGCCGCCGGCGACCTCTTCATCCAGCCGATCAGCGGGCTCTACGGCGTACTCCTCGCCTTCCTCCTCGCCGCCGCCCTCGGCACCTACCAGGACCTGCGCGGCGGGATCGCCATCGAATCCAACGCTATCGCCGACCTCATCCGTATCTCCGACCTCATCCCACCACCTGCCGGCCAGGAGCTCCGTACCGCAACCATCGAGTACGCTCGCTCCGTCGTCGACGACGAATGGCCCCGCATGGTAGAAGGGACCGGCAGCGCCCGCACCGCCGCCGCACTCGCCAACCTCTGGCACCAGGTCCAGGCGTTCGACCCCAGCACCTCCGCCGAAAGCAATATCCAGGCACTCGCCCTCGACCTCGTCAGGTCTATAACCCTCCAACGACAGCTCCGGATCATCGCAGCGGCGCGCACGATCCCGAGCATCGTTTGGGTGATCCTCTACTTCGGTGCAGCCGCCTCCATCATCCTCAGTTCGTTCTCGGCGCCGTCGCGACTCTTCCTCCACTACGCCTTCCTCGCCATACTGGCCATTATGATCACCCTCACCCTCTACACGCTCTACGCCTTGAGCCACCCGTTCGGCACAGCCGTCTCCGTCATCTCCCCCGAACGTTTCCTCCAGGTGCGCGAGCTCATCCACCAGCTGCAATGACGACTTCGTCGCCCACACCCCCCCCCCCCCCCCCCCCCCCCCCCCCCCCCCCCCCCCCCCCCCCCCCCCCCCCCCCCCCCCCCCCCCCCCCCCCCCCCGG
>Ga0180215_1000933_pt1 | contig 33902 bp, 35 predicted proteins | sample eDN3rd37CBELigBY_FD_128871 | JGI IMG/M metagenome (GOLD analysis project Ga0180215, IMG submission 128871) | Enriched backyard soil microbial communities from Emeryville, California, USA - eDNA 3rd pass 37_C BE-Lig BY (version 2) (version 2) | ecosystem: Environmental > Terrestrial > Soil >...
TCTGCGGGTTGAGTGCCACCGAAGGTGGTGTATCGAAACCCGGGTTTGCTGTTCTGCGGGTTGAGTGCCACCGAAGGTGGTGTATCGAAACCCGCGGTTGGTCTCGATACATTTCGCTTCGCGAAAACACTCGACCCGCGGAAACCCGCGGGGTGGGGTCAGATCTTGCGGAGGAGCACGCTGTTGACGGCGTGCTGGGAGTCTTTGCGCAGCACCGCGGTTGCGCGCGACCGGGTGGGGCGGATGTTCTGGGTCAGGTTGGGTTCGTTGATGCGGTTCCAGATGTCCCGGGCGGTGCGCCGCGCATCCGTCTCGCTCAGCGACGCGTAGCGGTGAAAGTACGACTCGGGGTCTGCGAACGCTCCGCGCTGCAGTTTGAGAAAGCGTTCCTCATACCAGTGGGCGATGTCTGAGGTGCGGGCGTCGACGTACACGCTGAAGTCGAACAAGTCGCTGACCGCCAACCGGTGCTGCGTGGTTGGCGGCTGAAGAACGTTGAGCCCCTCCACGATGAGGATGTCCGGCTGGTGCACCACCACCTGGGCGTCGGGAACGATGTCATAACTGAGGTGCGAGTAGAGGGGTGCGCGCACCTCGGGCATCCCGCTCTTCACGTTGCTCACAAAACGCAGCAGAGCGCGGCGGTCATACGACTCGGGGAAGCCCTTGCGCTCCATCAGCCCGCGGCGCTCCAGCTCTGCATTCGGGTAGAGGAACCCGTCGGTTGTCACGAGCTCCACGCGCGGTGTGTGCTCCCAGCGTCCGAGAAGCTCGCGCAGCAGCCTGGCGATCGTCGACTTTCCCACGGCGACAGAACCGGCGACGCCGATGACGAACGGCGTGCTCGGCGCGCGTTGACCGAGAAAATCACTGGTTGCCTGGTGCAGCCTCTTCGCCCCGACCGCATACAGGTTGATGAGCCTGCTCAGCGGTAGGTAGACCTGCTCGACCTCCTCAAGGTTCAGCACGTCGCCGAGACCGCGAAGTCCCACCACCTCTTGCGGGGTCAGCGGAGACTCCGTGGAGCCCGCGAGCGCGGCCCAGTCAGCGCGCGCGATCTCGACGAACGGGGTGCCCGTACCGTTCGAGGTCGCGCCGCTGGGTTGTGAAGGTTCAGGCATCGCAGAAAGCCTAGTCGCGCGGGCGCGCGCGGATGCCCAGTTCTCGTGCCGTAAAATCGGGCGCATGTGTGGAATTGTGGGTTACGTCGGCAGCGACAAGAGCATCGAGGTGCTGATGGGCGGGCTTCGCCGCCTGGAGTACCGCGGTTACGACTCGGCCGGCGTCGCCGTGCTCGATTCGAGCGGGGAGCTGGGTGTGCGCAAGCGCGCCGGCAAGCTCCAGAAGCTCACCGATGAGTTGACGGACAACCCGCTGCAGGACGGCTCCACCGGCATCGGCCACACGCGCTGGGCCACGCACGGCGGTCCGAACGACGAGAACGCGCACCCGCACCTGGGCGACGACGGCAGGCTCGCCCTCATCCACAACGGCATCATCGAGAACTTCGCCGAGCTCAAGCAGGAGCTGCTCGCCGAGCATCCAGACACCGTCTTCTCGAGCGAGACCGACTCTGAGGTTGCGGCCATCCTGGTGGGGCTCGAGTACCGCAGGCAGGGCGACCTGGCTGCGGCGCTCCGCACAGTCGTGGCTCGTCTGCACGGAGCATTCACCCTGCTCGTCATGCACCAGGACTCGCCGGGCGTCGTGGTTGGCGCTCGCCGCAACTCCCCGCTGGTGATCGGCCTGGGCGACGGCGAGAACTTCCTGGGGTCGGATGTCGCGGCCTTCGTCGAGCACACGCAGCGCGCGATGGAGATCGGCCAGGACCAGCTGGTGACCATCACCCCGACCTCCGTTGAAGTCACCGATTTCGATGGGAACGCCGTTGAGGCGACCGAGTTCGAGGTGTCGTGGGACGCATCCGCCGCCGAGAAGGGCGGCTGGTCAAGCTTTATGGCGAAGGAGATCAGCGAAGAGCCTGAGGCGGTCGCCAAGACCCTCCTCGGTCGCTCGGTCGACGGTGTCGTGCACCTGGGGGAGCTGGATGCCATCGGAGACGACACCCTCAAGGGCATCGAACGCATCGTCCTGATCGGTGCGGGAACGGCGAACTATTCCGGCCTGCTCGCCAAATACGCCATTGAGAAGTGGACCAGAATTCCCGTAGACGTCGAACTGTCGCACGAGTTCCGCTACCGCGACCCGGTGCTCACCCCGAAGACGTTGGTGGTGTCGGTGAGTCAGTCCGGTGAGACCATGGACACCCTCATGGCCGTCAAATACGCCTCAGAGAACGGTGCGCGCACGATCTCGGTGTGCAACACGCAGGGTGCCACCATCCCGCGCGAATCGGATGCCGTCGTGTACACGCACGCGGGACCCGAGGTTGCGGTCGCCTCGACCAAGGCTTTCGTCGCCCAGGTGATCGCGCTCTACCTGATCGGCCTGCACCTTGCGGCCGTGCGCGGCACGATGTCAGAGTCTGAGGTGGCCGCCACGCTCGCCGAGCTGCAGGAGGTGCCCGCCAAGATGGACACCGTGCTGCTGCAGCGCGAGTCCATCACCCAGCTCGCAGGCTGGATGGCAGACACCCGTTCTGTACTGTTCCTGGGGCGCCACGTCGGCTTCCCGGTCGCGCTCGAAGGTGCGCTCAAGCTCAAGGAGATCGCCTACATCCACGCGGAAGGGTTTGCGGCGGGCGAGCTCAAGCACGGGCCCATCGCGCTGATCGAGCCGGGCATCCCGGTGTTCGTCGTGGTGCCGAGCCCGCGCCACAGCGACTCGCTGCACAAGAAGGTGGTTTCGAACATCCAGGAGATCCGCGCGCGCGGCGCCCGGGTGCTGGCCATCGCTGAGCAGGGCGACGCATCCGTTCTCCCCTACGCGGATGTGGTGATCCCGGTGCCGCTCGCTGGCCCGATGGTCGAGCCGCTGTTGGCCGTGATCCCGCTGCAGATTTTCGCACTCGAGTTGGCTTCGGCGAAGGGGCTCGACGTCGACCAGCCGAGAAACCTCGCCAAGTCGGTCACGGTCGAGTAACGCGGTGGAGCCATGAAGATTGCGGAGCAATCTCGCGACCCCAGCGCCGGCGGAGCCTGCGACGTCGGTTTGTCAGCACAGTGCTCGAAGGAGCTCAGCTAATGATTGTCGGCATCGGCGTCGACCTGGTGGATGTTGCGCGCTTTGAGCGGGCGGCATCGCGCACGCCACGCCTCCTCGACCGCCTGTTCGCCGAGAGCGAACAGAGGCCGGGCGGCCGCGAACTGCCGCTGCGCTCACTCGCCGCCCGCTTCGCCGCGAAAGAGGCCCTGATCAAAGCACTCGGCGATTCTGAGGGGGTGCGCTGGCACGACATCAGCATCGTGTCGAACGAATTGCGCAACCCGTCGTTCGTGCTGCAGAATCGCATCGCCGAGGTGGCCGAGGAGCGCGGAATCACGCAGCTCCACCTCTCGATGACCCACGACGCCGGACTCGCCATCGCCTACGTCGTCGCAGAAGGAGCAGCATGAGCAGGCCGCTACGTGAAGCGAGAATCGACCTTGCGGCGGTTTCGTCGAACGTTGAAACCCTGCGCAGAACGGCGGGCACCCGCTACACGATGGCGGTCGTCAAGGCCGACGGCTATGGGCACGGTGCCATCCAATGCGCGCGAGCCGCCCTTGACGGCGGAGCGGACTGCATCGGGGTCGCAGACGCATCAGAGGCCTTCGCACTGCGCGCCGCGGGGCTCACCGAACCCCTCATGGCCTGGATCCACAACCCCAACGCCACCTTCGCCCCGGAGATCGAGGCCGACATCCAGCTTGGCGTGAGCTATTTCGACCAGCTCGAGCGGGTGGCAGCTGCCGGTGAGCGTGTGGGGCGCCCGGCCCGGGTGCACCTCAAGGTCGACACGGGTCTGAGTCGCAACGGCATGGTCGAGTCGGAGTGGGCCAGGGTCTTCGACGCGGCGGCCTCGCACCAGCAGCGCGGGAGCATCCGGGTGGAAGGTCTGTTCAGTCACCTCTCCGGCACCAGCCAGGCGGATGACCTTGCCCAGGTGACTGAGTTCGAGCGCGCTGCGGCGATGGCAGAGCAGGCCGGCCTCGACATTGAGCGCAGGCATCTCGCCGCCACCGCGGGGGCCATCCGTGTACCCAAGGCGCGCTTCGACATGGTGCGGCTTGGGCTGGGAATCTACGGTCTCTCGCCCTTCGACGACGCGACCGCGGCAGACCTCGGGTTGCGGCCCGCGATGGAGCTGAGTGCGGCGATCATCTCGGTGAAGCGGGTGGCGAAAGACCGGGGCGTCTCGTACGGCTACACGTACCGCACGAAGGCGGAGACCACGCTCGCCCTGGTGCCGCTTGGTTACGGGGACGGCATCTCGAGGCATGCCTCGGATCGGGGCCCCGTCTACATCGGCGGCAAGACCTATCGGGTCGCGGGCCGCATCGCCATGGATCAGCTCATCGTCGACGTGGGCGACGACGACGTGTCGGTTGGCGACCGCGCAGTGCTGTTCGGCGACCCGGCGACCGGAGCACCGTCAGCGGCGGACTGGGCGAATGCCGCGGGCACCATCAACTACGAGATCGTCACCCGCATCGGCGGACGGGTGGAGCGGACCTGGCCGTGACACGGCTCACCATCGCGACCCCCGAGCAGATGGAAGAGCTGGGGGCCGCCGTCGCCGGCCTGCTGGAGCCGGGCGACGTGGTTGCCCTCAACGGTGAGCTCGGGGCGGGCAAGACGACCTTCACGAGGGGTCTCGGGGAGGCGCTCGCCATCCGGGGGACTGTCACCAGCCCCACGTTCGTGCTTGCGCGCACTCACCCTCGCCCCGCCGGCGGCGCGCCACTGGTGCACGTCGACGCATACCGGCTGGGGCACCCCGCGGAGCTCGATGACCTCGACATCGATTTCGAGGGTTCCATCGTCGTGGTCGAGTGGGCGGCGGGCATGCTCGACTCGGTGACGGATGCGTGGCTGCAGGTGGACATCCGGCGACCGCTTGGTGCGCAGGTAACCGACGACGGCATCGAGCCGCGCCACGTTGAGCTGGCCGGCCACGGCGAGCGCTGGGCACACCTGGACTGGGAGGCCATAGACCTGCCCGGGAATAGGCTGGACTGATGCTGCTCGCCATCGACACCTCTGCGGGTACCAGCGTTGCGGTGGTCGACCGCGACCGCGGGGTGATCGCAGAGCACGCGGAAGACGACACCAGACGGCACGCCGAAGTGGTCGGAGAGCTCATCGACCTCTGCCTTCGTGAGTCCGGCGTCTCCGTCACCGAACTGTCCGGCGTTGCGGTTGGCATGGGCCCGGGGCCATTCACCGGGCTGCGGGTCGGCATCGCGGCGGGCAACGCCTTCGCACTGGGTGCGGGCAAACCTGTCGTGCGGGTGATCAGCCACGACGCCGTGGTTTTCGCGCATTACGCAGGTGGGGCATCCGGCCCCCTGCTGGTGGTGACGGATGCGCGTCGCCGCGAGGTCTACTGGTCGGCCTATCGAGGCCAAGACGACGCGGGTCTGCCGCTTCGTGAACGCGAGCCGGGCCTTGCGAAGCCCGACGAGCTGCCCGCGGAGTTCACCTCGTTCAATCGGCTCGATGCCCACACGGTGTCCGCGGGCGCGCTCGGAATGCTCGCCGAGACGATGTACTCGAACGGGCGTTCGTTCGTCGGCCCGGAGCCCCTCTACCTGCGTTCACCTGACGTCACCCTGTCTGCCGGACCGAAGCGGGTCAGCTGATGACGTGGATGCTCAGGCGCGCGACGGTAGGCGACCTCGACGCGATCATGGCCATTGAGACGGCGACCTTCGAGGCGGATGCGTGGTCTCGCGACACCATGACCGCAGAGCTCGCGAACCCGCACGCTCACTACCTGGTTGCTGTGCGCGTCGACGACCCGTCGATGATCGACGGTTACGCGGGGCTGCTCGCCCCCAGCCGCTCGACCGACGCGGACATCCAGACCATAGCGGTCGCTGCGACCGCCCGACGGCGCGGTCTCGGCCGCACCCTCATGCTGCAGCTCATCGCCGAGTCGCGGCAGCGGGGCGCCACCCAGGTGTTTCTCGACGTGCGCGCAGACAACCCGGGTGCCCAGGCTCTCTACGAACAGCTGGGCTTCGAGGCGATCGGGGTGAGGGAGCGCTACTACCAACCGGATGGCGTCGACGCCGTGGTCATGCGCCTGCGGGTGCCCACCCCCGAGGCCGGTCTTGCGGACACCCGCGGGTTGAGTAGCGTGCGCAGCACGCGTATCGAAACCTCACCGACGAATGGCATTGGTTTCGATACGACAGCTTCGCGGTCTACTCAACCCACAACGAAGCCGCTGGTGCTCGGCATCGAAACCAGTTGCGACGAGACCGGCGTCGGCATCGTGCGCGGCACGCAGCTTCTGGCCAACGTGATCGCCTCGTCAATGGACGAGCACGCGAGGTACGGGGGAGTGGTGCCCGAGATCGCTGCCAGGGCACACCTCGAATCGCTCACCCCGACCCTGACTGCGGCGCTCGACGAGGCCGGGGTCACGCTGCAGGAACTCGACGCGATCGCCGTCACGAGCGGGCCGGGTCTCTCTGGCGCCCTCATGGTGGGGATCGGCGCCGCGAAGGCGCTTGCCGTGTCGCTCGACAAGCCGCTGTACGCCGTGAACCACCTCGTCGGACACGTGGGTGCAGACATCCTGTCGCGTGAACCGGCACCACTCGAGTACCCCACGATCGCGCTGCTCGTCTCCGGCGGGCACACGTCGCTGCTGCTGGTGCGCGACCTCATCTCCGACGTCGAACTGCTCGGCGAGACCATCGACGATGCGGCCGGTGAAGCCTTCGACAAGGTGGCGAGGCTGCTCGGCCTCCCCTACCCGGGTGGGCCGCAGATCGACCGGGTGGCGGCATCCGGAAGCCCAGACGCGATCCGGTTTCCCCGCGGCCTGAGCCTGCCGAAAGACCTGGAGAAGCACCGCTACGACTTCTCGTTCTCCGGGCTCAAGACGGCCGTCGCCCGCTGGGTGGAGCAGCGGCAGGACGCAGGAGAAGACCTGCCGCTGGCGGATGTGGCGGCCAGCTTCCGAGAGGCCGTCGCCGACGTGCTTCTCACCAAGGCGATCGCCGCCTGCATCGACCACGACGTGCCGCGCCTGCTGCTCGGGGGCGGCGTCGTGGCGAACGCACGCGTACGTGAGCTGGCCGAGCGGCGCTGCGCGGAACACGGCATCGAGCTGCGCATCCCGCCGCTCAGCCTCTGCACAGACAACGGCGCCATGATCGCGGCGCTCGGCGCCCAATTGGTGAGCGCGGGCAGGCAACCGTCAACCCTCGGCTTCGGGGCAGACTCCACACTTCCGGTCACGACAGTACAGGCCTGACCCCCCTCTCTGGTTCGTTGACACCCGGGCGACGGTGGTGCCACGATGGTCAGCGCTGAATCGTTTTCGTCAACCCATAAGGAGTCAGCAATGACCGACACCACCCCTCCCGCCCAGCCGGAGCCGACGCCGCCGGCCGCGGGCTACACGGCACAGCCTGCAGCCACGCCGTACCAGGCCGGTGGCGCACCCGCGAAGTCCCCCGTGCTCAGCATCATCGCGCTCATCGCGGGCATCCTCGGTCTGCTCGGGTCCGGGCTCGCCTTCCTTCCGTTCGTCGGAATCATCGCGTGGCCGGTTCCGATCGCCGCCGTCATCCTCGGCTTCCTGGGCAAGAAGAAGGAGCCGTTCGCATCCAAGGGACTGTGGATGACAGGAATCATCCTGGGCTTCGTGTCCCTCGCCATCTGCCTCCTCGGGCTGCTGGTGTGGGTGCTCGCATTCGCCACGGTGCCATTCACCTCATACAGCTAGACAACGCAGTCAGTCAGACAACGCAGTACAGCTGACAACCCAGTACGCGGTTGGGGCCCTCCGGGGCCCCAACTGTCGTTAACGGGCGGGTCTAAACTCTCCGTGTGACCAGTACAGAACCATCGCAGCCCGTTCAGCCGAGCCCCTACGGACAGCAGGCGCCTTACGCTCAGGCTGCCGCCGAACCGCGCGGGCTGAGCATCACGTCGATGATCTGCGGCATCGCAGGCATCGTGTTCCCGTTCTTTCTGCCGTCGGTAGCAGCCGTCGTCTTCGGGCACATTGCCCGCAAGAAGGAGCCCACGGCATCCGCCCTGTCGCTCACGGGGCTCATCACGGGCTACATCGGAATCGGGCTGTCTGTGCTTGTCGTCGGACTCATCGTCGTCTTCGCCGTGATCGTGCCGTTGATCATCATCAGCACGACTGCGGGGACCATCGAGTCGTTCGGCACGATAGAACCCGGCTTCGCTTCCTGACCGGCGTCAGGACTCCCGTTCGGCGAGCACCGCGATCCGTCGGCCGCCCGCCCTCGTCAGGATGAGCGTCGCCGACGCCTCACCCTTCAGCGCGAGCTGCTTGCGAAACTGCGCAGGGTCGATGTCCACTCCGCGTTTCTTGATCTCGATCGTGCCGATGTTGCGGGCCGTAAGCTCCCGCTTGAGCCTCTTCACGTCGAGCGGGAACGACTCGACCACCCGAAAGCGCGACGCGAAAGGGGAATCTGCCGACGCATCCGCGGTCAAGTACGCGATGCTGCGGTCGAGCATCCCGGCCCCCAGCCTGCGGGCCAGATCACCGATGAGGCGCGCACGGATGACCGCGCCGTCCGGTTCGTAGAGGTATTGGCCGAGCGGTGTGACGTCGGCGTCTTCGCTGTCGGACTCGGCGCTCAGCTCTGCTGCGCCGTTGGCGGTGATCACGAGCGCGGAGCGGCGGATGCCCGGGCGCGCGAGCACCCCGAACCAGACCCCCAGCTCCACCACCTCCCGGTCGACGGACACCCACTGGGCTTCTGCGTCGGGCGGGATCAGCCCGCGGTCGATGCCGGGCCCCAGCTTGACCCCTGTCGGCATCCGCTCCGCCAGTCCGAAGGCGAAGTCGAGCGACGGCGACCAGTCCGCGGGGTCGCGCAGTCGGCCCCGCTCGTTGCGCCTGGCCGGGTCGAGGTAGACCCCGTCGACGTCGTCCAGGTCGACCGTCGTCGCGTCGGCGTGCACCACGGTGGCGTCAGGCCACGGTGCGAGGTTGTACGCCGCGATCGCCGCGGTGACCTCATCCGCCTCCACAGCCAGCACGCTGTGGTCGAGCCCGGCAAGCGCCATGGCATCCGCCCCGATGCCGCAGCCGAGGTCGGCGACTCGGGTCACCCCGGCGGAGTGGAAGCGCCCGGCGTGCAGCGACGCAACGCTCAGGCGCGTCGCCTGCTCGAGACCGGCCTCGGTGAAGAGCATGCGGCTCGCGAACGGGCCGAACTTGGCTTCGGCCCTCGCCCGAAGTCTCGACTGCGTGAGGGCTGCCGCGACGAGCCCGGGGGAGTGCCCGTCTGCGCGCAGCCGTGCGACCGTATTGACGATGTCTGCCTTCGAGTCGAACGGGGGGAGCGAGTCGAGCAGGTTCAGGCCGTCCGCAGAAAGCAGTTCGACCAGCTCCGACGCATCCATCCCCCCATCCTCGCCGAAAATGAAGGAGATCCGCCGCCCGGGAGTGCGTTTTCGCGTCGCAGGCTCCCCATTCGAACGGAACTCCTTCGTTTTCGGCAGGCAGCAGGGTTGGCACTCACGTTGCACGAGTGCTAGTCGGGCAGTACAGTTGTTCTGGCACTCTCATAGGGAGTGTGCTAGCCCCAGTTTTCGAAGTATTCAGAAAGAGGTCAACCGTGTCGGTGTCCATCAAGCCGCTCGAAGATCGCATTGTCATCAAGCAGGTGGAGGCGGAGCAGACCACCGCATCCGGCCTGGTCATCCCTGACACTGCGAAGGAAAAGCCCCAGGAGGGCGAGGTTATCGCTGTCGGCCCCGGTCGTATCGACGACAACGGCAACCGAGTTCCGCTCGACATCGCCGTTGGCGACAAGGTGATCTACTCCAAGTACGGCGGAACCGAGGTGAAGTACGGCGGAGAAGACCTGCTCGTGCTCTCGGCACGCGACGTACTGGCGGTCGTCGTCCGCTAATCTCTGCGCCAAGCGCTCGACAGGCCCACCGGATATTCGCCGGTGGGCCTGTTGCATTCCCGCGACCGGTAGCATTCACAAAGTGGCCCGCACCGTGACTCCAGCAGACTCCAGCCCCAACTCGCGACAGCGGGCGGGCGTCGTCTTCGCCGTCGCTGCGTACGGCATCTGGGGTTTCTTCCCCGTCTACTTCCTCCTGCTCGCGCCCGCGAGTGGAACCGAGATCGTCGCCTGGCGCATCCTCTTCTCCCTCGCCTTCTGCGTGCTGCTGATCACCGTGACGAGGCGGTGGTCGATGTTCCTGACCGTTCTGCGCAATCGCAGGCTCGTGCTTGCCACCGGGCTGGCTGGCGTGCTCATCTACGCGAACTGGCAGATCTATGTGGTGGCTGTGCTCGACGGCAAGATCGTCGAGACTGCCCTCGGCTACTTCATCAACCCGATCGTCACGGTGCTGCTCGGCGTATTCCTTCTGCGGGAGCGGCTCAGGCCCCTGCAGTGGACCGCCGTGGCGGTGAGCGCCGTCGCCATCGCCGTGCTTGCGATCGGGTACGGCTCCATGCCGTGGATCGGAATAGCCCTCGCGGCGACCTTCGGACTGTACGGGCTCATCAAGAAGCGGGCAGGCGCGAACCTCGATGCCGTTACGGGACTCACGTTCGAGACCCTGTGGCTCGTGCCGGTGGCATCCGTCATTCTCGTGATCGTGGGAGCGAGCTCCGGAATCGTCTTGGGAACGATCGGACCCGGGCATACGCTGCTTCTCGTCGGGGTGGGAGTGGCGACCGCCATTCCACTCCTGCTGTTCGCCGCCGCGGCCAAGCGGCTCACCCTGGTCGGCCTCGGCCTCACTCAATACCTCACGCCCTTGCTGCAGTTTCTCTTCGGGGTGTTCATCATGCACGAGGCGATGCCGGTGGAGCGGTGGGTCGGGTTCGGCCTGGTGTGGCTCGCGCTGATCATCCTGACGTTCGACCTGATCCAGCACGGTCGTGCGGCACGCCGTGCTCTCCCGCTGCCCGGATAGGCGGTAAAGTGCTCCGGTGACCCCCGACCGGGGCACGAGAGGACTGCAGGCGTGTTGCGAACCCGACGCACCGTTGCCGGAGTGATGGCCGTCGCGCTGACGGCCGCCCTGGCGGCGTGCGGCGCTGCCCCCGAACCGGTCACCACCTCGCCGCGACCCACACAGTCAGCCACCCCTGGCCCGGCCTTCGAGCCCGGTGACGGGGTGCTGACCATCGGCACTCTCTTCCCCACCACGGGAGCACAGGCCTTCATCTCACCGGCGCAGCGCGCAGGCGTCGACCTGGCCATCGGCGAGATCAACAAGGCGGGCGGGGTGCTCGGACAGCCGGTGGTCGCGGTGCACGCCGACTCCGGCGAGGCGAAGACCAAGAAGGCCGAATCGTCATACGCCTCCCTGGTGAAGAAGGGGGCAGACGTGATCATCGGCCCGTCGTCCTCTGTGCTTGCGGAGCGCATCCTTCCCCTCGCGATACGCGACCGAGTGCCCCTCATCTCGCCCGCGGCCACAGCACCTCGACTGAGCGGCCTGGCAGACGCAGGGATGCTCTTTCGCACTGTTCCGTCTGCTGCACTCCAGGGCAGCGTGCTCGCCCGGCTCGCGAGCGGCGACGAGCAGATCCGCCTCGCCGTCGTCTATTTCGACGACGACACCGGCCGCGCAACCCTTGCGACCGCGACCGCCACGGTCGCGGAGCTCGGGGGCAGACTCGTCTCATCTCAGAAGGTGACCTCGGCGACCAAGAAGGTCGACGGCCTGGTGGCCGCGGTGAAGGCGTCGAAGCCGGATGCCGTCATCCTGGCCACACCGTTCTCGGCCATGACACAGAACAAGGCCATCATCGCCGGGCTCACGAAGGCAGGCCTCGGTCACGAGAGGCTCTGGTTCATCAGTGCGAACCTGGCCGACTACTCGCAGGCTCTCCCTGCCGGCATGCTGCTCGGTGCGCGCGGCGTGATCCCAGGCGCAGAACCGAACAAGGCGTTCCGAGATCGGGTGAAGGCCGCCGGCAAGAACGTAAAGGACTACCGCTACTCTGCCGAGGCCTACGACGCGACCATGCTGGCGGCGCTCGCCGCGATTGTGGCGGGGAACGATAACTCTGAGGCGGTGGCTGCGAGCCTTGTCGACGTCTCTGCGGGCGGAATCAAGTGCGTCGGGCTCGCCGAATGCCTGGACGTTCTGCACACCCAGAGCGACATCGACTACGACGGTGTGTCCGGCCCGGTCAACCTCAGCCAGGAGGGCGATCCGAGCCCCGCACACTACGGTCTGTACAAGTACGACAAGGCAAACAAATTCGCCAGGGTAGACAGGGTTGTCGGCAATTAGGGCAACTTGACGGGCGTTACAGGGCTGTAATGCGAATCACTTGTATCTGGCGCCGTTCCCCAATAGCTTTGGCATCAACGGCAGTGCCCTGCCGTGTTTCACATTCTGAACGCAAGGAGCAACATGAGCGTATTCGCGAAGGCCTCGGCCTCCCGCTCACGGACGCGTAAGGCAGTCATCGCTGGCATCGCCGCCATCGGTGCATCAGCTTTGGTGCTGACTGGCTGCGCGCCCACCGAATCCGACGACGGCCCCAAGGCGCCGACCGAGCACCTGACCCTGAAGATCGGCACCCTGCTTCCGCAGACCGGTGGTCTCGCATTCCTCGGCCCGCCCGAAGAAGCTGGTGTCGCACTCGCAGTCAAGGAGATCAACGAGGCTGATCTTGGAATCACGGTCGAGGTTGTCTACGGCGACTCCGGTGACCCTGACAACAAGGCATACGCCACGACTGTTCCGAACCTTCTCGGACAGAACGTCTCGGCCATCGTCGGTGCAGCAGCATCCGGTGTGTCGAAGCTTGTGATCGACCAGATCACCGGCGCTGGCGTACTGCAGATCTCCCCGGCGAACACCTCGCCAGACTTCACCACCTGGGACGACGACAACCTGTACTGGCGTACAGCTCCGTCTGACCTGCTCCAGGGTGAGGTTCTCGGAAACCTGATCGCTGAGGACGGCGCAAGCACCCTCGGCATGATCGTGCTCAACGACGCCTACGGCACCGGCCTCCAGAAGGTCACCAAGGAGACGTTCGAGGGCGCTGGTGGAACGGTCGTCGCAGAGGCGATGTTCAACACCGGTGACACGAACTTCTCGGCACAGGTGTCTGAGGTCATGGCGCAGAAGCCTGACGCCATTGCCCTGATCACGTTCGACGAGGTCTACACCATCGTTCCGGCTCTGAAGGATGCCGGTTTCGACATGTCGAAGATCTACCTGGTTGACGGAAACCTGAAGCAGTTCGGCGCTGACCTCCCCGAGGACTCGCTGACCGGCTCGAAGGGAACCACGCCTGGCCCGGTTCTCGAGGATGACTTCCAGGACCGCCTCAACGCGGCATACCAGGAAGAGCTCAAGGGTGCTGGCCCGCTGGACGACTTCAGCTACGCTGCTGAGTCCTACGACGCCGTGATCCTGCTCGCCCTGGCCGCCCTGGCCGCCGGCTCGACCGACGGTGCGGACATCGCCAGCAAGATGCAGGAAGTCTCCGGTGGCTCCGGCAACGGTGAGAAGGCAACCGACTTCGCGTCGGCCGCCCAGATCATCCTCGACGGTGGCGTGGCCGACTACGACGGCTACTCCGGCCCGATCACCTTCGACGAGAACGGTGACCCGACGGAGGCAACCATCGGTATCTTCCAGTACGGCTCGGACAACATGCACACGCGTGTGAACTAGTTCGAACCTGAACGACAGAGGGGGCTCCGGCTTAGGCCGGGGCCCTCTTTGCGTGCGCCTGAGAGCATGCCAAACGAGTCACCGGTCTGAGCTGAAGCCTGACGTCGATCCGCAACGGTGCCGAGCGATGCACCGTCCCCGGACACCAGATCCACGGCACGGGTCCACGACACTCGCTGCTGGGCGGCCTCGTGCGACGTCGGACCTACTGCCCCTGATCCGACGTCGACCGCACATGAAAGAGGGCCCCAGCGCTACGCTGGGGCCCTCTGACAGTGCGGCGTGCGTTACGCGGCGTCCTCCCCGAGTGTGCCCAGGTACAGGCTGATCACCTTGGGGTCGGTCAGCAGCTCACGACCGGTGCCGGTGTATGCGTCCTTGCCCTGGTCGAGCACGTAGCCGCGGTCGCAGATCTGCAGGCAGCGGCGAGCGTTCTGCTCGACCATGATCGTGGTCACGCCGGCCTTGTTGATTTCCGACACCCGGATGAACGCCTCGTCCTGGCGCACCGGCGACAGGCCGGCGCTGGGCTCGTCGAGCAGCAGCACGTGCGGGTCCATCATGAGCGCGCGAGACATGGCGACCATCTGGCGCTCACCACCCGAAAGCGATCCTGCGCGCTGCTTCAGGCGGGAGCTCAGTTCCGCGAAGATCGACGTCACGAACTCGAGCCGCTCCGCGTACAGCTTCGGTTTCTGGAACAGGCCCATCTGCAGGTTCTCTTCGATGGTGAGAGACGGGAAGATGTTCTCCGTCTGCGGCACGAAGCCGACACCGCGAGCCACCAGCTTGTTCGCCGGCAGGTGGGTGATGTCTTCACCGTAGAGCGAGATGCTCCCGGCCCGCACGTTCACCAGGCCGAAGATCGCCTTCAGGAGGGTCGACTTGCCGGCGCCGTTCGGGCCGATGATGCCGATCAGTTCCCCCTTGCGGGCGGTCAGCGAGCATCCGTTCAGGATGTTCACGCCCGGCAGGTAGCCTGCGTCGAGGTTCTTGACCTCGACGACGATGTCGTTGTTGTTGTCGCTCATAGCTTGTTTCCGTTCTCGTCCACTCGGCCGGTCACAACGCCCAGGTCGGTGTCCATGTGGCTACCGAGGTATGCGTCGATCACGGCGGGGTTGCTCATGACAACATCTGGTGGTCCCTCTGCCACGACACGACCCTCGGCCATGACGACCACCCAGTCAGCGATGTGACGCACCATCTGCATGTCGTGCTCGACGAAGAGCACCGTCATACCCGCGTGCTTCAACCCCAGGATGTGGTCGAGCAGCGATTGGGTCAGGGCCGGGTTGACCCCAGCCATCGGCTCGTCGAGCATCACCAGGTTCGGCTCGCTCATGAGGGCCCGTGCCATTTCGAGAAGCTTGCGCTGGCCACCCGAGAGGCTGGCAGCGAAGTCATCCTTCTTGGCGTCGAGCTTGAACCGGGTCAGCAGCTCAAGGGCGCGCTCCTCGATCTGGTCGTCCTGTGCACGCCAGAGCTTCGGAATGAGTGCGGTCCAGAAGTTCTCACCCTTCTGGCCCTTCGCGCCCAGCTTCATGTTCTCGAGCACGGTGAGCATCGCCAGTGACTTCGTCAACTGGAAGGTGCGAACCTGGCCCATCTGCGAGACCTTGAACGCGGGGATGCCCGAGAGCGCCTTGCCGTCGAACGACCAGGTTCCCGTGTCGGGCTTGTCGAACCCGGTGAGCAGGTTGAACAGCGTGGTCTTACCCGCACCGTTCGGCCCGATCAGAGCCGTGATGGCGTTGCGCGGAATCTCGAGGTGCTCGACATCCACCGCCTTCAGACCACCGAACGCCCGAGTGACGTTGTCGGCGATGATGATCGGGTCGACCTTGGCCACACCAGGGGCGATCTCGCCCTTGTGCAGGCCGGTGGACTTTGCAGTTGCCGTCTTAGCGGGCATTGAAGGTCAACTCCTTCTTGTTACCGAGGATGCCTTGCGGCCTGAAGATGACGATCAGCATCAGAGCGACGCCGACCAGGATGTACCGCAGCACGCCGGCCTGGATGCCCGAGATGCCGAAGAGCATCCCGTTCTCAGCCATCGACGGCAGGAACACCGACAGGAACGCCATGATCAGCCAGAAGATGAGCGAGCCGACCACCGGTCCGAGGATGGTGGCGGCACCACCGAGGAGCAGGATCGTCCACAGGAAGAAGGTCAGTGACGGCAGGTAGACCGCCGGGACCACAGCAGACGGGAGCGAGAGCACCACGCCGCCGAGGGTTCCCAGCACACCACCGAGCACCAGAACCTGCATCTTGTAGGAGAAGACGTTCTTGCCGAGGGCGCGAACCGCATCCTCGTCCTCACGGATGCCCTTCACGACACGACCCCACGGGCTGCGCATGAGCAGCCACACGAGCACGAGGCAGACGACGAGCAGCGAGATGCCGAACACGCGCACCCACAGTTCCTGCTCGTTGTAGACCCACGGGCCGAACCCGTAGACACCCTCGGGGAACGGGTTGGCCGCGCGGAAGCCCGCGTGGTACCCGCCCAGGCCGTCAGCCGAGTTGGTGTACTCGTCGAAGATGACCGATTGGAACAGCAGGCGAACCACCTCGGCCGCCGCGATCGTCGCGATGGCGAGATAGTCGGCGCGGAGGCGCAGCGTCGGCAGACCCAGGATCAGGGCGAAGATCACGGATGCCCCGATACCGACCAGGATGCCGACCCACCAGGGCAGGCCGAAACTCAGGATCGAGATGGCGTACCCGTAGGCACCGAGTGCCATGAATCCGGCCTGTCCGAAGTTGAGCAGACCACCGTAGCCGAAATGAACGGCGAGACCGACCGTGGCGATCGCGTACGCGATCGTCTCGGGCATGAGCAGCCAGGCTGCAGTGTTAGCGAGAATGAATCCCCAGTCCATGCTGGTACCTACCCAATTCTTTCTTTACGACCGAGTAGTCCCTGCGGCTTGAACAGCAGGACGACGATCAGGATGGACAGGGCGCCGACGTACTTGATGTCCGACGGAACCCACAGAGTTGAGACCTCGACCAGAAGGCCGACGATGATCGAGCCGACGAGGGCTCCGAACGCGGTGCCCAGACCACCGAGCACGACCGCGGCGAACACGAGCAGCAGGATCTGCCAACCCATGTCCCACTTGATTCCGGGACGGAAGTAGGCCCACAGGATTCCGGAGAGGCCCGCCAGAACGGAGCCGAAGATCCAGATCAGGCGCACAACGCGGTCGACGTCGATACCGGACGCTTTCGCGAGTGCGGAGTTGTCGGAGATCGCGCGGGTCGCCTTGCCGGTCTTGGTCTTCATGAGCCAGTAGGCAACACCGACCAGAACCACAATCGACACGCTCATGCTCACCATGTCGGTGACAGAGAGGGCGATGGGTCCGAGCAGCTGGATCTTCGCCGAGCCGGGGTTGGGCAACTGGTAGGTGCCACCACCGTAGAAGAACTGGTAGACGTAGCGCAGGCCGAGCGAGAGGCCGATGCTGACGATCATCAGCTGGACGACGCTCAAGCCCTTCTTTCTCAACGGTTTCCACAAGACCACGTCCTGGGCCCAGCCCACGAAACCGGTCAGGAGCAGTGCGATGGGGATGGCGATCCAGATGGGGAACGCCAAGTGAACCCCGAACGTCAACGTGATGACCGCTCCGAAGGTCACCATCTCGGCGTGCGCGAAGTTGGCGATGCCGGTGGTGCCGAAGATGAGCGACAGCCCGATGGAGCCGAGGGCGAGCATCAGGCCGAAGTTGAGGCCGTTGATCACCCGCTCGACGAACTGGTCGAAGAAGCTGGTCACTTCACGGACGCCCTCGCCCAGGAAGAAGTTGACCGCCTTCGTGTTGGTCAGACCGAACTCGGCCTCGATGGTGGCACCCTCATTGGTGATGGTGACCCGATCGTTGCCTTCCTCGCTCACGATCACACCCTCGGGAAGGGTGGACTCGACCAGAGTGATGTCGTACTTGTCCTTCTCAGGAACGCCGATCTTCCACTTGCCGTCGGCATCCGTGGCCACATCCTCGTCGTAACCACCACCGGAGACGTTGATGGTCACCCCCTCGAGTGGCTCGTCGTTGTACTTGACGTTGCCACTGAAGATGTAGTCGTACTTGTCGACGTTAACTTCATCTGCAGCTGCCGGGATTGCCGACAGTGTCATGGCCGCGACCAAGGAGGCAAAGATGACAACCAGCCATCTTGTCCTGTGCTTGTGCGCGAGCGCCTTGCTAGTGAGTCCCACGAAACCTCCAAGACGGGGCCAGGGATAGAGAAGGGTGATCTCACGGGTCTGGCCTACCGTCGTCGTTGACGATACAGAGCCGATTATGTCGCATGTGGCGAGGCACACAGAACACAACGCGGTGTGGCAATTATGGCGGGGGAATAGTGTTGAACGCGAACCGGTTAATATGGAGCACCGGTGACCACAGGTGTTTGTCCGGCACGCTCACCACGGTTTCGCGCAAATAAGGGAATACATGGAACAGCCAAATCCATTCGGTTCGATCGGACTCACCTACGACGACGTCATGCTCCTCCCGGGGCACACGGATGTCATCCCCAGCGAGGCGGAGACATCGTCCCGACTCACCAGAAGAATCAGGGTGAACACCCCGCTCGTGTCGGCCGCGATGGACACCGTGACCGAGGGCAGGATGGCCATCGCCATGGCGAGGAACGGCGGCCTTGGTGTGCTGCACCGCAACCTCGCAATCGCCGACCAGGCCGCGTACGTAGACAAGGTGAAGCGGTCGGAATCCGGCATGATTACCAATCCGGTAACAACTTCCCCCGACGCCACGGTTGCCGAGGTCGACGCCCTCTGCGGACAGTTCCGGGTGTCCGGCCTCCCGGTCGTCGAAGGCGACGGAACGCTCGTCGGAATCATCACCAACCGTGACATGCGCTTCGTCTCCCAGTTCGAGAAAGAGACCACGCTGGTACGCGACGTGATGACGCGCATGCCCCTCATCACCGCCCCCACCGGGGTCGACCCAGACGCGGCCGTCGCCATCTTCGCCGAGCACAAGATCGAGAAGCTGCCACTGGTGGATGCGCAGGGCAAACTGACCGGGCTCATCACCGTCAAAGACTTCGAGAAGACAGAGCAGTACCCCAACGCCACCAAGGACGAAGAAGGGCGACTGCGGGTCGGAGCTGCCATCGGATTCTTCGGTGACGCGTGGGAGCGCGCCGGTGCGCTGCTCGACGCCGGCGTCGACGTGCTCGTGGTCGACACGGCCAACGGCGACAGCGCGGGCGTGCTCGACATCATCCGCAGGCTCAAGTCAGACCCCGCATACGCAGGGGTCGACATCATCGGCGGCAACGTGGCCACCAGGAGCGGCGCCCAGGCGCTCATCGACGCAGGGGCAGACGCCATCAAGGTCGGCGTGGGGCCGGGCTCCATCTGCACCACGCGCGTTGTTGCTGGCGTGGGCGTGCCACAGGTCACTGCGGTCTACGAGGCATCACTGGCCGCACGCGAGGCCGGAGTACCCGTCATCGCCGACGGAGGGCTCCAATACTCCGGCGACATCGCCAAAGCACTCGTCGCAGGCGCAGAGACCGTCATGCTCGGATCACTCCTCGCCGGCACAGATGAAAGCCCGGGCGACCTCGTCTTCGTGAACGGCAAACAGTACAAGAACTACCGCGGCATGGGGTCGCTCGGCGCCCTACAGACCCGCGGCAAGAAGACCTCATACTCCCGCGACCGCTACTTCCAGGCAGACGTACCCAGCGACGAACAGCTCATCGCAGAGGGAATCGAAGGCCGCGTGCCCTACCGCGGCCCCGTATCATCCGTCACCTACCAGCTGCTCGGCGGGCTGCGCCAGTCCATGTTCTACGTCGGCGCCCGCACCATCGACGAACTCCGCCAGAAGGGCAAGTTCGTGCAGATCACAGCGGCAGGGCTCAAAGAGTCGCACCCGCACGATATCCAGATGGTGGTGGAGGCGCCCAACTACCGCAAGTAACTCATGTGGCGTTCGGGGGCATTGGATTCGATGCTCTGGCAGTAAACGGAGCCGCCGCATCGAATGCCCCCGAACTTCGGTCACTTGGGCAGGTGGGCTTGGGTGGTGTGGGTTGAGTAGCCTGCGAGTGCAGCGAGTGGGCGTATCGAAACCGGCTCCCGGGTGTCAGGCGCGGCTGCGGGTCACGGCGGCTATCACGCCACCGATGACCAGCACGGCACCCAGGGCCAGGACGCCCCAGGCCAGGATCACCCAGCCGCTCACCTGGTTCAGGTCGAGCTGGGCGGTGGCGAAGAACATGGCGGCGATCGCAACCATGATCACGCCCCAGATGACGGTACCCGCGCGCACAGGACGCGCATCCGCCGCAGTGGTGGGCTCGCCGCTCAGCGGCACGGTGGGCTGTGTGTTCTCGGTCATGCTGTCTTCTCCTAGTCGAGTGCCTGAGTGATGGTGACGTCGCCGCTGGCGACCCAGACGCGTACGTAGACATCCCGCAAGCGCTCTCCGCCACCGCGTGGTGCGAGCTGCTCGTGGGCGTTGGTGATACCGAACGTCGTGGCCCGGCGCATGTCGGCGAAACTGATCGAGCCGTTGTACGTCTGCACCTCGATCGCGGAATGCTCCTCAGCCGGGAGGATGACGCGAACATCCCCGCGGCCGACGTACAGCCGCACCAGACCGTTCTCGTAGTGATCGGCGGCAGGCGGGTCGGGGAAGTACTTCGACAGGTCGACCGTGACGTTGCCAGTGACGACGACGCGACGGCTCTCCTGCTGGCTGGTCGAATAGCTCGGCGACCAGTCGAAGTCGCGGCCAGCGATCGGGCCGTTCACCCAGGTGAACACGCTCGTGATGCTCAAGGCGACGACGAGCAGGAACGCCACGCCGCCGGAGCCTCCGCTGCGCTTGCCGCGGAACCCGTTGACAATGATCGCGAGACCGAGCACCCCCAGGCTGACCGACATGCCGGTGATCGCTGCAGTTGCGTCACCGGTGTCGCCGATCGTGAGCGCGGTCGCGGCTCCGGCGATGATTGCCAGGCCGATCGCCACGAGCGAGTACACCGGGTTCGAGCGGGTGCGGCGCTGCTCCTCGATCGCCGCGCGGTGACGCTCAGCGCTCTGCTCCTGCCGGATGCGCCGCTGCTCGGCCGCACGCTGCTGCGCCAGCTCGCGCTCGTCAGCAGCCTGCTGCTGCTTCCAGCTGTCGTACTCGCGCTTCCACGCGGCCTGCTGCTCTTTCCACGCAGCGAGGTCGGCATCTGTTGCGCCAGAGTCCGGGTGCGGTGGTGCCTCTGGTGCCGGCGGAAGGTCCGGCATCACGGTGGTGGTCGCCGTCGCATCCGAGGCGCTCGTCGCTGCGTTGGTCGCGGTTGCCGCGGTCGGCGGCGCGGCGACAGCACCGGGGATTTCGCCCTTGGAGCGGTTCACCAGCCAGATGACGAGCCAGATGATGGAGCACAGGATTGCGACAGTCCACAGCAGGCCCCAGATGGGCGAGTCAAAGGTGAACCCGGGGAACACCGTTCCTCGGCCGAACAGGGTGATCGGACCCCAGGCGAGCCACTGCGCGAACGGCAGGAACGACAACAGGAACATCACCCCGATACCGGCGTGCGCCTGCGTGAAGTTGCCGCGGATGGCATCCTGCAGGTGGATGCGGTTGTACTGGTCTGGCAGGAGCAGCCACGCCGCCGCGTACAGCAGCAGTGCCGGGCCGCCCAGGATGGCGATGACGACCGCGATGCCGCGAACGATGATCGGGTCGATGCCGAGGCGGGCGGCAATGCCGGCGCACACGCCTCCGATCCAGCCGGACTGGCGCGGAATGTTCAGGCCACGCATCCAATCGAAGAAGGTATTGTCGCTGCCGGGCTTCGCGGGCTCCGGAACTGGGGCAGGGTGATCGTGGGACATGACTTCATGGTGGCCGTCGGCGAGGGATGCCCGCTATGAGGGTTCCCCCTGAACGCACCCTGATTCCGCACTCGGGGCCGCACCGCTCGCGCATCCTTCTGGTTGGATTCAAGGGTGACCACCCACGTTCGCCCTCCCATGACGCGCCCCAGCACGTCGATGCTGGGCGGCGTGTGCGCGGGGCTGGCGCAGCACCTTGGCTGGCCGGTCCGCACGGTGCGGGTACTCATAGCCGTGTCGTCACTGGTGATGGGGGCCGGTGCCCTTCTCTACCTCTGGCTCTGGGCACTCACCCCCATGGAGCGCGCAGAGGAGGATCCGGTGGTTCGGCGCTCTCTCCCGGTGAGTGCTCTGCTGCTGGCCGCCGGTGCGGTGGCAGCGGTGGTCGCGATCGTAATGGCGAATGTGGGCGGGTTCGCCTACTTCCCCACGGTTCTCGCTGTTGCGTTCACGGGTTCCGCTGTTGCCTTCACCCTCACGCTCGACCAGCATGACGCCGAGCGCACCCCCCAGTACATCGTGGTCGTGCGCCTGCTCAGCGTTGTGCTGCTGATCGGTGCTGGCCTCCTCCTGCTCTTCTCGCGGGGCGGGCAGCCGGATGCCATCACCGCGGTCATGGCGATCGGCATGCTTCTTCTGGGGCTGGGCGTTGTGGTCGCGCCACTGCTGCTGCAGCTGTGGACCGAACTCATGGCGGAGCGTGCCGGGCGGGTGCGCGAAGAGCAGCGTGCGGAGATCGCCGCGCACCTGCACGACTCGGTACTGCAGACTCTCGCGCTCATCCAGAACCGCGCGGGTGCGTCGAGCGAGGTGGCCCGGCTCGCGCGTGCGCAGGAGCGCGAACTGCGGGATTGGCTGTTCGCCGGCTCGACGCCGACGGCCCAGGACCTGGTGAGTGAGCTGCGCGACATCGCTGCCGACATTGAACTCGAGTACGCCGCCCGGCTCGAGGTGGTCACGGTGGGAGAGCCCGCGTTCGGACACTCCTCACTCGTCGCGGCGGCGCGGGAGGCCATGCTCAACGCGGCACGCCACGCGGGCGGCGAGATCTCGGTCTACGTCGAGAGTTCGGCAGACACCGTCGATGTCTTCGTGCGTGACCGCGGGCCCGGCGTCGACCTCGACGCCCTGCCAGCAGATCGACTCGGGGTGCGAGAATCGATCATCGGTCGGATGGCGCGCGCCGGTGGTTCTGCCACGGTCAAGCCCGGCGCGGGTGGCGTCGGCACTGAAGTGCACCTGCACCTGGAGGTAACCCATGACTAGCGTGCTCATCGTCGACGACCACTCGATCTTCCGTTCCGGGCTTCGGGCCTCCCTCGACGCATCCATCGAGGTGCTCGGCGAGGCGCACGACGTCGACTCCGCGGTCACTCAGGTCGAGACGCTCCGGCCACAGGTTGTGCTGCTCGACGTTCACCTGCCCGGAGGTGCAGGGGGCGGTGGCGCAGAGGTCATCCGCAGAAGCGCAGCACTGCTCGACAGCGTGCGGTTCCTGGCGCTCAGTGTCTCCGACTCGGCGGAGGACGTCGTCGGGGTCATCCGTGCCGGCGCTCGTGGCTACATCACCAAGACCAGCTCAGGTGATGACGTGAGTCGGGCCGTGGCATCCGTCGCCGGTGGCGACGCCGTGTTCTCGCCCCGCCTCGCCGGATTCGTGCTGGATGCCTTCGGGGCCGTGGCGGGGGAGCAGGCCGTGGCAGACGACGAGCTCGACCGGCTCTCCGCACGCGAACGCGAGGTGATGCGCCTCATCGCTCGCGGCTTCGCCTACAAGGAGGTTGCGGCGGAGCTGTTCATCTCGATCAAGACCGTCGAAACCCATGTGTCCGCCGTGCTGCGCAAGCTGCAGCTGTCGTCGCGACACGAGCTCACGGCGTGGGCGCTCGAGCGCAAGCTGCTCTGAGGGTCCGGTCCTTCGCCAGGCTCAGGAACCGAGGAGCAGCGAGGCGGCGAGGGCCAGCATGACGGCCGCGATGATGCCATCGAGGATGCGCCAGGCGTGCGGAGAGGCCAGCCACCGCGACAGCAGGCGGGCACCGGTACCGAGGGCCGTGAACCAGAGCACACTGCCCAGGCAGGCGCCGATCGCGAACGCCCAGCGGGCATCCGGGCCGTGAGTGTTGGCGACCGAGCCGAGCAGCACGACCGTGTCGAGGTAGACGTGCGGGTTGAGCCAGGTCAGCGCGAGCGTGGTGAGAACCACCGGCATGAGGCGCGTCGTGGCCCTCGTAGCCGTCAGGGTGGCCGCGCCCGTGCTCGCTGGCTGTTCTGGATCCTGCTCGTCGATGGTGAGCGCCTGACCGCCGGGGCGCCAGGCTCGGCGTGCCGCGAGAAGCCCGTAGCCGACGAGGAAGGCTGCTCCGAACCAGCGCATCACCGTGACCACCCAGGGCGCGTGCTCGATCACGGTGCCGAAGCCTGCGACACCGGCGGTGATGAGCGCGACGTCGGAGAGGATGCACACCAGCAGCACAGCCACAAGGTGCTGGCGCCGTGCTCCCTGCCGCAGCACGTAGGCGTTCTGCGCACCGATGGCGATGATGAGGGAGAGGCCGAGCCCAAATCCGGCGAGCAGGGCTGCCGGATGCACGGCGATTGTTTCGAAGAAGTCCACCCCCCAACGCTAGGGCTCACCAGCGCCGCAAGGCGAGCTAAAGATTCTTATGCCCCATTAGCATGGCTTAATCATGGAGATCCCCTTCGAATTGGCGAGAACCGTCGCGGTGGCCGTTGATGAGGGCTCGCTGGAGGCGGCGGCCCGCGCGCTGCACATCACGCCGTCTGCGGTCAGTCAACGCATCAAGGCCCTGGAGGAACGCCTGGGACGGGTGCTGCTCGTGCGCTCCAAGCCCGTGCGGCCAACGGAGTCCGGCGCGGCGATCGTGCGCCTCGCTCGCCAGCTCGCTCTGCTCGAGCACGACGCGCTCACCGCTGTCGGCGCAGGCGACGACGCAGCACACCCGACAACCATCGGGATCGCGGTGAACGCCGACTCCCTGGCCACCTGGTTCCTGCCGGCGCTCGCGGAGGTGGCGCGCGAGCATGCGGTGACCTTCGACCTCCACCGGGAAGACGAGGAGTACACGACCAGCCTGCTCGAGTCAGGGCGGGTCATGGGTGCCGTGACGTCGCGCTCTACGGCGGTCTCCGGGTGCCTCGTGCGACCGTTGCGCAGCACCCGCTACCGTGCCGTTGCCGCGCCGGCGTTCTTTGCGCGCTGGTTCGCCGACGGTGTGACGGCGCATGCCCTGGCCAAGGCGCCGATCATCAACTTCGACCGGCGCGACGAGATGCAGTCTGTGTTCTTGCGCTCGCAGGGCGTTTCGGCCCTGCCTCCGGTGAGCTTCGTTCCCGCGTCGAGCGAGTTCGCCGCCGCCGTGCGCCAGGGGCTCGGCTGGGGCATGCTGCCAGACTTCCAGGTGGGCGACTCGCTGAAGACCGGGGCTCTCGTGGAGCTTGCCCCGGGAACCGAGACCCAGGTGCCGCTCTATTGGCAGCAGTGGAACCTGCGGTCACGGCTGCTCGACATCGTGGCCGAAGCGGTGGCCACGGCCGCGAGCCGCAATTAGCCGAAGAGCTTCTGCAGGCGCTGCACACCCTCGAGCAGGGCGTCATCACCCAGCGCGTACGACATGCGGATGTACCCGCTCGGCCCGAACGCCTCACCCGGCACGACAGCGACCTCGGCCTGGTCGAGGATGAGGTCTGCAAGTTCGAGAGAGGAGGTCGGCGTGACGCCGCCCCACTCCCGGCCGAGCAGTCCACTGACGTCTGAGTAGGTGTAGAAGGCACCGTCTGGGGTGGGGGTGACCATGCCCGGAATCTTGTTGAGTTCAGCAACCATCACCTTGCGGCGGCGGTTGAACGCGTCGCGCATGGCGACCACCTCATCCTGTGGCCCGGTCAGGGCGGCGATCGCGGCACGCTGCGAGATGTTGGACACGTTCGACGAGAGGTGCGACTGCAGGTTGGCGGCAGCCTTGATGGCATCCGCGGGCCCAATCATCCAGCCGAGCCGCCATCCGGTCATGGCGTAGCTCTTCGCGACGCCATTCACCAGGATGGTCTGCTCAGTAAGCTCGGGCACGGCCTCGACGATCGACATCGCGTGGTCTTCACCCGAGTAGACCAGGTTCTGGTAGATCTCGTCGCTGATCACCCAGATACCGTGCTCAAGAGCCCACTGGCCGATCGCCCGGGTCTCCTCTGCCGTATAAACCGCGCCTGTGGGGTTCGACGGTGACACGAACAGCAGAACCTTGGTTCGCTCGGTGCGCGCTGCCTCGAGCTGGTCGACCGTGACCTTGTAGCCCTGGTCTGCACCCGCGAACACCTCGACGGGAACACCGCCAGCCAGAGCGACGACCTCCGGGTAGGTGGTCCAGTAAGGGGAGGGGAGAATCACCTCGTCGCCCTGCCCGACAAGGGTCGCGAACGACTGGTACACGGCCTGCTTTCCGCCGTTGGTGACGATGACCTGCGAGGGCGACACGGCCCATCCGCTGTCCCTGGCCGTCTTCTGGGCGACAGCCTCCCGCAGCTCGGGCAGGCCGGCGGCCTGCGTGTAGCGGTAGTTCTTCGGGTCGAGAACCGCAGCGGATGCGGCCTCAACGATGAACCCGGGAGTCACGAAGTCCGGCTCTCCCGCCGCGTAGCTGATCACGGGCCTGCCCTGGGCCTGCAGGGCCTTCGCCTTGGCGTCTACCTTGAGCGTTGCAGATTCCGCAATCGCTGCGATGCGTGGGGAGATTCGGGATTTTTCAGTCACGGTTATAGCGTAGTAGCTGGGAGCAGGGGCGGCTCTGGCCAGCTTTACAGGCGCTGTCGGGTGACCTAGACTGTTGGCCGGTAGTTGAAATCTGCCATGCTTTTCTATGCCCATTTCTGGGAGCAAACCAAACTCTTGCAACGAAAAGTGTGTGTAGTTCTGCTCCGAAGGGCGGTGGCTCAATTGGTAGAGCAGCGGTCTCCAAAACCGCAGGTTGCAGGTTCGAGTCCTGTCCGCCCTGCAGCTCGGTGAACGAAACAGCGTGAACCAGCAGACGGTGAAGTGGTCACCCTGACCACGGCACCACAGTCCGGAAGGTAATGACAGTGGCGAGAAACACCACCGACGAGCCCAGCGAGGATGTCGTCGCAGGCGCCAAGGCCGAGCGTGCGAGCCGCAATGGCCCGTTCGCGGGCATTGCGCTGTTCCTTCGCCAGGTCATGGTCGAGCTCAAGAAGGTTGTGACACCGACCCGCAAGGAGCTGCTCAGCTACACCGCGGTCGTGCTGGTCTTCGTGGTGATCATGATGGCGCTCACGAGCGGCTTCGACTTGTTGTTCGGATGGCTTGTGGCCAACGTGTTCGGAGACGGCGCCTAGGCTATCGCTCTGCCGGTCCCGGCGAGCAGTGCGGGCACAGCCCGAACAAAGACTTCAAGAAATGGAATGGAATTCAGTGTCTGACACCGAACGCGAAGAAACCGGCTCCTCGGCATCCGAGCAGATCGACCTCTCGACGGCTGCCGAGCAGTCCTCGTTCGAGGACGAGGAACTGGGTGGCGACGTTCTGGCCGAGCAGGTTGCAGAGGTGACTCCGGCCGAGCAGGAGGCCATGCATGTCGCCGACGACGGCGGCGTGGAGGCCGGCCTGAACGCAGCTCTCGACGCCGCATCCGGTGTCGAGAGCGACGAGGAGCCAGCGTCTGACGAGCCGGAGGTCGACCCTTACGAGGACTTCCGCAACGAGCTTCGCTCGCTGCCGGGCAAGTGGTACGTGATCCACTCGTACTCCGGGTTTGAGAAGCGCGTCAAGCAGAACATCGAGAACCGTCGCGTGAGCATGACCATGGAGGACTACGTCTTCCAGGTCGAGGTTCCGATGGAAGACGTCGTCGAGATCAAGAACGGCCAGCGCAAGCTGGTCACGCGCGTGCGCATCCCCGGCTACGTGCTGGTTCGCATGGAGCTGAACGAAGACAGCTGGTCTGTGGTCCGCCACACGCCGGGCGTCACCGGCTTTGTGGGCAACGCGCACAACCCGACCCCGCTTCGCTTTGAAGAGGCGTTCTCGATGCTGAAGAGCCTCGCGCAGGTCGTCGAGGCTCCCGCGAAGGCCGGCGCGAAGGGCGGCAAGGCCGTGAGCCGGTCGATTCCGCAGGAAGTCGACTTCGAGATCGGCGAGACCATCACCATCAAGGAGGGCTCGTTCGCGGGCCTGCCCGGTTCGATCAGCGAAATCAAGCCCGAGAGCGGCAAGCTCACGGTTCTCGTCTCACTGTTCGAGCGTGAGACCCCGGTCGAGCTCAGCTTCGACCAAGTCACCAAGATGTAGCGAGTCGGATCAATGCTGCGAAGCAGCGTTGATGCGATTCGGTGCAGGTCGAGTAGCGGCGGAGCCGCGTATCGAGACCCCAATAGAATTAGAGATCACCGCCCCGGAAGTGCCGGACGCGGGAGAGCAGGGCGGGCATCCGTTCTGGTCGACAAGTAAAGGAAAGAACAATGGCACCGAAGAAGAAGGTTACGGGTCTGATCAAGCTTCAGATCCAGGCCGGCGCCGCCAACCCCGCCCCGCCCATCGGGCCGGCGCTGGGTCAGCACGGCGTGAACATCATGGAGTTCTGCAAGGCGTACAACGCGGCGACCGAGTCGCAGCGCGGCAACGTCATCCCGGTCGAGATCACCGTCTACGAGGACCGCTCGTTCACGTTCATCCTGAAGACCCCGCCCGCAGCTGAGCTGATCAAGAAGGCTGCTGGAGTTGCCAAGGGTTCCGGCACGCCGCACACCGTCAAGGTTGCGAAGCTCAGCCAGGACCAGGTGCGCGCCATTGCCGAGCAGAAGATGGCCGACCTCAACGCGAACGACGTCGAGGCCGCGATGAAGATCGTCGAGGGCACAGCCCGCAGCATGGGCATCACGGTCGACGCGTAGTCGCCACGAACTTTCTGACGCGCTCTCGCGTCACCAGTGGATGAGCCCGCCTGGCTCGTTACCCACGAACTCAGATTTAGGAGAACAACATGGCACAGAAGTCCAAGGCCTACCGCGCCGCGGCAGAGAAGATTGAAGAGGGCCGGTTCTACACCCCGGCCGAGGCTGTCGGCCTCGCTCGCGAGACCGGTTCGAAGAAGTTCGACTCGACCGTCGAGGTGGCGCTCAAGCTGAACGTCGACCCCCGCAAGGCAGACCAGATGGTTCGCGGAACCGTCATCCTGCCCCACGGCACGGGTAAGACCGCTCGTGTGATCGTCTTCGCCACCGGCCCTGCGGCTGAGGCTGCTATCGCGGCTGGCGCAGACGAGGTGGGCGGCGACGAACTGATTGAGAAGGTCGCCGGCGGCTGGACCGACTTCGACTCCGCCGTCTCGACCCCGGAGCTCATGGGCAAGGTCGGTCGTCTCGGTAAGGTTCTCGGCCCGCGTGGCCTCATGCCGAACCCGAAGACCGGTACCGTCACTCCCGACCCCGCGAAGGCCGTCTCTGACATCAAGGGCGGAAAGATCGAGTTCCGCGTCGACAAGCACGCCAACGTGCACTTCATCGTGGGCAAGGCGTCGTTCGACCAGCAGCAGCTGACCGAGAACATCACCGCGGCCCTCGACGAGGTCGTTCGTCTCAAGCCGAGCTCGGCCAAGGGGCGTTACGTCACGAAGGCGACCGTCACCACCACGTTCGGCCCGGGCATCCCGGTCGACGTCAACGTGATCTGAGTCATGAATTCGTAGGAGGGGCCCGCTTCGGCGGGCCCTTTCGCTTTCATTGGGTACGCGCGCAGGAGTGCAGGAGGGTGCGGAGCGGATGGGCGTGAGCGTTCGGCGGGCAGGGGCAGCGGATGCCGCCACCCTTCACGGCGTGGCCGCCGCCACGTTCGGGCTCGCCTGCCCGCCCGGCACGCTGCCGTCAGACATCGACGCGTTCATCGGCGAGCACCTGTCTGAGGAGCGGTTCGGCGAGTACCTCGCAGATGAGGCCCGCGCGCTGCTGCTGGCGGAGGTCGATGGCGAAGCGGTCGGCTACTCGATGCTGGTGTTCGGTGAGCCGGCTGACGCTGCGGTGGCCTCGGCGGTCAGCGCCCGCCCCACGGCGGAACTCAGCAAGATCTACCTGATGGAGGGCAGGCACGGTTCTGGCGCCGGCCAGGCGCTGATGACCGCCACCCTCGACGAGGCCAGGCAGCGTGGGGTCGCCAGCGTGTGGCTCGGGGTGAACCAGCAAAACGTGCGAGCCAATCGCTTCTATGAGAAGACGGGCTTCGCGAGGGTCGGGGTCAAGACTTTCGTGGTCGGCTCGCAGACTCACGACGACTTCGTGAGGGAACTGGCCTTCTAGAACCGCCGGGGTTCGCTACTCTGCGGACACCTCGAGCACGATCTTGCCGCGCGTGTGACCGCCCTCGATCTTGACGTGCGCGGCAGCCGCCTGCTCGAGCGGGTAGACGGTGTCGATGTTCACCGTCACGTGGCCCGCCTCGATCAGGTCGGTGATCTGGTCGAGAACCCGGGCATCCGGACTCACCTTGTACTGCGTTGCGCGAACACCGGCGGCGCGAGCGTCGTCGTCGAGTTCGGCCCACGACCCCGTTGGCACGTTCACGATGATGCCGTTCGGCTTCAGCGTGCCCAGTGACCGCCTGCCCGTGTTGTCGTGCACGTTCCCGATCAGGTCGATGACGGCATCCACCCCCGCCACCTCGTCTTCGAACCGGGTGGTCATGTAGTCGATGACGGTGGATGCGCCGAGTGACCGCAGCCAGTCGGCGTTCCGTGCCGAGGCGGTGGCGATCACTTCGACCCCGGCGTGCGCCGCGAACTGCACCGCGAAGTGGCCGACCCCGCCAGCAGCAGCGTGGATGAGCACGCGTGAGCCCGGCGTGAGCTGTGCCTGCTCCAGTGCGCCCCACGCAGTCAACGCCGCGAGCGGCACCCCCGCGGCTTCGATCGCGCTGAGGTTGCGCGGCCGACGGGTGACGCTGAGCGATGGCGCGGCCACGTACTCCGCGTAACTGCCGTCGGTTCGCGGCACTGACATCATGCCGTACACGGGCGTCCCAACCGGGAGAGGGTGCGTCGCGTACGGGCTCGCTGCGACGACACCGCTGAACTCGCCACCGAGAATGGCGGGGTAGTTGCGGATGGCCGCGGAAACCCCTCGCCCCGACCTCGTCTTGGCGTCGATGGGGTTCACACCGGCGGCCGTCACCTTGACGAGCACCTCAGACGTGATGGGCAGCGGTGTGGGCACCTCGGCGACGTGCAGCACGTCTGGCCCTCCTGTGCGGTCGATCACGGCTGCGCGCATCGTCTTCTGGGTCATCGTGGCCTCTCCTGGGGTCTGTGGGGCAATTGTAGGTCGGGGTACGATGCGCCTGTGCCTCCGATGCCGGTGATCAGAATGCAGGGCGTTGTCGCGAGACTCGACGTTGCGTCTGCCCTCCTCGCGTGTGTGATGGTGGTGGCCGCGCTCGTGATCATCTGGGTGGCACGACTGACGATCGGCCAGGACGTCTACGTGAGCATGCTCGGGGCGCAGGGGATGCCGACGGCGCAGTGGTTCCAGGTGGCCCTGGTGTTGGTGTCGCTGGGTGGCGGGCTGGTCGCGTTCGCGGCCAGGGGCATCCGCGTTCCCGTGAGGGTTCTGCGTGCCTGGCGCCCTGCGGTCTCCTTGGGCCTCGCCGCAGGGTTCTTCATGCTGTCGTCTCAGGTGACCTGCACGCCGGGCTGCCCGGTGCCGTACGGGCCGCTGTTCACCTGGCCGGACTTCGTGCACACCACCTCAGCCGTGCTGGCGTTCGGTTTCGCCTGCTGGGGGATGCTGCAGCTTGCCTTCGCCCCCGGTCGCCGGATGCTCGGCGCGCTGTCTGCGTGCAGTGCGGTGGCGGTTGCGCTGGTTGCCGCTGCGGGCGGCATCCTCTCGCTGGCCAATTGGCAGATCGGCCTCGGCAGTCGACTCGAGTTCGTGGCCACCACGATCGCGATCGCCTGGCTGGTCAGTCTCTCGGTGACGCTTGTACTGCCTCCCGCACCGCGCGTCTGGTGGCGTCCACGTACGCGGCAATACCGTCGTCCCTGGCCGGAACCGTCACGAGCGTTGAGCCCGGCAGCGAGTAGTGCCACAGCTCCGCAACAGCCTGCGGGTGAACCGGATCCCTGGGCGCCGCGATGATCGTGGCGGGCGGCGTGTCGAGCCGCTCGCCCGGCGCGAAGGACCGGTTTCGGGGGAACTCAACGAGCCGGATGGCGCGCTGCTGGGCATCCGGCTTGCGGAACTGTTCGATCACGCCTGCAGCCCCCAGCCGGGAGTGGCGAAGGATGCTGCGGTAGACGCCGCTGCTGCGGAACAGCTCTTCGCCCCGTTCTGCACCGTGGCGGTGCAGCAGCTCTCCGATCACCGGGAACACTCCCAGGTGGGCGGGCAGCGAGAGGTCGGTGAACGCGGGCCGCAGCAGCACGAGGCGGTCGATCGGCAGCGACCCTGCTCTCGCCAATTGCAGGGCGATGGCGGCACCGAGCGAGATGCCGATCACCGTGATCGGCTCATCGGCAAGCTCGGCCGACCGGATGCTCTCCGCGACTTCCGCGGCCACCGCATCGAGCGAGAAGTCGCCGGGGCCACCGAGCAGCGGGGACTGGCCGTGTGCCCGCAGGTCGGGTGCGAACACCGTTGCGTGCTCGGGTAGTGCAGGGCCGACGAGTTCGAGCGGCTGCTGCCGGTCACCACCGAGCCCGTGCACGAGCAGGAACGACATGGTCAGCCGCGGCGTAGTTCGTGCAGCACGCGGTCGGCCAGGCTGACCAGCATGTGGATCTCGTTCTCGTCACGGTCGATCCAGCGGCTCTTCGGTTCCGCCCCGACCGGCACGAAGTTGTCGTGCTGCTCCCACACGAGCAGGGTGCGCTCGGCGCCGAGAACGTACTGTTGCCACCACACCTGGCGCAGGTAGCTGCGGGGAATTGTGCGCCACGGGGCGCTGGTCGTCTTGATCTCAGCGAGCACGATCGTGTCACCAACCACCGAGATCCCGTCTGGTGTGGCCAGATGTGCGCGGTTGCTGCTCGCGTGGAACAGGGCCGTGCTCGGGGTGATGCCGTGCGCCTGCTGAACCCAGCGGGCGATCTCCGGCTCGCGCTGCGAACCGTGGTCGGTGAATGCGTTGCCGCCGAAACTGCTGCCGTAGCGCTTGTCGCGGATGACCGCGTGCACCGAGCGCTCCGTCGCCAGCCTGGCGGCATCCGTCGCCGTGATCCCGCGGCTCCTGGCGCGGAGCCAGGCCACGCGATCGGTCGAGTCCGCGACGATTCGGGCGCGGTGGTCGTGAACCGGCTCGTCCCACAGGCTGAGGGTGGGCTGGCTGATGGTCACCCGACCATTGTTGCCCCAGTGTGGTGGTGCGCGGGGTAGCGCGACGGGTGTGGCGGTCAGACCGTCAACGTGTCGATGCTGTAACTCCGACAGCACGCACAAGCGACGTTCGGCTGCTTCAAAGGATTCTCATAGCTTCGTGCGCAGAATGACAGCATGGCCACCGAGAGTCCTCCTCGTCTCACCCGCCTCGACGGTTCACCTGTCCGTGCCGTGGTCGTCGACGACGAACCTGCGCTTGCCGACCTGCTCTCCATGGCACTGCGCTACGAGGGCTGGGAGGTGCGAAAGGCCGGAGCAGGTCACGCCGCTGTGAGCCTCATGCGCGAGTTCCGCCCGGACGTCGCAGTGCTCGACATCATGCTTCCGGACATCGACGGGCTGGAGGTTCTCAAGCGGGTTCGCGCGACCGGGCAGGACACGCCCGTGCTCTTCCTGACGGCGAAGGATGCGCTCGACGACCGGGTTGCGGGGCTCACAGCAGGAGGCGACGACTACGTCACCAAGCCGTTCAGTCTCGAGGAGGTTGTCGCGAGACTGCGAGGGCTCATCCGCCGCGCCGGCCTCGCTATCACCGACCGCCCAGACCCGATCCTGCGCGTCGGGGACCTCGTGCTCAACGAAGACAGTTACGAAGTGTGGAGGGGCGATCGTCAGATCGAACTGACCGCCACCGAGTTCGAGTTGCTGCGCTTCCTCATGCGCAACCCGAGACGGGTCGTCAGCAAGCTGCAGATTCTCGACCGGGTGTGGAGCTACGACTTCGACGGGAAGTCGAGCATCGTCGAGATCTACATCTCGTACCTGCGCAAGAAGATCGACGCGGGGCATGCCCCCATGATCCACACGGTTCGCGGGGTCGGGTACCTCATCA
>Ga0180215_1000935_pt1 | contig 33817 bp, 39 predicted proteins | sample eDN3rd37CBELigBY_FD_128871 | JGI IMG/M metagenome (GOLD analysis project Ga0180215, IMG submission 128871) | Enriched backyard soil microbial communities from Emeryville, California, USA - eDNA 3rd pass 37_C BE-Lig BY (version 2) (version 2) | ecosystem: Environmental > Terrestrial > Soil >...
AGAACAAATGTTCTTATGAGGCGGTGTTGTCATGCAGGAGTACGTTGGCAAAGTCGTGCAGCTTATCTATATCGACCGGAAGCGCGAGGTCAGCATAAGGGATGTGCGAGTCATATCGGTTAAGGACGGCCGGCTAAAAGCCTATTGTTACACTGCTGGAGCGCCGCGCATATTTAACATCGAGAGTATTGTAGACGTGGAGTTGATTAATCGTGTTGGATGATACGAGCCGGAAGGTGTTTACCGTCCTCTGGAACACCTACCGAAATGATCCGTTTATTATTGATGTGGAATTAATAAGTCAACGATCACAGCGGACAGAGGATCAGGTTAAGGATGCGGTCAACGAATTGGTCAAAGAAAGATATCTATATTGGAATAAGGAAGCCGGGACGTTTCAAATTCCGAGGCGTTGACGTTCATGGGATAATATGGTAAATTAGTGATGAGCCGTATGGGAAAGCATCCCTGCGGCTCATTTATATTCTCAAACGTCTGGGAATTTGATTCAAATTATCATGATACCGCTAGTGATACCGAAAAACACGAAAGACGTACAAATCATTGAAAAAGATGTAGTAAATTATGCGTTTCTTCTATTATATATGCGTCAGGTTGCGCCAGTTTCGCGTAATTATAGTCGAGATGGAAGGTTCAATCGGTTAATCCCATCGTATTAAAGAAGAGCCCGCTGGTCTTTGACCAGCGGGCTTTTATTTATATGTAAAAGTAATTTCAATTGACTCGTCTGTGAAACCCTTTCGATAGTAGTGATTATTACTTAATATCATTCTGCAATAGATTCGATGAAAAATATGAACGGAATTAATAGGCGTATGCCGTACGACATTTCGTTATTCCTGCTTTTCCTTTTTTGCCCTGAGGAGCGCTAACAGATCAAACCCGTCTGATAGTAACGCAAGAATGGCAGCTATTATGGCTAAGTCATCAGCGGTTAACCGTTCCGTATCCTTTTTCATTACTTGATCCTCCTAGACTAGTTGTACATAATAGCTTATTCATGAGCGGTAATAGCGGTAGGGCGAAGGACGGTGCCGCATTGTAAAAAGGGGATTTGTCTACTCTTCTACAGGCTCCGCCAAAAAAAAGAAAGCCCCTCGTTCAGCCGATTTGCGAATGAGGGACTTCCTATGCATCTGTTATCTTTCGAACATTTCTATAACGCCTAGCGGTTCAAAGCATATATGATAGTCATCTACTTTGACGTAATTGCCGTATTTTTTAATGTAATAGTGAATCGCTTCAGCCAGAAAATCCTCCGTAACATTTAGAAATTCAGCCAGCTCATGTATATTTCGAATGGCTTGCTTATGCGCCTGCAAAAAGGATTTAAGCGGGACGAGCTTGCGGTATGCCCATATTCGGGCTGTCTGCTCCTGCTTGCGGTTTTGGATAATGGATTGGTCTAAAATGTCACCGCTCGTCGTATGGTAATGCCCTAGCTCTTCTGCGAGTATACAGCTTTTTTCGATAGAGGTTGGGAGGTTTTTATTAATCCAAATGGTGTTATCCGCATAAAGGCCTTTGATCCTCGGCAGCAGCGGCTTCTCGCTAACCTCAATGCCCTGCTTTTCCGCTTCATTTAGCAATTTGTCATATTGCATGGCATCATACTCCTATTTATGTTGTCGCTTTGACTTAATAAATTCCATGAACTTCTTAATTTCCTCAAGTTCTTCCTTCGTCCAATCGTCGCCGTCATGATGCGCGGCGATCGTTATGCCGGAATCGGAAAAATCGATATCCTTTATATCGTCAAAATATCCCGCTTTTTCCATCAGCTTCTCGTAAGTATACGGCTGCAGATGCGGGGCTAGCATTTTAATCGTTTCGGGAAGAGGCTTCTGTATGCCGGCTTCGATTCTGGAAAGCGTCGTTTGCGATACGCCGGATACATCGGCCAAATGCTTCTGCGTCTTATAGCCGCGCTGTTTTCTTATATCCTTTAGAAATTCTCCAAATTCATTCCCTAAGCCTGACAATTTAACCACCTCATTAATAGTTTCGATAATAGTATACACAAAATAATTCGCCATCGCAATTAATTCAAAAAACTTATTGCGAGCTCGCATATAAATATGTATATTATAAATATGCGAGCTCGCATATTATATGCTGAGACGAATATTACAAAAAAAGGGTAGGCGGAGGTAGATAGAGATGAATGAGGAGCAAATTATTAACAAGCTGGTCAACTATAAGCGTTTATTGGCTCGAATCAGAGTGCTGGAAAACTTTTCAATCGGCACCGGCGTTACAGTGAGTCGTTTCAGCGAGGATGATCAGCTGCAGGAGCTGCACAGCCGTTTAAGAGGATTGCCAAGCTATATGTATTTAAACGCAAGAGAACAGAAGCTGGAGACGACGGCGCATGCGTATTTGACTCATTACCCTGTCGGCGTGAAAAGCCAGTTGGCGGCTATACCGACGAAAGGGGCCGACCAAGAGGATGACAGGCTGCTGCGCGAGCTGAGATCGAAAATAGAGAGGGTCGTTGAATCCCGAGGCTGGGATATCCGAAATGACTTCGACGCCGTGCTCGACAGAGTGGACGAGCTGCAAAAGCTGCAGCAGGAAATCGAACAAATCGACAGCGTTCTTGATGAAATGGAACAATATATGCCGGATTTCGTCAAGCTTCTGAGAGTGCATTACATCGACCGCAAGCCGTGGGATGAAGCATCAGCGATTATCGGCGTTTCGAAGACAGTGTTCTATACATGGAGAAAGAAAGCGCTGCGGGAATATGCCGCACTGGCGAGGTAGGAAAACAGACGGAAAATGAGCGGAACGATACCGGAACAAAAGGCCAAAAAGCCATGCTATTATAGTAATATAGCAAGATTGTCAAAGACGGGCAGCGCGCATTCGAGTCAGATGCAACTCGGGTGCGAAGCTCGTCTTTGTTGTTTCCAACAGGAAAAAGAGAGGAGGAACAGAAGCGGAAAACAGCGGGAATGAATCGGGAACAAAAGCCCGAATAACCGTGCTAATATGGTAATATAGCAAATTATTCAAAAGAAGAGGCGCTTCGGGTTAGGAGCGCACAATCGGGCCCTGGCTGAGACTGCCGGGGCCTTTTTCATTGCTCGTTAGCCGGAGCCTAAACGGCTGCCCAGGCGGTGGGTTACGCCATAAAAACGAATGGGAGTGAGAAAAAAGTGAAGCTGAAAGAAATTGTCGGCGAGGAGTTGTACGACAAGCTAATGGAGAAGGCTGGCGGCAAGCATAAGATTGCCGTCGTGTCTGATGGCAGCTGGGTCCCGAAGCAAAAGTTCGATCGTGTGATCAAAGAGAGAAAACGGATGGGAGAAATGGCGGGCCGTACAACAGTCGAAAAAGCAAAGGGGTCCAATAGCCTGCGAATTACGACAGAAATTGAATTCCCTCTGGATTCGCGGACGCAGCCGTAAAGGAAGGAGCTGTACAATGGCAAAGTGGGGAGAGTTTGATTTTCGAAAGTGGGAGAGGTTCCCTGCCAATTTAAAGGAAATGCGGGCTGGGATGCCTCGGTTTATGGAAAAGAACATCAGGGATTTGGCGAACAGCTTGCTAAAAAGAGCGGTTCATCTCACTCCGAAAGGCGAAGCTGATGTTCGAAAGGGATGGAAGCTGGGCAAAATCAGCTGGAATGACAAGGACTGCGAGGTTCAAGTTACGAACGCTGCCGGCGGAGAGCAAATATTATCGCTGTCTGCGAAACAAATAAAACAAGAAATGATACCCAGCATGAAAAGCAAGCTTTATACGGTTATTAAAAAAGGTGCGAGGTGACGAGATGATCCGGAATGCCAGATCGTTGCTGCCGCAGAGGGTGCTGCCATGAGCGACATTTCGACTAACGATTTTCGCCATGCGCTTAACGCTGTTATAAGCAACAGGTTTCCTGATGCGGCATTGACCGATGAAGAGCTGTCGCAAAGCTTGACCTCTCCCAGCTTTCAAGTGAAGCTGCAGGAGCCTGGTTATGTGCAGGAGCTAGGAAGACGCTATTTGCGGACCTTCCCTGCACTCGTCAGCTATTATGACCCTGCAGCCGGTGCCGGTATCGACGAGCTTTATGAAATGGCGGATGAGCTGACTAACTTACTTAGGCTGGTTCTAGTGAAGGATCGGCCGGTGAGAGGGACAGCGATGCGGTTTAACATTGTTGACGGCATCTTGCTGTTTCAGGCGGAATACAAGCTGCACGTATGGGCTGCCCGCTCAAGCGAACCCGCCATGCAAGCGCTGGACACACAGGAGGCAATCAAATGACGAAGGACAAAAAGGCTGCTCTGGCTTTTGCCAAGGAGCAGTTTTTCATTTCAAAGCGTTTTACCCCGATTCAAAAGGATGTACTGCAGGTACTCCTCCAAGACGGCGAATTATATACGCTGGAGCAAGCCCAGCAAATGCTGGAACAATTTTCGAATAGGATGGTGAAGGAATAATGTCAGGTGGAACATGGACAGTACAAAATAAAGTGAGACCGGGCGTCTATATCAATACGGTGAGCGAGGCGAAGGCGGCAGGCGCGCGCGGCGTGCGCGGCGTTGCAACGATGCCGCTGGCTCTCTCCTGGGGCCCGGCGAAGCAGGTTATTGAAATTAATGCGGAAAGCGATCTTGTAGCTATCCTCGGCTATGCAGCCTCTTCTTCCGAGCTGCTGCTCGTTCGGGAGGCGCTTAAACGCGCGAGCAAGCTATTGCTTTATCGTCTTAATACTGGAGTGAAAGCAGCGGCTGCGATTGGAGCCGTAGAAGCTGAAGCGCTGCATGGCGGTGCAAGAGGCAACGATATTACGGTTGCCATTACAGCGAATATCGACAATGCGTCTTTGTTCGATGTGAAAACGTTCGTTGACGGCGTCGAGCGCGATAAGCAAAGCGCGGCTGCTGCCGACGATCTGAAGGCTAACGAATGGGTTGCGTTCGGCGGAACTGGCGCGCTGGCCGCTGCGGCAGGCACGCCGCTGACTGGCGGAGCTGACGGCTCCATCGCCGAGCAGGATTATTTGGATTATTTAGCGGCCGTCGAGGTTTACGATTTTAACACGATTGGCCTTACGTCCACGGACTCTGCGACCAAGAGCGTATTTGCGGCATATGTTAAGCGGCTGCGCGAGCAAGAGGGCAGAAAGGTTCAGGTCGTCCTTGAAAACGATCCGTCCGCGGATTATGAAGGCGTCATTAGCGTTAAAAACGGCGTCGTGCTAAGAAGCGGCGAGACGCTGTCTGCGGCGCAGGCCGTTGCCTGGGTTGCCGGCGCTACGGCAGGCGCAGCGCCTAATCAGTCGCTGACTTATGACGCTTATGAGGATGCGGTCGATGTATTCCCGCGTTATACGCATGGCGGCATTATCGAAGCGCTGCAAAACGGCGAGTTTCTGTTTACGGCGCTTGACGGCCGAGTCGTTGTCGAGCAGGACATTAATACGCTCCGAACGTACACGCAGACGAAGACGGCACAATTTAGCAAGAATCGCGTCATTCGTGTCCTGGATGGACTGGCGAATGATTACATGCGCGTATTCACGAGATCGTACATCGGCAAGGTGTCGAATAACGCTGACGGCCGGAACCTGTTCAAGGGCGAGCTTATTAACATTACGCAGCAGTATCAGGATGCCGAGGCGATTCAAGGCTTCGATTCGCAAACGGACCTTGATGTGCAGCCAGGTCAAGGCGTCGATTCCATTGTCGTCAATCAATGGGTGCAGCCGGTAGATTCGATTGAAAAAATTTATATGACCGTAACGGTCCGCTAAGGAGAGATAATCTATGTATTTTCGTGAAACGGATGCCATCAGCGGCAAGCAAGCTAAAGCTTATGCGGTTTTTAATGACCGTCAAGAGGAATTGTTCTATGCGAAATCGCTCGAGGCGACGATTGAGAAAAATAAAGTCGATGTGCCTATGCTGGGCAGAACGAATACGGCGAAGCGATCGGCCGGCTGGACAGGCTCGGGAACGATGACGGTCTACTATGTGACCTCGTTTTTCCGCCAATTGATGCGCGATTATATTAAGACAGGCAAGGATTTCTGGTTCGATCTGCATGTCATCAACGAGGATCCGACATCGGGGGTCGGCAAGCAAACCGCCGTGCTGAAGGGCTGCAACCTGGACAGCATCATTGCAACGCGCTTCGATGCGACAAGCGACGATATGCTTGAGGAAGAACTGCCGTTTACGTTTAACGATTACGACCTGCTTGACCAATTCAGCTCGCCGACGGGCATGTAATAGGAGGAAACGATGAGCACATTACAAGATTTTCTTAACAGCAATCCGGTTGACAATTTGACGGCGGAGATCGCCATTTCGGAGCGTTTCAAGGACAGCGAAGGGCAATTGCTGAAGTTCAAAATTAAAGCGATGACGAACGACGAGTTCGAGGATATCCGCAAAAAATCGATGCGCGTAGACTTCAAAAAAGGAAAGCGCAGCGTTGATTTTAACGCTAAAGCGTTCAATGAGCACGTCGTCGTCGGCAATACGGTCATTCCCGATTTCAAAAATGCCGACAGCATTCGCTCGCTAGGCTGCACTACGCCGGAGCAGTACTTGAACAAGGTGCTGCTCTCGGGCGAAATTGCCGAGCTGGCGCAGCAAATTCAGAAGCTGAGCGGCTTCGAGCAGGATATGTCCGATCTGGTCGACGAGGCAAAAAACTAATCGAGGAGGGCGACAGCGAGGCCAATTACGCCTACTACGCCCTCCATAAGCTTCGCATCCTTCCGGGGCAATTCATTGGGTTGCCGCGGGAGGAGAAAGCTTTTGTTATCGCCGCGATCGATATTCGCCTTGAGGCTGAGCGCAAGGAGCAGTCGCGGGCAAAGCGGAAGTAAGCAATGCATAGGTCAGGCATCCTCTTGCGGGGATGCTTTTTTCCTATATCAAGGGAGGTGTCAACGATAGCAACGATATCAGTCACATTGAAAATGATTGATGAAGTGAGTCGCCCTGTTGAGAACATCATCGAGAAGATGGAGAAGCTGAATGAGAAGGCAGAGAATTTGAACAAGACGATGTCCACAGGTAATTCGGCAAGCGAAACGGCTCTCGCTCACAGCATTGACATGCAAATGTTATTGAATACTAAAGCATCATTTTTCAATAGCACTGTAAATAAAGGAGAGAAGTTCATAAAGGATACCGGTATTGCTCTGAAGAATGTTCAAAAAAAGCTGCAGTCAATTAATTCAATCGGGGGAGCCTTTTTAGATATATTAAAAATGGGACGTACTCATGCAGAATCCTTAAAGGATAATGTACTTGGTATTATAAAAAAGTACTTATCGCTTAAAAGTATCGGAACCTTTTTTAACAAAGTAATCAGGAACAGTGGTTTATTTATAGTTGGCTTGGGGGTAAACCTGGCGGGCGCTGTGAAACGGTTCTTCTCCTTAAAGTCTATCGCTACTGGTTTTAATAAAATTATACAAAGAGGGGCAATGCTTGCTCAGAATATAGGCCTTGGTATCGCATCGTCTATTCAATCAAGTAAAAATGCTGTAAAAGCATTCGGCGCTACTCTTAAAGGCTTTGTTAAAAGTCAACTTTCATTAAAGAACGTTGGAGCTTTTATGAATGTTGCCGATTCGTACGTCACATCAAAGCAAAGAATTGGTGCTATTAACGATGGTTCGCAAACAAATGAAGCTTTACAAGATAAAGTATTCGCGGCGGCTGAGCGTTCCCGTACCAGCTATGCAAGCATGGTGGACATAATCGGCAATGTAGGCTTGACGGCTTCGGATGCTTTCGCTAACAACGATGAATTAATTGGCTTTTCGGAGTTACTTAGTAAATCGGTTCAGATTGGCGGAGGCAGCGCAGAGGATCAGCAATCGGGCATCGGCGTAGTTACACAAGCCATGTCGAAAGGGGAGCTGCAAGGAGACGATTTTACAACGCTTATGCGGACAGCTCCGCTTCTGGCAGAGGCTATTTCCAAATTCACCGGGAAAAGTGCGGAGGAATTAAGAACGTTATCTGCAGAAGGAGCCATTACAGCCGATATTCTTAAAGGCGCCTTGTTCGCAGGAGCGACTGAGATTAATAACAAATTTGCAGAATTGCCAAGAACATTTGGTCAGCTATTTACTCTTCTGAAGGATAGAGCCTTGCAGGCATTCGGTCCGTTAATCGAAACGGTTAGCACTGCCTTGCAGTCAGGCGCCTTTGATCAATTGCTTAACGGGATAACAGCGGGTTTTCAAGTTCTGGGAAGCATCGCATCAGGTGTCATCACGTTTCTTATGAACAATCTGGATCTCGTGAAAAGCGTTCTAATCGCATTAGGCATAGCCGCTGTCGTGTTCGGTCTGCAATGGATGTTTTCCTGGATCGCTGCAGCTTGGCCAATATTATTAATCATAGGAATTATTATTGCACTTGTTCTTCTAATTCGTGAAATGGGTGCAACGATAGAGCAAATCGTAGGGTTTATAGTTGGTATTTTCTATTCAGGCTTTGCATTAATATGGAACGTTATCGCGTTCATCTGGAATAGCATTCTTAGCTTTGCTGAATTTTTGGGGAATATATTCATTGATCCTTTATATGCAGTCAGAAAGCTATTCTATGACATATTCAAAAATGTTTCTGACTTTTTTGGCAGCATGGTTAATGGAATCATAGACGGTATTAATTGGATCATTTCCAAGGTGAATACATTTGCCGGCACCAAGTTTGCTTTAATTGATCATGTTGACAGCGATTGGATTGAAAAAGTAAAGCCGACTAGCAATAAAGATGTTCTCGATTTTTCCAAGTATCAAATGGAAATGAAGGATTTTGGGGACGCTTTTGAAAAAGGCTACGATACAGGCGCAGGTATCGTCGGAAGTATGACAAACGCAATCGATGCCTTTAGCTTGCCGAAAAGTGTTACGGATGGTCTCGGAACAACTCAGCCTCAAGGCGTTTCTCCTGCTAACAATATCGACAACATTAACAAAGTAGGAGAGGTCGGCAAAATCAACGACACCGTCGATATTAGCAGCGAGGATCTGAAGACGATGCGCGAGCTGGCCGAGATGAAGAGCATCCAAAACTTCGTATCGCTTACGCCGACCGTCTCGGTGCAAACCGGAGATATCAAAAACGGCCACGATATCGATACGATCATTTCGCGCATTGAGACTGTGCTGACTGAGCAGATCTCGTCCTCCGCCCAGGGGGTGTATGCGTAAATGAGCGAAGCGACGCGCTGCGGCATATGGCTTAGCTGGAACAATCAGGAGGAGGGCTTCGAGCTCCCCATTCTTCCGGGCACTATTGGCGAAACCGTCAAAGGAGCGGGAGAAGGGCATGAGGTAATGGGACTCGGCAATATCAACGTCATAAAAGACCGCGAGTTGGCCGAATACTCAATCGAAAGCTTTTTTCCCGGGCATCGTTACCCTTTTATTACAGCCGAAATCGTTTTTGAGCCAAAGCAGTATGTCGCCTATATTGAAAAATGGATGGCGGCCAAACGGCCGATTCGATTTGTGTACGCAAAAGGAAGCAACGAAATCAATAAGGCAGTCAGTATTGAAAGCTTTGAGTGGAAGGAGTCAGCCGGTTCGCCGGGCGACATTGAGTTCAGCTTGGAATTGAAGGAGTATCGTTTTTACGGAGCAAGGCGTGCGGTTGTCGTTAACAACAGTACAGCCAATAAAACGGCGCCGTCTAGAGCCGATGAGCGGAACAAGCCGAAAACCTATACGATGGTTGCAGGCGACTCGCTTTGGAAGATTGCCAAAAAAGTGCTCGGAGACGAGACGAAATGGCGCGATATTCAAAAGCTGAACGGCATTTCCGATTCCGAGCTGAAAAGATTGCCGATCGGTAAGGTGCTGAAGCTGCCATGATGGAAATTTTGATCGATAACAAGGATGGAAATGTGTGGGATATATCCGATATTGTGAAGGATATCAGCTGGACGACTACCCGAGTCGGGCGCTCAGCCAGCGTCGAATTTACGATTATTGACGGCGGGATATATCAGTCGAATTCCTTTCAAGTCAATAACGGCGATATTATTCGCGTTCGGCTGGACAATGCCAATGTTTTTTACGGATATGTATTCAACTACAGCACGAATCAAACGGGCGAAATCAGCATACAAGCCTACGATCAGCTGCGCTATCTCATGAATAAGGATACCTATGTGTTTAAAAATGTGACGACAGGCGAAGTAATCAGGCAAATTGCCGATGATTTTAAGCTAAAGGTTGGCCGTATCGACGACACGGGCTATAAAATTCCTTCTATGGTGGAAGATGGACAAACCTTGCTCGACATTATCGAAAAGGCTAACACGCTGACGATGCACAATACGAACAGCTTTTATATGTTCTATGACGATTTCGGCGCGTTATCGCTCAGACAGGTCAGCGACTTTCATAACGATTTCTACATTGGCGATTACAGCCTGCTGACGTCCTATTCGTATAGCCGCGACATTGACCAGGATAGCTACAATCGCATTAAATTGTACCGGGAAAACAAAGATACCGGGAAGCGCGAGCTGTACGTCTTCCAGGACAACGGGAATATTGCGAAGTGGGGTCTGCTTCAGCTTTATGAAAGCGTCGATGAGAACATGAATGAACCCCAAATCAATGAGATGCTGGAAAAGCTGTCATTGTTGAAAAACAAGGAGAAAAAGAGCTTGAAGCTGGATGCGATTGGCGATATTCGGATCAGAGCAGGCACCTACCTGACGGTCATTATCGAGGCGCTCGGCATTAATCAGCCCATGATGGTTGATGAGGCGAAGCATCAATGGAGCGGCGCATCCCATACGATGAGCTTGGAGTTGAAGGTGATAGGATGATCAATGCGATAAGGCAGGCCGCGTTGTCGGCAATGGAAGCCGGCAGTCCGCTGGCCGTAAAATTTGGAACGGTAACAGCAATAAATCCGCTTGAGGTAAACGTCGATCAGCGTTTTACTCTCGATGCGGATTTTTTAGTGCAGACGTCGGCTACCGAAGAACTGAAAGCGATCATCGGCAGCGAGGAGCACATCCTCAGAGCCGGCCTGCAGATTGGCGACCATGTCGCGCTGCTTCGCATGCAGGGCGGACAAAAATATTTGATTATAGACAAGGTGGTGGGGACTTGATACCAACCGGCGGACAGATTGGCAACGAATCTATAAATGAAGCCGCAGAGCCATCGCGAACATGGCGGCTCGATTTTGAGAAGGGCAGGGCAACTGGCATGATCGACGGGCTGGAAGCCGTCAGGCAGGCGGCTCATAAGACATTGATGACAGAGCGCTTTGCGCATCTGATCTATGACTCGGATTATGGAGCGGAGCTGAATAAGCTTATCGGGCTAAGCCAAGGGTTGATGCAGTCGGAGACTCGCCGCCGTATTCGGGAGGCGCTGCTGCAGGACGAGCGGATCGACGATGTAGCCAATATGGAAATCGAAGCAAGCGGCGACGGCGCGGCGGTGCGCTTTTTGGTGCTGTCCTCGCTGGGAGAGTCGCAGGAAGAGGTGAAAATCCATGTATGAAGCAATGACTTTCGACGCTATTCTTGGCCGTATGCTGAACAGAGTTTCCGATGATATCGACAAGCGTCCGGGCTCCGTCATTTATGACGCATTGGCGCCGGCTGCGGCGGAGCTGACTCAGCTCTACGCGGCACTGGACGTTAACTACAATTTGTCGTTTGCAGATACGGCGTCAGGTGAAGAGCTGTCCAGGCGAACGGCCGAATTTGGCGTCAACCGGGAGCAAGCGACGATGGCAAAGCGCAAGGGGACATTTTACGGGGCGTCTAATGCATTGATGGATATAGCGGTTGGCAGCCGGTTTTCAATTGATAATGTCAATTATACGGCGATATCCAAAATCAGCACGGGCGTATATACGATGGAATGCGAGACGGCTGGCATTGTCGGCAATCAACCTTACGGGGCGCTTTTGCCTATCGGGTTCATTTCGGGATTGTCACGGGCAGAGCTTGGAGACGTTCTAATTCCCGGCGAGGATGAAGAAGCGGATGACGCGTTGCGTGCCCGATACTATGAAGAGGTGAACGCGCCTGCCTTTGGCGGAAATATGGCGGATTACAAGCATAAGATTGGGGCGATGAACGGTGTGGGCGCCGTAAAAGTATTTCCTGCCTGGCAAGGGGGCGGAACGGTCAAATGCGCGATTATAGCTTCCGATTGGAATGAGCCTTCTACGGCATTGGTGAGCGATATTCAAGGTGTAGTGGATCCACCAGCCCAAAGCGGCCAAGGGATCGGTACGGCTCCAATCGGCCATCGGGTTACGATTGAGGGCGTTCAGGATGTAATGGTTAATGTTTTATCAATGGTGACTCTGGCTGCCGGGGTATCAATCGGCAGTGTACAGGAGCCGATTGAAGAGGCGATCCAGCATTATTTGCTCGGGCTCAGAAAAGATTGGGCAGCGCAGGAAGGGCTGATCGTTCGCGTTGCATTAATAGAGGCTGCGATTCTGACGGTGCCCGGCGTAATCGATGTCGGGGGAACCGAGCTTAACGGCGGCACGATCAATATAGCGCTGGGTCAGGAAGAAATTCCGCAGCTAGGGACGGTGGAGCTTCGTGTCTGAACGAATACTGGCCTATTTGCCGGGCTTTTATTGTGATATTAAGGATTTTACTGAGCTGGCCGCTGCTGAAGATGCAGAGTTTGCATTGATGAGCGCAGCTGTTGATCAGCTTTTCGATGATCAATTTGTGCTGACTTCCAGCATTCAGGGGTTGAAGCGTCGCGAGTCCATGCTGGGCATAGCTGCCGATCCTGCTAAGGAGTCCGTCGAGTTTCGCCGGCGCCGAATACTGAACAGGTACCAGACGAAGCCGCCGTTCACCGCCCGCTATCTGCAGCAGCTGCTTGATACGCTCGTTGGGCCGGGCATGACCGTTGTGAAGGTGGACGTTCAGCAATTTCTGTTGATGGTTACGGCTAGCATTGAGAACGCGAATGTTTTCCGGGAAGTTGTTCATCTGGTCGAAACGATAAAGCCGGTTCATTTGATTTATCAGCAGAATACTGCTCTTGAGGGTGAGATTAAGCTTGAAGAGCATATTAGCATGAAGAGGATGACATGGAATTACAAGCTGGATGGATCATGGCAACTGGGTATAAAACCATTTCTTACTTACGGGACGGAGGTGCCGATTAAATGATACAGCCTATTTTTTTGAACAATGTTGCTAATTTTATCCATGGCCGTGTGGCTAAAGTTGTTATTAATGGTACCTATGAGGTATCTAATTTTACAGTCAAGCATGTGACCGATAACGTATTAGCTCTCAATTACTTAGTGCCGGTTCAGGAAGTGAGTTTGATTTCACTCATTGAGCTTAAAGATATAAACGATAATTTAATATCTGCAAACTCGGTTAACGTACCGATAACTGCCGATCATTTAATGTTACAATCCATCACTGTAAAGGGAGGTCTATAGATGGTTAAAACAGACTGGACGAATAACGATACGATTATGCCGCGGGACATGAATGCTATTGGTGAAGAGCTCAACGATCATGGGGCTAGTATTGGTGATATGTCTTCCGTACCAACTGCTGCAAAAAATGCAGCAGAGGCAATCGCTGAATTATATAGTGAAATTAATAATCCAGAGATTATCTATTCCGAGCTAACTAGTGGCGTTCAAACTGTTCAGGGAGGGAAAGCGCCTTCGTTAGCTTATCCGTCTACTGAAGGGCGCACGCTGGTAAATCTGTTGGGAGATGCAGGCGGTATGGAATCTGCGGCCTTATGGAATGACTATCAAACGACGCACAGTGTTGATGAGGAGAATAAAGTTCAAGGTGTCTATGCAATGCGAGTGGCCTTAGGTACAGGATATACAGCAGGATCGATGTACCGCACATTAAACTTATATGCAGGTCGTTATTATGTGATTATTGCGAACTTGAAAAATGGGAACTTATCGGGTGGTATACGCATAGCGCTTAACAATCCATCTGCGGGTACTGCGAATTACACCGATACCACACGGTACGGGACAGTGTTCCTCAAAGTTAATCCAACAATGGACACTTTTGATAATATTAATATTGGTTTAGCAGGGGCCGCTGGCCAGTACGGGTATGCTGACGCTCTACGCGTCTACGAAATCACAGCAGCCGAGTACACGGCCATGAATAGTATGACAGCGGAACAGATTAACGTTAAATATCCGTATGTAGGTACTGGCATCCACGGCATAAAGGACCTGGTGATCGAGAGCGTACAGGATAATCTTTTGCCACCGATTAATGAATGGCTTGATATGACTACTGGCGGCACGCCCGCATACTCAGCAGGAACGGTTTCAAGTCCATACAAGACAACCATTGCAATGAGCAATTCCGCTGAGTACTTCTATATGTATACAGTGAATGTCGAACCAGACGCGCAGTATGTTATCAGCGGCATTGCAGCAGGGAGAAAAATTCAGTGGCACTTCAAGGACTCAAACATGCAGGATGTAGGGGAGCGTCAATATTTAGCGGGCGATAGCGAGATTATTACCGTGCCTAGTAATATTTCTAAAATGACCGTGTTCTTGAATTCTGAAGGTATCAACGGTTCGCATACATTTGAAAACTGGATGCTCATTAAAGGAAATTCACCACAATCGTTTAAACCGCAGAGCAAAACAGCGTTAACAGCTTATATTGAATTACACAGCAGTAAAGACGGAAGTATCAAAGATATCCTCCAATTCGCTGATGGTAGGCCAAAGAAAACTAAAAGATGGCATAAGGTTATTTTAGACGGTGCTACGTTCCCTATTGAATACAATTCAAGCGGTACAGGATATAAGCGTGTAAATATCCGCATTACAGGTTATGAAAATAATAATTTTTACACGACTAAGTATGATGGAAAGTTATTAACGCCTGTACCAACTGGCGGTACATGGGATAAGGGCGATCTCGCACGGCTGTGGACTAGTGATAACGGACACATTATCTCCATATCAAATGAAGACAGTGGCTGGGGTGATTTATACACACCTACAGTGGATGAGATTAAAGCTTTTTTTAATGGATGGTTTATGTTTACGCAAGGGCAAAACCCCGTTAATCCCTCTGCAATGTATAATGGGACAGGTACGAAGTTGTGGAAACCTGCAAACGATAGGGGAGGGACTAACACTTTATTGACTCTACCAACGGGTGTAACACCAAATCATACCCCTTATGAATTGTTATACCAACTAAAATCCCCCACCATTGAAGATGTGCAAACTAGCGGAGCAATCATCATTAATGATAGGGAGAACTATGTAACAGTTGCTGGTAAAATACCCAGTAAAGCTGTTGCTTTGCAGTATACAGATAGCATATATAGTTCACTGGAAAATGTAGAGCGAGAGGTTTCTCGAATATCTACTAATCGTGAAATAAATATTATGCCGTTAGGTTATAACCCGGTCAATCTGAAAGCGACTGGCAGGTACGCCATTGGGAACCCTGAAGGCTTCCCTTACGGAGGTACTTATTATTTTGATGTGTCGAGATTCTCCGATAAATATCTTACTCAGGATGCCTACGCTTCGGCTACAACTCGTAAATTGTCCCGGTACTTTATTAATGGTACTTGGACTAAGTGGGAAGAGTTTTATTCTTCTGAAAATAACGCGGCGAGTCTTGCAATTAATGGCTACCAGCGCTTAGCGAGTGGGCTTATTATACAGTGGGGACAGGCAAACGTTGTTGGAGGAACACCCTATGCGCTTACTTTCCCAATAGCTTTTCCGACTGCTTGCGCTTCAATACAGATAACGCTAAATACATCGGGCGATTTTATATGTTCTGCTCAGATTGTGTCAAAAACTGCTGCAAACTTATACCAAAACGGAGCCGGATCTAAGCAGGTTTATTGGCTAGCTGTCGGTTATTAAGGAGGGAAAAGTATGAATGAAGATTTGAGAATCAATGAGCCAAAACTTGCTAAAGAGCCGCAATATTATGCAGGCACAGACGAAGCTGGGACTCTTGTTGCCTTTTACGTAGATTGCATACATCCAAAGATTCCCGAAACCGCACAGCCTATCAGCCAAGAAGATTGGCGTCTATATATAAGCAATGGGCCACATTTATACAAATGGGACGGCGAAGCAATCCGTGAGAAGACACAGGAAGAACTTGAAGCGGAGTATGTCGAACCTACTCCGCTTCCTCCATCGGAAATTGATATGTTACGTGAGGAGAACCAAGAGTTGAAGCTTGCACTTGCCGAATTGGCGGAAGAACTAGAGGCAGATAAGACAGACATGCAGCTGGCGCTTGCAGAGCTAGCGAGTCTATTAGATGGAGGTGCTTAATCATGGCTAAAATTTTTTACGACCTAATTAAAAAAGGTCTTAAGAATATTAACGATGTGCCTGTCCGTTGGCGCGCCGATACGCAAACGTTACTCGATGCGAATACTTCGGAATAGAGATTTCAAATGAGAATGAAAAAATTACATTCGGGGGAGGGTTAAATGGTAAATCTCAAAGCGTATTTTTATACTATTATGTCAGCTACGCTGGGCTCTAACAGCAAAGACACGGTTGCAGGTTTTTACACTGCAACCATCGGCTATATGGGCACGGTGCTGGGGGGATGGGATAAGGGCATGACGATACTAATCATCCTCATGATTGGCGATTATATGACTGGTCTGCTGGGGGCTATTAAAACAAGGCAGTTGAATAGCGATGTGATGTACTGGGGCGGCATTCGAAAGATTGTCGTCCTTTTTGTTATTGCGCTGGCGACTGCGTTTGACGGGTGGATGAATCCTGATGCGCTAGTGTATCGGACGATCGCAATCTATTTCTATATTGGGCGAGAGGGACTGTCGATTATCGAAAACTTGGGCGTGCTCAATGTGCCGCTGCCGCAAAAGCTGAAGGATGTGCTACAGCAGTTGAACGATAAAGGAGAGGAACGCGATAGGCATTAGATATATTGTCGACCACATTCCGAAAAGCACCCCAAGCAACAGGCGTCCAGGACACGCAATGTCTGCGACCTCGATCACGATTCACAATACGGGTAATCCGAGCAGCTCAGCGCAAAATGAACGAAGCTGGCTGACAAATTCGGCTAACGACCGGACAGCCAGCTATCACATCGTCGTCGATGAACATGGAGCAATTGAGTGCATTCCGCTAACTGAAAATGCCTGGCATGCTGGGGACGGGAGCGGGCTTCTTAGCGGCAATCGCACGAGTATCGGCATCGAAATATGCGAGAGCGGCGATTATGCGAGGACGATTCGAAATGCAGCAGAGCTCGCCGCAGATATGCTAATGGAGAGAGGCTGGGGCATTGATCGACTAAAGCGCCATTATGACTGGAGCGGCAAAATATGTCCGCGATTGATGTACGACAACGGCAAATGGTCGGGCTGGCAGTTGTTTAAGGAGCATGTAGCTGAGGCTATGCGGAGGGAGAGAAAGGATGAGACAATGTCAGGAGTAGAAACAGCAGCCTTAGAACGATTCGAGACAGCGCTTGAGGAGCTGGGGAGGCGAGTGGCGGAATTAGAAGCGAAGGTGAACGCTATGGCGGAAGTGAAGATTGCAGCGCCGCAGTGGTTTGTTCAGGAATTCGGAAGCGGCGATTTGGACGGTTTGCTGCACGAGCCGAAGCTGACCTATGAGGGGTGGCGGGTATTGGCTGTATCAATGCGTGCCAACGTATCGTCGAAAGGAATATGTGAAGGGCTATGATACACGTATGCCGCAAAGTAAATAAGTGCCTCGCTGACAAAGAAGCAAGACGTTGGCGGGGCGCTTTCTATTGATGTATGCAACGAGCCATCCACGATAGTGAACGTTTCCGTTAAATAATGAACATAGGTTCATATAAATGGAGCATGAGTGGACAAATCTGCGAAAATAGTGAAAAAAGTTCACTCCCCGTGAATATAGGTTCATGGGGAGTGAACTTTGGTTCATTATTTGTATGAATGAACGGAAGAGCAAAGAAATTAATGAACTTAGGTACATAAGTAGTGAAGTTTGGTTCACTCACTGCTAGAATCTGGGTAATACATATGTACGGTAGTCTAGCAATCTACCTATCTACCAACCTACACTTACAAATACACATGCTTAATCTCGTACTCCCGTTCGATCGACATGTCGATGAATTGGCCGTCGACGCGGATGAGCGGGCGGAAAAATTCGGACGGATGCGTCATGACGATAATGCCGCTCTCGCCGGATTCCAGTTCGACGCGCTTCCCGATGAAGTTAGGGATCATATGCTTGATGAACGTATGCGTCGTTTGCGGATCGAGCTGCTCGAAGCTCAGACGGTACAGTTCTCTCAGCACGTAGAGCAAATCTCGCTTATCCTGGTAGACGCGCTGGGAGATCATCGCGCTGTAAATATCGACGACGGCGATAATTTTGGCAACGGGATGAATCTCGTCGCTGCTTAGGCCGTGCGGGTATCCGCTTCCATCATTGCGTTCATGATGCTGAAGCGCGCCGATTGCGGCATATTTTTCGTCATCAATGGAATTAACGATAATGTCATGGCCGTAGCCCGGATGTTTCTTGATTTCATCGAATTCGTCATCCGTAAGCTTGCCTGGCTTGTTGAGAATATGATAGCCGATTTTGCTTTTGCCAATGTCATGAAGAAAGCCGGCCTTGCCGATATGAAGCGCTTCCTCATTTGTGTAGCCCATCCAAACAGCGAGATAGTAGGAGAGCATCCCGACTTGTACAGAGTGCTGATAGGTGTAGTCATCCGATGTATTAAGCAGCAGCAGCAAGGATACGACGTCACGTTCCATCTGCAAATTGTCGAAAAGCGGCCCGATGACAGCCTCGACTTCATTCATGTCGATGCGTTCCTCTGAAGCTACCTTCGAAAAAAGTTCTCCGAATGCATGAATCGCATTCTCGTAAAGCGGCTTTACGGTAGGCAGCCATTTCGGGCTAAGCGTTGATTCCAGCGTTCGCGCCTCGGCGGCCAGTCCGGCAGCTTCGAGCTCAGCGGCCTCAACGATCCCGGCAGCCTGCTCGAGTTCGCCCCCATTCTCTACGATATCGACATATTCTATTTGATGCTGAAATAATCTGGATATTTCCTTCTCTTGTAAAATGGTTCCCTTGGAGAGAACATGAAGGCCATATGCGTTAAACGTATCGTGGCTCAAACAATCTCCAATTTGCAAGTCTGATACATGTACCTTCATCGAGACACCTCAGCTATTAATATTGTATTTAAGTTACAGGTTACCAATATTAACGGTAAAATACAACAATTTTGGAGTCTAGAAGCCTAATAATTCAGCATAAATTGACCTTGCTTTTGACAGATTGTCAGTCCCTTGCACTATGGCGCGGCCGTCCCGAAATAAAACAAAGGTCATGCCGGAGGGAAGCTCAACCCGAAGCAAGTAGCGATTCAGTTCAACACGGCCTACGCCATGCAGCCTATCGGCTAGCGCAGGCAGTTGAAGCTTCGCAGGCATGCCTGGTGAAATCTGCACCGAATTGCGCCCGCAGAGCGAAGCGGCGGCCGGTTCATAGGCCGTTTGCTCTATAAAATCAAATTCCCGCTTGGCGCAGGCAGGGCAGTCGCTGCGCTTACTGCCGGTTAAACGAACAGGGATCCAAGCATGATTCCATAGATCGACCTGAAACAGCGTGCCGTGCAGCGCCCCTTTATTGCCTGACAGAAGCTTGATCGCTTCCGAGGACTGGACGGAGGCGATAATATCGACGATCGGCGAAATAACGCCAGCCGTTTCACATGTATCGGTCGTGCCAGGCTGGGGCGGGTTGGCGAACAAACAGCGGTAACAGGGCGTCTCGCCGGGGATGACCGTCATCGTCATGCCGCCCGCGCCAACTGCGCCGCCGTAAATCCACGGAACGCCATGCTTGACGCTGTAATCGTTCATCAGATAGCGAACGTTAAAATTATCGCTTCCATCAACGATCAAATCAACGCCGGCGAGCAACTCCTCTGCGTTGGCAGCCGTTAAGTCCGCGACGACCGGCTCAATTTGCACCGTGCTGTTCATCTGCCGCAAATGAACGGCCGCCGCTGCGGCTTTCGGCTGAAGCTCCAGCACATCCTGCTCGGTATACAGCATCTGCCGCTGCAAATTGCTCATTTCAATAATATCGCGATCGATGATGCGTATGTATCCGATCCCTGACCGGACAAGATGCGACGCAATGACCGAGCCGAGCGCCCCCATGCCGACAACCGCTGCCCGGCTGCCGCCCAGCGCTTCTTGGCCTTTCTCGCCGATTGGACCAAATCGCATCTGGCGTGCATATCGATTCATACTTAAAAACTCCTTCTAATCAATAGGAAGCGGGCTAATCGGATTCCAGGGGCCCAATTGATGCCCTTTCCAATCCGAGCCGTCCTCCCATATTTCTTTTTTCCAAATCGGCACAATTTGCTTTAATCGTTCGATGGCGTAGCGGCTCGCCTCGTAGCAAGCCTCGCGATGCGGCGCCGAGACGCCAATAACGACGCTCGTCTCCGCCAGCTCCACGACGCCGATCCGATGGGTAATAGCGCAGAGCGTGCCAGGCCAGCGCTCCTTCAGCTCGTCGCCGATTTGGCGCATCGTAGCGATCGCCATTGGCGCATACGCCTCATATTCAAGCTTAACGGTCCGCTTCCCATTCGTCCATTCCCGCGTCGTCCCCACAAACGCAAGAGAAGCTCCGTTGTCGGCTACGATAACTTTCCTTAGAACATCATCGGCAATAATCGGATCTGCTGTTATAACGAACCGATCGCTGTCGGCGGTATCATGCAGCAGTTCTTCCGCTGAAAGCCCCTCACCGCCCGAAACCGGAGGCAGAAGAGCAAGCTCGTCCGACTGCTTGAGGACGGCATCGTCCGCCGCGTATGCGTGATTGCAGGCGACAAAAGAGACCATAATAAGTGAAGCGTGCTCTGGATAAGCATCAGCAATAGCCTGCTTCAGATGGGCGACGGTAAGCTGCTGCTCGGCATTTTCCAATTCGATTTCCTGCAGTCCAAGACGCTCCGGAAGCCCGGCGAACAGCTTGATAGTCCACCTATTGCTCATGATATAAAACCTCTCATTCATATCGGATAAAGTTGTTTCTAGAATACCATATTTCATTGAAAAATGTTATGCTGATACATATTGAAGCGAGTTATCGGGCTTTAAGATGAGCTCGTTTAGGACTGAGCTTATAAATATAACATCTAGAAAGGAAGTGTGAGACATGTCTGCCTTAACCGACCGCTTCGGGCGGGTGCATGATTATTTGCGTATATCGGTGACCGACCGCTGCAACCTGCGATGTGTGTACTGTATGCCTGAGGAAGGCGTGGAATTCGCAGATTCCGCTTCCTTGTTAAGCTATGATCATATTGTTGAAGTGGTGGAGGCCGGCGCTGCGCTGGGCATAACCAAGCTGCGCATTACAGGCGGCGAGCCGCTAGTAAGACCCAGGCTGGATGAGCTTGTGGGCAGGCTGTCTGCAATACCCGGCATCAAAGATATCGCGCTGACGACGAACGGCATTTATTTAGCCAAGCATGCGGAGGCGCTTCGCAAGGCGGGGCTGAAGCGGGTCAACATTAGTTTGGATACGCTTGACGCTGCCCGCTTTCAGTTCATTGCGCGGCGCGGCGGATTGTCCCGCGTGCTGGAAGGGATTGAAGCGGCAGGCAAGGCCGGCTTCGACCCGATCAAGCTGAACTGCGTCCTGCTAAAGGGAGTTAATGAGGATGAGATTGCCGCCTTTTTGAAGCTGGCTTACGAGCAGCCGCTGCATGTTCGCTTTATCGAATATATGCCAATCGGGCATGCGGACGACAATTGGCGAAATCATTATTTGCCGCTGTCCCGCGTCATGGAAATCGCGAACGAGCAGGGCTATGAAATAGCAAGGCGCGACAACGTTCACGGCAACGGGCCGTCGGATGACTGGCAAATGAAAGACGGCCGAGGCTCATTCGGCCTTATCCATCCTATCAGCGATCATTTCTGCAAAAGCTGCAACAGGCTGAGGCTGACGGCCGACGGCAATATTAAACCTTGCTTGTACTGGGTTGATGAGCTTAATGTGAAGGATGCCATCGGCGATCCGCTGGCGATGCAGCGTTTGCTGCTCCGGGCAATGGATATTAAGCCTGAAAATCATGAAATGGCGGAGAAGCTGGCTAATACGGCCCAGTCCCATATTCCTACGGACCGCAGAATGTCGCAGATCGGCGGATAAGATGCCGCTTTGCCGAATAGAAATAGATCAAATTGAACGGGATAAGGCAGCTGCTTAAAGGATGGGCAGCATCAAAGGAGCGTGCTTCTAATGGATGATTATAATTGGGCGCGAGTTGTGCTCCTTCACAGCAATGACATTCACAGCCGTCTTGAGCAAGCAGCTCGAATGGCGACTTTCATCGACGAGGAACGAGGCAAATACGGCGCGGACCGCGTCCTTGCGGTCGATTGCGGAGACCATATGGATCGGATGCGCGTGGAGACCGAGGGCAGCGACGGCGCGGTCAATATCGAGCTTCTGAAAGCTTCCGGCTATGAAGCGGTTACGCTTGGCAACAACGAAGGGTTGACCTATTCCTTTGACACGTTAGCGCCTGCCTATAAAGAGCAGGAGTCATTTGCCGTATTATGCGCCAACATGACGGATGCCGCCACAGGCGATTGCCCGGAATGGCTGCTCAACCATACAATTATAGTCAAAAATAATTTGCGTATCGGCTTAATCGGCGTAACGGCCTGTTACGAGCAGTTTTACAGACTGTTGGGCTGGGATGTCACCGATCCGATGGAAGCGGTCAGAAAGGAAGCGGAGGCGCTCAGGGAGCGGGTGGACGTGCTTGCCGTCATGTCGCATTGCGGCCTGCGCTTCGACGAAGCGTTAGCGGAAAATGTAGCGGGCATTGATCTTATTTTAGGCGCGCATACGCATCATTTGCTGCTGGAGCCGATTGTTGTCGGCAGCACGACGATTTGCGCCGCCGGCAAATTCGGCGAGTACATGGGACGGGTTGAAATCGGCATTGATCCGATTTCGTCCCGTCCCCTCTTTCGCGCATCCTGCGTGCCTATGGCCGCATATGCGCAGCAGCCGGAAGCCGCCGCCATTATCGGCAGCTTCCTCGAGGCGGGCCAGCGCCGCCTGAGCCGGGTCGTAGCCCGGCTCGACGCGCCGCTGCCCGCCAGCACCGAGCGGGAATCCCCGCTCGGCAATTTGCTGGCCGCCGGCCTGCGCTGCTGGACCGATGCCGAGATCGGCATCGTCAATGCGGGGCAGCTGCTCGGCGGCCTGAACGCGGGCGACGTGACAACGGGCCAATTGCACGCCCTCTGTCCGTCGCCGATCAATCCTTGCCGGATGATGATCTCCGGCAAGCATATTCGGGCATCGCTGGAGCAATCGCTGCTGCCCGAATATATCGACATGCCGCTGAAGGGCTACGGCTTTCGCGGCAGCGTGCTGGGCACGCTTGTCGTTGACGGCATGCAGATCGCCTATGATCCGAGCCTGCCTCCGATGAGCCGCATCGTATCGGCAACGGTGGACGGCGAGCCTTTAAGCGACGAGCGCCTCTACACGGTCGGGACAATCGATATGTTCACCTTTCGAGCCGGCTATAAGGAACTGGCCGATGCTGAGGAGCTGCGGTACTATTTGCCTGAATTTATCCGGGATGTCATCGAGAAGCAATTGCAAAGCTCGGAAGAGATAGAGAATTGTCGAAATTTGCGGTGGATAGATGCGCGGGATATGAACAATTTGTAAAAATAATTAGACGAAATTCGATAAAAAATGGCAGGGTAAGGTTGCCATTTTTCTTTTTTTTTCGTACAGTAACATTACGTATATATTTGTCCGATGTAATAAGTGTGGGAGTTTTTTAGGAAGGATGCAACAATATGCGCTTGTTACCAGTTCTATATTGCAAGCCGGGAATGAAGCTGGCTAAAAAAATATATTCCAGCGAAGGGCTCGTCCTTCTTGGAGAAAATATCGAACTGACGGCGCGACTTATTAAGCGGCTTGATCAGTGCGGAATTCAGTATGTATATATTGCTGATCCGCGTACGGAGGACGTCGCTCCGCCTGAGATCATCAGCGAAGATACGATGCGCATGGCTCTTCAAGAAATTAAAACGAATTTCCGCAAAATGGTGGAGCGTCCGACCGTCAAGAAGGGCGCGACGTTTCCTTATATAGCTGGTCCGATAAGAAATATGATGAACTCGATTATCGACGATCTTTCGTCGCATAAGGACGCCATGATTATGCTTATGAACATGGGCGTCGTCGACCATTATTTGTACCAGCATTCCTTGAACGTTTGCGTTTATACGACATTGCTTGGGATGGGGCACGGCTATTCGCGGGATGAGCTCGTGACGCTCGGCATGGGCGCGCTGCTTCACGATATCGGCAAGTTGAAAATTCCGATCGAGGTGCTTCAGAAGGAAGGGCCGCTCACAGCCTCGGAATATGATGAAATCAAGAAGCATACGATTTTTGGCTTTGAAATGCTCAAGGACGAGCCGAACATGCCGCTAATCGTAGCGCATTGCGCTTTTCAGCATCATGAGCGGCTTAATGGAAGCGGGTATCCGAGAGGCATTGAATCCGGCGACATTCACGAGTACGCCAAATGGATCGGGCTGGTCGATTCCTATGACGCGATGACGACGAACCGCGTATACAGCCAGCCGATGCTTCCTCATATTGCGATGGAGCAGCTTTACACAGGGGCGGGCACTTTGTACGACAAGTACATGCTGGAGCAGTTCCGTGACCGCGTAGCGATCTACCCGATCGGCATTTCCGTCCGCCTGCATACCGGCCAATACGGCGTTGTCGTCGATTTGAACGCGGCGTATCCGCACCGTCCGATCGTGCGTCTGCTGTACGATGAGGAGGGGCAGGAGATCAAAGAGCCGTATGAGATCGATTTGTCCAAAAATTTAACCGCGATCATAGCCAGCGTAGGCGATGATTTGAACAGCTTTTCGCAAGCTGGCAAGTGAACAATGGGAAAGAGCCGCAAGGCTCTTTTTTATTTCTAAAAATTCCACTTCTATGTGCTTAGAATTCGCTGTGATAGTTATAGCTGCGCGTTCGAAGGACGGCGAAAGCCGTATACGCTTCGTTAAAAGCCGCTTTGGAAGAGAAGGAGCATCGCTTCCCATTACTGGAAAAGCGAATAATTTTCAAGCTTATTTTGTTTGCTTCCTGCTGCAATGAACATTACAATGAGAGAGAAGCTATTTTTTCTCAAGATTATAAGTCAGGTGCTGAATAGATGAATACATTACAAGTGCAACAATCATTATCCAATCTTCCCGAGCTGTCGCCTAGCTGCGATCCGTGGGATCCGATCCGGTCGCTCCAGCAGTTCGGCCGCCATCGCCTTACGAGCGTAGAGATGACGGTGTCCAATCTTTGCAATATGCGCTGCGAGCATTGCGCGGTTGGAGATACGCTGGTGCTGTCGGAGCCGGCCAAGCTTCCGCTAAGCCAAATGCTGAGCCGTTTGGACGAGGTCGAGCATTTGGAGACAATCAGTATTACGGGCGGCGAGCCTACCTTCTCCGACCGCACGGTCCGCGAGTATATGGTTCCGCTGCTGCAATACGCGCGCAGCCGCGGCATCCGGTCCCAAATCAACTCTAACGTAACGCTTCCGTACAGCCGGTACGAGGCGTTAGCCCCTTATTTGGATGTCATGCACATCTCCTTTAACTATACGAATGCCGACGATTTCCATCAGATTGGCTTTGCGAAGGCGGGTCATCACGTGTCCAGAGACGCGGCCGCCAAGCTGTATGACCGCATGATCGACAATGCGCGCAGACTGAGCGAAGCGGGCGTCCTTGTATCTGCGGAGTCTATGATCAATTATCGAACATACGATAAGATTGACGAGATTCACAGACTTATTATTGAAATGGGCTGCAAGCGGCACGAGGTGCATCCGATGTATCCGAGCGCGTTCGCGAAGGATCTGCCGATGATTACCCGGCAGCAGATGCTTCAAGCGATCGAGCGGCTGCTGGATGCAAGAGACCGATCGGTCTGGATGCTGTTCGGCACGCTGCCATTCTATCATTGCAGCGATGACAAGCGCGAGCGGGACATGCTGAAGAGGCTGGCGGCAGAACCGAACGTCACGGTGCGGAACGATCCGGACGGGCGCAACCGGCTTAATGTCAATCTGTTTACGGGCGACGTGTTCGTGACAGACTTTTCCGATGTTCCGTCCTTCGGCAATATCGCCGACTCGAAGCTGGATGAGCTGTTCGACCACTGGCTCCAGCATCCGATGGCGCAGGGGGTTAACTGCCATTGTCCGGCAGCTTCCTGCTGCGGGCCGAATTTGCTCGTTAAGGATATGTATTACAAAGAGACCGATTTTCTGACTCGCAGTGCTGTAATGGACTAGAGAGGGAGAATGGTATATGTCGTTTAAATCGCTAATATTTATCGGGCTTGGCCTGCTGCTGCTTTATTTGCTCTTTACGGTAGGCGCTCCGTTTTTGCTGGCGGCTGTCGTCGCGATTTTTTTAGAGCCGCTGAACGCTTTATTTATGAACCGCTTCAAAATGAACCGGCTGGCTGCCGGCACCGTTTCGAGCACGCTGTTTACGCTCGTTCTGCTCGGCCTGCTCGTGCTGGTCGGCTTTAAGGTCGTCGCGGAGCTGATCGCCTTCTTCCAGAAGGTGCCCGGCTATTTTATGAATGCCAACCAATATGTCGACGATCTCATGGTCGAAACGAAAACCGTATTTCAGCATCTGCCGGAAGACACGGTTATTCAAATTGAAAATTGGCTTTTGGGCATGACCGATGCGCTTACGCAAACGGTGATGAGCTTGTCGAAGACGGCCATTTCCTTTATTTCGGGCATACCGGGCATGTTCATCTTTTTCATCGTATTTTTGGTTGCGATTTATATGTTCAGCTACAGCCTCCCAACGATGAAGGCGTCGGTGCTCTCGCTGTTTGAGGAAAAGTCGCGCCCTAAGGTGGACGAAGTGCTCAAAAATTTGAAAAAGTCGATTTTCGGCTTTCTTCGTTCCCAGCTTATTCTAAGCGCATTAACTTATATTATTTCGCTGCTCGGCCTGCTCGTGCTGGATGTCAAATATCCGCTTGCTATCGCGCTGCTAATTGTAATTGTCGATATTATGCCGATATTAGGCACGGGTTCCGTCCTTGTCCCATGGGGCACGTTCCTTCTTGCTACAGGCGATATATATACAGGCGTCGGCCTATACATACTGTTCTTGTTCATTACGGTATTCCGGCGAATCATTGAACCGAAAGTGCTTGGCGATTCCATCGGCATAGGCGCGCTGCCGGCGCTGATCAGCCTTTATGTCGGGCTGAAGCTCGTAGGCGTCGTAGGCGTTTTTCTCGGGCCGCTCGTCGTCATCATCTATATGGCAATGCGCAAAGCGGGCTTGTTTCAGGTTAAATTCAAACTATAGGACAAATATAATGTCACGGTGGCATCCCATTGTATCCAAGCGTATGATACTGCAACACACACAGTACGACTGGAGGAATTGCTGGCAATGTCACCGTTGAAAATAGCAATCGTTACGCCTGGATCTTTCCCGATTCCATCCTCTAACAGCAGCTCGGTTGAACGGGTTGTCGAAAAATTCGCACCTCTTTTGCGTCCCTCCGCGGAGCCCCGCATATACGGAAGATTAAGCAGACGATTGCCAAGACGCGGTCATTTCAAGGGAGTCGTCTGCGAACGTTTTCCAGCGGCTAATAAAAACGATTATATCCAATCGGTCGGTCACGCGATCGTCCGGTTCAGCCCCCATGTGATCGACGTTGAAAATCGCCCCCAATATGTGCTGACGATGAAAAAAATGCATCCCGACACGCCTGTCTGGCTTTATTTGCACTCCTCAACCTTCATTAACAAACCCTACATTACAGCTGCAACGCTTCAACGCTGTCTTCGTGCGGCGGATAAGATTATCGTGAACAGCAAGTTTTTGTGGAAAACGCTTGTATCTAAAGCGCCGGAAGCGGCACCGAAAACATCCGTTATTTACCCGGGCGTCGATACGCACCGTTTTCCGTCTAAATACACTGTAGCGGGAGCTGCAAAGCGCGAGAAGCTGAGAAAAAAAAGAGGGTTGACCGGAAAAAAGGTTGTGCTGTTCATGGGTCGCCTCATTCCGCTGAAAGGCGTTCATCATTTGTTAAATATCGTGCCGCAGCTAGCCAAAAAGCACCCTGATTTAATGGTTGTCGTGGTCGGCAGCCCGTTTTACGGCTCTCATCGCAAAACGGAATATTCCCGTAAGCTGGAACGGCTCGGAAAAGCATGCCCGGGACATGTCCGCTTCGTCCCGTATGTGCCGTATTCCAAGGTGCCTGGCTGGATGCTTGTGGCCGATGCCGTTGTCGTCCCTTCGGGCCAGCGCGAAGCGTTTGGGCTAGTCAATGTGGAAGCGATGTCGTGCGGCGTTCCGGTTGTCGCAACACGGGCCGGAGGGATGAAGGAAATTGTCCGCGACGGCGTAACGGGCTATCTCGTTAATTCGAATAAGGTAGAATCGGAGCTGCTGAGCCGGCTCGCTTTGCTGCTCGACGATAAGGGGCTGCGGGAGCGTATGGGAAAGAACAGCAGGGAACGGGTTGAGACCGCCTTTACATGGCGCCATACGGCAGATCAATGGCTGAAGCTGATGAAGGAAAGCAAGCTGTAGCTATTCGTTTTTTGGAGCGGCCCACATCAATGAGGTTGACAGTATGAGGGAGATGAAGGTATAGTCTTAACAGGAAATCCACTAGGGGCGCCGTTATGGCTGAGATTAAGCGTTACGCTTAGGTCCCTTTGAACCTGATCTGGGTCATGCCAGCGTAGGAAAGTGGAATTGTGCGTTTATTTAGCCGTGAAGCCAGCCTGAGCTCCGCCTTTCATTAGACGGATCGTCTCGTTTGCTTTGCGTTTGACGACACATTTCAGCCGCTCCTTCGTTGGGGCGGTTTTTTGTCTTTAGCCGCTCTGACGACAGCCCTCTGTTGTGGAATGCGATTCCATTTGATAGAACAGAAGCTGCTTATAGGATACGAGGAACGCATGCGTCTATTCATGGCGTCAGCATTTCTCGTATACGGCATACTTTTCCCTATGTATAGCATACGGCCCCCTGGTGGAATTCGATTATTCCATGAGGGGGCTTTTTGTGCAATGGCGATTTTAACGACACCGCTTCCGGGCGGACGGAAAGTTTACGAATCAGGACTAGACGGAAAATTGATGGTACCGATGAGAGAAATTGAGCTGCACCCAACTACAGGCAGGGACGGAGCGTTCGAACATAACGCTCCTGTAAGAGTATACGATTCAAGCGGTCCCTATACGGAGCCTGAATATACGGCCGACATAAAGCGCGGTTTGCCGGCGATTCGGGATGGCTGGATTACGGAGCGCGGCGATGTGGAGCGTTACGAGGGCCGTGCAGAGCGGCCTGAGGATAACGGCTTTCGCACAGCAGAGAAGCAAAAGGAGCGCGGCGCCGAGAAGTTTCCCGCCCTTAAGCGGGAGCCGCTTCGCGCGAAGAGCGGCGCTAATGTGACGCAGCTGCACTATGCAAGGAAGGGCATCATTACGCCTGAGATGGAATTTATCGCCATTCGCGAAGGGATGAGCGCGGAGTTCGTTCGCGGCGAGGTAGCCGCAGGCCGGGCGATCATACCGTCTAACATTAATCACCCCGAAAGCGAGCCGATGATTATCGGGCGCCATTTTCATGTGAAGATTAACGCCAATATCGGCAACTCGGCCGTCGCCTCCTCGATCGAGGAAGAGGTTGAGAAAATGGTATGGGCGACTCGCTGGGGCGCGGACACCATTATGGATCTGTCAACGGGCAAAAACATACATACGACAAGGGAGTGGATCATTCGCAACTCGCCTGTCCCTGTTGGTACGGTGCCGATCTATCAGGCGCTTGAGAAGGTGAACGGCCGAGCGGAGGATTTGAGCTGGGAAGTGTTCCGCGACACCTTAATCGAGCAAGCTGAGCAGGGCGTCGATTATTTTACGATTCATGCGGGGGTGCTGCTTCGTTACATTCCGCTGACAGCTCAGCGGGTGACGGGCATCGTCTCGCGGGGCGGCTCCATTATGGCGGCGTGGTGCCTCGCTCATCATAAGGAAAATTTCCTATACACCCATTTCGAAGAAATATGCGAGATTATGAAAGCTTACGATGTCGCATTCTCTTTAGGCGACGGCCTGCGTCCCGGATCTATAGCGGATGCGAATGACGCCGCTCAGTTCGCGGAGCTGGATACGCTTGGCGAGCTGACGAAAATCGCATGGAAGCACGATGTGCAGGTTATGATCGAAGGCCCCGGCCATGTGCCGATGCACCTGATCAAGGAAAATATGGACCGCCAGCTGGAAGTATGCGACGAAGCGCCTTTCTATACGCTCGGGCCGTTAACGACCGATATCGCACCGGGCTACGACCATATTACATCGGCTATCGGCGCGGCGATGATCGGCTGGTACGGGACGGCGATGCTTTGCTATGTTACGCCGAAGGAGCATCTGGGCTTGCCGAACCGGGAAGATGTGAAGGAGGGCGTTATTACGTATAAAATCGCCGCTCACGCCGCCGACTTAGCGAAGGGCCATCCGCGCGCGAAGCTGCGCGACGATGCGCTGTCCAAAGCCAGGTTCGAATTCCGGTGGCTGGATCAGTTCCATCTATCGCTCGATCCGGAGCGGGCAATGTCCTATCACGACGAGACGCTTCCCGCTGAAGCGGCGAAGTCGGCGCATTTCTGCTCGATGTGCGGACCGAAGTTTTGCAGCATGCGGATAACGGCGGACATTCGGGAATATGCGGCAAGCAAGGGGCTTGAGGAGAAGCAGGCGATTGAAGAAGGGATGAAGGAGCAGGCGAATGCATTTAAAGCGGCAGGCAGCAGCATTTACAGCTAACGCGGCTGAGGAGGACATTTGGTCGGACCGTTATTCGAGGCAGGTTCGCTTTGCGCCGATCGGCGCAGAAGGGCAGCAGAGGCTGAGCGAGGCATGCGTGCTCATTGTCGGAGCAGGGGCGCTTGGCGCATCGCTGGCGCAGCATATGACGCGAGCAGGCGTTGGCGAAATTCGGCTCGCCGACCGCGATTTCGTTGAGCCAAGCAATTTGCAGCGGCAAATGCTGTTCGAGGAGGCTGACGCATTGGCGGCGCTGCCCAAAGCGGTTGCGGCTGCGGCCAAGCTGGGCAGAATCAACCGCCAGCTGTCGATTGTCCCGCATGTCGTTGATGTAAACGAGCATAATGTGTCCGAACTGGTAAGAGGGGCCGATCTCGTGCTGGACGGAACGGACAACGGAAAAACGAGGCTGCTAATGAGCGATGAATGCTTCAAGCAAGGAATACCGTTCATTTATGGCGGCATTGTCGGCTCTCGCGGGATGAGCGCGGCGCTTATTCCGCAGCGCACCGCATGTCTGCGCTGCCTGCTCGATGAGGAAGCGGACGAGGGAGAGAATTGCGATATAGCTGGCGTCATTTCGCCCGCCGTCGAGCTGGTCGCTTCGCTGCAGTCGGTCGAAGCGCTGAAATGGCTGAGCGGCAATCGGGATGATATGCGGCGCACATGGATCAGCGCTGACGTGTGGAGCTTCGGACTTCGCGAATCCAGGCTTCCGGCCCCGTTTCATTCCTGCCCTCATTGCGGGGGCGGGATTGAAGCGGCTGCTTCAGGCGGCGAAGATGAGACGGCGGATGAGAGCGCGGTCGTTCTATGCGGGCGCGATACGATTCAAGTGACGCTGAGCCGGGAGCTGCCGTTAGCCGATACGGAGAAGGCGCTGACCTTCCGGGGCTGCAGCGTAGTCGTCAATCCGTACTTGGTCAAGGCATTGCTGCCAACCGGCGAAGGGCTGGTCGCATTTCCATCGGGGCGTGTACTCGTACAAGGCGCCAGCGGGAAAGAGCGGGCCGTCCAGCTGTGCCGCGATTATTTATTAGCTGGTTTATAATCGTACGGCCGGCGGTAGGCCCGGCCGAAGGAGGAAGAGCTATGGGAAAGAAGAGCTGGGCTGATTTTGAGCTTTATGTCATTACTGGCGAGAACAATCATCCTGGAAAGCAGCTGGCTGACGTCATGGAACAAGCGCTGGCCGGCGGAGCAGACATTTTGCAGCTGCGCAACAAAACAGGGAGTAAAGCGGAGCTGCTGGAGCAGGGCAAGATGCTTCGCGAGCTGACAGCCGCCTATGGCGTACCGTTCATCGTGAACGATCATCCCGATTTGGCGATTGAGCTGAGTGCCGACGGGGTGCATTTGGGCCAGGAAGATATGCCGATCGCCGAAGCGAGACGATTGCTAGGCAATGATAGGATTATAGGCATTTCTACGCACAGCCTTGAGCAGGCGCTCGCGGCAGAGCGCGACGGCGCGGATTATATTGGGGTAGGGCCGGTATATCCGACCAATACGAAGCCTGGGCGGCCGGCGGTCACGACGAATTTCGTTGCGGATGCGGCACGGCATGTGGCGATACCCTTTGTCGCGATCGGCGGCATTACGCTCGGCAATGTGGACGAGGTGCTGAACGCGGGAGCAAGCCGCATTTGCGCCGTTTCGGCCATCGTAGGCAGCGAAAGTCCCGATGAAGCATGCCGCTATTTTTTGGATAAGATTAACGCTGCAAAAGCTTTGCAGCCGATCGCCCTGACGGTTAACGGCCGCCAGGAGAGGCTTCCGGTGCAAACGCTGGAGGGACTTGTGCTCAGGCTGGGACAGCGCCATAAGCGGTGTGTCGCCGAGGTGGACGGCGAGCTGATTCCGTATGGGAAGTGGAAGCATACGGAGCTGCGCGACGGGATGACGGTTGAACTCGTTCATTTTGTAGGAGGAGGCTGAGAGATTGTGATGGAAGATTGTGAGAATAATCCGCTAGTGATCGGAGGAGTGAAGCTGCGCTCAAGATTTTTGTTCGGCACAGGCAGATTTCCGAATCCGGGCGTGCTTCAGGCAGCGCTTGAGCAATCAGGCGCAGAAGTAATAACCTTCGCCATTCGCAGAGTGAATCTTGATTCGGCGCAGGACGATTCGATTTTACAGCATGTTACGGATCGGCAGCTGCACTATTTGCCCAATACGTCCGGAGCGAGCACAGCTGAGCAGGCGGTTCGTATCGCTCGTCTGTCACGGGCAGCCGGTCTCGGCAGCTGGATAAAGGTCGAAATTAGCGGCGATCCGAGGACGCTGCTTCCCGATCCTATCGAAACGCTGCGGGCGGTGGAACAGCTGGCGAAGGAAGGCTTTACCGTGCTGCCCTATACATCGGACGACCCGTTGCTGTGCAGAAGGCTGGAGGACGCGGGGGCTTCGGCGATCATGCCTGGAGGCTCGCCTATCGGATCGGGGCTTGGCATTCTTAATCCTTACAATCTGGAGCTGATCGCTTCCTCCAGCAAGGTGCCGGTCATAGTCGATGCGGGCATCGGCTCGCCGAAGGACGCTGCGCAGGCGATGGAGCTTGGCGCAGCGGGCGTTTTGGCCAATACGCCGGTGGCGAAGGCGAACGATCCGGTGCTGATGGCCCGCGCGTTCAAGCTTGCGATTGAAGCGGGACGGCTATCCTGGCTGGCCGGACGCATTCCGAGAAAGCGCTATGCTTCTGCCAGCAGCGATGAAGCGGGTTCGCTGTACCCGGCTGGAGGGATGGTTTGATGGGGCAGAGCGTTCTCGTGCTAGGAGGCGGCATTATCGGGCTCTCCTGTGCGCTTGAAGCGGCGCGGCGGGGGAT
>Ga0180215_1000938_pt1 | contig 33746 bp, 20 predicted proteins | sample eDN3rd37CBELigBY_FD_128871 | JGI IMG/M metagenome (GOLD analysis project Ga0180215, IMG submission 128871) | Enriched backyard soil microbial communities from Emeryville, California, USA - eDNA 3rd pass 37_C BE-Lig BY (version 2) (version 2) | ecosystem: Environmental > Terrestrial > Soil >...
AAATTGATTTCCTATGATAAACACATAGACAATGACGGGCGATACTTAATCTATTTTATAAAGAACCAAATTTTATTTATTGATGAATTTATTGAATTTACTTTGAAAGACGAAAATACACTGTGGAATGATGAAGAAAAACGATTATCTGTGATTTGGAATTGTGACAAGTACATACAATACGCCGATCATATTTTTAAAGCGTATTATTGTAATGAAAATCTGTACAATTGGCAAATTGCGAAGTATGTAGGACAGCTTTTGATGATAGGAAATAATTCTGAAACAAAAATTGATCGCCAAGATGAATGGGTGTCACATTTTATCGAGGTCAATTTTAATAATACCGACTTCATGAAAATAATTTTCTCATCAATTTCCGAAGTTGAGTTATCGCCGGAGCGTCGAAAAAAACACATTTTGCACTTTATTAAGTTAAATTCGAATCCGCTATTGTTTGATGAAATTCAACTAGAACCAAGAGGTTATGGCGGAGTAGGGAGCATGATTCCGTATATGGAAGCAAGAATATCATTCTTGGAATCGCTGCTTCCGGCTTTAAATGGATTGACTTATTTAAAACACAAACAGAGAATTGAACGTTCAATTGAAGCATGGAGACGAAGTATTGAACGAGAACAGATTGATGAAGTTCTAAGAGATATTTAGGAAGGGATCTAAAGCCAGTAGTGTGGGTCGTTAATGCAAACTCAAGTCATGTGGAGTGCTGTGTGTTGCTAGTTAGGAAATAAATAATGAGAGCCACATTTACCTACCAGTCGAAGCTCAGGCGTAGTTAGCGCTCGGGCTTTTTGTCCGTTTGAATAGGCTAATCTTTTTAAATATCTCACGTATCTATTTGAATAGCTTCCAGATCCAAAAGATCAGGAAGCTCTCAATAAGTTCTTGTCTTGGTCTGTATCTCTTCCACTAATTTGCCGAGTATTTAATCATAGTACAACATACCTAGTCCTCATCTTGTTGAAAAGGCGGGGATAGTTTGACTGTCATTGGTGCGATTTGTACTGATTCAAAGAGACTGTCGAATAAAGGGGTTTTAAGTTGGTTTGTGGAATAAGTCTAGGGACTAGTCGAATTGGACTAGAGTTAGAGCTAAACGCATATACGAATTTAACTAGTTAAAATCACAATTTGGAGCGATACGAAATGACACTTCCTGTAGAGCTAGCTTCGATATTTCATAGCAAGCAAAAATCTTACAAAATGGTTCTGATTCAATCGATCCTTGATGAATATAATGAATCATACACTCGATTCTTACCGCTCAATCAAGTAGCTGAGCGCTTTTTGTCATATTACCAAAATAGCAGCGTTGAGGGTAAGAAGGTAGACTCACCACCAAATAGAGTTGCTAGTAGCTGGGATGAATTTACGTTATCCCAGACGAAGTCATTGCTTAAGACGCCGATTGATGCCTTATCCGAAATTCTTGAGATAACTGCAGAAACAATTACGTTTAAGCATAGTATTTGGGAAAAGCTGAATGATGATGTACTAAAGGAATTAATCGAATACGCTCAGACAGAGTTAACAAGCTACAATAGCCAATTAGTCGCTAAATCTACGCTGTCTCTGCAGGAGTCTCTTACCCATATTCTGAACGATTACGTCGAGGCTAAAACGCAGTTATTTGCTGGACATCCATTAGGCAAGCTATTTAGAAACTCATTTCCAGAATATTTGCAAACGCTGCCCATTGTAGATGACAATTACAAGGTTCAAGGATCCATTGGTCAGGGGAATTGGGCCAATATTCCTTGGATTGCGATACTGGATAAACGTATTACGAAAACGACGCAGCATGGTGAATATATTGTTTACTTATTTGCTGAAGATATGAGCTCGGTCTATTTAACTCTAAATCAGGGAGTAACCGTACCTATTAAAGACCACGGAAGAAGAAATGGCTATCGCTATTTAGAGCAAAAGGTCGAAGAGATGAGAGAGCTCTTACCACTGCAAAATCTTCAGAAGGATGAGAATATCCAATTGACCTCTAGCGGACTTGGCCGAGATTACCAGGTATCTACCGTAGCTTACGTTCGTTATGATCGGAACAACATTCCTAATGACGAGCAGTTGCTAGCGGACTTAGCTAATATGCTCGATAATTACAAGTTATACGCCGATCACGTAGCATCAGTACAAAGTCCAGTAGACCTACAAATTACTCCGGACGATCAATTGATTCCTCAAGAAGAAGAGGTGGGAGAGCCTGTGGATACGTTGACGGTGTTGGATCGAATAAGCCGCGTAAAAACTTACATAAACAACAAGGGATTCCGATTTCCGGAAGGTTTGATTGAGAACCTGTACCTCTCCCTCAAAACAAAGCCATTCGTCATTCTTGCCGGAGTATCTGGAACGGGGAAAACAAAGCTAGTCAAATTATTCGCAGAGGCGCTTGGCGCAGTGAGCCAGAATAATCAATTCGCATTAATTCCTGTGCGTCCAGATTGGAGCGATCCTTCGGATCTGCTAGGCTATAAGGATCTTTCAGGCGTATTCCGACCGGGTCACTTGGCGGAGGTACTTGTTGAAGCGTCGAAGCCGGATAATCAAAGCAAGCCTTATTTTATCTGCTTAGATGAAATGAACCTGGCCAGAGTAGAGTATTACTTCAGCGACTTACTTAGTATTATTGAAACACAAGAGTGGAAGGGTGACCGTATCGTCACGATGCCGCTTATTAATAAGGATACTCTCGCAACTGAGAATCAATCGATCTATGGAAACCTATCGCTGCCAGATAATGTTTACTTAATCGGTACGGTCAACATGGACGAGACGACACATCCTTTCAGCAAAAAGGTGCTCGACCGCGCAAACACGATCGAATTTAACTATATTGATCTGATGCAGTTTCCAGATCAAGTAGAACCACTAGATGAGCCTGCATCTGTTCAGGCATCTAACGCGTTACTACGCAGCGAGTACTTGCAGCTAATAGATGCTTATGGAGAGCATCAGCAGATAGTCAAGAATACGACAGCTAAGCTGGCCAAGGTGAATGACATTTTGGAGCAGATTCATTCTCATGTTGGGTTCCGTATACGAGATGCGGTTTGTTTTTATATGATTTATAATGAACGATTTGGTTTATTGAGCGAGGATGAAGCATTTGATCTGCAGCTCTCACAAAAGATATTACCTCGTGTACAGGGGAGTAGCTCCTCGGTCAAGCGTGTGCTGTTGCTGCTTATGCAGGAGGCACTCGGAAAACGACTGTCGATCAATACTTTATTAGATGATGCATCAGAAATATATATGAAGTGGAGTACGAGCGAGCAGGAAGAGGCGGCGAAGTATCCGCTAAGCGCCCGTAAGATCGCCTTCATGCTGCGGAGGTTGGAGGAGGATGGCTTCACTTCCTATTGGCTCTCTTAATCAAAGCGTCGAGCTGCTTTGTGTTGAAACGAATCTATTCAATTTGTATATCAAGGGAAAGCCGTTTCATCCAACGGTGGATACGCTGCAACTGCATCGGTCTAGTGACAATCAGCTCATTCAAGCCCAACTGCAAATAGCTGCTCTGTCCTCGGTGCTTCACATCGAGAATATAGAGGTGTTCCATCCGGAGACAAGAGAGCTCGTGGAGTGGCAGACAGGCAGCCCTAGCTATCCACTCTTCTATGAAACACAAGGCTACGAGCTTATTATTGAGAAGAAGCAAGACATTCCATTAACTTTTTATCATGAGAATGTCTATTTGAGACAAGCGATAAAGCCGTTGGGTCGCGAGGGTATGACGATGTCCGGTGTGTTGAACTTTCAGAGTGAAGTCGGACTGACTGATCTGGAGCTACGATTAAATGGACAGGCTCTATTGCAGCTCCAACTTGAAATTTTTCCTGTCAAAATGGATTACAAAAACGATTATGAAATGATTTTGAATGACGTGAATCAGCAAATATATAATTTGTCTTTTGATTTTTTGCGTAAAACGTATAACTTAACTGGACTCAAGGAAACACGTCATCAAAGCTTGACAGAGTTTTTCGCGATTCTCCAGCATGTTTTCGGCCAACTTGTTCAGGCGGTAGAGCGGATTAATATCTCGCCGCATTCCAAGCATCGGGTAGAAAACCGCGTGGTCGAGTCGGGACGATTGAAGAAGGCTGGCAAGGAGAACATTGCTTATCTAGCTAAACGCCCGCATCTGTTCGTGCAGGATGACAAGCTGGGCTTTATTCCGATGAACGATCAGCGCTATTACCCGTCACATGCGATAGAGACGAAGCGACATGTGAATTACGATACGAACGAGAATCGGTTTGTGCGCTGGGTACTGCTTCGCATAGCCAAAAAGCTGAAAGAACTAACGTTTCGATTGGCGGACCAGAGCCGCCTAGAGGATCCGATGCTGGCTCGGAAGCTAAGCTATATGCAGACACAGTTGCAGCGACTGTTAAGTCTTGATTTTCTGAATGTGGGGAATATGCGGCAGCTTTCCGTATCACTGGTGTTGCAGATGGCACCGGGTTATCGGGAGGTATATCGGAATTATTTGATGCTGATGAAGGGTTTGTCGATTCAGAGTGATCTGTTCCGGCTATCGATGAAGGATCTAGCACAGCTTTATGAGTACTGGTGCTTTCTCAAGATTCATGATCTCCTTAGTCGTAAGTATGAGCTGCTGAAGCAGGATATCATTAAGGTTAATCGTACCGGAGTTTTTGTTACGTTAGACAAATCACAGAAGGCAAAGATGGTTTATCGTAATCCGAGAAATGGCGAAATTTTCACGCTTTATTATAATACGTTGCCGAGCGGTGAGGAGACGCCAACGATTGCGCAGAGACCCGATAATGTGCTTACGCTGAAGAAAAACGATTCCGATGCGGAGTATAAGTATATTTTTGATGCTAAGTATCGGTTAAATCCAGCTTATGAGGATACACCTTACCGAAGGACTTATAAGACTCCTGGGCCTGAAGAATCAGACATTAACACGATGCATCGTTATCGTGACGCGATTGTCTACTTGGAGGGAAGCGAGAGTGTGCTTGAGCGCAGCATGTTCGGAGCTTATGTATTGTTTCCGTATCATGATGAAGAGCAGTATCGAGAACATAAGTTCTACAAGAGCATTGAACTGATCAATGTGGGAGCCTTTCCATTCCTGCCGAATTCGACGGGGCTGATGGAAGCTTTTCTAGATGAGATTATTATGGACAGTCCGGAGAAAGCCTTCGAGCGCTCTACTCGTCCGCGGGGGACGAAAGATTACTATGAGAACAAGCTGGGTGGCAAAAATGTTCTGGTTGGTTCGCTAAGGGAAGTGAAGCAGCTAGATGAAGCTCTTAGGGATAAGTTCTATCATGTGCCGCTAGCGAATATCACGGACCATAAGCTGCTAACGCAGCTAGAATATGTCGCGCTCTATCAGTCAAAGAAAAAGTTCGAGGCGCGCAGGGAGATCGGTATTCACTGGTATGGCAGGATTGTAGATTGGCGGGTATTAAGACGTGGCGAGATTAAGGAACGCCCTGCAAGGCCTGGTACGGAGGAACAGCTGTATGTGAAATTCACGGTTGGTGAATGGATAAAACGAGATAAGCCGATCGTTCCAGGCGGACGAGGAATTTATACGCTTCTATATACGTCCGAATATATGTTCGATCGTGCGCTTGAGATTGCGGAGCTTAAGCTGGAAACGGAGGAGGATCTAAGGGAGTGGCGTGAGCAGCGTCGACTTGGTCCTGTGAAAGTCGAGCTAGATCATGATCAAGTAGATTTGGCTAGTAGAGTACTAGGGATCGAATCTGGGGGAGGACATGAAACGTGAATGTGAATAGTGAACTTACACAGTTAGTTACGGATAGCTTGATAGGTCCATTAGTATTTATGATCATGTGCATGACTCTGTATGTATTTGTTGGAATGCTGCTATATTATTATCTTTTTAGTTGGGTGCCGGAAATATTAGTTAGGCTTGTCGGTGGCGGCGGATTATTTTATTTGATCTTTTTTATTTCGAGTAGGTTTGACGATGTAAAGAAATTAATATCCGGCTATAGTGGTATGCAAATGGTAGTTGCTTTATTGGTATTGATCGTATTGATTGGTGTACTCAGTGGTCTATTACTTCGTAATAGCAAAACAAAGCCGAAATCCAAAAAACGTGCTACCTCGAAAAGATCGAATGCAACAAAAACATCGAATACTTCCACACCTAGAATTCAAAGAAAAGAGAATAGAACAGATCAGGAGATTTTACATAGCTCATTCGATCATTTGTCCGGTGCAGAGTTGGAGAGATTGCTTGCATTATATTTTCGAGATCAGGGGTATAAGGTGCAAGAGATTGGTATAGGTGGGAGCGATGGCGGTGTGGATCTAGTCATTATTGACCAGCGTGGCGAAAAAACCGCCGTACAAGCCAAATGCTATGCCGATCATAATACGGTTGGGGTATCTGTTGTGAGAGAATTGGTCGGTGCAAAACGCAATCATGACTGTATTCTTAGCTTGCTTATTACGACTTCGGATTTGACTGCACCTGCTAAGAAAGAAGCCGAGCAATTCAAGGTGGAATATTGGCATGGCGGTATTCTTGAGCATAAGCTTAAAACTTGGGGGAAATGGCAGCCAGGTACTAATCAAAGAAAGTCCAAAGTATCAGCCCAATCATCTGATAGACGGGAAGTCAAGACAGCTACATTACAGACTGCGGCAAGTAAAGATGCTTGTTCATGCGGTGCAGAGATGGTGCTAAGAAAGAGTCGAGACGGAAAGCAGTTCTATGGCTGCACTTCATTCCCTAAATGCAGGGTGACGAGGTCTGTGTAGGATATAGTAATAATATTACGTTTAAAGGATTACTGAGATTCGATGCTGGAGAATTCGGGAGCCCGAGGATGCAGCACGACATATTAATAATTACCCCAACACACAAAAGCCAGACACCCCAAGGCGTCTGGCTTTTCCTAACTCAACCCCTAATCCACCAACCCAACCTTCACCAACAACCGCTTCAATATAACCGCAGCCTGCGCCCGGGTCGACTGCTCCTTCGGAGCGAAGGCGGTATCGGAAACGCCGTTCATTAAGCCTTCGTTCACAGCGAAAGCTGCCGCGCTGCGCGCCCAGTCGCTGATGGCACCGCCGTCGGAGAACGTGTCCAAGGCGCCCTGTATATCATCACCATCATCCTGCTTCGCCACGAAGCTTGCTGCGCGCAAGGCCAGCACAGCCATCTCTTCACGGCTAATCGTTTGTAACGGACGGAATGCGCCGTCTTCATACCCTTCAATTAGCCCAGCCTTAGCCGCCGCAGCGGCATAACCGGCGAACCAATCGGCCGAGCGTATATCGCTGAACGACGAACCGGCTTGTTCTTTAAGCCCGAGAGCGCGGACGAGCAGTGCGGCAAACTCAGCACGGGTAATGGATGCATTCGGCGCGAAATGGTCGGCAGTCATGCCCTTCACAAGCAGCTTCGATGCAAGGAATTCGATATCGGCTTGTGCCCAATGCTCTTGAATATCCTCAAATGATTTAGTGTAGTCGATGACTGCATATACGCCGTTGCCAGTATGCTTGATCGTTACAACCGTAGCTCCATTTACCGTAGTGAAACGAGCGGGAACGAAGGTCATTGCTCCAGTGATTGGATCAATAGCGACTACAGCTTCTTGGCCAGTCGCGCCGCCAATCAATGTAAATGAGCGTTCAACATAACGGTTGCCGAAGTCACTGAAGGCGACTGTTTTATCTCCCGCCTTTAATGAAATACGGAAATCGTAAGCATCGCCGATTAATGAGCCGCCTTGCGATTCAATGGCGTCAATCACATCACCAGCTCTCGAACCCGATATCCTTTCCACTGTTATTGTCGCTTGCGCATCGCTGGCTTGGCTTCCAAGCAGCTCAGACAGTGTAGCTGCGTCAATCAAGTCCGCTGGCAGCCAGTAGGATGCCCCGCCAGCGCGAATGGTCAGAACAGCGCCATCGATCGAACCGGCAGCTTGCTGCAATGCTTGCACAGGAACGTTAACGATGGAAACAGGCTGTGCTGCCCGGAATTCGAGAATGATTTCCTTCTTGTTCTTTCCATCCTTTAGAAGCGAAGCTATAGCGCTGTTAATCATCGATAAATCCAACGTAACACCTGCAGCCGGATTCCCATTCTCGTCGGTCGTTGTCACCTCGGAAGCAGGGATAATGACGCCATCTGCCGTCAGTCTAAGCTCCGATCCGCCAATGCCGCCGCCGCCGCCTTCTGGAGGCTGAACGGAAGGAGTGTACGTCATTTGTATCGACTTCTCATTCGTCTTCAATTGATCGACATAGACAGAGAACGTAACGGTATTGGCGCCTTGTTCAAGAAGGACGATGCCTGTAAAGTCACCGTTCGAAGCAACCGTCGCCTTGCTGTCGTTCAAATAGACGTCAACCTCCGTACCGGCTCCCAGCACTTTAATATTTCCTCTGAGCTCAGTATTTGCGGTTGATACCGTTTTGCCGTCATAGTCCATGTAGCCTGATAGCGCTGCCGCTCGAATATTGTCGCCTACATTATACGTGTTCGCGACAAGCTGGCGCTTCGTGCGCACGCCGTTCTCGTCGAGCGCCGAAATGACCATGCCTCCTGGCGGAATAGCGCTGTTGTTGTCCTCAGGGAAGCTCCAGCTCCAGTTGATGGCTTGCAATTTGTTGACCATCTTGGTGACCGTGCCGGAGTCATTTACGATAACCTCTACGCCAAATTTGTTGGTGCCGGTTGAAGTGCCGAACTCTTCATCCATCACGTTCAAATCGCCAAGATTGCGGCTGCTGTTGTAGAAGCTGGCTTCGATAAACGAAGAAGGATCATCAGGCTTGCTAATGCCGAGCTGGTAATCCTTCACGTACTCCTTGTTCTGAATGGAGGATTTAATCATCGGCCAATTGGCAAGAGAAGCGTCGAACAGCATTAAGCCGTTCGAGCTGCCAAGCGCAGCTTGGAAAATTTCCCGCATAAGGGCAGGAGACTGCAGGTTGGAGAGTGCCATGCCCGAATAAAGCGGCACTTCGCCGTTGGTTACAATCGAATCCAGCGTGACATAACGCTGAATTTCTTGCTCGGTGCTATAGTACGTTCCCACCATGAGAAAATCGAGCTGACTTATATAGCCGGTCTTATAATACTCCTCCGTATAGATCGTATCGTTAGGGAAGTTAAGGCGGCTGTCGTAGCGGAAGTCTTTGCTGCCCCAATGGACGCCGTTCAAGTAATACGATTCGAACCATGCGCCGACATAGGCGGACGTTTCAATCTTTCTACCTTTTTCAGTGGAATAGCGGTCAACGAGCGCTCTCGTTTCCTCTACGAAGCTTGTAATCGTCCCCGCGCGGAATTCCCACCAGTCTTGAATGAGCGGACCGTTAACCCGATTGCCGTTCACATACTGGAACACATCATTCGGCCAGCTATCAAGCGATTTGCCCCGCTGCGCCAGAAACGCTTCGAATTTTTCCTTTGTTAAATCGCTAAAATCGGCTGTTTCGTTATCGTAACGAGCCCGGTCAAGCACGATGCCGTCTACGTCATAGTTTTTCAACACTTCCTCGAACGTTTTTAACTGAAACTGCCGCGCATCGTCGTTTGACGGGTTGATGAACAGGACGGCAGCGCCGCCGGAAGCTCCTGACAACCCTTTTTTGCCATATTCGCTTTCTCTTAACGGTTTAATCTGCCCGTTGTCCTCTGGACGGAACACATGCTCTTCCCATTCAGGATGATCGTCGATAATGGCAAAATCGTTCACGGCAATCGACCCTTCGGCGAACACATTGAATGCCGCATGAACCTTCAGTCCAAGCGCGTGTCCGTGCTCCAGGAACAGCTCCAGCAAGTCGATGTCGGGATTGGAGCCCTTCCGGTCGCCGGCAACCATTTCGCTGACGTACGGACGGCCGGTCAAGTCGTTCTTCTTGTAGGATACATAGCCTTCAACGCCTTTGACGTCGAACATAATGTCCGTTACGCCAGCGTCCTTCGCTTTGATTAGAAATTGGCGGACGCTTTCGCTGGATTGCAGCTTCTTGGCATTCGACGCTTGATCCACCCAAAGCATAATTTGTTTGGCGCTATTCAGAGAAGGCCTGCTGTATACAATAATCGATTTGGTGTCCAGGACAGATCCATCTTTAGACAACACAGCATCGATATAGTTAGGCCCTTCAGCAAGAGCTACTTGCAAGCTGAATGTGCCGTCATCCTGCAATACAGCCGAATGTCCGCCGACGGTAACGGCTGCGCCGGTCGGATTGGTTACTTTACCCGATATGACCGTAGTCGTCTCTGGAGTCGTATACATGCCGAATCCATTAAGCTCCATACGAGGCATGGCGCCTGTGCCTTTCATCAGCTCGGTGACGGCCACGACATTGCCGTTCTTGCGCAGCTTAACGACGTCGCCTACCTTGAACTTGGTGGCTAGAAACTTTTTAATATCATAGGTTGCATAGCTATTGTCCTGAGCCATGACGACATATCCGCCTTGCGGAATTTCAAGGTCGCCGCCTTGCGTCCAAGAAGGCGCGGAGTTGCCGTTCGCCGCATTGAACATCGCCGTCACTTTGCCGGTTGCATCTACTTGGATAGCTACGTTGGTATTTCTAACGTTGACCTTATCGCCATACTCATTAGTGAACAAGGCGATAATATTGGGAATGGTTGTAACATCAGTGTCGACATAATCAATCTTTTTCCTCGGCCCTTCGACAATGACGGTTATATCTTCTGACGGCGCTTCAATCTCGATGAAGTCGCCGCTTTCCTTCGGGATGAAATCCTCTGCTGTCACGATGGCACCGCCTTTTTCGAGCTTTATGGTGTCTTCTGCATGAAAGGTATTATACAAAGCCTTGCGAAAGTTTTTGCCAAGCCAATCGTTATCGTTGGCAAGAATAACGAAGCCGCCGGGCGGAATCGTTACATTTTGAGCGGCGTCCCAAGTTCTAGGCTTATTCGTAGCCGGATCAATGCCTCCTTGCGGGCCGATCCATTTCAGAATGACGCCATTGGCATCGACTTGGATGGCTGCATTCGTGCTCTTGACGAACACCTCGTTGCTGTTGCCGGCCACATTCGTCACGCTCGTCCCGCTTGTGAACAGGGCTAAATAATCTTGGCGCTGCGGGCTGTCCACATTCACATTGATGTAATCGAGCTTCAGCTTCACGCTGCTGTCCGCGGTTACGGCATACACCGAATCGCCGACTGAAGCGGCTGCTGCAGCCTCAGCTGCGTCTTCGCTAGCGGCGCTTGCCGTTGCCGCTCCCTTCGGAACAAACGAAGCAAGCAAGCAGACGATGAGAAAGACAATTCCTTTTTTCCCATACCTTTTCATAAATCCACCTTCCCTCTACAGTAGTTTGGATTACGGTTTCATTATAGGCGGGGGCGCTTTCCGCATTATAGAGGCGATGATGACAACTTTTGGGACATTGATGACTTTTGCATGGAAGGCTCTTTAAAAAAAGGAGAATGCCGGAGCGGTGTCAAAAATAGTGATGGTACTGTTCTGTTCATCAAACAAGGATTGAAGGAGGCATCGCTGTGAAAATACTTCCGATGACGATCATCAAGCTAAGCGCTGTCATGGTCATCAGTCTTTTGGCCGGCTGCGAATCCCGTTCAGCAGTGGACGTAAGCGCAGGTTTATTGTCCGACAGCAGCAGGCCGGCGATCAGTATGGTTGTCAATAATTCAGATCGCAAATTTCCAGACGGCATGAATGAGAATAACAACCCCTACCTTCAATTTATAGAGGACGCCACTGGCGTTAACATTACTTTAATCGTTCCGCAGACCAACGGCTATCAGGAAACCTTGAATACGATTATGAACTCGTCGGATCAGCCTGATCTCATTCAGACGGCGGATCCGCTTTGGGTATACAGGCAAGTGACCGAGCAGGCGCTGCTGCCGCTTGACGATCTGATTGCGAGCTACGCCCCGGAATTGTTTCAAATCTTTCCGAAGGAGGCGTGGGAGGCTGTTACGTTCAACGGGCAAATCTATGCGATTCCCAGCCTGAATGAGGTGTCCGGCAATGAAGTCATCTATGCGCGCAAGGACTGGCTGGATGCGTTAGGGCTAGAGCCCCCGCGCACATTAGAGCAGTATTACGAAGTGATGTATGCGTTTACATACAATGATCCCGATCAAAACGGTGCTGACGACACGTATGGGCTTACTATCATTCCGTCCGGGTTATCGCGAACGGCCCCTTTCTTCGGCGCCTTTGGCGTTCCGCGCGGGCTCAATCAAATAGGCATGTGGAAGGAAGAAGACGGGAAGCTCGTATACAGCGGGATATTGCCGGAGACGAAGAACGCGCTTGCCTATCTGGCGAAATTGTACGGGGATGGGATATTGGACAGGGAATTTATTCTGAACAAGCTGAGCAGCTTCAAAGACAAAATTATTAACGGGCGAGTGGGATTGTTCTCAGCAGCTTGGTACGATACGCGGGGCCCTATTCTTGAAAATATGAAGCAGGATCCGAAGGCCGAGTGGATTCGATTGGAATACCCCGTTGGCTATAACGGCGAATCCGGAACGGCGGAATATGATCTGATTCAATCTTACAGCGTCATTCCGAAGGGCAGCAGCCATGCGAAGGAAGTGCTTGAGGTGCTTCATTTTATCGCAGGAGAAGGTTACCGGGAATTAAAGCTGGGCTTCGAGGGCGAAGTATGGACGAAGCAGAGCGATGTTATGGTTACGGATTTCGCCGAGCATGAAAAGCATATTTATCGCGGCACTTTGCATGCCATAGCCGATCCGAACGATGCCGCTGTCCGCAAAGACCGCCTGGACTCCCTTGGCAAGCAATATCATTTGAACGAAAATGTGGAGTATATTGTCCAGAATGTGCTTCACAGCGATTATCGCGGACCGCAGACCGCCTCTATGCGAAAATACGGCACGCAGCTGTTAAAGCTGGAAGAAGAGGCTTATCTGAAAATCATTATGGGAATAAGCCCGGAGCAGGAATTCGAGAAATTCGCGAAGCAGTGGATTACGGATGGCGGCTGGGAAATTACGAATGAAGTAAATGCATGGTATAGAGAACATACGAAAGGGGCTAACTAAGACCTTGCCGAAAATGTGGATGACCCTTTCGAATGCTTACCGCCAGCGCATACAAATACGTCTTACGCTTTACTTTTTGCTTATACTAATACCTTTGGTGGGCATCAGCTTGTTCTCAAACATGAGGTCTATGGATATTTTGGAGGAGCAGACGGGCGAGCGGACCGAAACGAGCCTGCAGTCCGTTCTAAACAATATCGATATTACGCTGCAGGATTTGGAAAATTTGCTGGTGCTGCTTTCGACGGATTACAGTATAAAGCCGATCTTGCATGAAGCGAACGCCATTCTGCTGACATCGGACCTATACGGCCTATATTCGATCACGGACCGCCTGACGAATGTTGTAGCCATTAACGGGCATATTCGGGAGGTCTCCATCCTGCATTCCGAATCGGGCACGCTCATTTCTACACAGTACGGCGCTAGAAAGCTCCAGTACGAAAGCGAGTCGTGGTATCAAGCCGCCATGGAGGCAAATGGGAAAACAGTGCTTTATAACCCCCTCCCGGACGAAGACAATATTTTCGGTCTCGAGACGATTTCTTTTGTAAGATTGATGGATCTGCAAAATAAAGAGGACGCTTCTAATGTGCTGGTGCTGACGGTAGACCGGGGGCTGCTTCAGGAAAGAATTCAAAGCGTGCAGCCGTCCTCGGACTCTTCCATCTATTTATATTCCGGCGATGGCGAGCTCGTTGCGGGAACCGATCAGCACTATCTGAAGGATGAGTGGGGGGATTCCAGCGGCGGCAAACGGCGGGCAGGCAAGGATATGCTTGTATGGCGGATGCAGTCAGGCGTTTCCGGGTGGTCGATCGTGATGATCCAGCCCGAGCTGGAATTGTATCAGAAATCGCGGCAGCTCTCCCAAATTACGATGCTTATTATCGGGATAAGCTTCGTGCTTGCGCTGCTTATTTCATACGGGGTCTATAAGTGGATTTCATCGCCGTTAAGAGAGCTTATCTACGGAATGAAGCAAATGAGGATGGGGAAGCTGAACGTCCGGCTGACTCGTAAGCGAACCGATGAATTCGGCGCGCTGACGGACGCGTTCAATCAGATGATCGCTGAGCAGCAGCTGCTTATTCGGGACGTTTATGAGCATCAGCTGCAATCCAGCAAAACAGAGCTGAAATTTCTTCATTCGCAAATTAATCCTCATTTCCTATACAACACGCTGGACTCGATTTACTGGACCGCGAAAAACTATGAAGTGAATGAAATCAGCGAAATGGTGCTTAATCTATCGAAGTTTTTCCGTTTAAGCCTCGGCAAGGGACGGGAAACCTTCACGGTAACGGAGACAATCACGCATCTTCAATATTACCTGCGCGTGCAGCAGTTCCGTTTTATGGACCAGTTCACTGTCCGCTTTGATATAGCAGAGCATACGAAAGAGCTGCGAGTGTTAAAGCTGCTCCTTCAGCCCATTGTCGAAAACGCGATTTTGCACGGCTTGGAGAAGAGAGGCGCAGGCGGAGAATTAGTCATATCGAGCAGCTTGAAGGAAGACAGCCTCTGCCTGACCGTTAAGGATAACGGAGCGGGCATTAGCGAGGAGCGGCTTGAGTTCATCCGAAGTGAAATCGAGAAGCTCAATCGCCAGGAAAATCTGGTTACGATCACAGAAAACACGGTAAAGGATTTATTCGGTCTGCGAAATGTCGTCGGGCGCATGAAGCTTTATTACGGCGTAGAGGCCAAGCTGTTCGTTGACAGCGTATGGCAGGAAGGGACGACGATAACGCTGCAAATTCCATTGGAAAAACTAAACGAGAAGTCGGCCTAAGCGGAGCGCTACAAGCTCCGTTTAGGCTTTTTTTTCATTTCGCAGTGTCATCAAATTACCAAAACACCGCAACATCCTCCCCTATTCAGCCTTGCCGTTTCTCCCTAAAATGAGGGATAACAACTGGCTAAGGAGGGATTCAATGACCCCATCCTACTTGAAAAGGCTTCGGCTTGACGTATTAAGAGAATGGGATTTGTATTTGATGCTCATACCTGGAATACTTTTTTTGCTTCTGTTCAGGTACTCGCCGATGTATGGGATTGTTATTGCGTTCAAGGATTTCAACATTTTTGACGGATTGGCGGCAAGTCCATGGGTCGGATGGGAAAACTTCGAGAAGCTGTTCCATTCCCGCGATTTTGCGAGAGTATTCCGAAATACGCTAATCATTAGCGTCTACAAAATTATTTTCTTATTCCCCCTGCCGATCATATTGGCCGTATTAATGAACGAGCTCAAAAATATGATTTTCAAACGCGGTATCCAAACGATTGTTTATTTGCCTCATTTTTTATCCTGGGTTATTGTAAGCGGTTTGTTTATTAATATTTTGTCTACGAACGGCGGCTTGGTCAACAAAATCATTCAGAGCTTTGGCGGCGAATCGATTGCGTTCTTCATGAATACGGACGTATTCCGCGCTGTGCTTATCTCTTCGGCAGGCTGGAAGGAAGTAGGCTGGGGGATGATTATCTATTTGGCGGCCATTGCGGCCATCGATCCTCAGCTCTATGAAGCGGCAAAAATTGACGGCGCGAACCGTTTCCGGCAAATATGGCATATTACCGTTCCAAGCTTGGTGCCGATTATTATGCTCATGTTCATCCTTCGCCTTGGAAGCATTTTGGAAGCGGGCACGGAGCAAATTCTGGTCATGTACAACTCTATCGTCTACGAGGTAGCGGATGTCATCGGGACATATGTATACCGGATAGGCCTTGGACAGCAGGATTACAGCTTCTCTACGGCGGTTGGCTTATTTGATTCCGTTATCGGCTTCATCCTTATCATTACGGGCAATTACTTAAGTCGAAAATTTCTGCAGCGCAGCATTTGGTAGAAAGGGGATGAGCAGATGCGCCATAAAACTTCGATTCTAGATAAAATATTCGTCGTATCCAATTATATCTTCTTTATACTGCTAGGCGTCATAACGCTATTCCCTTTCCTCAATTTGATAGCGAAGTCGATGAGCAGCGAGGCGGCGGTCATATCGGGACGCGTCAACCTATTGCCTGTCGATCTGCAATTCGGCACCTATTCGTACGTCATTAGCGACGGCTTGTTCCAAAGCGCCTTCATCAACTCGGTTATCATTACAGTGGTCGGCACGCTGCTAAGTCTGATTATGACTTCGCTTTCCGCTTATCCGCTGTCCAAGCCTCGTCTGCGGGCCAGAAAGTTTTTTATTCTTATGTTCGTGTTCACGATGCTGTTCAGCGGCGGCTTGATTCCTACCTACTTGCTGATCAGGGAGCTCGGACTCATTAATAAGCTGCCGGTGCTTTTCCTGCCGGGCATGATCAGCGTTTTCAATATGCTGGTCATTAAGAGCTACTTCGAAAGCCTGCCCGAAGCGCTGGAGGAATCGGCGAAAATCGACGGAGCGAGCAATTTCCGGACGCTTGTGCAGGTCGTGCTGCCGTTATCGCTGCCTGTTCTCGCGACGATCGCTTTATTCTACGCGGTAGGCTTTTGGAACGACTTTTTCACAGCGATGATCTATATCAACAGTCCCGATCTTAAGCCGCTGCAGCTTTATTTGAAGGAGCTGCTGGCCTCTGCGAACAATATATTTCTGAATATGGAAATGATCGATGTCAATAAGGCGATGAACATTTCGCCGCAGGCGATTCAAGCGGCTTCCATCATCGTCGCGACGATTCCGATCCTTCTCGTATATCCGTTCTTGCAAAAGTATTTTGTAAAGGGGGTTATGCTTGGCTCTGTAAAAGGGTAGCGGGTTGGAATGTATCGCATGCGCAATTGAGCAGGTAAAGAATAAGGCTGGTCCAATTCACGGGGAGGTTTCGTAACTATGAAAAAAACGATTACGCTTCTGATGTTGATCACAGTATTACTAGTTTCTGCATGCTCAGGCTCGAATAATGGGGGCGGCAATAAAGAAACGGCGCCGCCTGCGAATACCGGAAGCGCAACGGACGCGCCCAAACCAACGAATGATGTTCTGAGCGGCGCCAAGCCGCAGCTTCGGCAGCTTCAGCCGTTCGACCGCTTTGATCCGAATACCTATTTTACAGCGAAATTTCTGGAAGAGAAGACAGGGTATAAGACGACCTATGAGATGCTGCCAGAGGAGCTGCCGAACGAGAAGCTGAACCTGCTGATGGCCAATCGTGAGAAATATGACATTATGAGATTGTCCAAGGAGCAGTTCTTTACGCTGGCAGAGGCGGGAGCTCTGGAGCCGCTTAACGATTTGCTCGATCAATATGGCGATAAGCTTAAAGCGGGCATCCAGGATTCAACCTGGTCCGCCGCTTCGATCGATGGCAAGATATACGCGATCCCGCAGGGCGGAACCGGCATCTACGCGAGCTCCACTCTCGTCGTTCGCAAGGACTGGATGGAAGAGCTTGGCCTTCAAGTGCCGACCAATCGCGATGAGCTGTATGAGGTGCTGAAGACAATCAAGGCCAAGAAGAACGTTATTCCTTTGACGGGGCAATTGAGCCTTATGCCGGAAATCGCAGCGACATTCGGCATTCCGAACACGTCGTGGATGGAAATGGACGGCAAGCTGATTCATCAATCGGAGCATCCGCGCATGAAAGAATACCTTGCTTTCATGAATAAATTGTATAAGGAAGGCTTGATTGACTCGGAGTGGCCGATAAATACAAGCTCAGTCGCTATCGAGAGGTTTACGAGCGGTCAGGCCGCGATGATGAGCTTAGCATGGTGGAGCGCTCCGGCGGTTGTCAACGCTTTGCAGCGCAATTTTCCAGACGGAGATTTTGTAACGATACCTTATCTGAAGGATGAGCAAGGCCATTCGCCAATCGGCGTAAATACAGGCATCGCTTACTTCATGGCTATTCCGAAGTGGTCTGAAAATAAAGAGCATGCGATGAACTATATGAATTTGAAGCTGGAAGAAAATCTGTTCAAAGAGCTGGTCATTGGCCAGGAAGGCGTTCATCATAAGTTCGAGGACGGCAAGTACTTCCCGATTCTTCCTAAATTCGACGAGGAGCTGAACAACGCAAGCTTCTTCCTGACCGGCGTCGACGAGAGCGTATACTCGACTTATTGGCAAGCTAGGGTAAGAAAAGACCCGATTCTGTTTAATTACTTCGAGGAGCTGCAGAAGCTCGCGGAAGGGCATTTCGTCATCGATCCGATGTCTAACGCACCGCCAATCGCCAGCATTTCCGAGAATTCGCAGAAGCTGACCAAGTTCTCGAATGATACGTACCTGCAGTTTATTGCAGGATCGGTATCGCTGGATACGTTCGACAGCTATTTGGCGCAATGGAAGGCCGATGGCGGAGAAGCGATGATTAAAGACGCGAACGATTGGTACAGCTCGACGAAATAATACGGTATAGCAGCCAAAGAAGAATCTTTGCCTGATTCGGCAAGGATTCTTCTGGTATGATGAAGGAAGCATGGACATCAATGGCTTAGGGGGGCTGCTTATGCATTTAATGATCGTAGAGGATGAACCGAGACTGCGCAATAATTTGGCGCTGGAAATTCCATGGGAGGAACATGGAATTGAGGTTGTCGGGCTGGCCGAGAACGGCGAAGAGGCGCTTAGGCTGTTTGACCGCAAAAAGCCCGATATTATGCTGCTTGACGTGCAGATGCCGGGCATGAGCGGGCTTGAGCTTGCTAAGCTTGTGAGGCTCAAAGATCCTTATACGAAAATGATCGTGTTAAGCGGCCATGACAGCTTTGAATTTGCCCAAATTGCTATGGAGACAGGGATCAGTAAATATTTGCTGAAGCCGGCAGGGGACAGTGAGATTCTGAATGCCGTTCTGGAGAGCGCGAACGAATTGCGCGTGCAGCTGGATACGCTGCATAACCAGTTTCTGTTAACTCGGAAATGGTCTCAGCATCTTCCGCATCTTCGCGAGCTGTTTCTGATGAACTGGCTGCAGGGCAAATATTCGTTCTGGGAGATTGATAAGCACAGCACAGATATGCTTATGGACTTGTCAACGGAAAGGCTATATTGCGTTGCAATTGTAGATATGGACCCCCTGCAAGCGTCTGAAACGAGATTTAAAGCGGAGGACGCTTCGCTTCTGCAGATTTCGTTAAAGCATATTGCAAGTCAGGATTTGGAGCCGGAGTGGGTATTTCTTGATTCGAACGGTTCGACTGTTATTCTCTTTCATACCTTGTCCGATGACGATCCGGATTCGTTCATCCTCTATGTCAATGCGACGATCGGCAAGCTGCTGAACATCGTGAAGGAAAGCCTGAAGCTGACAGCCAGCGCGGGAATTAGCGAGCTTACCGATCAAGTTGCCGATATGCATAAGCTCTACGAGCAAGCGCGTCAAGCCTTGCAGCGGCGCATCGTCTATGGCAAGCATATTGCGATATCCTATCAAGCCCGATTTGAACAGGATACGCAGGAGCTGGGCCAGCCGAATATCGAGCGTGAGCTTGAGATCGGAATTGAAACAGGAAATTTGGCTAAAGCGTTGGAGGCGTTCGATAAGCTATGGTCCACTTCCATGCTGGAAGCGGATACCGTGGATAAGGTCAACGAGATTATTCTTTACTTCGGCAGCTTGATCGTACGGCTCATTCAGCAGCGCGGATGCTCGGTAAAGGAGGCCGCGGGCGGCGATTTTTCCTACCTCTTCAATTTACAGTCCTTCGCCACAAAGGAACAGGTGTACGAGTGCTTGCAGCGCGTTATCCGCAATTTTATTGCTTATTTGCACACAAGAAGAGGAAGCGCAGGGCATCGAATGGTCGAGGCGGCGCTTCAGATTATCGATGACGGCATTCAAGAGGATTTAACGCTGTACAATGTGGCGGAACGGCTATTTATCAATTCTTCGTATTTGAGCCGGCTGTTCAAGCAAGAGACGGGCAAATCCTTCTCTGCCTACGTATTGGAGCATAAAATGGAGCGGGCAAAATCGGTTCTGCTAAAGGGAGCGAAGGTGTACGATGCGGCAAGCGCAGTAGGCTATCGGGATTTAAGTTATTTTACCAAGGTGTTTCGAAAATATTGGGGAGTTACGCCAGGCGAGGTTTCTAAAATATAAGCGAATATTGGGAGGAATACAGATGTCAAAAATAAAAGTTGCGATTATCGGCTGCGGTACGATTGCCAATCATGCTCATATTCCGTCTTATATGAAAAACAAGGATGCAGAGATCAAATATTTTTGCGATATTATCGGGGAGCGGGCCGAAAAAGCAGTGAAGGACTATGGCTGCGGAACGGCTATTACCGATTATCGCGACGTGCTAAATGATCCGGAAGTCGATGCGGTGTCGATCTGCACGCCGAATAATGTCCATGCATCTATCGCAATCGATTGTATGAAAGCCGGCAAGCATGTGCTGTGCGAGAAGCCTGCGGCAAGAACGTATGCGGAAGCGCAGGAAATGCAAAAGGTACAGCATGAAACGGGCGTAACCTTAAATATCGGCGTCGTTAACCGCTTCAATACGAGCGTCAATATTATTAAAAATATGATTCGAAACGGCGAGCTGGGCGAGCTGTATCATGTGTATGTCAGCTTCCGCGCGCAGCGCAGCATTCCGGGCCTCGGCGGCGACTTTACGACGAAAGCGGTGTCGGGCGGCGGCGTTCTTATCGACTGGGGCGTGCACTATTTGGATATTGTCATGTATTGCGCCGGCGATCCGGAGCCGCGCACCGTATCCGGCCAAGCGTTCTCCAAGCTGGGCAAGGATATGAAAAAGTATTCGTACTTGAATATGTGGGCGGGCCCGCCAAAATATGACGGCACGTATGATGTTGACGATTTTGTTACCGGGATGATCCGTACCTCCGGCCCGACCATTTCTCTTAATGGCGCTTGGGCGCAAAATATTGGCGTCAGTGAAACCTATATCGATTTTCTAGGCGATAAGGCAGGCATCCGGCTGCAGTACGGCGCCGACTTTAAGATATACAGCGCTCAGAACGGCGCTCTGCTGGAGACCATACCGCAGTTTAATGCAGGCAATCAATTTCAGAATGAAATCGACGGCTTCATCCAGTGCATTCAAACCGGAGAGAAGCTGCCGTCTCATATCGATACCGTTATTCTGTCTTCGCAAATTATTCAAGCGATCTACGATTCTTCTGACAACGGTCGGGAAATCTCTTTCTAGCGAGAGGAGCGCGCTCTATGAAAAAGATAGGCTTCATCGATTACTACTTAGATGAATTCCATGCGAACAAGTATCCGAGCTGGATTGAAAAGGCGTCCGGCGGAACGATGAAGGTTGCTTACGCTTATGGGAAAATAGACAGCCCTAATGGAATCAGCAATGCAGAGTGGTGCCGCAGCCATGGCGTGGAATTGCTTGACACGATTGAAGAAGTGGTGGAGCGCAGCGATTATTTGATCGTGCTGTCGCCGGACAATCCGGAATTTCATGAGGAGCTTTCCGAGCTTCCATTGAAGTCCGGCAAACCGACCTATATCGATAAAACGTTCGCACCGAACAGGGCGGCGGCGGAGAGAATGTTCCGGCTTGCCGAGCAACACGGAACGCCGATGTACTCTACGTCAGCGCTCCGTTATGCGGCCGAATATACGTCTGATCCGCAATTCGAGGCGGAGACGATCAGCAGCTGGGGACCGGGCTTATTCGATACGTATGCCATCCATCAAATCGAGCCGATCGTTGCCTTAATGGGAGCCGGAGCGAAGAGAGTGATGTTTACCGGTACAGATGCGTCTCCTGCTCTGCTGATTGATTTCGGCAATGGGAGACAGGCCTCTTTGCATCATTTTGGCTGGGAATGCCCGTTTATGATGGCTGTTAAATATGCAGAAGGCTTGACGGTCGTGAAAAAGGTAGAATCCAATTTTTTTGAACTGTTTATTGAAAATATGGTGGCCTTTTTTAGAACATCGATTCCTGCTGTGGCCTCGTCTGAAACCCTTTCAGTCATTGCGATTATCGAATATGGAACGAAGGCGATGGAGACGCCTCATCAGTGGGTGCAGCTGCCTTAATATGACGTGAATAGATATTGACGAAAAGAGGTGTGGCTTTTACTATGGTACAACACTTACATGCGGATATCGTTATTATCGGAGGCAGTACCGGCGGAGTCGCAGCGGCATTAGCAGGGGCTAAAGCGGGTAAGCGTGTCATTATGACGGAGGAAAGCGATTGGATTGGCGGCCAATTAACGAGTCAAGCCGTTCCTCCGGATGAGCACCCATGGATTGAGAAATTCGGCTGTACGGCAAGCTATCGTCAATTTAGAAATAGAGTTCGGCAATATTATATGAACAACTTTCCGGTAACGCCGGAAGCGCGCATGCAATTAGCCTTTAATCCCGGTACTGCTTCAGTCAGCAAAATATCGCATGAGCCAAGAGCAGCTCTCGCTGTGCTGCGCGATATGCTCGCTCCTTATGTGCATAGCGGCCGATTGACGGTATTGGAGCATTACAAGCTGGAGCAGGCAGAGACAGACGGTGATGAGATCGTCTCGGCACGATTGCGTCATGTCTTAACAGGCGACAAAGTCGAGCTGACAGGGAGTTATTTCCTTGATGCGACGGATGAGGGCGATTTATTGCCGCTAGCCGGCGTGGAGTACGTAACAGGGGCAGAGTCGGTGGAGGACACTGGTGAGCCTAACGCGCTGCCAGGCAAGGCCGACCCTATGGATATGCAAGCCATTACATGGTGCTTCACGATGGATCATATCGAGGGCGAGGATTTTACGATAAGGAAGCCGGATCAGTATGATTTCTGGCGAAGCTACCGCGCTGAGTTTTGGCCGGATAAGCAGCTGAGCTGGGCGGGGCTGGTGCCGTATAATCTGAAGCCGACAACCTACAGCCTATTTCCGGACGGCAAGCACTTCTCCTTATGGCAATATAGACGGCTGATCGATCGCGGGCTGTTCGCGCCGGGCACTTTTGAGAGCGATATAACGGTTGTGAATTGGCCGCAAAACGATTACTGGCTGGGGTCGATCATTGACGTAAGCGCAGAAGAGAGAGAGAAGCATTTGAACAATGCGAGGGAGCTGAGCCTTTCGCTGTTTTACTGGATGCAGACAGAGGCTCCGCGTCCTGATGGAGGAGCCGGTTATCCGGGACTTCGACTTCGCGGCGATGTTGTCGGCACGTTGGACGGCTTGGCGAAGATGCCGTACATTCGCGAGTCCCGCCGAATAAAAGCGGAAGTTACTGTGCTTGAGCAGCATTTAAGCCCGGATTGCCGCAAGGAAGGGAGGTCGGAGCGCTATCCGGACAGTGTGGGCATCGGGTCGTATCGGATTGACCTGCATCCGAGCACATCGCTTCGCACCTATGTCGATGTAGCAGCTTTGCCGTTCCATATCCCGTTAGGCGCATTGATTCCTGTGCGTATGGACAATTTGCTGGCAGCCTGCAAAAATATCGGAACGACACATATCACGAACGGCTGCTACCGGTTGCATCCTGTGGAGTGGAATATAGGGGAATCAGCAGGCTATTTGGCTGCGTATTGCGTGGAAAACGGGCTGAAGCCCCGCGATGTCCGAGGCAATGCCGAGCAGCTTGAGCAATTCCAAAAGCTGCTGTCAGCGGAGGGCATTGAGCTGGATTGGCCTTTTACTCATTCGGTATAAATGGATTCGCTGAGAGTTTGCAATTGGCGTATAGAGGAGGAATAGAGCTAATTACTAGCTCTATTCCTGAGAAACTGACTAAACTGGTATGGATAGAGCTAGTATCTAGCTTTAATGCGTAGCGAGCCCATCACAAACTGCCTGCAATCGAGGTATGGTGGAAGAATAGAGCAAATAGCTAGCTCTATTCCTGAGAAAGTAACTAAGCTGGTGTGGATAGAGCTAGCATCTAGCTCTATTGCATAACATGATAAATGCGGCTTCCTCGATAATTCTGAAGAGTCTCTTAGCGAGACTCTTTTTTCGTTATATCCAATGTGCTTGCCGCAGCGATCAATAGGTGTAAGTATTTTGAAATGTAAACTATAATGTTACAATATGGATATTGTGTATGCGTATATAACTGATTCAGAGCCTGAAAGGGAGATTCTATGAAAATATGCGAATATTGTAGAACAACATCTCCAGATGGTGTCTTGCAATGCAACAGTTGCGGTTCAAAAGAGTTGAAAAATATATGTTCAAATTGTAATTCTGAATATAACGATTCAAAATGCCCTGTTTGCAGCATGAAGGAAGAAGCCAAACCGAGAGCTTGTACCCATTGCGGCAAGGAAACTTTTGAAAATGTCTGTTTAGATTGCAGAGAAGAATTAACGAATAGAAGGCAAGTACACAACAATAATGAGCACAATAATTATGAGAATGCTTCCATGCCAAAACCTAAAAAGAAAAGAAAATTTCTAGTTTTTTATATATTGTTTCTTATTGGTATTGGGATAATTGGCAGTATTGTTATATCGAATGATGAAAATCTAAGTCAAGAGGCTGCGCTTAGAAAGTTACCGGATATGGAGCTGCTTACTTTGGAGGGCCATCCTAAATTTTATGATGAATATAAAGAAGCAAAACAGTTCTGGAGGGGCTTTAAGAAAGTAAAAGTTGTTGATGCAAGTCAGACACGATTTAATGAGAATGCTTTGTTATTAATAACGTCTGGTTATAGTGATAAAGGTGTTATTACTAATATAACCATTAATCTTTCAAATGTTGATAATAAGAAAGATATAAAGTTAGATGATGTACTTAGATTGATTTGTGATTATATACCATATGATATTATTAATAAATACTACACATTTGAAAAATCATTTCATGAAGTATATAAAGATAACAGTTATGAGGCTTATCATTACGTTATGGTATTAAATGAAGAGGGCAAGAAATCAGGAGAGAGGTATTATAAAGGGAAATTTGCATTCAAAATAATCCATAGAAATGACGATGATTGGATTGCAGAAATGAATTATTTAGCATATGAAGGAAACCATGATAAATTTGGTCTAAAATATTATGATGTTGAGGACTGGGATGTCGATATCAACAAGTACTCGAACGAACAATAATTATAACATATTTTTACAGAGAGCACTCTGGCGGTGCTCTTTTTTTACGTCAAATTATGCGTACAAAGTCCCAAAAACAAAGAAGGAATATACTGGATTTTGTCGAAATATCTAGCTAAATGGATCAGAACGAATGACAATAGGGGGATCATATATGCCATTACCGATACTCGGATGGGCGATAGCCGCAGGGGCGGCTGCAGTGGTAGGCAAAATAGCGAGCAGCAGAGGCAGGAAAAAGGGCTATACAGAAGGATATAATCAAGCAGAAGCTGAATCGCAAGCTAGAATAAACGAGTTATTGCTCCAACTGGATGCGCTGCAGCGGCAGAGAGAGCAAGTGAAGGATCAGTTTCGGGAAATTGTCGAGCATGTTTCGGAGCTCGATATAAATGACAAAGGATTCTTCTCCAAAATTGCTGCTTTTGTCAGAGGGTATACATACTTTCATATATATGTTGTCGGGTCTATATCGGTAGCTAGAGCGCGCTGCTTGGAGCTTTCGCTTCCGCAAGATCTGCAAGAAGAATTAAAAGGGATTATCTTCGGTTTTATTCAGGGCGGATTCCCGGATAATTTAAAGAAAGACGTTAACAAAGTATGGACTAGCAGCGATTTAAAAGAAATTTATAAGTATGCCGTACAATGCGAGAAAAGAATGCCTAATCACTTGAAGCACGCCTATCAGAAAACGATAAGCGACATAGAAGAGACTGTGAAAGGGCTGCATGAATTGCAAAAAAAGGAGCGCAGCGTTCAGCAAGAAATTGAGGATTTGAGAAGCTACGCTTAATTTTGTAAAGGAGGGGCTCATGTGTCGGATATCGTCAACCGAAGACAATTGTTAAAGCAAATGAGCATGAAGAGCAATGTGAGCTTCATGCCGATGGAGCATCAGCTTGCTTCTAACGACGATAGCTTCGAATTACATATTTTTAATTTCGATGAGGACGAATTGGCCGATTTTCTATCCATGGACAACTATCTGGATATGGAGTTAGGCATAGATGAGAAGAAGATTATCGCGCATATTGAAGAGCTCCGCAGCCGCTTTGATAAGGAGCACGCAAGCTATTTCTTCGACGAAACCCGTAATCGACTCATCGGAACGGTCGCCAATAAATTTATGCTGGGCGGCATTGTTGCAAGATCGGACAAGGACGGCGGCAGCGTCGATACGATTCATAATGCCAGGAAGAAAGATGAGAATGGAAATTTAATATACGCATCGGACGGGCTCAAGCAGAAGTATGCCGATCATGGCTCCTATGATGAGAATATTTCACGTGAATATCATGGCGATAAGCGCTATATCGAAATCAATAGAAAGCATAGTGCACAGCGTGATGCAGGGGAGCTGGTAGACAGCTATACAGGCAAGCGTTTTGCTCCGAATGACCGAGTCGATCTCGACCATACGATTTCGGCGAAAGAAATACACGAGGATTCGGGCAGGGTGCTTGCTGGTTTAGACGGGCCCGAGCTTGCCAATCGAGCATCTAATTTGAATCCGACGGATTCATCCATTAACCGTTCGAAGAGAGCGCAATCGGCAAGTCAATTTATAGAGCGGCTGGAGCAGCAGGGGCCTGAACGCGCAGCGAGAATAACTGAGCTCAAAGAGAAGGGGTCATTGACCGAGCAAGAAAGCAAGGAACTGCGGAAGCTGGAGAAGTATGAGGAGATTGACCGGGAAAAGCTGATGAAGCTCGATCAGGCATCCCGCAAAGAGTATGAGGCGATGATCAATAAGTCTTATTATTTGTCTAAGGATTTCATAGGCAGCGCAGCCAAATCAAGCGTCCGCGAAGGCGGGAAGATGGGCGTGCAGCAAGTGATCGGTTTCTTTTTGACAGAGGCCATAACCGCAGTGTTCGATGAAATTCGGGATGCCGTCAAGAATGGAAGGAAGAGAGCGAAGAGCTTTTGGCTCGAGCTGAAGGAGCGTTTGGAAACGGTCGTAACACGGATCGTCAGCAAATGGAGAGAAGCGCTTAAGGAAGGCTTTTCCGGCATGCTCTCGGGTGTTTTTTCGAACTTGGTTACGATATTAATCAACGCCTTTTTTACAACTGCCAAAAATATAGTACGATTGATTCGGGAAGGCTTCTTCTCGATTGTAAAGGCAGTCAAGCTATTGATAAATCCGCCGGCTGGGATGTCGAAGGCGCAGGCATTTCATGAAGCAGGCAAAATTGTAATTGGCGCTCTTGCTGTATCCGTCGGCATTTTGCTTGAAGAAGGAATTAGCACGCTCCCCCCAATGGCCATGATTCGTTCCATTCCTGTAGTGGGAGAATTGCTGTATAGCATTGTTTTCGGCTTTATGATCGGCATCGTAACTTCTCTGGCTCTGTGGGGTTGGGATAAGCTTGATTTGTTCGGCGTTAAGGAAGGCGCGAGACATCAATTCGTAATGGAAATGCTGGAGCAAGACAGGCAGAAAATTTTGGATCAGCGAAAAGAATGGCTCGAGCGAGTAAAGGCGAGTGAGCCGGAGCGCTACTTTTTGTTAAGCCAAGAGATTAGATTTGCCTAATGTATAGAGACAACCTAAAAATAACCTGCAAGGCTTTAAGCCTTGGCAGGTTATTTTTATAACATCAGTTTTATTCTTCACTGGATATATCACGGAAATATACAACCTCTTGATTTGAAAGCATATCTACTAGGTCCGGCGATGCCCAGTATTGGCCGTTATATTTTACAACATCACCTGATGCTAAGTATTTTATTAGATTGGCAGGATCTCCAGTGTCATACGGTACCCAACCAGTTAGATCTCTAGTGCCATCAGATTTGCCAGAAGAGTTGGATTTATTTGATGCAGCAGCACGAGCTTCCGCTTCCGCCTTTGCTTTTGCCTCAGCTTCAGCCTTTGCTTTGGCTTCCGCCTTTATCTTTTCATCCAAATAAACATCTGCAACTTGAACATATGACAATAAACTAGTTTTTGCTTTATCCTGTTTTATGTTAGTTATATTAGCTTTTGCATCATCGATTTCTGCTTGTGTAACCGATTCTTTAACATTAGATTTTTCTGATGTTGTGAATAAAGAATCGACTAACTTAGTGGCGGTTGAGATTTGTTCTTTTTGAGCTTCAGCATCATTGATTTTAATCATTAATTCATCTGCAAAGGATGGCTTATCCGACTTTAGCTCATCTAACTGGACTTTGAAAGGCTCAATGTCAGCTGATTCAATTATTGCTCCGTTAATGTCGAAAATACTATCTATGCCGTGCTTTAGAGAAAACATTTTATCTGCGTCATCCAGATCGTGAGTAGCTTGGTTTAGTAATGTTATGGCTTGGGATGATAGTTTGATTTCTTTATTATTATAACTTACGAATAAGTCATGGGCTCTTTTAATCGTCTCATTATTAATATGCTCAGCAAGATTGGTTTTATTATCGTCTTTATAAAGAGCGTTCACTTGTTCTTGGATATTAGCGATATCTGTTAAGATAGCCATTTCTTTTTTCTCTTTAATGTCATTAATTTTCCAAATAACGAAACCAGTTACGCATACTACTAATAATAGAGCGGAAACTGAAATGATTGCTATTTTCTTCATGACATATCCCCTTAGTTCTTTTTTTCCATTATATAATTTTTATTCCTGATATAGTAGGAGGATTTAGAGGCGAAGTGACATATTTCTTTCTTGAGCGACGGATTTCGAGAATCGCAGTTGTTGGTTTAAGACGAACGGCTGCAGCCTCGGAAGGCTGCAGCCGTTGTTTTCTTCGGCGATTCTACTGGTATCCGCCGTCCATGCGATGTATACGGTCTTGCATGAATTGATCCAATTTTGCTGGATCCTTGCGCAGCTTCCACATGTCATAAATGTCCACCGAATCTGACCCGAAGCCGGCGGATACCATCTCGCGGACGGATTCATTCATGATGCGGCGGCCCATTCCCTGATTGCCGTACCTTTGCTGCATCTGACCGAAGAACGAAGGCTGTTGCACCATTGGCGCTGGAGCTTTCGTTCCGGGCGAGTCCTTAGAGTCTGTGGTGCGGCCCAATAACGCTTTTAACATGTAAGCACTCCTCCTCTCAAAAGCATTTCCTTCCTATTTTACACCTTTCTGATTATTGGTATTGTAGCCCGCGTCACACTTTTGCTAGCCGGGTTCGGTTTGCTGGTTGGATTCTAACGTCTCGTCCCATTCTGGCCTGGCATGCGATATATGCTATAATGATCAATGTCTACACCCCTTAAAGGGTGAATAAAATTCATTGACGAATCCAGATGTTCAGAAGAATCAACACAACACGAAACACCGCACCTAAGGAGGAGTATATGGAGTTTATAAAGAGCTTGCTCGAAGATTTTGGCGTTACGGGAAACATGATCGACTATCTGGCCAATACGATCATGATCATTGGAATTGCAGTATTAAGCATAGCGGCCAATTTTATTACCAAAAAAATTGTTCTGAAAATTATCACCTATTACATACACAATAACCGATACAAGTGGGATAATTATTTGCTGGAACGGAAGGTTTTTCACAAGCTCTCGCATGTGGTTCCGGCTATTATCATTTATTATTGCTCTGCGATCTTTCCTGCCTATCAGCCATTGATTATAAAGGGCGTTATCTTTTATTTGATCATTGTGGGGTTGCTGGTCATCAGCTCGTTTCTCGATGCCGTACATGACTTTTACACAACCTTCGAAATATCCAAGGCTAGACCGATTCGGGGATATATTCAGGTCGCAAAAATATTTATTTTTATAATCGGCGGCATCATGCTGATCTCTATTTTGATCGGGGAAAGCCCTCTTATTCTGCTTAGCGGAATTGGCGCATTGTCTGCTGTTATTATGCTGATTTTCAAAGACTCGATTCTGGGGCTGGTAGCGGGCGTTCAGTTGACATCCAACGATATGGTGCGCGTCGGCGACTGGATCGAAATGCCGAAGTATGGTGCGGATGGCGACATCATCGATATTTCTTTGAACACGGTTAAGGTGCAGAATTGGGATAAGACGATTACGACGATTCCGACCTATGCGCTTATTTCGGACTCCTTCAAAAACTGGAGAGGCATGCAAAATTCCGGAGGCCGTCGAATTAAACGGTCTGTGTTCGTGGATACGAGCAGCATAACGATTTGCAGCCCGGAAATGATCGAGAAATTCAAAAAAATTCATTTCCTCGAAGACTATATCGTCAGTAAAGAGAACGAAATCGAGCAGTACAATATCGAGCATGACATTGACCGGTCCATTAAAGTGAACGGCCGGGCGCTTACGAACATTGGCGTCTTTAGGGCGTATATGCAGAGCTATTTGGAGAATCACCCTAGAATTCATAAAGAAATGACATGCATGGTTAGGCAATTGCAGCCTGTTGAAACGGGATTGCCTATGGAAATTTACGCTTTTACCAATGATATTAGATGGGCCGTTTATGAAGGGGTACAGGCGGATATTTTCGACCATATCCTTGCGGTCGCGCCGGAGTTCGGACTTCGCATTTTCCAAAATCCAACCGGTTACGATATGAGGAGCATGCTGAAAACAGAGCAGACTGAACGAGGGCTTGATTAATCTTGCGTATATGGAGCAACGAATTGATGCAAATGTACATCTTTATTCATGATAGATGTGCGGTCGGGATGAAAAGGATGCGATATTGCAGGAATTTATGCGAAAAATACTGGATTCTTGTCCGTACAAAGGGAAAGCCTGCACTGACGCAGGCTTTTCTGTGCATCTGCCTGATATATTCAGAAAAAACTGCACTTACGCATCTTTTTCAAAATTGCCCCTAATCAAGTTCACGGCACGTTCTTAACAGCTTAGCCCGCGGCGTCCCGTCGCGGGCTATTTATATTGTCAAAATAAAAGCTTTAAAAGCTGCCAGCTTGAGCTAAAACCGAACATGTAATTCAAACTGGATGACTATGTTATGAATTCTATATATCAGGAATATTTTTATAATATTGTCGAATCCTACGTAAATACAGTTATTTTCATGTTGAAATTTGTCTAAAGATTGCCCATTTTCTTGACTGATTCCTATAATACCGATAAAATTAGTTGTATTATTGAGAGGGTTAAACTGAAAGTCGAGTTGGGAGGAGACCTCATTGAGTAAGAAATATCGTCTGGGAATTGACATTGGAGGTACATTTACTGACTTGTCTCTCTTAGATCCGGAGAATGGCCATATATTGAGCTTGAAAACGCCGACTGTTCCCGCTGATCCGGCACAGGGCATCGCTAACGGTTTAGCGCTTTTGGGCGAGACGGGGCTGAAGGCTTCTGATATTCATTATTTTGTTCACGGGACGACGATCGGATTGAACACGCTTCTGCAGCGCAGAGGAGCGAATATTGCGCTGTTCGTAACCGAGGGCTTTCAAGATCTGCTTTCTTTGCAGCGGCTGCGCTTGCCGGTGCCGTACGATTTTCGGTCGCGCTTGCCGGAACCATTAATACCGCGCAAGCACGTCTATCCGATTCGCGAGCGTGTGCTTCATAGCGGCGAAGTTCATTTGCCGCTTGATACGGCTCTGTTGGATGAAGCGATTGACGCAGCGGTGGCCGACGGGGTTGAAGGCATCGTCGTATGCCTGTTGCACAGCTATAAGAATGCTGCCCATGAGCAGCTGGTAGCGGAGCGCATCCGTACGCGCGCGCCACAGCTGGAAGTGAGCGTTTCTTCCGAGCTTTGGCCGCAAATGAGAGAGTATGAACGGGCGGTAATGACTGCCGTTAATTTATATGTTCAGCCGAATGTGAAAAGGTATTTCGAAACGCTGAAGGAGCGGCTGGCTGAAGAGGGGATGGCAGCAACTCCATTTATTACGCAGTCCAACGGCGGAATTATGGATATCGGCACAGCGGCGAAGGCTCCTGTGCGGACGCTGTTCTCCGGTCCGGCGGCAGGCGTAATCGGAGCGGTGCGGGTTGCCGAATCGGCCGGCATCAGCAACGTGATTACGTTCGATGTCGGGGGCACCAGCGCAGATATTTCCATTATTGAAGACGGAAAGCCTTCCTTTGTGCAAACGAATCATTTAGCGGATTTTCCTATTATGCTGCCTTCCGTTTCCATTTATTCGGTTGGCGCAGGCGGAGGATCTTTTGCGTGGATCGATAATGGCGGACTGCTGAAGGTAGGGCCGGAATCGGTCGGCTCCAATCCTGGTCCGGCCTGCTACGGACGCGGGGATAAAGCGGCGTTGACAGATGCTTTTCTGCTTTGCGGATATTTGAATCCTTCACTGTTCGCGGCAGGGAATGTCGCGCTATATCCAGAGTTGTCGGCCAAGGCGATGGAGCCTATTGCGCAATATTTGCATACGGATGTCCAATCGGCAGCGGATCAAATCATTCAAGTGGCGGTTGCCAATATGTACGCCGAGCTCAGCAGCGTGCTCGAGCAGCAAGGAATCGATCCGCGCGAGTTCAGCATACTGGCGTTTGGCGGAGCCGGGCCTGTCACGGCGAACTTCATTGCGGAAGAAATTCAAGCCGAGAGCGTGCTTGTCCCGCCTAGTCCGGGAACGCTCTGCGCGCTTGGCGCGTTAACAGCCGACTTTGCTTACGATGCCGTACAGTCCAGAAAAACGCTTCTGTCCGAACTTCCTCTGACATTATTGCAAGAGGAATACGGCAAGCTTGTCGACCATGCCAGAGAATGGCTGGAGCTCCAAATCATCAACGGGCTTGAGGGACAAAGCTACTATTATTCGATGGATGCCCGTTACAGCGGACAAGCTTTCGATATTGAGCTTCCGCTTGAACCTTCCTGGCTGGAGGAAGCTTCCCATGACCGGATATTAGACGCCTTCCATGAGCTTCATAAGCGCCAATACGGGCACAGCGACAGCGAGGCTCAAGTGGAGGTCATGAATCTTCGCGTTCGCGTGGTGGGACATACGCTGAAGCCGCAGCAGGCTGGCATAGCCGAAGCGTCGGGACCGGCTGTCCCGTGCGGCGAGCGGGAAATTGCGGTTCGCGGCGAACGTTACAGCGCGCCGGTCTATTTGCGGGCGGATTTGCTGGCAGGCCACCGCGTGGAAGGCCCGGCTGTCGTCGAGCAGAACGACACGACCGTGCTTATTCTTGCCGGATGGCATGGCCGGGTCGACGGCTTCGGCAATTTAATTTTACGACGTACGGAAGAGGTGAAATAAAATGCGTACCGATCCCGCAACACTGGAGATCATGAGAAGCTACTTTAACGCCATCGCAAGCGGAATGGGTCACGTCATTGAACGCACCTCATTTACGACTTTCGTTAAAGAGTCAGCGGATTTTGCGACGGCGCTGGCCGTTCCCTCGGGAGAATTTTACGTATATCCGAAAACGGTAGGCGTAACGATTTTTATGGGATTGAGCCTGCAGAGGGCGGTCGAGGCCTGCGGCGAGCTAGAGCCCGGAGACATTATCATTACGAACGACCCTTATTCAACTGACGGCCTGGCGACCCATTTGCCGGATGTCCATGTGTTCAAGCCGATTTTTTATGAAGGGGAACTCATCAGCTATGCATGGGCGTTCGTTCATATTAGCGATGTAGGCGGTCTCGTACCGGCAAGCATTTCGCCTAAGGCGACGGATATTCATCAGGAAGGGCTGCGTGTTC
>Ga0180215_1000939_pt1 | contig 33726 bp, 25 predicted proteins | sample eDN3rd37CBELigBY_FD_128871 | JGI IMG/M metagenome (GOLD analysis project Ga0180215, IMG submission 128871) | Enriched backyard soil microbial communities from Emeryville, California, USA - eDNA 3rd pass 37_C BE-Lig BY (version 2) (version 2) | ecosystem: Environmental > Terrestrial > Soil >...
AACCGTCAACACCGCCGAACCGACATCCAACGGATCCCCACCGACGGTGGCCACACCCGCCACCACCGGCGACACCACCACCACCGGCGGCACGTTGAGGCCACCGAGATCCGGCGCCACCACGACACCGGTCACCCCCGGAAGGGAGGTGTACTCGCCGTCGGACACCTCGAATGACACGGTGCGGCTGAGGATTCCGGCGCTGTCGGCGGTGAACGTGATCGACTGCAACGCGGCCTGATACTCGGCGACGCTGGCGTTGCCGCTGAGCGTCAGCGTGTAGCTCGACGCATCCCAGGAGCCGGTGATCTTGTCGGTGTCGACGAAGTGCAGTGTGTCGCCGGACGTACCGCCGAGAATGATCTTGACCGTCGCCCCGGCCAGTTCCTCGGAGTTCAGATCGGTGACGCTCAGCACGGCGGCGCCCAGGTTCACCGGGTCACCGCCTGCGGTCGCGAGTTCCAGCAGACCCGGCGAGACCACCACCACCGGCGCAACGTTGATCGCCGACAGGTCCGGCGTGACCACCAGCGCGGTGATCGCGGCGGGCGACTGCGCCTCCTGGTCATCGGTCACGCTGAATGACAGAGTGCGGCTGAGGAGTCCCGCGTTCGTCGCGCTGAAGGTGATCGACTTCAGCGCGGCCTCGTACTCCGCCACCGAGGCGTCGCCGGTCAGCGTCAGCGTGTAGCTCGACGGATCCCAGGAGCCCGTGATGGTGTCGGTGTCGACGAAGTGCAGTGTGTCGCCCGATGTGCCGCCCAGCACGATCTTCACCGTCGCACCGGTCAGGGTGTCCGAGTCGATGTCCGCGACCACCAGCACCGCGGATCCGACGTCGGCCGGATCGCCGCCGGCGGTGGCCACATCGAGCACGGCGGGCGAGACCACCACGACCGGAGGTGCGTTTAGGCTGCCGAGATCGGGTACCACCACGACTGCGGTGAGGCCTGGCAGCGACTGCTCTTCGCCGTCATTGACAATGAAAGACACTGTGCGGCCGAGGATCCCGGCGTCTGTTGCCGTGAACGTGATCGACTGCAGCGCGGCCTTGTACTCGTCCGCCGTGGCGTCACCGGACAGCGTCAATGTGTAGCTCGACGCATCCCAGGAGCCCGTGATCTTGTCGGTGTCGACGAAGTTCAGCTTGTCGCCGGACGCGCCACCGACCACGATCTGCACCGTGGCGCCGCCGAGGATGTCCGAGTCGAGGTCACCCACCGCCAGCACCGCGGACCCCACCTGCAGGGGGTCGCCGCCGACCGTGGTCAGTCCTCCGGCCGGGGAGACCACCACTGTCGGCGGAATGTTCACCGCGGGCAGGACGGCGAGGACGGTCGCGGCGGGGATGCTGAGAATCGAGCCGTCGGTGGCGGTGAAGGTGACAGTCCTGCCCACCAGGCCGAGCTGGGTGGCGGTGAACGTCACCGACTGCAACGCCGCCTCATACTCCTCGACGGTCGCGTTGCCGGTGAGCGTCAGCGTGTAACTCGACGCATCCCACGTCCCTTTGATGTTGTCGGTGTCGGTGAACAGCAGGGTGTCACCTTCGGTCGCACCCGCCCCCAGTCGAACGGTCGCGCCGCTCAGCGTCGATGAGTCGAGGTCGATCAGTGACAGCACGGCTTCACCGACGGCGGCCGGATCACGGCCCAGGGTGTACGAGGGCGCCATCGGCAGAGCGACGATGACCGGACCCACCAGAGGCGGCAGTACCGACACAGTCGTGACCGCCGGGACGCCGGTGAACGTGCCGTCGGTGGCCACGAAGTTGATCGTGCGCACCACTGTGCTGACGCTGGAGGCGGTGAACGTGATCGACTGCAGCGCAGCCTGATACTCCGCGGCGCTGGCGTAGCCGGTCAGCGTCAGGGTGTACGAGTCGGCGTCCCAGACCCCTTTGATCTTGTCGGTGTTGACGAAGTGCAGCGTGTCTCCGCTCGTCGCCCCCAGCCCGATCGCCACCGTCGCACCGGTCAGCACCGACGAGTCCGGATCCGCCACCGAGATGACGGCCTTGCCGACCTCCGACGGGTCCTGCCCCAGGGTGTAGGGGTCGGCGACCGGCAGGGCCACCACCACCGGAGCCACCAGCGACGGCACCACCTGCATCGTCACCGGCACGTCGACGAGCAGGTTGTCCCGTTGGGCGAGTCCGAAAAACCTTGCGGTGGTTTCGAATACGCCTTGGATGAGACCGAAGATCCCCGGCAGGTGCGTCGCCGCCGAGTCACTGATCCGCACGGTGAAGCTGTCCTGCTCATCGCTGAGCAGGTGGGCGGCGTCGCGCGTGTAGACGTAGGTTCCGTCGGGGTTGACGACGACGGTGCCCAACCTGGGCCCGTTGACCACCGTGTACGTCAGCGGGTCGCCGTTGGGGTCGTGGGCGTCCAGATCGCCGGTGACCAGGCCCGGCACGAGCTGGATGTTCTGCTGCGGGTAGGCGATCGGCCGCCGGTTGAAGAAGGTGTGCGTGATCTCGCGCCGCACCCAGGCCAGCACCGTCCACAGCAGCGGCATCTGCGGCGGCGCGGCAGGCCCGCTGACCAGCAGCGGCGACAGGATCGCCGTCACGGCGAAGGTCGCGGCGTCGACGATAGCGCCGGGAATCGACATCACAGCCGCCACCAGGTCGACCGGCTTCTCGGTCGACGGCACAAGCTGGACCTTGGCGAACTTGGCCGCCGAGTTCAGGCCGGCCGGTTCGGAGTCCTCGTCGAGGGCGGCGGTGAGGAAGACGTGTTCGCCCTCACCGGTTTCCTGCTCGTCACCGGTATCCGCGGCTCGGCCGGCACCGCCGGGCGCCGGCGGCTCCCCCGCGCTGGGGCTCTCATCGGACGGCACGGGGTCGACGTTCTCCGCGGCGTTCTCCGCGCCCTCGTCGAGGCCGGGCTGCTCGTCCGCCGCGGGAACCGCGGTGTCGGCGGGCGACTCCGGCTGCGCCGGCGTCGCGTCGGTGGACTCCTCTGCGCCGCTCTCCTGTTCGGTGGCCTCCTGTTCGGCGTCCTCATCGTGCTCGTCTTCGTGCTCGTCATCGTGCTTGTCGATAGGGGACCCGACCGTCCCGTAGGTGGAGTCGATGGCGCCGCCCGAGCTGCCGACGTTCATCGTCGGCACATCGGTGCCGGTTGTGTCGGTTCCGGTTCCCGATGACGCGCCACCGCCGTGGGCCTTCCCGTCGTCTTGCGTTTCCTCATTCCGCGTCGAGACGGACGTCGACGGCCCGGCGGACTCGCCGCCGGTCGAGCCCGGAGAGTTCTCGGAGGCCCCGGCGTCGCCGTCATCCGCCTTGGCGACCGTCGGTGTGCTGGCGACCGCGATGCCGACGCCGAGGGTCACAGCGAGCGCGCCGACCCGGCCGATGTATTTGCCGTAACCGGCGGAGACCTTTGCGTGCCTGGGGCCGCGGTAGTTGCCGGCCGACAGCAGGGCGGGGTCGAGGTCGGCGATCAGCTTCGCGACGTCGGTCCGGTCCTTGACCCGGCTTGTCGCCCGACCGGACACGGTGGGCGTGGAACGATCGGTACGACGACGTGCTGGATTAGCGCACACTTGACTGCCTCCGGTGGCTGACGTGATGACGGGACGGCTCCGGGGCAGGACGGACCGTCACCGTGACAGCTGCGTCAGTGACGTCCCCGCCGGTCAATGCGCACATCGCCGCGCCCTTTCGACACAAGGCCCCCGGCCTTGCTCTAGCCCCAACTGCGGGTCGTATCTCCCGGAAACGGGAATACAGTCCCATCGGGGGATTTTGCCATACCTTCGCGACCGTTTGATATTGGATCCGGTAAGCAAACATGTTGTCGTAATTTGTCATTACCGGGTCCATGGCCCCCGATTCGGCGACAACCCTCCACACCTCCGAAAGAGCCGAGGTCACACGTGCATTCCCCGGGCAGGCGAAACATGGCGCACATTCGCGCAGCCTCACCGGCCGATCAGGATTCGGTACGTTTCAGCAAACATCGGTTAGTAGCGAAATGCGACTCTACCTAGTTTGCTGAAATTCGCTACCGCAAGGTTTGGAAATGGTTGCTCACTACCGAACCTTCAAGATCAACTTCCGCAACGCACTGACGCGATATCGCCAAAGGCGCAGTTCAGCGCGTCGCGCCCACCGACAACGGCAATGGTGCGGAATCCGCATCGGATTTGCCGCAGAATTGACGCACCGGTAACTTACGCGGTTTGCCATACCCGCGGGTTTCCGACCGTGCCGTCGCGTCAGGAACCGTCGCGGGACGAGGCCCGCAGGTCAGCTTGGGTGACCCGTGAGCTGACCGTTGCGTTGAGCGTGCCGGCCCGCGACGTGGGTGTCGGCGCCGGGCGAGTGGACGGTCAGCGGAATGGCTACGCCGGTGTCGCCCACCTTCCGGATCTCACTGGTCGATCCGACGACCCGTGGCGGACGTCGTTCTTCGCTGCTGTCCGCGAAGATCTCCGTGGGCAGCTTCACCCGCAGCGGCACCTCGGCCGGGCGTCGCTTGGGCGGCACCGGTGCCGGAGTCTCCTCACCGTGACGCTGTCCGGTCTCACCGCCGGCGGGTGGCTTCGCTCCCGCGGGTTGACGTTTCCGGGCAGGCGACTCGTCCGCGACCTCGTCGTCCTCGTCACTGCCCGTGTCGCTGCCCATGAAACCGTCGATGAGACCCGCCTTCATCCTGAGCAGCCGCGACTGCACGCCCCTCGCGAGTGCTTCCGCGCGCTCCGGCGGGATGAACGCGAGGTAGAGGATGAACATCGCGAAGGAGAAGAACCCGACCTCCAGGAACAGGCTGATGCCAAGGTGGAGCGCCACACCACTGGCCAGAACCCAGGGCCGCCACGCACGCTTCCAGACGAGGATGGCGATGCCGAGCTCGATGATCAGCGTTCCCCACGTCAGTGTGTTGGAGATCAACAGATTCAAGGCGAACCAGTCGGGCGGGGGAACGATCAGCAGATCCCGCTGGCGCAGGGAGAAGCTGACCGCTGTGCCGTTCTGCCAGGTTTCGCCGGCCAGCTTCGCGATGACGGTCGCGGTGTAGATCAGGGTCAGTTGGATCTGGATCAGACGCAGCGGCCACGGCCGGATCTCCCGGGCGTTGAAGAAGGAGCCGGTGCGACGGCGTTGATCCAGCGACAGCGCCGCGCCGCAGGGCGACAACGAAAGATAAAGCGCGACGATGCGGATAACCGTGTCACCGGAGTTGAAGATCACCGGGTTGCGCCGCTCGAACGACAGGATCAGCAGGAATGCCAGGACGGCGGCGAGCCGGCTGTGCCAGCCGACCGCCAGCGCGACGGACGCCAACAGCAGGACGAGCCACCCGACGAGGATCGCGCTGTCGCTCGTATAGACGTGGAACAGACCCCAGGTGTACGTGCGCGACGGCGGTTGCGGCACAACACCGGTGGTGCCGAACGCGACGTTGAGATCGGAGGCCAGCAGCAGTGTCCATCCGATCATCAGGACACCGAAGGCCATTCGCACGATGCCCAGCGTGTAGGCGGGCTCGGGGGTGAACCAGAAGGACTGCCAGCCCGCGATCATCCTGTGACCACGGTCCTTAGCCACGGACATCAGTTTCACGACGACGCTCCCGGGTCGGGGGACGGTTGCGGTTGTTGGTTGGGCTGCGGCAGCCGCACGTCATAAATGATGTGCTCTGACCGCTTGACCTCGCCCTTGATCGGTAGCGTCTCGGTCTTCACCAGCATCGCCACGCGGGCCGGACGCTCACCCTTCTTCGTCATCTTCCGCAGAACCCAGGCGGCGAGTCCGTCCCGGAATTCCTTGTGTTTGATGACTTCTTCCTTGATCTTGCGCCAGTAGAGACCGGGTATGGTGTCGTCTTCGCTGATGAGCCAGACCCGGTCCTCACCGTCGGCCATCACCACATGCACTTCGAGCACCGAGAACGTGCGCGGCGGGTTGGGCGCGAACATCCCCCAGTTCTGGTCCAGTCCGGTGGCCCGGGCGACGGGACCGAGAACCGGTGACGCCATCTGTTTGAAGACCGAGTTCGGTATCGACGCCAACACCGCCGTGCCGAGAATGCCGACGATCAGCACGCTGACGGCGATATCGCGGGCCTTCCCCAGCCTCACTCGGGAGATTCGACGGGGCTTCGCCTTCCGTGAGGTCTTGGAGTGCGAGCGCGGCCGCGTCGACTGCTCGACCCTAGGGGCTTCTGTAACGGGAGTTTTCATACGCCATCACCCGCCTCTACAGGGACCTGTTGGGGAAGATCAGGTCGATCGCACTGTCGACGAGGTAGAAGAAGAAGTCGAAGACGCTGCGAATCAGGCTGCCCAGCCAGTGGAAGAACTTGTACAGGGGGCTGCGTCCTCCCGACCCGCCTCCGTCGGTGGAATCGGTTGTCCCCGTCGAGGTGTCGCTGACGCCGGCCAGACTCCCGGTGACGTCGCCCAGCGTGCTGGTGACATCGCCGAGCGTCCCGGTCACCGAGCTGGTGAGGTCACCGACGGTGCTGGTGACGTCGCCCAGGGTGCCGGTCACCGAACCCGTGACATCACCCAGCGTGCCGGTCACATCACCCAGCGTGCCGGTCACCGAACCCGTGACATCACCCAGCGTGTCGGTCACATCACCCAACGAGCCGGTCAGATCCGCGGTCGTCAGACCATCAACCAGACCGCCCACCGTGTCGGTCACCGAACCGGTCACATCACCGACCGTGCCGGTCACATCACCCAGCGTGCCGGTCACCGAACCCGTGACATCACCGACGGTGCCGGTCACATCACCCAGCGTGCTGGTCACCCCATCGGTGAGGCCACCCACCGTGCTGGTCACCCCGTCGGTGAGGCCACCCAGGGTGCTGGTCAACCCGCCCAGGGTCCCGTCATCACCACCCAAAGTGCTTGTCACACCGTCAGTCACGCCGCCAACCGTGTCTGTCAGACCGTCGGTCAGGCCGCCGATCGTGTCGGTGACATCACCGACCGTGTCGGTCACATCACCCAACGTGCCGGTCACCGAACCCGTGACACCACCGAGCGTGTCGGTCACATCACCCAACGAGCCGGTCAGATCCGCGGTCGTCAGACCATCGACCAGACCGCCCACCGTGTCGGTCACCGAACCGGTCACATCACCGACCGTGCCGGTCACATCGCCCAAGATGCCGGTCAATCCGTCGGTGACGCCGCCGACGGTGTCGGTCACTCCGTCGGTGAGCCCGCCCAGTGTGCTCGTCACCCCGCTAAGGGTCCCGTCGTCACCGCCCAAAGTGCTTGTCACACCGTCGGTCAGACCGTCGAGCAGTCCGCCCACAGAGCCGGTCACGTCGCCGGTCAGGTCGCCGACCGTCCCCGTGACATCGCCCACGGTGCCGGTCACCGAACCCGTCACGTCCCCGAGCGTGTCGGTGACATCGCCCAACGTCCCGGTCAGATCCGCGGTCGTCAGACCATCGGTGACGCCTCCGACCGTGTCGGTCAAGCCATCGGTCACCCCGCCGACCGTGTCGGTCAATCCGTCGGTCAGACCGCCGACGGTGTCGGTCACTCCGTCGGTGAGCCCGCCCAGTGTGCTCGTCACCCCGCCCAGGGTCCCGTCGTCACCGCCCAAAGTGCTTGTCACACCGTCGGTCACCCCGTCGGTCAGACCGCCCACGGAGCCGGTCACGTCGCCGGTCAGGTCGCCGACCGTACCGGTGACATCGCCCAGGGTGTCGGTGACGGAACCCAACGAGCCGGTCAGATCGGCCGTCGTCAACCCGTCGGTCACCCCGCCGACCGTGTCGGTCAGGCCGTCGGTGAGACCGCCGACGGTGTCGGTCAGGCCGTCGGTGAGACCACCCACGGTGCTGGTCAAACCATCAGTGAGGCCGCCCACCAATCCACCGAGAAGTGCGGTTACGCCGACCTTTTCGTCGGACTCCACGGTTCTCTTGCCGGTGCCGCGCTTGGGCTCGTCATGGTCGTCATCGCCGCCGAGGGTGGACCCCGCGGCGCTCCCCACCGTCACGCCGGCGCCCACGCTGGTCTTCGGTCCGCCGGCCTTGGGTCCACTGCCGCCGGAGTCTGTGTCCTTCGAGGCACCGCCGGCGGAGTCGTTGTCGCCGCCGGAGCTGTCACTGTCTCCGCCGTCGTCGCCACCGGCGGGAGACAGCGGCAGATGCCCTGGTTCGAGCAGGCCCCCGGACCCGTTCATCAGCTGGACGCCGACCGTCGGCGGGGCCTGCAGGTAGGTGCCGAGGGCCAGGGCCATACCTCCCGCGAACAGGCTTGCGCCGACGGTCCGCGGTTTGATCAGCGGATTCGGCGGCGCCGCCCGATGGCGACCGCCCGAATCACCTGCCTCGGTTGACCGCTCGCCGACAGGCGACTTCCTGGTGGACGCGCGATGTCTTCCGCGTGCTGGCGTCTCAGCCATCGCCCCGACCTCTCTCGCCACGAAGCCTCTAGGGCCTCGTATCCATCCCTGTCAAGGGTCAACTGTCCCAAACCTGGGAGAATTGTCCCGGTGCGCGGATTTTGCCACACCGGTTTCGGGGTTGGCTAGCAAATCGTCGAAGCGAATTTTGACATTTCGATGTTTCAAGCTGTTTGAACAGCTCAGAGGCGCGCCAGCGATCTGAAACCCGCCTCCAGCCTCGGTCACGCCACCAGAAAACCAGGAAATGTCCTTACTCTTGGTAACTTTCGCCCATCGGTCGGGGGCTCATCGACGCTCGCCGTAGACAGCCGCACCCGGCCGGTTTCAGAAGAGACGCAATCCCCGCACCGGCTGGCTAACCCGAACGCACAATTTTTACCTAGGCCAACTAGTTTGCTAGCTGATTCGTCACCGCGTCGAACCTTCTCCCCCGGTGCGCCACCTGCCGACGAGGCCCGGCCCCGGTCCGTCCGCGAAACCGCTGATAACGCGACCCGCGGTAGCGCAACAGCACACCCCCGGTTGGTGAATGACCTACGTCACACTCCCCCGCCATGCGAGTGGCAGATCACGCCACCCCTTTGCCATAAATGCAAACTTCGGAGGATTGGTGTCACTCAGACATTCTCGACCCGGCACTCACGCGTCCCGCAGCGTCACCAGTGCGACGGCGGCACCGAACACCGCGGCCACGGTGACGGCGAAGTACACCAGCGAGCCGCCGGTCCCCCAGGGCATCGCGTAGGCCGGGTACAGCCACGGCACCTCCGTGACGAGGAAGATGTTGGCGAACGGCAGGTACGGGCCGACCCTGGGTCCCACCTCGGGCAGGTTGCCCAGCACAGGTTCGACGACCAACGGCCACAGCAGCACGACCGCCACCGCGCCGGGCCCCGCCCGCAGCAGCGCCCCGACAGCGACGCCGAGGACCGCCGCCAGCGCGGCGTACAGACCCACCGCACCGGCGACCCGCCACGCCGCCGGCGAGGACACCACCGCGTCCACCCCTCCTCCGAAGTCGGAGGCCCAGCGCGCCGCCAGCATCGACACCACCGCGATAACGGCCGCGTACACCGCCGAGAACAGCGACACCACAACGGCCTTGCCCACCAGCACGACGCCGCGGTTCGGCACCGCCATGAACGTGGTGCGGATCATCCCGCTCCGGTATTCGGCGGTCATGGTCATCGACGCCAGCACCATCAGGACCGGCACCCCGAACACGGTGATCCCCAACACGGCACGCTCGGGTTCCAGCGGCGTCGACGCCAACCCTCCCTGCAGCACCGCCAACCCCACGCTCACCGCCGCGACTCCGGCCGCGATCCACAGCGACGACCGGGTGGTCGTGAGCTTGATCCGTTCGGCGTTGAGCACCGCCGCCAGGCTCATGAACCCGCCGCCCGGTATTCGACCGCCTCGTCGGTGAACCGCATGTACGCCTCCTCCAGGCTGGCCTGCTGTGCGGAGAGTTCGTGCAGTGTGATCGCGTTGCGTGCCGCGAGTTCACCGATCGCCTCCGGCGCCGCGCCTCGAACGGTCAGGCCCGCCTCGTCGCGTTGCGGAACGAAGCCGGCCTCGGTGAGCACCCGGTGCAGCAGCTCCAGTTGCGGGCTGCGCACGCGCACCGCGCCCGCCCCGGAACGCCCGACGAACTCCTCGACGGTGGTCGACGCGATCAACCGCCCGCGGCCGATCACCACCAGCCGGTCGGCGGTGTTGGCCATCTCCGCCAGCAGGTGACTGGAGACGAACACCGTCCGCCCCTCGGCGGCCAGGCCGCGCATCAGCGTGCGCACCCACCGGATACCTTCCGGATCCAGACCGTTGACCGGTTCGTCGAACAGCAGCACCGGCGGATCGCCGAGCAGCGCCGCGGCGATGCCGAGTCGCTGACCCATCCCCAGCGAGAGCGCGCCTGCCCGCTTCCCCGCCACCGCCGAGAGCCCCACGATCTCGAGCACCTCGTCGACTCGTCTGGCGGGAATCCGGTTCGACGCGGCGATCCAGCGCAGGTGGCTGCGCGCCGACCGGTTCGGGTGGGCCTGCCGCGCGTCGAGCAGCGCACCGACCGTCCGCAACGGATCGCGGATCCGCCGGTAGGGGCGCCCGCCGATGGTCGCGCTCCCGGATGTGGGGTGGTCCAGCCCGAGGATCATCCGCATGGTGGTGGTCTTGCCCGCACCGTTCGGCCCCAGGAAGCCGGTCACGACTCCGGGTTCGACGGTGCAGGTCAGGTCGTCGACCGCGCGGGTTCGGCCGTACACCTTAGTCAGACCGACTAATTCGATCACCGGACCACTATGTCAGCCGGCCTGCGCCACAACCAGGTCCGCCACGGCCCGCATTCCGGCCGCGTTCGGATGCAGGGGTGCCGGACGCCAGGGCCACGGCACCCCGAACCGCGTGGTCCACGGATCGGCCGACCACGCGTGGTGTTCGCGACTCGCCTCGGCCGCGCGCACCAGACCGGCCCCGGTCGCGGCCGCGGCCTCGGCCGTGACGCGTTCCAGTTCGGCCGCGACGAATCGCCCGGTGTCGGCGTCGGTCTGCGACAGCGGCGGTGCCGGGGTGCCCTCCGGGGGTAGCAGGGTCAGGTAGTCGACGAACAGCACCTGTGCCCGCGGCGACCGCTCGCGCACCGCGGTACCCACGGCCTGCAGCGCCACCCCCACCTGCTTCAGGGCGGCCGCCCGCGCCGCCCGGTCCACCTGGTCCCGGATCACCGCCCCCAGCGCCGGCACCGACCGCACCACACGCGGCAGGCCGGCGGCCAGCAGCATCGGCACATAGCCGACATCGTTGCCGCCGATCGTGATGGTCACCAGCCTTTCGGTGCCGTCCAGCGCCGAAATCTGAGGCGGCGCACCGTTTTGCGGATCACTCAGCACGTGCGCGGTCGTCGCGCCGGAGAACGTCACGTCGACGAGATCGAGCCCCAGTCGCTGTGCCACCAGATGCGGATAGTTGCGTGCCGACCGCCCTGCCGCCACCGGTGAGCCCGCGGCCCGCGGCCGGATTCCCGGTCCCGCCGCCATCGAACTGCCCAGCGCGACATACCGGCTCATAACGTCGGGCTGGACGCCTGCGCCCAGAACCGCTTCGGGATACGCCCGGCCCGGCTGGCCAGACGGCCCGCGGTGACCGCGGCCGCCATCGCCGCCGCCATCTTCGGCGGATCGGCGGCGCGCGTCACGGCTGACGCCAGAAGCACTGCGTCACAACCGAGTTCCATCGCCAGCGCGGCGTCGCTGGCGGTTCCGATGCCGGCGTCCAGAATCACCGGCACCGATGCGGCGGCGACGATCATCTCGATGTTGTGCGGGTTGGAGATTCCCAGCCCGGTCCCGATCGGCGACCCGAGCGGCATCACCGCCGCGCATCCGATGTCCTCCAGACGGCGGGCCAGCACCGGGTCGTCGTTGGTGTAGGGCAGCACGGTGAAGCCGTCGTCGACCAGTTGTTCGGCCGCCCTGACCAGTTCCACCGCGTCCGGCAGCAGGGTGCGCTCGTCGGCGATGACCTCCAGCTTGACCCAGTCGGTGTTCAGCGCCTCGCGGGCCAACTGGGCGGTCAGCACCGCCTCGGCGGCACCACGGCATCCCGCGGTGTTCGGCAGCGGTTCGATCCCGAGCCGGTTCAGCAGGTCCAGCACCCCGGTGCCGCCGTCGGCGTCGACGCGGCGCATCGCGACCGTGGTCAGCTCGGTGCCCGACGCCACGAGCGCCTCCTCGAGCACGGCGAGGTTCGGGGCGCCGCCGGTGCCGAGGATGAGCCGCGAGCCGAACTGCCGGCCCGCGATGGTGAGCTTGTCGTCGTCAGCCACCCTGCACCGCCGTCACGACCTCCACCCGGGCCCCGTCGGCGAGTGCGGTGTCCCACTCCGACTTCGGCAGCACCGACCAGTCCACCGCGACCGCGATGCCCTTCTCCGGAAAGCCCATCCTCTCCAGCAGCGCGGCCACCGTGATCTGCGAATCCACTTCCACCGCTTCGTTGTTGACGATGACCCTCATTGTTGTACTCCTACTGTCGCATTCAGTTCGGCCGCGATCCGCTCGGCGGTCCAGGGCGCGAGCAGAAAACCGTTGCGTCCGTGGCCCACCGCCACCACCACGCGTTCGTCCACCCGCGAGACGATCGGCAACCCGTCGGGCGTCATCGGCCGCAGCCCGGCGGCGCATTCCGCCAACTCGTACTCGCCGAGCGACGGCATCACCTCGCAGGCGTCGTCGAGCAGCTCGCGCACCCCGGTCACGGTCGGCGCGGTGTCGCGGCCGTGTTCGTACTGGGTGGCGCCGACGACGACACCGTCGGCGCGGGGCACCAGGTACACCTGCCTGCCGTGCACCCGGGCGCGCACGACGCGCGTCGGCACCGGCATGCAGCTGCGGCGCCACCGCAGCCGCAGCACCTCACCCTTGACCGGCCGGACCGGCAGCCCGGGCCAAAGCGACGGCGCGTCAATGCCGTTGGCGATCACGATGGTGTCAGCGCGCACCTCGGCCAGATCGGACACCGGCGGCCTCCACACCACGCCCAGCTTCTCGCACGCGGCGGCAAGTCCCCGCACGACGGCCCGGTTGTCCACGGCGAGTTCGGTTTCCGCGCGGAACCCGTGCCGGATCCCTTGGGCCAGCAGCGGTTCGATTTCACGTGCCGACGTGGTCACGGTGACCGGATGCCCCTGGGTGGCCAGCCACTCGGCGACGGTCTTGATGTCGGCGGCGTCGGCGCGGTCCACCCCGACCACCAGCGACTCCCGGGCGGCGACCGCCTCGGCGGGCAGGCCGTCCAGAAAGCCGCTGTGCCACAGCCGCAGGGACTCCAGCCCGATCTGCAGCAGCTTCTCCTCGCCGGGCCAGCCCTCGCTGTGCGGGGCGATCATGCCGCCGGCCACCCAGGACGCCCCGAACTCCTCGGTGCGGTGCACGTGAACCGCCCAGCCGTCGAGGAGCGCACGGCGCGCGACGGCCAGGCCGATCACGCCGCCGCCGATGACGGCAAGGGTTTTCCCGGTCACTTCCCTCCCTTCGCCGGCATGACCCGGATCAGGTGTGACGGTAAGGGCTGGCGTGCCCACTCTCAGTCCCCGTCCCGGGACTCCCGTGTCGCCCCCACACGGTAGTCGCTAGCGTCGCGGTGTGCACAAACCCCGACATCGCCTGGCCACCGCATCGCTGTACCTGTGCACCGACGCTCGCCGTGAGCGCGGTGACCTCGCCGGATTCGCCGACGCCGCGCTCGCCGGCGGCGTCGACCTGATCCAGCTGCGCGACAAGGGTTCGCCCGGTGAGCAGCGGTTCGGACCGCTGGAGGCCCGCCAGGAGCTCGAGGCCCTCGAGGTGCTCGCCGACGCCGCCCGCCGCCACGGCGCCCTGCTGGCGGTCAACGACCGCGCCGACATCGCCCGCGCCGCCGGGGCCGACGTGCTGCATCTCGGCCAGGACGACCTGCCGCTGGCCGTCGCCCGCGAGATCATCGGCGCCGACCCGGTGATCGGGCGCTCCACCCACGACACCGCCCAGGTGGACGCCGCCGTCGACGAACCCGTCGACTACTTCTGCGTCGGCCCGTGCTGGCCCACCCCCACCAAGCCGGGCCGCCCCGCGCCCGGCCTGGACCTGGTCCGCTACGCCGCCGGACTGGCCACGGACAAACCGTGGTTCGCGATCGGCGGGATCGACGCCGAACGGCTGCCGGAGGTGCTGGCCGCGGGGGCACGCCGGATCGTGGTGGTGCGCGCGATCACCGGCGCCGACGACCCGCGTGCGGCGGCCGAGCAGTTGAAGCGGGCGCTGTCTACTGCGGGTTGACCAGCAGCGGGATCGCCGCCGACTCCTGGCGCAGCAGCTCCCAGCTGGCGGCGAAGCCCGGATGCAGCGGCAGGTCCGCGACCTCGTCGACCGACACCCAGCGCAGTTCGGCGCTCTCCCGGTTCGGCACGGTCCTGAGCATCTCCGGGGCGTCGGCGATCACGGTGGTGTAGCTCCAGCACACCCCGCCGGTGCCGACGACCTCCTTGGTCACCACGACCTTGCGGACGGTGACGTACTCGACGGCCAGCCCGGCTTCCTCGCTGGCCTCCCGGATCGCGGCCTCCTCGGCGGTCTCGTGGCTGTCGCGGGCACCGCCGGGCAGCCCCCAGGTGCCGCCCTGGTGGCTCCACGGCGCGCGGTGCTGCAACAGCACCGCCGCTGTGCCGTCGTGTCCCGGCGCCCGCAGCATCAGCCCCGCCGCACCGAACCGTCCCCAGAAGGCCTGGCGGGTGTCTGACACCACCCAGCCGTCGCCGTCGCCACGCACGCGTCAAGAATAGGGCCGCTCGGCCTCCCGCAAGCTCTTAGACTTCTTTCATAGAGTGGGAGCGGTCGGAACGACGAGCCGGAAAGCGATGCTGATGAGGTCCGCGCGAACGTGACAGTGGAGTTGGCGCACCCCTCGACGGAACCGCTCGCCTCGCGGTCTCCGAGCACACCGGCGCACCCTCGCTGGTGGTTCCTGTGGACCACCCCCGGCCGCATCCTGACCATCGGCGTGGTGCTGTCCGCGCTGGTGCTCGCCAGTGCGTTCGCCACCTCGACCACGATCAACGACCGGCAGCGGGCGTTGATGACGGTGCTCAACCACACCGAGCCACTGGCCTTCGCCGCCGGTCAGCTGTACACGACGCTGTCGGTCGCCGACGCCGCCGCGGCCACCGCGTTCATCGCCGGCTCCGAACCGCGCGACGTCCGGAAGCGCTACGAGCAGGCGATCACCGACGCCTCGGTGGCGGTGACCCGCGCGTCCAGCGGCCTGACCGACGAGGAGATGGTGCGCCTGCTCGGGCGGGTCAACGCGCAGCTGTCGGTGTACACCGGGCTGGTCGAGACCGCCCGCACCAACAACCGCGCCGGTAACCCGGTCGGGTCGTCGTATCTGTCCGAGGCGTCGTCGCTGATGCAGACACAGATCCTGCCCGGCGCCCAGCGGCTCTACCAGGAGACGTCGGCGCGGGTGGACGCCGAGACCACCGCGTCGACCCGCATCCCGGGACCCGTCATCCTGGTGGTGCTGGCGACGCTGCTGTTCGGGCTGTTCGCCAACCGCTGGCTGGCGCGGCGCACCCGCAGGCGCATCAACATCGGGTTCGTCGCCGGCGGGCTGGCGGTGCTGGTGATGCTGATCTGGGTCGGCACCGCGCTGGTCATCTCCACCGCCGACAGCCGCAGCGCCAAGGGCACCGCCGCCGAGTCGCTCAAGACCATCACCAATCTGGCGATCACCGCGCAGCAGGCCCGCGCCGACGAGACGCTGTCGCTGATCCGGCGCGGCGACGAGACGGTCCGCAAACAGTCCTACTACCAGCGCATCGGCATGATGCAGGAGCAGCTGGCGGCCTACCTGGCCCGCGAGGACGCCATCGACAAGAGCGATCTGGCCGACGCCGAGGAGCTGCTGAAGCGGTGGCGCGCGGCCGACGACCGGATCAACGCCTACATCAGCGTCGGCAACTACCAGGCCGCCACGCAGGTGGCACTGGGCACCGGCGACGACGACTCCACCCCGGCGTTCAACAAGCTCGACGAGGCGCTGAGCAAGGCCATCGCCGAGAGCCGGACCCAGTTGCGCAACGACATCGTCAACGCCCACCGCGTGCTGTCGGGGGCGACGATCGGCGCGGCGGTGCTGTCCGTGCTGGCCGCGATCGCGGTGGCGCTGGGGTTGTGGCCGAGACTGAGCGAGTACCGATGACCGTCCGCGCACTGCTCGCCGCCCTGGCCGCCACGGTGCTGCTGGCCGGGTGCGGTGAGGCGGCGTCGACGGTCGCGACGCCCGGCATCACGCTGGCGCCGCCGTCGCCTGCCGGGATGCAGGAGCTCGCGCCCGAGCCGGCGCGGCCTCTCGAGGACGACGGCCAGAACTGCGATCTCACCGCGAGCCTGCGGCCGTTTCCCACCCGGGCCGAGGCCGACAGGGCCGTCGAGAACATCCGGACCCGCGGCCGGCTGATCGTCGGGCTGGACATCGGCAGCAACCTGTTCTCGTTCCGCGATCCGGTGACCGGGCAGATCACCGGGTTCGACGTCGACATCGCCGGGGAGATCGCCCGCGACATCTTCGGCACCCCGTCGCAGGTCGAGTACCGGATCCTGTCGTCGGCCGACCGGATCGCCGCGCTGAAGAACAACCAGGTCGACGTGGTGGTCAAGACCATGACGATCACCTGTGAGCGCAAGAAGCAGGTCGCGTTCTCGACGGTGTATCTGACCGCCAACCAGCGCATCCTGGCCCCGCGCGACTCCAACATCCAGCAGGCCTCGGACCTGTCCGGCAGGAGGGTGTGCGTGGCCAAGGGCACCACGTCGCTGCAGCGGGTCCAGCAGATCACCCCGCCGCCCATCATCGTCGGCGTGGTGACGTGGGCGGACTGTCTGGTGGCGCTGCAGCAGGGCCAGGTTGACGCGGTCAGCACCGACGACTCGATCCTGGCCGGCCTGGTGGTCCAGGATCCGTACCTGCACATCGTCGGGCCGAGCATGAACCAGGAGCCGTACGGCATCGGGATCAACAAGGACAACACCGGGCTGGTGCGGTTCGTCAACGGCACGCTGGAGCGGATCCGCCGGGACGGCACCTGGTACACCCTGTACCGCAAGTGGCTCACCGTGCTCGGCCCGGCGCCTGCTCCCCCGGTCGCGAGGTACTCGGACTGATGGCCGATCCCGAACGCGAAGCCACGGACAGCGAGCCGCTGGTCGGCACCCAGCCGGCCAGCATCGACGACATGCTGATGGACTCGGCGTCCACCGTGCGGCCGATGGCCACCCAGGCGGTGTTCCGCCCGCAGTTCGACGACGACGACGTCTCCGGCGGCACCAGCCGGACCGAACCGCAGAACCACAGCGCCCAGACCCGCGCGTTGTCGCGCACCCGGCGCCTGGGCGGCGGGCTGGTGGAGATCCCGCGGGTGCGGGCCAAGGATCCGCTCGAAGCGCTGATGACGAACCCGGTGGTGGCCGAGTCGAAGCGGTTCTGCTGGAACTGCGGCCGCCCGGTCGGCCGGGCGCGAGACGGTGCGCCCGCCCGGTCCGAGGGCTCGTGCCCGCACTGCGGCAGCGCGTATTCGTTTCTGCCCCAGCTCAATCCGGGCGACATGGTGGCCGACCAGTACGAGATCAAGGGCTGTATCGCGCACGGCGGGCTGGGCTGGGTGTACCTGGCGTTCGACCACAACGTGAACCGGCGGCCGGTGGTGCTCAAGGGCCTGGTGCACTCCGGCGATGCGGAGGCGCAGAAGATCGCGATGGCCGAGCGGCGGTTCCTCGCCGAGGTCACCCATCCGGGGATCGTGAAGATCTACAACTTCGTCGAGCACCCGGACAAGCACGGCAACCCGGTCGGCTACATCGTGATGGAGTACGTCGGCGGGACCTCGCTCAAACAGGCCAGGGGCGAGAAACTGCCGGTGGCACAGGCGATCGGCTACATGCTCGAGATCCTGCCCGCGCTGGGCTATCTGCACTCGATCGGACTGGCCTACAACGACCTCAAGCCCGAGAACATCATGATCACCGAGGAACAGCTCAAGCTGATCGACCTCGGCGCGGTGTCGACGATCAACTCATTCGGCTACCTGTACGGCACCCCGGGCTATCAGGCGCCGGAGATCGTGCGCACCGGCCCGACCGTGCAGACCGACATCTACACCGTCGGCCGCACCCTGGCCGCGCTGACGCTGAAGCTGCGCACCCACAAGGGCCGCTACGTCGACGGGCTGCCCGAGGACGATCCGGTGCTGACCGAGTACGACTCGTTCGGCCGGCTGCTGCGCCGGGCCATCGACCCGGACCCGCAGCGCCGGTTTGCCAGCGCCGAGGAGATGTCCGGTCAGCTGCTCGGCGTGCTGCGCGAGGTGGTCGCCAAGGACACCGGATCGCCGAAACCCGGTCTGTCGAACGTGTTCTCGCCGACGCGTTCGACCTTCGGGATCGATCTGCTGGTCGCGCACACCGACGTCTACCTGGACGGGCAGGTGCACTCGGAGCGGCTGACCGCACACGAGATCGTGCGGGCGCTGCCGGTGCCGCTGGTGGACCCGACCGACGTCGCCGCACCGCTGCTGTCGGCCAGCGTGGTGAGCCAGCCGGTGCAGACGCTGGATCAGCTGCGCGCGGTACGGCACGGGGCGCTGGAGTCCGAGGGCATCGACCTGACCGGCTCGGTGGAACTGCCGCTGATGGAGGTGCGCGCGCTACTCGACCTCGGCGACGTCGCCAAGGCCACCCGCAAGCTCGACGACCTCGCCGAGCGGGTGGGCTGGACGTGGCGGCTGGTGTGGTTCAAGGCGGTCTCCGAGTTGTTGACCGCCGACTATGACTCGGCGACAAAGCATTTCACCGAGGTGCTGGACACGCTGCCCGGTGAGCTGGCCCCGAAGCTGGCGTTGGCGGCGACCGCCGAGCTGGCGGGCGCCCCGGACGCGGGCAAGTTCTACAAGACGGTGTGGTCCACCGACAACGGGATCATCTCGGCGGGGTTCGGGCTGGCCCGCGCGCAGTCGGCCGCCGGGGAGCGCGAGGAGGCGGTCAAGACGCTGGACAAGGTGCCTGCGATGTCGCGGCACTTCACCACCGCCCGGTTGACGAGCGCGGTGACGCTGCTGTCCGGCCGGTCCACCAGCGAGATCACCGAGCAACACATCCGGGAGGCGGCCCGCCGGGTGGAGGCGCTGCCGGAGACCGAACCGCGGGTGCTGCAGATCCGGGCCCTGGTGCTGGGCACCGCGCTGGACTGGCTTGCCGATCACACCGCCAGCACCAACCACATCCTCGGTTTCCCGTTCACCGAGCACGGCCTGCAACTGGGGGTGGAGGCGTCACTGCGGGCGCTGGCCCGGGTGGCCCCCACCCAGGCACACCGCTATGCACTGGTCGACCTGGCCAACAGCGTCCGTCCGACGAGCACGTTCTGAGGCGCGACTACTACGGATTCCGTAGATAGCGGCAGCAAATCCGGTCCTGTTGGCCGGTCGAATCGTCATATCTGTGCTTGTCATGAGAGTCATGGTCAACCCCCGGATTCCGTAGTAATCTGCGTCACAGGTTGAGGTCACAGCCGCTGCAGAATTGCCCGACCCCCAGGGAGTGCACCGTGACCGCAGTAGGCACCTGCCGGGTGTTCCGTCCGGATCCGCGCACGCTCGACCGGCGCGAGCGGCATCACCGCGGATGTTTCTCGGCCGCCCATCGGGAGAACTGGACCGTGGTGGTGACCGTCGAGGGCGAGGTCGACGCCGCCAACAGTCGCGCCCTGGCCACCTACATCGAAGGCCAGATCGCCGGCGCCCGGCGCCTGGTGATCGACCTGCGGATGACCGACTTCTTCGGCAGCGCCGGGTTCGCGGCGCTGCACTACATCAACGTGGTCTGCTCGCGCTCCGGCGTCGACTGGGTGATCCAGAGCGGCCGCCAGGTGCGCCGCCTCTTGGCGATCTGTGATCCGGCGTGCGAGCTGCCGCTGGAGCGCACCCGCTCACCCCTTGACGAGGTCCGCGCAGGCGCGGGCGATCGCAAGCTCCTCATTGGTGGGCACCACTAGCACCGCCGTCGGCGACTCGTCGGTCGAGATGCGTCGTGCGGTGCGTTCGGGGCTGGCGTTGCGTTCCTCGTCGAGTTCGATTCCGAGTCTCTGCAGACCGCGTAGCGCGTCGCGGCGGACCGCGGCGTCGTTCTCCCCCACCCCGGCGGTGAACGTGATGACGTCGGCGCCGCCCAGCAGCGCCAGGTAGGCGCCGATGTACTTGCGCAGCCGGTGGATGTAGACGTCGTAGGCCAGTCGGGCGTCCTCGTCACCGGCGTCGATGCGCTTGTGCAGCAAGCGGAAATCGTTCTCCCCGCCCAGCCCGCGCACGCCCGCGCTGTGGTTGAGCATGTCCTCGATGTCCTCGACGGACATGCCCGCGGTGCGCCACAGGTAGACCAGCACGCCGGGGTCGATGTCACCGGACCGGGTGCCCATCACCAGGCCCTCCAGCGGTGTCAGCCCCATCGAGGTGTCCACGGGGCGGCCACCGACGATCGCCGACGCCGACGCCCCGTTACCCAGGTGCAGCACGACCTGGCGCAGCTCCTCCAACGGTTTTCCGAGGAACAGCGCGGCCTGTTCGCTGACGTACTGGTGTGAGGTGCCGTGGAATCCGTAGCGCCGCACATGCCACTGTTCGGCGACGTCGCGGTCGATCGCGTAGGTCGCCGCCGCGGCGGGCAGGTTGTGGAAGAACGCGGTGTCGAACACCGCGATGTGTGGCAGGTCCGGCAGCGTCCTGCGCGCCACCTCGATCCCGAGCAGTGCGGGCGGATTGTGCAGCGGCGCAAGGGGAGACAGCTTCTCGAGGCGGGCGATGAGGTCGTCGTCGATCAGCGTCGGCTGGTAGATGTCGGGTCCGCCGTGCACCACCCGGTGGCCGACGGCGACCAGGCTCCCCACCACGTGGTCCAGCCGTTCGGAGGCCACTTGCAGCGCCTCGCCGTGGTCGCGCACCTCGGCCTCACCGATGCGCTCGACGATCCCCCTGCCCACGGTCTCTCCCGAAATCGGGTCCATCACCGCGTATTTCAGCGACGACGACCCCGAGTTGAGGACCAGGACGTTCCCGCTCATCGGTCCTGCGCCTGGATCGCGGTGATGGCGACGGTGTTGACGATGTCCTCGACGAGCGCGCCGCGGGACAGGTCGTTCACCGGTTTGTTGAGTCCCTGCAGCACCGGGCCGATCGCGATCGCCCCCGCGCTGCGCTGTACGGCCTTGTAGGTGTTGTTGCCGGTGTTGAGGTCCGGGAAGATCAGCACCGTCGCGCGCCCGGCGACCGGGGAGTCGGGCATCTTCGATCTGGCCACCGAGGGTTCGACCGCGGCGTCGTACTGGATCGGTCCGTCCACCAGGATCTCGGGTGCCCGCTCGCGCACGAGTTCGGTTGCGGTGCGGACCTTGTCGACGTCGGCGCCGGAGCCGCTGGTGCCGGTCGAGTAGGACAGCATCGCCACCCGCGGCTCGATGCCGAACCGGGACGCGGTCCGCGCCGAGGAGATCGCGATGTCGGCGAGCTGTTCGGCCGTGGGGTCGGGCACGATCGCGCAGTCCCCGAAGGCGAGCACACGGTCGGCCAGGCACATCAGGAAGATGCTGGACACCGTCGAGACGTCGGGCTGGGTCCGGATGATCTCGAAGGCCGGGCGCACGGTGTGCGCGGTGGTGTGGCGGGCGCCGGAGACCATGCCGTCCACCAGGTCGTTGTGCACCAGCATGGTGCCGAAGTAGGAGACGTCGTGCATGGTCTCGCGGGCCTGTTCGAGGGTGACGCCCTTGTGCCTGCGCATCTCGGCGTACTGCTCGGCGAACTTGTCGCACAGCTCGCTGGTCTGCGGGTCGAGCACGGTCGCGCCGGCCAGATCGACCCCGAGTTCGGCTGCGCGGGAACGGACCTGGGATTCGTCACCCAGAATCGTCAGCTCGGCGACCCCGCGCTGCAGCAGCCTGCCCGCCGCGGTGAGGATGCGGTCGTCGTCCCCCTCGGGCAGCACGATGCGCTTGCGGGCGGCGCGGGCCCACTCCATCAGCTGGTAGGTGAACATCTGCGGGGTGACGACCGCGGGGATCGGGATCGCCAGCTGCTCCAACAGATCGTCGAGGTCGACGTACTGCTCCATCAGCGCGATCGCGGTATCGATCTTGCGGACCGAGTGCGCCATCACCCGGCCACGGGTCGAGGCCACCCGGCTGGCGGTCTCGAAGGTCCGGAACCGGGTGGTGATGATCGGCAGCCGCAGCTTCAGGCCCGACACCAGCGCCGCGATGGCCGGGTGCAGGTCCAGGCCACCGTTGAGGATGATGCACGACAGCGACGGAAACCCTTCGGCCGCATGAGCACTGGCCAGCGCGAGCACGACGTCGGAGCGGTCGGCGGCCGCGACCACGGCGACGCCTTCGCTGATCCGCTCCAGCACCCGCTCGGCGGTCATGCCGGCGACCATCAGATCCATCGCCTCGCGGGACAGCAGCGCGGGGTCGCCGCTGATCAGCGTGCCCTCGACGGCCTCCTGCAGTTCGGCCACCGACGGCGCCACCAGCAGCGGTTCCTCAGGTAGCGCATAGCATTTCGGTCCGGCAGCGGCGAGCGCATCGCCCACCGCGCCCAGTTGCGCCGGGTCGCAGCGGTTGGCGACGACGGCGGCGGTGTGTGCGTGCTGGGCGGAGATCTCGGCGAGACAGATGTCGACGATGTGGGCGACCTGCTCCGGGGTTCGGTCCTTGGCCTTGACCGCCAACACCACCGGCGCGCCGAGGTTGGCGGCGATGCGGGCGTTGGTGGACAGCTCGCTGGGCGCCGCGACGTCGGTGTAGTCGCTGCCGACGATCAGCACCGCGTCACAGCGGTCGGCGACACGGTGGAAGCGGTCGACGATGTCGGCGAGCGCGGCGTCGGGGTCGTCGTGCAGTTGCTCGTAGCTGACGCCCACGCAGTCCTCGTAGGGCAGTCCGGCGGTGGCCTGGCTGAGCAGCAACTCGAGGATGTAGTCGCGGTCCTCACCGAGTCGGGTAATCGGACGGAACACGCCGACTCTGGCAACCTTCGCCCGCAGCCGGTGCAGAATGCCGAGTGCGACCGTCGATTTGCCGGTGTCCCCCTCGGGTGAGGCGACGTAGATCGTCGATGCGGCGGCTGACTCGTGCGGAGGCACGGGTTCAGCCTAGGTCACAGGGGCGGGTACTTCGACTACCTGCCACCGCGGGACGGAAAGTGGCAGCCGCTGCCAAACATACCTGTGATCTTACTCTCAGTTACCGCACATACCTTTGCGACTATCCAGATTCCGCACGTATGAACAGTTGAACGAATTGATGAATCGGTAAATTTTCTTGCCTCGCGACTCACAGCAAACTTATTTGGTTAGGTTTGCCTCGGGTCGCCATCCAGGAGGGTTGGAACTAATGGCTGACACCGCACTCCACGCGGCCCTAGCGGACGGTGCCGGCAGCTACCCCGGCACCTCGTGGACGGACCGCATCCGCGCGTTGTGGTCGAGCTTCGCCGGCCGCGTCGCCGTACTGATCGTGCTGTTCACCATCGCGTGCGGTTCGGACTACCTCAGAAGCCTCGCGGACGCCGTGGACGGTTCCCGGGTGCCGATGCTCGCGCTGGCACCGGTCCTAATGGTGCTGGCGGCAACCGGGTACCGCCGGGCGCCCCACGGGGTCACCGACAACGAGTCCGACTGGATCTTCGTCGCGGTGGTGTGCGGCGTCGCGCTGGCCGGGGTGTGGATGGCCGCGACCCGGTATCCGACGCTGTCCGGGTTGTGGCAACTCCACACCCAGTTCGGTGTCCTGTTCGCGGCGTCCTGCGCGATGATCCTGTTCGGGGTCCGCCACACCGCCCGGTTGTGGCCGGTGTGGGTCTTCACGATCCTGGCCTCGGCCCCGGTGTTCCACATGCTGGCCGCGGCGAAGCTGGGCGGCACCGACGCCGCCGTGGCCTACGTGTGCGTCGCGTTCGGCACCGTTGCCGCCGCTCTCGCCGGTGCGCAGGCCACCCCGGGCTGGCGCCTGCTGATCACCGCCGCGACCGCGGCGCTCGGCGTGGCGACGGTGCAGGTGCTCGTCGGGCACACCTCCGTGTTCGTCACCTCCGCGGTCGCCTCCTGCGTTGTCCCGGTGCTGGTGATCGCGGCCGCGTGGCGTCACGCTCATCCGGCATCGCGCGTGGTCGAGGGCGCGCCGTTCCCGACCCGCTCGTGGCGCTCGCTTGCCGGGCTCGTCGTCTTCGCCGTCGTCGTCGGGCTGTTGCAGTTTCCGCACTCGACACCGTCGATGTCCGCCTCGGCGACGGCGGGGTGGGCCGAACGGGCCGGCCTGACCCCCGTGGCGGACCTGCCGTTCATCACCGGCTTCCTCGGCCCACGTTCGAGCCTGGTGCGTTACGTGGCGCCCCGCAGATCCGGCGTCGGCGTCGCCGCGGTCGACGTGATCACCACCGACGACGCCGCCGTTCTCGCCGACTATCACGACGCGGTGTGGTACCCCTCCTCGCGCCCGTTGAACTACCGCGACACCGCATCGGTGAACGTCGGCCTGACGCAGATCGGCATGCGGGAGATTCAGAGCGACGCGGAGACCGCGAGCGAGGATTCACCGGAATGGTATGCGCTGACCTGGAACTGGCGCACCGCCGCCAGCTATCAACAGGTCACCGTCATCGTCAACCAGAACCCCGGCACCGACGAACCGCCGCTGCCGCAGCCGTTGGGCTGGCGCACCACCGTGCTGTACCCGCTGCTGTGGCACAGCAGGCAGCAGACCGACAACGTGTCCACCGTGCCGCCGAAGGTGGTGCAGTACGCGCGGGAGGTCGCCGCCGGGATGATCGCGTCGAGGTACGCCGCCGATGCATAAGGGCTGGCCGCGCACCGGGCTGCCCGAACACTTCTCGGCGCGGAAGACGTTCAGCCGGGCGCACTCTCGCTGGGGTCTGGTCCTGGCAACCGCGCTGATCGTGGGCGGGGTACTGCTGCCGGGCGTGGTGCTGCCCGCGGTGATCACCGCGGTCGCGCTGTTCTACCTGGTATCGGTCCTGGACCGCAGCGTGTTGCTGCTGCGGGGGTTCCAGCGGTCCTCACTGATCTGCGTCAGCGACGAGGAGGCGCTGGCCATTCTCGACGACGAGCTGCCCGTCTACACGATCCTGCTGCCGGTCTACAACGAGCCGTCCATCGTGCAGAACCTGATCCACGGCGTCGGAAAACTGGTCTACCCGAAGGACAAGCTGGAGACCCTGCTGCTGGTCGAGGAGGACGACCAGGCCACCAGGGACGCCGTGCGCGAGCTCGACATGGAATCGGTGCGGGTCGTGATCGTGCCGCACAGCCAGCCCAAGACGAAACCCAAGGCGTGCAACTACGGGATGTCGCTGCCCGGGCTGCGCGGTGAGCTGGTGACGATCTACGACGCCGAGGACATCCCGGATCCGCTGCAGTTGCGCAAGGCCGTCGCGGCTTTTCGCCGGCTGCCGCAAGAGGTGGCGTGTCTGCAGGCCCGGCTGGGCTACTTCAACGAACGCCAGAACCTGTTGACCCGCTGGTTCTCCCTGGAATACGACCAGTGGTTCGGTCTGGTGCTGCCCACCGTGGAGGCCGCCGGATGCGTGGTGCCGCTGGGCGGTACCTCCAACCACCTCAAGACCGCGGTGTGGCATGAGGTCGGCGGGTGGGACGAGTTCAACGTCACCGAGGACGCCGACCTCGGTGTCCGGTTGGCGCGCAACGGCTATCGCACGCAGGTGCTGGACTCCACCACGCTGGAGGAAGCCAATTCCGATGTCCTGAACTGGATCCGGCAACGGTCGCGCTGGTACAAGGGCTACCTGCAGACCATGCTCGTCCACCTGCGCCACCCGCGCGCGCTTCGCCGCGAGATCGGCACGGTGCCCATGCTGCGGCTGATCAACATGACCGGTGCGGTGCCGTTCACCGGGGTCGTCAACCTGGTGCTGTGGGCCCTGCTGGCCCTGTGGATCAACGGCCGCGCACCGTTCATCGCCATGATGTTCCAACCGGTCCCGTACTACGTCTGCCTGAGCCTGTTCCTCGTCGCCGGGCCCGCGTCGGTCTACATGAGCCTGATGAGCATCAGCGTGCTCGGCAAACCGCACCTGTGGTGGCCCGCGCTGCTGGCGCCGGTCTACTGGTTCCTGCAGTCGGTCGCCGCACTCAAGGCCTTCTATCAGTTGCTGTTCCGCCCGCACTTCTGGGAGAAGACCGTTCACGGTCTTGCCACCCACCCCGTTCCCCAACCCACTTAGGATCTCGATGTTCACCAGAATGCGCTCTGTCGCATGGCTTTTCGCGGCAGTGAGCCTCGTCCTGCCGGTCATCTGTGCTCCCGCCGCAGCGGCGCAGCCGGCGCCCCGCGCCACCACTGTCGACTGGCGGCAGCTGGGCCTGACCGATCGACTGAATCTGATCGGCGCCGACCAGCCCCACGACGTCTCGGTGCCGATGCCCGCCGGCGTTACCCGCGTACTGGTCAAGGGACTGGTCGGTGCGGCCAACAATATCCGCCGCGGCCATATCGACGTCCGCGACGCCGACGGCAACCTGGTCGGCACCGTCCCGCTGCCGGTCGACCGCGATGCCGCCCCGTTCAGCGTCGACACCGGCCGTGCGCGCGTCACCGACGGCGCGATCAAGTTGAGTTTCATTCTGCGCGACGAGAATCCGCCGCTGAACACCTGTTCGCCGGTGCCGTCGGTGGCGCTGTGGCAGCTGACGTCGACCTTTCTCGGGCAATCGCCGCTGCCCGAGACCATCGCCGACTTCCTGCCCGGCTACCTCGACCGCGTCACGATCCGGGTCGGCCCCGAACCCGGCCCCGACACCCAGCAGGCCGCGCTCAACCTGGTCGCGGCGCTGACACACCGGTACCGGCCGCTGCCGGTACGCATCGACGTCGACACCGGCCCGATGGACGCACCGGTGAAGAACACCGGGACCGAACGGACCATCGAGATCCGCTCCTCGGCCGTCGCCGGTGTCGCGGTGCGCAACGGCGGCACACCCGCCGCGGTGCTCGCGGTGTCGGGCAGCGGAGACGAACTGCAGCGCCAGGTCGAGCTGTTCGCCGACCGCCGTTCCGAGCTGACCCAGACGGCGCAGACACGGGTGCTCGGGGCGATGACACAGGCACCGGTCTCCACCGAGACGCTGACCCTCGCGGAGTTGGGCGCGGACCGGCAGGTGTCGGTCCTGCACTCCGAGACGATGTACGCCGGGTTCGAGGCCGCCGCGTTCGGAGTCGGATCCATCCAGCGCGCCCGGGTGAAGCTGCGGGCCCGCTACACCCCGGTCACCGACGACTCGGCGACGGTGGTGATCCGGTCCGGCGACAGCGTGCTCGCGACCGAGCGACTCAACGAAAGCGGCACGATCGACACGGTTCTCGACATTCCTGCCGAGGCGATCTCCTCGAACGTCGGGCTCGTGTTCGACCTGCGCTACTTCCCGAAGATGGAGTGCAGCCCGCTGACGGACCGGTTGTTCTTCGCCATCGACGGCACCTCGACGGTCACCGTCGAGCGCGGCACCCACAACCGCGGCGGTTTCCCCGTGCTGCCGATGGCGTTCACCCCGGTCTTCGACGTCTCCGTCGACCAACCGGCCGACATCCGTTACGCCGCCCGGGTGATCAACCTGCTCGGACGGGAGACCACGGTGCTGCTGCGCCCCCAGGTACGTCCGGCCGAGGAGGCCGCGGCGTCCGGCAACGGCTGGCTGGCGGTGACATCCGGTGAGGCGCTGGACGGTTTCGGATTGAACCCGCCGCTGAAACCCGGCGCGCGCAACGACCTGACGGTCGACAGCCTGCTGCGCTCCACCAACGTCGATCCCAACGGACCGCTCGGCTTCCTGCAGGCCTTCACGCAGGACGGCCGGGTGATCCTCGACATCCAGACCACCGGGGAGAGCGATCTGCTGGACCGCGGCCTGGATTACATCGCGGGCCTGGAACGCCAGTGGGGTTCGCTCTACGGCGACGTCGTCGCCACCACGCCTGCCGGTGAGACCGTCAATCTGTCTCTGCGCGAGGGCGACTGGATCGAACCGCAGGTGATCCCCAACGAGGTGTGGAAATGGTGGCTGTGGCTCACGATCGCGGTGGGCGTCGTCGCGGCGGTCGCGGTGACGGTGCTGCTGACGATCCGCCGACGGCGCAGCCGGGGGTGACGCCCGGGGTGAGGTACCCGCGGCGCCGGGGCGTGGCCCTGTTCACGGCGCTCGCCGTCGGGTACTTCACGCTCGGCGCGGTGCTGATCATCCGCTACGACATCTTCGACTGGGATGCCCTCAGCCGGGTTGCCAATGCCGGTTTCACGCTGATGAGCCGGGACCCGCACCTGGCCGCCGTGGGGTTCGTGTGGAACCCGTTGCCCAGCCTGGTGCAGATTCCCTTTCTGCCGCTGAGCTATTGGTGGCCGGGCATCAAGACCTACGGGTTGACCGGCAACCTGCAGAGCGCGTTGTTCATGGCCGGCAGTGCGCTGGTGGTGCGGCGGATCGCGCTGGACCGCGGCGTCGGCGACGGCTGGCGACGGGTCGCGGTCGCCTGCTATGCGCTCAACCCGATGATCGTGCTGTACGGCGCATCCGGGATGAGCGAGGCCGCCCTGCTGTTCTGCTCGCTGTGGTGCGTTCTGTACCTGCTGCGCTGGACGGAGTCCGCGCGGGTGGTGGACCTGGCGGGCGCCGGCGTCGCGCTGGGCGTCGGCTATCTCACCCGCTACGAGATGATTCCGGCCGCGTGCGGGGCGGCCGCGTTCGTGGTGCTGGTGTCGCTGCTGCGCTCCCCGCCGGGCTCGCGGCTGCAGCAGACCGCGCTGAACCTGGTGCTCGCGCTGTTTCCGTTCGTCACGGCGGTGATCGGCTGGGCGGTCACCGGGTGGGTGGTCACCGGCGAGGTGTTCGGCAGCGTCCAGTCGCAGTACGGCAACGCGGCTCAGGTCGCCACGGCGCTGGCGCGCGGTGGGCTCGATCTGAACTCCGATGCGATGGTCGTCGTGGAGCGGCTGTTCGGTATGCAACCGTTCGTGGGTCTGGCCGTCATCCTGGCGGCGTGCCTGGTCGTGGTGCGTCGCTCGCTGGCGGCGCTGGCCCCGGTCGCGGTGTTCGGTGCGATGCTGACGTTCTCGGCCTGGGGGCACTACAGCGCATCGACCTTCGGCTGGTTCCGGTTCTACCTCGTGGCGATCCCGCTGGTCATCGTCGTGGCGCTGGTCTGCTGGGCGCCCCGGCCGACCCCGCCGCCCCCGCCGGCCCGCCGGCGGCTGGGCACACCGGAAAGCCGTTGGGGTGCAGCCCTGTTGGCAGCATCGCTGCTGATCGGCACACCGGTGACCGCCGTGTCGATGTTCACCGACGGCAACAGCGTCAACCAGCCGCTGCAACTCGGGCTGCAGTCGCTGTTGTCCCCGGACCGATATCCGCTCGAGGAGCGGTGGTTCCGGCAGATGAGCGCCGCCGACCGGTTCGTCGCCGACTACCTCGACCAGCAGCACCTGCCCGACGGTTCGGTGCTCTACGACACGTTCACCAGTCCGGTGGTCTGGCTGACATCGGAGCGACCACGGCAGTTCGTGGTGACCAGCGACCAGGACTTCAAGGCGGCGCTGAACCGGCCGCGGCTTCACGGGGTGCGTTACGTGCTGATCTCCAACCCGGCCATCAGCGCCGCGCAGGACGCGGTCACCCGCCGGTATCCGTCGTTCTGGTACGACGGCGCGGGCATCGCGACCCTGGTGCTGTCCGTGGACGGCCCGGACGGCATCCAGCGCTGGCGGCTGTTCCGGGTCAACGAGCCCGACGAGCGCGACCGCTGAGAGTCACTGCACCGGAACCTCGATGACGGTCGCCAGCCCGCGGTGGTCGGATCCGGGGACGTCGACTGTGTAGGCCGAGGTGGCCACGGCGTTGTGCACCAGCACGTGGTCGATACCGACCACCGGAGGACGCCAGCGCCGGCTCGGGTAGCTGCGGGTCAGGCCCGCACCGGCCTGCTCGGCGGCGTCGCGGTAGCCCGCATCGAGCAGCCTGCGGAACGGGCGCATGTCGTAGGTGGCGTTGAGGTCGCCGGCGACGATCACCGCGCCCGGGCCGTCGGCCGCGGCGCGCAACGTCTCGGGCAGCCGGGCGATGTCATCGGTGAACCAGCGCAGCGGCTGCACCCACGGCGCGGCGAGATGCACGGCGAGCACCGTCGTCTCCGTGCGCACCTCAGGTACCCGGATCCTGGTGCTCAGCATCGGCATCTGGTAGCCGGGCACCGCCGTCGCCGCCACGATGGGGTGGCGGCTCCACACCCCGATGCCCGCGGCCATCGGCTTCGGGTCGATCGCGCGGTGCGGGAAACCACGGTCCAGCCCCGCCGCCGAGAGCCCGGCCGCCGCTTCGGGTGTCATCTCCTGCAGCACCAGGACATCGGCGGTGGCGTCGGCCAGCGCGACCACCGCCTGCGGATCCGCCCGCCCCATCCCGAGGTTCGCGCTGACCACGCGCAGCGGGACCGACGGCGCCGCGGGTTCCTCCGGTCCGAGGTAGCGCGGGATCAGCACGGCCAGCATGACGATGCACAGCAGCGCGGCCGCGATCGTCGGCACCGGTTGCCGCGACAGCGCGAACGCGACCATCGACACGACGGCCGCGACGGTCAGGTACGGCGACGCGGCGGCGAGCACCAGCACGACCTCGTTGCTGATCGGCAGGTAGCGCGCCACCGCGCCGGCCAGTCCCAGTACGAAGGCGACCGCACCGACCACCGTCGCCAACACTCGAATCATGATGTGCTGGTGCGGTTTTCGTCAGGTCAGCCCAGACGGCGCAGTCGCGGCTCCAGATCACGCTTGAACAGTTCGAGGAACCGGCGCTGATCGTGGCCGGGGGCGTGGAACACCAGGTGGTTCAGGCCCCAGTCGACGTACTGCTTGACCTTCTCGACGGCCTCGTCGGGATCGGAGGCGACGATCCAGCGCTTGGCCACCTGCTCGATCGGCAGCGCGTCGGCGGCCTTCTCCATCTCGATGGGGTCGTCGATGGAGTGCTTCTGCTCGGCGGTCAGCGACAGCGGCGCCCAGAACCGGGTGTTCTCCAGCGCGAGTTCGGGATCGGTGTCGTAGGAGATCTTGATCTCGATCATCCGGTCGACGTCGTCGGGGTTGCGGCCGGCGGCCTCGGCGCCCTCCTTCACGGCGGGGATGAGCTTGTCCTTGTAGAGCTCCTCACCCTTGCCGGACGTGCAGATGAACCCGTCGCCGGCGCGGCCCGCGTACTTGGCCACCACCGGACCGCCCGCGGCGATGTAGACCGGGATGCCGCCCTCGGGCACGTCGTAGATGGAGGCGCCCTTGGTGCGGTAGTACTCGCCCTCGAAGTCGACGCGGTCGCCGAGCCACAGTTCGCGCATCAGCTTCACCGACTCGCGCAGCCGGGCGAAGCGCTCCTTGAACTCCGGCCACTCGCCGATGTAGCCGGTGGCGATCTCGTTGAGCGCCTCCCCGGTGCCGACGCCGAGGAAGACGCGGCCCGGATACAGACAGCCCATGGTGGCGAACGCCTGCGCGATCACCGCGGGGTTGTAGCGGAACGTCGGGGTGAGCACCGACGTGCCGAGGATGAGTCGCTTGGTCCGTTCCCCGACCGCGGTCATCCACGCCAGCGAGAACGGTGCGTGCCCACCCTCATGCCGCCACGGCTGGAAGTGGTCGCTGACCGTCGCGCTGTCCATGCCGTGTTCTTCGGCCGCGACCGCCAGCTCGACGAGCTCTCGCGGGGCGAACTGTTCCGCCGACGCCTTGTATCCGAGTTTGAGTTCAGCCACGCCTACTTTCTACTCCGCTCCCTACACTCGCGGGTATGGCACCGGTACTGAGTTCTGTCACCGATACCGTGCACTTCGCCTACACCGACCTCGTCAACTGGACCCTGGTCGCCGATCAGACCGGTGTCGTGCTTATCGACGCGGGGTTTCCCGGCCACCGCGACGACGTGCTGGCCTCGCTGCGCCAGCTCGGTTTCGGCCCCGACGATCTGCGCGCGATCCTGCTGACCCACGCCCACGTCGACCATCTCGGGTCGGCCATCTGGTTTGCGAAAAACCATGGCACGCCGGTGTATTGCCACGCCGCGGAGGTGGGCCACGCGAAGCGGGAGTACCTGGAGCAGGTGTCGCCGCTCGACGTCGCCAAGCACATCTGGCAGCCGCGGTTCGCGACGTGGACGGCGACGATCGTGCGCAAGGGCGGGCTGGTGCGCGACGGGATCCCCACCGCACAGCCCTACACCGAGCAGGTGGCGGCGTCGCTGCCGGGCACGCCGCGGGCGGTGCCGACCCCGGGGCACACCGGCGGGCACTGCTCGTTCGTCGTCGACGGCGTGCTGGTCAGCGGCGACGCACTGGTGACCGGGCATCCGGTGTCGACGCGCAGCGGGCCGCAGCTGCTGCCCGGGCTGTTCAACCACGACCAGCGCAGCTGCGTGCGCAGCCTGTCGGCGCTGGGTCTGCTCGACACCGAGGTGCTGCTGCCCGGGCACGGGCCGGTCTGGCGCGGGTCCATCCGCGAGGCCGCCGAACGCGCCGCCCGCTGACCAGCCGGCACTGCGGTCCTCGGTCAGGCCAGCCCCTGGATTCCGATGAGAAACGCCGCGGTCAGTGCCAGGCCACCCGCCACCACGATCGTCGGCATCAGGATCATCGTGTCGAGCTCGTCGTCGTCGAGGACGTCGTCGCGGAACCGGCCGAACAGTACCCACGCGACCCCGGTGCGCCGGAACAGGTGCACCACCGCGCGCACCGGCCGGGTGCCGCGGCGGCGGCCGATCACCGACCGCGAGACCGCTCCGAGGAGCACGGTCAACGCGGACGCCACGACCAGCAGCCAGCCGACGATCATCTGCGAGAGCACCACTGAAACCATCCTCCGGGTCTACAGACCCCAGCGTTTGGCGATCAGCTCGTGGGAGCGCAGCCGGTCGCAGTGACGGTGCGTGACCGAGGTGATCACCAGCTCGTCGGCGCCGGTGACCCGCTGCAGCGTCGCCAACCGGTCGGCGACCTCGTCCGCGTCACCGACGAATTGCGTTGCGGTGCGGTCTTTCACGACGGCCAACTGGTCCTCGGTCAGCGGCTCTACGGTGTCGGGATCCGGATACGGGACCGCGCCGCCGCGGGCGCGGATCGAGTACACCCAGTGCCCGTAGCTCGACGCCAGATGCCGCGCGGTCTCGGAGTCGTCGGCCACCACCACGTCGGCGGAGACCACCACGTAGGGCTCGGACAGCAGCCGCGACGGCCGGAACGCGGCGCGGTAGGCCTCGATCGCGTCCAGCGCGGTGGCGGGGGTGATGTGGTAGCTCGCGACGAACGGCAGCCCGTGCGCCCCGGCCACCCGGGCGCTCTGCCCCTTGCTGCTGCCGAACACCCAGGGCGTCAGCGCGGCACCGTCTCCCGGGACGACGTGGGTCTCGTAGCCGTCGACGGTGTAGGTGCCCTCCAGCATGGCCAGGATGTCGGCGACCTGCTCACCGAAGTCGGGCGACTCCGCACCGGGCTGCTGCAGCACCGCCATCCGGGCCCGCAGCGCCGGGTTGCGCATCAGCGCGCCGATGTCGAACGGCGGCGGCACCACGACGCCGTCGACGTCGCGCCACTGTTGCGGCGGTCTGGGTTTCGCGGGCCTGGGTTCGGTCAGGGCCTCGCGGCGCCGCTGACCCGAGCGGCCGACCCCGAGATCGATGCGACCGGGATGGAAGGCC
>Ga0180215_1000942_pt1 | contig 33698 bp, 26 predicted proteins | sample eDN3rd37CBELigBY_FD_128871 | JGI IMG/M metagenome (GOLD analysis project Ga0180215, IMG submission 128871) | Enriched backyard soil microbial communities from Emeryville, California, USA - eDNA 3rd pass 37_C BE-Lig BY (version 2) (version 2) | ecosystem: Environmental > Terrestrial > Soil >...
AGAAGGTGATGAAGGAGATCACCCAGCGCGGCGACATCATCCTGTTCATCGACGAGCTGCACAACCTCGTCGGGGCGGGCGCCGCGGAGGGCGCGATCGACGCGGCCAGCATCCTCAAGCCGGCGCTGGCGCGCGGCGAGCTGCAGACCGTGGGCGCGACCACGCTGGACGAGTACCGCAAGTACCTGGAGCGCGACTCCGCGCTGGAGCGCCGCTTCCAGAAGATCACCGTCGACCAGCCGTCGCTCGAGGAGTGCGTGCAGATCCTCAAGGGCCTGCGCGACCGCTACGAGGCGCACCACAAGGTCAACATCACCGACGAGGCCCTGGAGGCCTCGGCGGAGCTGGCCGACCGCTACATCTCCGACCGCTTCCTGCCCGACAAGGCGATCGACCTGATCGACGAGGCCGCGTCGCGCATGCGCATCAAGTCGATGTCCTCCCCGCCCGTCTACCGGGAGCTCGAGGAGGAGATCGAGACGACGCGGCGCGAGAAGGAGGCCGCGATCGAGAACCAGGAGTTCGAGAAGGCCGCGCACCTTCGCGACCGTGAGCGCCAGCTCACCAACAAGAAGCGCGACCTCGAGGACGCCTGGGAGTCCGGCGAGGGCGGCGAGCGGCCGTCCATCGGCGAGGAGGAGATCGCGGACATCGTCTCGATGTGGACGGGCATCCCGGTCTTCAAGCTCACCGAGGCCGAGACCCAGAAGCTGATGCGCATGGAGGACGAGCTCCACAAGCGCGTCATCGGCCAGCACCAGGCGATCGAGGTCGTCTCGAAGGCGATCCGCCGCTCCCGCGCCGGCCTCAAGGACCCGAAGCGGCCGACCGGCTCGTTCATCTTCCTGGGCCCGTCGGGCGTGGGCAAGACCGAGCTGGCGCGCACGCTCGCCGAGTTCCTGTTCGGCGACGAGGACGCGATGGTGCGCATCGACATGTCGGAGTACATGGAGAAGCACGCCGTGTCCCGGCTCGTCGGCTCGCCTCCCGGCTACGTCGGCTACGACGAGGGCGGCCAGCTGACCGAGGCGGTGCGGCGCAAGCCGTACAGCGTCCTGCTGCTGGACGAGATCGAGAAGGCCCACCCGGACGTCTTCAACATCCTCCTGCAGATCCTGGAGGACGGTCGCCTGACCGACTCCCAGGGCCGCACGGTGGACTTCCGGCACGCGATCGTGATCATGACCTCGAACATCGGGGCGGGCGAGATCGCGCGCAACACGCCGCTCGGCTTCGCCGTGTCGGACGACGAGACCGGCATCTCGTACGACGACATGAAGGGCCGCATCATGGGCGAGCTCAAGAAGGTCTTCCGGCCTGAGTTCCTCAACCGCATCGACGACGTGATCGTCTTCCACAAGCTCACCAAGGAAGAGATCAAGGAGATCGTCGACCTGCTGCTGCGCCGCATCCGGTCCTCGCTGGCCGAGCGCGAGCTGCAGCTGGACCTCACCGAGGAGGCGGAGGACTTCCTGGTCGACAAGGGCTGGGACCCGGCGATGGGCGCCCGCCCGCTGCGCCGCGCGATCCAGCGCTACATCGAGGACCCGCTGGCCGACTTCGTGCTCCGCAGCGAGCTCACCCCGGGCGCGACCGTGCTCGTCGAGCCCGCGCCGGAGGGCTCCGACGAGGAGGTCAAGCTCTCGATCATCAAGCCCGCGCTGGACCTGCAGAAGCAGGCCCCGGTGGGCGTCGGCGGCCGCAAGGAGGGCGAGGACGAGCCGGTGGACGACACCGGCGCGCTCGACACGCCCCCCGTTGCGCCTGAAGAAGAGTAAGGCGGGCACGTCCCGACTTTCCGAGGGCCGCTCTCCGGAGCGGCCCTCGGTCGTTTAACCGGCGCATCGGCGGGCCGGCGTGGATAGGTTCCGCCGATGTCCAGGGTCGCCGTGATCGCCGCGGCGGCGTTCGCCGTCCTTGCCGCGCCCGCCGCGGCGGACGACTACGCCGAAACCGCTCGCAACATCATCCCGTCCGGGCAGTACGGCGCGGTGCCGGCGCCGCCCGGCGCCGACGCGCAGGCGCTGATGTACGACGCGCTGACGCCGCTGTTCGACCAGGTCACGCCCGCCGACCTGATGACCAAGTTCAAGTCGGCGCACTTCGGGCTGGGCGAGGACGGGCCGGGGGTCGTGGAGCCGGTGCCGCGGCCGGGCGTGACGATCGTGCGCGACCGCTTCAACGTCCCGCACATCACGGGCCACACGCGCGACGACGTGACCTGGGCCATGGGCTGGGTGCTCGCCGGGGACCGTGGGTTGCTGCTCGCGCAGGCGCGCGACGCGGCCCGGCTGGCGGCGATCGACGCGCCCAACATCAACGCGTTCGGCCTGGTGATCAACCTGCGCCGCTACACGCCGACGCCCCAGGTGGACCGCATGATCCGCCGCCAGGGCGACGCGGCGCTGCGCTCGGCGGGTGCCGCGGGGCGCGCGTTGCGCCATGACATCGACGTCTACCTCGAGGGCCTCAACGCGCGCCTGCGCGCGGACGGCAACGCCTCGCGGCCGTGGACGCGGGTCGACGTCTACGCCGCGAACGCGATCACCGGGCAGATCTTCGGCGAGGGCGGCGGCGACGAGGCGCGCCGCTCGATGTACCTGGATCGCCTGCGCAAGCGCTACGGCAAGCGGCGCGGAGACGGGATCTTCGACGACCTCTCGACCTTCCAGGACCCGGACTCGCCGGCCACGCTGACCAAGGCGTTCCGCTACGGCCGGGCGAACCTGGACGGCAAGGGCAACGCGGTGCTCGACACGGGCTCGTTCAAGCCGGTCGGGCCGCGCGGGCTCGGGCGCGCGGCGAGCGCGCACCCGCGCTGGGCGAGCAACTTCCTGCTGGTGGGCGCGAGCCGCTCGGCCACGGGCCGCCCGCTGTTCGTCGGCGGCCCGCAGATCGGCTACACCTACCCGGGCCTGACGCTCGAGGCCGACATCGCCTACCCCGGCGTGCAGGCGCGCGGCGCGACCGCGCCGGGCTTCGCCGGCAACATCCTGATCGGCCGCGGGCCCGACTACGCGTGGAGCCTGACGAGCGCCGGCAGCGACCTGATCGACACCTACGTCGAGCGGCTGTGCGGCGGCTCGCGCACCAAGTACCGCTACCGCGGCCGCTGCCGCACGATGGGCCGCGTCGACGCCGGCCGCATCGAGGGCGCCGGGCGCGTCCGCTTCCGCACGACCGTGCACGGCCCCGTGATCGGCTACGCCAAGGTCGAGGGGCGCACGGTCGCGGTCTCGCGCAAGCGCGCCAGCTTCGGCCAGGACGTCCTGTGGCAGCTCGGGTTCCGCGACCTGACCACGGGCAGGGTCCGCTCGGCGGCGACGCTGCGCGACGCGATGGCGACTTCGCCGTTCACGTTCAACGTCGCCTACGCCGACGACCGCGACATCGCGATGTTCTCCGCCGGGCGGCTGCCGGTGCGCGACCGCCGCGTCGACCCGCGGCTGCCGGCCTGGGGGACGGGCGAGTACGAGTGGAAGGGCTACCTGCGCAAGGCCCAGCACCCGTACCAGGTCAACCCGCCGAGCGGGCTGCTGGTCAACTGGAACAACCGGCCCGCGCCGCGCTGGGGCGCGGCCGACGACAACTGGTCCTACGGCGCCGTCCAGCGCGTGCAGCTGCTGCAGGGCAACCTCGCCACGCGCGACAAGCACGACCTGGCGACGGTCACCTCGGCGATGAACGCGGCCGCCACGCAGGACCTGCGCAGCGTCGCGCTGACCCCGATCCTGGCCGAGCTGCTGCGCGGGACGCCCGCGCCCTCGCCGCGCGCCGCGCGGATGCTGCAGCTGCTCGAGGAGTGGCGCGCCGCGGGCTCCTCGCGGCTCGACCGCGACCTCGACGGCGTCATCGACGCCGGGCCCGGCCCGGCGATCTGGGACGCGCTGTACCCGCGGCTGTTCCGGGCCGTGATGCGCGTGCCGGGGCTCGAGCCGCTGATCGGCGGCGACGCCGGGCCGGCGTCGGACTTCACCGACGGCGGCTTCTGGTACGTCGCCAAGGACCTGATGCGGCTCAACGGCGATCGCCTGAAGCAGCCCTTCAACGAGCGCTACTGCGGCTCGCGCAGCCGCTGCGCGCGCGCCGTCTGGGCCGCGCTGGAGGCGATCGAGGGCGACCCGGACGCGCTGCGGGCCAAGGCCGAGCGGATCGCGTTCCGGCCCGGCCTGCTGCCGGCCACGATCCGCTACACGAACCGCCCGAGCGGGATCCAGCAGGTGATCAGCTTCAGCGGCCACCGGCCGCGCTGAGGCGCCCGCGCCCCCACGGGCGCGGGCGCGTCACGCCCTACGGCAGGATCTGCTCCACGACGCCGAACACGACGCAGCGGGCGTTGTTCGTCCCGCGGCCGTCCTGGCGCACGCCGCCGCGGATGAGCGCGTTCTGCGAGCGCCGCTCGATGTGGAACTCGAACGTGTTCGAGCCGCCGATGTTCAGCGAGGACGCCGTCTGGTTGGCGGCGACGCCGAGCGCGCCGTCGCCGTTGCCGACGCGCCGCGCGACGTTGACCGGCTCACCCGACTGGTTCAGGAACGAGATCGTCGAGATCGGATCCTCGTTGCCCGTGACCTTGTTCTGGTCGTTGCAGGTCGCCGTCAGCGTGCCGAGCCCGCTGAACCTGGCCGCGGTCTGCGGCGCGCCCGGCGAGTTGTCGGCGACCTCGTAGACCGCGCTGAAGACCGCGCTCTTGGGCACGTCGGCGATGAACTTGCTCGGCAGCCGGCCCTTGTCGGCGCCGGAGCGGTTGGTCGCCACGAGCTTGCCGGCGGCCTGCTTGAGCGTGGCGCCGGAATAGACGGCGCTCTTGCCGTCGACCGACCCGGCGCGCTGGGCGTAGCTGACGGCCGCGATCGATGTCCCGCCCAGCGAGACGAACAGCGCGATGCTTGCCACCACCATCGACGGCGAGGGCCGCGAGAACTTCATGGATTTCCCCCTTGGGTTGGTTGACGCTTCCCGCTTCAACGAACCCGGCGGCGCACCCGAAGGTGCGGCATAAGGGGTCCCCTTAAAGCCTGAGAGGCCCGCCGCCGGCGGGCCTCTCAAGTCTGTTGAAGCGGATGGCCGGGGGTCAGTCGGCGACCGCCTCGCGCATCGGAGGAGGGTGATCCGATGCCTATGGAGGAGAGATCGCGGGTCAGACGATCCCTTTGCATGACGGGAGAGCACGCCGAGCCAGAGCGGGCTCTCCGTATGTGAGATCGACGTCCGTGTCGACTGATCGCGGCCTTCCGGAGGGGTCCGTTCCGTCTGGCCGCTGGGACCATGATGCGCTGATCGCGTTGCTTAAACCTTGGAGAAACCTTGGAGAGCCGATAGCGTCTCTCCAACAAGGTGGCTGATGGCTGGGACATCCGGCTTTGCGGCCCCGTTGCGGTCGACGCCGGCGGGCGCCGGCTCGATGCCGGGCTGCCGGGGCGGCAGGGCCGCCTTCTCTTCGCGTACCTGGTTTTGAACCGTACACGCGGTTGCCCCCGCGACGAGCTCATCGACGTGCTGTGGCCCGAGGGGCCGCCGGCCGCCGCGGACTCCGCGCTCAGCGCGCTGCTGTCCAAGCTCCGGCGCGCGCTCGGCGAGGGCGTGCTCACGGGCCGCGGCGAGCTGCGCCTGCATCTAGAGGACGCGCGCGTCGACGTCGAGGTCAGCGCGGAGGCGATCCGCGAGGCCGAGGTGGCGCTCGAGGCCGGCGACTACGCGCTCGCGGCCGAGCGCGCCCGCGAGGCGCTCGCCACCGACCTGCAGACGTTCCTGCCGGACGCCGAGGGCGGCTGGGCGGCCGAGCAGCGGCGCGAGCTGGAGACGATCCGCCTGCGCGCGCTCGAGACGCTGGCCGAGGCCGGGCTGCGCCAGGGCGGCCGCGAGCTCGGCGCCGCCGAGCAGGCGGCGCGGGCCGCGATCGCCGCCGCGCCGTTCCGCGAGTCCGCGCACCGGCTGCTGATGGAGATCCACGAGGCCGCCGGCAACCCCGCGGAGGCGCTGCGCGCGTTCGAGGAGCTGCGCTCGCTGCTGCGCGAGGAGCTCGGCACCACGCCCGGCCCGGCCGCGATGGCGGTCTTCGAGCGCGTCCTGCGCGGCGAGCCGCCGCCCGCGCACCGCGGGAGCCCGGCCGCCGCCGGCGCCGCCGCGATCGAGGCCACGGCGTGGCCCGCGCCGCTGGCGGCCGCCGTCGACCGCCACGCGCTCGTCGGCCGCGCGGTCGAGCTCGCCTACCTCGAGCGCTGCTGGCGCGAGGCCACCCAGGGCCAGCGCGCGCTCGTGCTGCTCACCGGCGACGCCGGGATCGGCAAGACCCGGACCGCGGCCGAGCTCGCCCTGCGCGCCCACGAGGAGGGCGCGACCGCGCTCTACGGGCGCTTCGACGAGGAGACGCTGACCCCGTACCAGCCCGTGGTGGAGATGCTGCGCGGCTGGTCGGCGGGCGCGCCGCTGGACTCGCTCAAGGACCGGATCGGCCCGCGCGCGGCCGAGCTGAGCATCCTGCTGCCCGAGTTCGGCCCGCCGCCGGCCGACCACGCAGCCGCGGGCTCGCTCAGCGGCCCGGAGGCCGACGCGCAGCGCTACCGCTTCTTCGACGCGGTCGCGGCGCTGATCGGCGAGATCGGCGCCGAGACCCCGGTCGTGCTCGTCTTCGACGACCTGCAGTGGGCGGACCGCCCGACGCTGCAGCTGTTGCGCCACCTCGTCCGCGCGCCCGCGCCGCGGCGCGTGCTGTTCCTCGGCACCTACCGCGAGAGCGAGATCTCCGAGCGCCACCCGCTGCACGAGCTGATCGGCGACCTGCGCCGCGAGGGCACGCTGCGGCGGCTCGAGCTGGGCGGGCTGGCCGAGCCCGAGGTCGGCGAGCTGGTCGCCGAGCTGGCCTCCGCGCCCGCCGCCGCGGCGTTCGTGCACGCGCTCGCGGGCGAGACCGAGGGCAACCCGTTCTTCATCGAGGAGGTCGTGCGCCACATCCGCGACACCGCGGGCGCGCTGACCGAGGAGGTCACGCTGGAGGAGGCCGGCGTGCCCGACGGCGTGCGCGAGGTCACCGCACGGCGCCTGCGGCGGCTCTCGGAGCCCACGCGCGCCGTCCTGCTCGTGGCCTCGGTGATCGGCCGCGAGTTCGACTACGACGTCCTGCAGGCGGTCGTCTCGCAGTCCGACGACGAGCTCGTGGAGGCGCTCGAGGAGGGCGTCGAGGCCCGCGTGCTGCGCGAGGCCGGCCACGTCGGCCGCTACGCGTTCACGCACGCGCTCGTGCGGGCCACGCTCTACGACACGATCAGCCAGCTGCGCCGCGCGCGCCTGCACGGCCGCGTCGGCGAGGCGCTCGTGCGCCTGCGCGGCGGCGACCTCGACCCGTACCTGGCGATGCTCGCCCACCACTTCGCGCAGGCCGCGCCGGTCGAGCGCCCGGACCGCGCGATCGACTTCGCGCTGGCCGCCGCGCGCCGCGCCGACCGCATGCTGGCCTGGGAGGAGGCCGCCCAGCACTACCGCTCGGCGCTGCGCGCGCGTGAGCTCTCGGGAGCGGTCGACGACACGGTGCGCGCCGAGCTGCTGCTCGCCCTGGGCGCGTCCGAGGACCGCGCCGGGCTCGAGGAGGAGGCGCGCGAGACCTTCCAGGCCGCGATCCGGACGGCGCGCCAGCTCGGCGACGCCGTCCTGCTGACGCGCGCCGCGCTCGGCGTCGCGGGCCCGTGGTCGGCGCTCTCGCGCTCGGACCCGAACCGCGTGTCGCTGCTCGACGAGGCGATGAACGCGCTGCCCGAGGAGGACTCGCCGCTGCGCGCCCGGCTGCTCGCGCGCATGTCGCTCGAGCTCTACTACGCGGGCGAGCCCGAGCTGCGGCTGGCGCTGAGCGACGAGGCGGTGCGGATCGCGCGCCGCACGGGCGACCTGCGCGCGCTCGCCACCTGCCTCGACGCGCGCCACTACGCGCTGTGGCTGCCCGAGAACGTCGAGGAGCGGCTCGAGGTCGCGGCCGAGCTGCGCCGCGTCGCCGAGCAGACGGGCGACCCCGAGCTCGAGCTGCAGGGCGCGGCCTGGACGATCATCGACCTGATGGAGCTCGGCGACATCGACGGCGTCGACATCCAGATCGCCTCGGTGACCAAGCTCGCCGAGGCGCTGCACCGGCCGATCTGGCTGTGGTGGTCGGGCCTGTTCCGCGGCGCGCGGGCGCTGCTCGCCGGCCGCTTCGACGAGGCCGAGCAGCTCGCGCAGGAGACGCTGGCGATCGGCCAGCGCGGCCAGGCCGAGAACGCCCTGCACTACTACGCCCAGATGATGTTCAGCGTCCGCCGCGAGCAGGGCCGCCTGGCCGAGGTCGAGGGCGCCGTGCGCGGCTTCATCGAGCTCTACCCCGCGATCCCGGCGTGGCGCGCCGCGCTCGCGCTGCTGCTGATCGAGCTCGGGCGCCCGGACGAGGCGCGCGCCGAGTTCGAGCAGATCGCCGAGGGCGGCTTCGCCGCCTTCCCGCGCGACGCGAACTGGCTGATCGCGATCACGCTCACGGCCGAGGTCTGCGGCGCGCTGGGCGACGCCGCCCGCGCCGCCGAGCTCTACCGGATGCTCGAGCCCTACGCGGGCCGCAACGTCGTGGTGGGGCGCAACGCCACCTACAACGGCTCCGCCTCGCGGCTGCTGGGCATCCTCGCCACCGCGCGCGGCGAGTACGCGGTCGCCGAGCGCCACTTCGAGGAGGCGCAGCGGATGCACGCCGCGATGAAGACGCGCCCGTGGCTGGCCCGCACCCAGGTCGACTACGCCGAGCTGCTGCTCGCCCGCCGCGGCCCCGGCGACGTCGAGCGCGCGACGGGGATGCTCGCCGACGCGATCGTGATCGCCGACGCGCTCGGGATGGTCGTGCTGGCCGAGAAGGCGCGCCGGCTCGTGCCGTCGCACGCCCAGGCCTAACCGGTCGCGTCACGCTCGCGGCCCGCCCGCCTCGTCTCAGCGAGGGGTGATGAACAAATCTTGCGCTGAGCGCAATGTTTGTACATCACCCCCGTTCCGCCTTGGAGGTCTGGTGGAGGCCTAGCGGGTCATGTCCCAGGTCCCGGTCGCCTCGCGCGCCGGGATCATGCCGCAGCCCAGGCAGCGCAGGCCGACCGCGGTCTCCAGCCGCAGGCGCGTCCCGCAGCGCACGCACTCCAGCGCGGCCGCGGCCGAGGCGTCGAAGCGGCCGGGGTCCACGAGCGGCTCGCGCGGCTCGTCGCGCAGGAGCTCGAAGCCCGTCCGCGGGCCGTCGCCGAAGCGGGCGGCGTTGAGGACCTGCACCCAGGCCGCGCGGTTGACCGCGAACTCCGCGCTGGACTGGCCGGCGAAGCTCGGGTTCTCGTCGCTGAAGGTCAGCAGCGAGGTCAGCAGCGCGTTGACCTGCGGCCACGGGCGGGTGGTGAAGCCGCGCAGCGTGCAGAGGCGCGCGAGCTCGGCGGCGCTCGGGCCGGCGGTCGTCTCGCACGAGATCAGCAGGCGGCGGGCGGCGACCCGCGCGCACTCGGCGACGAACGCCGCGCGCTCGCCCGGGGCGACCTGCTCGACGCCGTTCACGCACACGACGGTGTCGAAGGCGCCGTCGGCCCACGGGAAGCGGCCGCCGTTGGTGCGCACGCCGAACATCGCGGGCACGACCGGCCCGTCGAACGCCGTGTCCTGCCCGGCGAAGCGGGCGCCGTTGAAGACGCAGCTGAGCCCGTCGCGCCCGCAGCAGACGTCGAGCACGCTGACGGACGCGTCGAGGTCGCCCGCCACGGGCGCGTAGCGCAGGAGCCGGCTGAGCATGGTCGAGATTCTGACCGAGGGGCGAACCGTCCGGCGCTGGACCTACCGTGAGCGAGACCATGGCCCGCTCCAGCACCGTCTTCGTCTGCTCCTCCTGCGCCGCCGAGGCGCCGCGCTGGATGGGCCAGTGCCCGGGCTGCGGCGAGTGGAACACGCTCAATGAGGAGACCCGCGGCAAGTCCGCCAAGGCCGCGCCGCGGCGCTCGTCCGCGGCCAGGCCGCTGCGGCTGGCCGAGGTGCAGGCGGAGCGCTACGAGCGGCTGCGGACCGGGATCGGCGAGCTGGACCGGATCCTCGGCGGCGGCCTCGTGCCGGGCTCGCTGGTGCTGATCGGCGGCTCGCCGGGGATCGGCAAGTCGACGCTGACCTCGATGGCGCTCGGCAACCTCGAGGGCGCGGGCCGGCGCACGCTCTACGTCTCGGGCGAGGAGTCCGCGGCGCAGATCCGCCTGCGCGCGGAGCGGCTGCCGGGCGCGGCGCTGCAGGTGCCCGTGCTGGCCGAGACCGATCTGGACACCGTGCTGGCCACGATGGAGGCCGAGAAGCCCGAGGTCTGCGTGGTCGACTCCGTGCAGACGCTGCACGCCGCGGACCTGACCGGGGCCGCGGGCTCGGTCGGCCAGGTGCGCGAGGTCGCCGACCGGATCACGCGGCTGGCGAAGGCGAACGGGATCGCGGTGCTGCTCGTCGGGCACGTCACCAAGGAGGGCGCGCTGGCGGGCCCGCGCGTGCTCGAGCACCTCGTGGACTGCGTGCTGCAGTTCGAGGGCGAGCGCGAGCGCACCTACCGCACGCTGCGGGCGCTCAAGAACCGCTTCGGCTCGACGAACGACGTCGGCGTGTTCGAGATGCGCTCGGGCGGGCTGGTCGAGGTCGAGGACGCCTCCGCGCGCTTCGTGGGGGAGGCCACGCGCGCGCCGGGGAGCGTCGTGCTGGCGGCGATGGAGGGCTCGCGGCCGCTGCTGGTCGAGGTCCAGGCGCTGGTCTCACCGAGTGAGCTCGTCCCGCCGCGGCGGGTCTGCAACGGCGTCGACCGCAACCGGCTGGCGCTGATCCTGGCCGTGCTCGGCCGCCACGCCGGGATCGGCGCGGGCAGCGCCGACGTCTTCGTCAACGTCGCCGGCGGCGTGCGCGTGGACGAGCCGGGCGCGGACCTCGCGGTCGCCCTGGCCGTGGCCAGCGCCGTGCGCGGCGTGACGCTGGGCACCGAGCAGGCGCCGCTGGCCTGCTTCGGCGAGGTCGGCCTTACCGGCGAGCTGCGCTCGGTCGGCCATCCGGACCGGCGCGTCGCCGAGGCCACCAAGTTCGGGCTCGGCCGCGTCCTGCAGCCGGGCCCGGAAACCCCGTCGCTGCGCGCCGCGGTGCGGGCCGCGCTGGGCGCTCCAGCAAACCGCGTAGCAGCCTGAAACCGTTTCGTCAAGCCTCAGATTTGGCTCTGTAGAGCCGAATCGCCGGGCTAAATCGCGGTTAAGCAACTGCTAGAATCTGTACGTGATGCAGCCGCGATCAGGGGAAGAGCTCAATGAGCTCGAAGCGCGGCAGGAGCCCCGGCTGGTCAAGGCGCTCGAGATGGTTGCGCCCGGCACGGCGGTACGCGAGGGGATCGACAACATCGTCCACGCGCGGACCGGCGGACTGCTCGTCATCGGCGATCCCGACGAGCTCGCGTTCCTGTTCAGTGGCGGTATCCGCCTGGATATCGACTACACCCCTGCGCTGATCTACCAGCTGGCCAAGATGGACGGCGCGATCGCGCTCAACGCCAACGCGACCAAGATCGCGTGGTGCAACGTCCAGCTGATGCCGGACCCGACGATCCTCACCTCGGAGACCGGCACGCGCCACCGCACGGCGGAGCGGATCTCCAAGCAGACCGAGGCGCTGGTGATCGCGATCTCGCAGCGCCGCGACGTCGTCTCGCTCTACGTCGACGGCGCGAAGTACATCCTCGAGGAGATCCCCGCGGTGCTCGCCAAGGCCAACCAGGCGCTGGCGACACTGGACAAGTACCGCACCCGCCTGGACCAGGTCTCCACGCGCCTGACCGCGCTCGAGTTCGAGGGCGGCGTGACGCTCCACGACGTGCTCACGGTCCTCCAGCGCGCCGAGCTCGTGACGCGCATGGCCGTCGAGATCGAGCGCTACATCGTCGAGCTCGGCACGGAAGGCCGGCTGATCGAGATGCAGCTCGAGGAGACGATGGTCGGCGTCGCCGGCGACAAGGCCGCGCTGCTGCACGACTACCTGGCCGACCCCGTCGAGGACAGCTTCGCCCTCGCGCTCGACGGCATCTCAAGACTTCCCCACCAGGACCTGCTGGACTTCGGCCGGCTCGCCGAGCTGCTCGGCTACGACCGCAAGATCAACACCCTGGACTATCCCGTCTCGCCGCGCGGCTACCGGATCCTCGGCCGCATCCCCCGGCTCCCGAAGCTGGTGGTGCAGAACATCGTCCGCGAGTTCCGCGGGCTGGACGAGATCCTGGCCGCGACCGACCCCGAGCTGGAGTCGGTCGAGGGCGTGGGCGAAATCCGGGCGAAGGACATCCGCGAGGGCCTTCGCCGTCTACAGGAGATCAACCTCGTGGACCGGTACTTGCAAACGTGAACCACGCAGTGCGGTCCGGCAGCCGGACCATGTCGAAGGAGGACACGATTCCCGATACATCCATGGAGATCGAGGATCTCGAGATCGAGCGCGAAGTCGAGCACATCGAGTTCGAGATCGGTGACAACGTGGTCTATCCCCACCACGGGGCAGGCCAGGTCGTCAAGAAGGAGGAGAAGAACATCCTCGGTGAGGTACGCGAGTACCTCACGATCAAGATCCTTCACAACGACATGACGGTGATGGTCCCGTGCGCGAACGCCGGCAAGGCCGGGCTGCGCCGCGTGATCGACGAGGAGACGGTCCAGAAGGTGCTGGCGGTGCTGGCCGCCGACGTCTCTGAAATGCCGAAGAACTGGAACCGGCGCTTCAAGCACAACCGGGACAAGATCAAGACCGGCGACATCTACGAGCTCGCCGAGGTCGTCCGTAATCTCGCCGTGCGCGAGCAGGACAAGGGCCTCTCGACCGGCGAGAAGCAGATGTACACCCGAGCCAAGAAGATCCTGGCCTCGGAGATGATGTACGCCCTGGAGAAGACCGAGGACGAGGCCGAGGCCTACCTCGACGAGATCCTCTCCCGCTCCGCCGAGCAGCTCGCCGCCGCGTCCTCGGCCGAGTAAGCAAGGCATGCAGTCCCTCCGCCCCACCCCGATCATCCGGCCTTAAGGCGCGAGGGTCCGAAGGTGGCCCCGACACACGAACCGCGTGACGCTGCGTCGGGGCCTGTCGCACTGCTGGTCGCAGCGGGAAGCGGCCAGCGGCTCGGCGCCGCCGTCCCGAAGGCGTTCGTGCCCGTCGCCGGGCGCCCCATGCTCGAGTGGTCGCTGGCCGCGTTGCGCGCGGCCGGGATCGGCGAGATCGTCGTCGCGCTGCCCGCCGGGGCCACCGCTCCCGAAGGCTGCGTCGGCGTCCCCGGGGGCGCGACCCGCTCGGAGTCCGTCCGCGCCGCCCTGCAGGCCGCCGGGCCCGGCCACGTCGTCGTCCACGACGCCGCCCGCCCGCTGGTCGAGCCCGAGCTGTTCACGCGCGTGCTCGCCGCCCTGGAGCAGGCCGACTGCGCGATCGCCGCGGCGCGCGTGACCGACACGATCAAGGAGGCAGGGGACGACGGCCACGTCGTGGCCACGCACGACCGCTCGCGGCTGTGGGCGGTCCAGACGCCGCAGGCCTTCCGCCGCGAGGCGCTCGAGGCCGCGCTGGACGTCGACCCCGAGGTGCTGGCCGCCGCCACCGACGACGCGTCGCTGGTCGAGCGCAGCGGCGGGACGGTGCGCGTGGTCGAGTCCTCGCCGGCGAACTTCAAGGTCACCACGCCGCACGACCTCGAGGTCGCCGAGCTGCTGCTCGCGCGACGGCTAGCCTGACCGTCCGTCAATGCTGACGGACTACCACGTTCACCTGCGGCCCGACGACCCCGGCACGGACGCCGCCACCTACTTCACCGCCGCCAACGCCGAGCGCTATCGCGAGACCGCGACCGAACGCGGCGTGACCGAGCTCGGCGTCTCCGAGCACGTGCACCGCTTCACCGCCGCGCTCGACGTCTGGCAGCACCCGTTCTGGCGCCAGAGCGCGGTCGACGACCTGGACCGCTACGTGAGCTTCGTGCGCGAGGAGACCGACCTGCGGCTCGGGATCGAGGCCGACTTCATCGCCGGCCGCGAGGACCGCATGGCGAACCTGCTCGACGCGCACGAGTGGGACTACGTGCTCGGCTCGGTGCACTTCCTCGGCGACTACGCCGTCGACTTCGACGACGACACCGACATCTGGAAGCACGAGTCCAGCCCGGAGCGGGTCTGGCAGCGCTACTTCGAGGCGATCGCCCAGTCCGCGCTGACGGGCGCCTACGACATCATCTCCCACCCCGACCTGGTGAAGATCTGGGGCTCGGGGCGGCCCGCGCCCTCGAAGGACCCGCGCTTCTACTACGAGCCGGCGATCGAGGCGATGCTGGAGGCCGGCGTGGCGATGGAGGTCTCGACCGCGGGCCTGCGCAAGCCGGTCGGCGAGATCTACCCGGCGCGGGCGATGCTGGAGATGGCCGTCGACGCCGGGATCCCGATCGCGCTCTCCAGCGACGCCCACATCCCGGACCATCTCGCGCACGGCTATGACCAAGCGGTCCAACTGCTCAATGACTGTGGCGTGACCGAGATCGCGGTCTTCGAGCGGCGCACGCGGCGGATGGAGCCGCTCGGGTGAGAACCGGCCTCGGGATCGACACGCACCGCTTCGCCGAGGGCCGCAAGCTGATCCTCGGCGGCGTGGAGATCCCGCACAGCCGCGGCCTGCAGGGCCACTCCGACGCGGACGTGCTCGCGCACGCGATCACGGACGCGATCCTCGGCGCGGCGTCGCTGGGCGACATCGGCACGCACTTCCCGGACAGCGATCCGGCCTACAAGGACGCGGACTCGATCGCGCTGCTGCGCGAGGCCGTGCGGCGGGTGGCCGAGGCCGGCTGGCGCGTCGAGCACGTCGACGCCACCGTGATGCTCGAGCGGCCCAAGCTCGCGCCGCACCGCGAGGCGATCATGGGGCGGCTGTCGGAGGCCGTCGGCGGCTCGGTGCACGTCAAGGCCACGACCGGCGAGGGCATGGGCTTCGTCGGCCGCGAGGAGGGCGTCGCCGCCCTGGCCGTCGCCACTCTGACATTGACCTCCCCGGCGTAGCGGATATAGAACTCAGAGGTCCGGTTGGGATGCCGGATTTCTCGGGCCCGAGTCGTTCGCAACGGCTCAAACAGGGGGGCTTTCTCTTGCACGTCCATCGGGGACGGCGCGCGCTCGCGCTCGTCGTCTCGCTCTTCGCGCTGCTGGCGCTCGCGCCGGCAGGCGCATCCGCGGCTGCCATCCCGTCGCCGCAGCAGTACTTCGGGTTCGAGCTCGGCACGTCCGGCAAGCTCGCCCGCTTCGAGAAGATCACGCAGTACCTGAAGCTGATCGGCGACAACTCCAACCGCGCCGACTACCAGGTGATCGGCAAGACCGTGCTCGGCAAGGACTTTCCGCTGATGCACATCTCCGCGCCGAAGAACCTCCAGCGCATCGACCAGATCCTCGCCGCCAACGACCGGCTCGCCGACCCGCGCGGGCTCTCCGAGGAGGAGGCCAAGGCGCTGGCCGCCGACCACATCCCGGTCTACTACCTCGAGGCCGGCATGCACTCGACCGAGGTCGGCCCGGTCCAGGTCATCCCGCGGATCGTCCACCGGCTCGTGACCGAGCGCTCGCCCGAGATCAACAAGATCCTCAACGAGATGCTGATCGTGCTGCTGCCGGCCGCCAACCCGGACGGCTCGCACCTGGTCACCGACTACTTCAACGAGACGGCGAACACCAGCTTCACGCGCACCTATCCGGACCTCTACCACCACTACACCGGCCACGACGACAACCGCGACTGGCTGTTCTTCACCCAGCCGGAGTCCAAGCTGCGGATCGGCGTCTTCCGGAAGTACAAGCCGATCGTCGAGCACATCCTGCACCAGGCGGGCTCCAACAACCCGCGCATGTGGGTGCCGCCGTACAACGACGGCATCAGCGCCGCGCGTGACGCGCTGCACATGCAGTCCACCAACGAGATCGGCATGGACGTCATCCGCGGCCTCTACGCCGAGGACAAGAAGGGCGTCGCGTGGGGGGATGCGTACGGGATCTGGGCGACCGCGGACATCCCGAGCTTCGAGACGTTCGCGGGCTCGGCGCTGCTGCTGTTCGAGGCCGCCTCGCTGAGCAACCTCGCCTACCCGTACACCAGCCCGAACGGCGGCAACCTCGGCAACCAGACGCGTTCGATGCGCAACCTGCTGCCCTACGACAAGCCGACGTGGACGCTCGAGCAGATGCTCGACTACCTCGAGACGGGCACGTTCCTGGCGCTCGGGGCGGTGGCCAAGGAGCCCGAGCGCTGGTCGCTGGACAACCTCTACCGCGTCCCGCGCAACGCGATCCGCTCCGACGAGGGGCCGGCGGCGTACGTGATCCCGGCCGGCCAGCGCGATCCGTACGCGGTCTACGACATGCTCAAGGTGCTCGAGCAGTCGCGCGTGGAGATCCACCGCGCGACCGCCGAGTTCAGCGCCGGCGGCACGACCTACCCGGCCGGTTCGTACGTGATCTCGACGCGCCAGCCGCTGGGCAAGTGGGCCGAGCAGATCATGGGCAACCGGCCCTACCCGGAGGCCAAGAACTGCCCGTCCTGCCCGCTGCTGATGCCGTACTCGGAGGCGACGGACAACCTCCCGCTGATGCTCGGGATCACCGCCGACCCGGTCGAGGCGGCGGTCGACGCGCCGCTCGAGCGCGTGACGGCGGTGACGCCGGAGGCGACGCTGTTCCCGGAGCCGCCGCCGGCCGCGGGCGCATACCTCGTCGAGCCGAGCTCGTACGGCGTCGCGCGCTTCCTGGCCGACCTGCAGCAGGCCGACGTTCCGGTCTTCCGCGCCTCCGAGGAGTTCGAGGCGGGCCGCTCGTTCGCGCCGGGCACGCTCGTCGTGCCGCCGTCGGCGCGGGCGCGGATGGTGCTCGAGGCGGCGTCCGAGGAGACCGGCGTGCCCGTGTACGCGACCGAGGTCGCGCCCAAGGTCGCGGGCTTCCAGCTCAAGCCGGGCACCAAGGTCGGCCTGATCCGCGGCGCCAACAACATGCCGGGCGGCTGGCTGATGTGGCAGCTCGACCAGCACGAGGTCGACTACAAGGTCGTCTCGGCCGACGACTACGACAAGCTCGACGCGCTCTACGACACGATCCTGCTCCCGGACGGGCTGACCCGGACGCGGATCGTCAACGGGCTCAACCCGAACACCGTGCCCGAGCGCTTCCACTGGGCGCGCGGCGTCGGCGAGGAGGGCTGGAACCAGCTCGCCGCGTTCGTGCGCAACGGCGGCACGCTGGTCGCGATCGGCTCCTCGGGCGACACGGCCCGGCAGCTGCTCGACCTGCCGGTCGAGCGGGTCGAGCCGACCAACCCGTTCCGGATCCCGGGCTCGCTGATGCGCGTGCAGACCAACGAGGACGTGCCCGAGATGTGGGGCATGCCGCGTGAGTGGACGACGTGGTCGGACGGCGACACGGCCTGGCGCGTCACGGACGCCACGAACGCCAAGGTCGGGTCCTCGTACCCGAACGACGCCGCGCCGCTGCTCGGCGCGGGCTACGCGGAGGGCGCGGACTCGCTGCGCGGCCACGCCGACATCGTCACCTTCGACGTCGGCGAGGGGCACGTGGTGATCTCGCAGACCGACCTCAACTTCCGCACCTGGCCGCGGGTGGCCTGGACCGTGATCGCGAACGCGATCTACCACGGGCCGTCGACCGAGGTCCCGGCGCCGGCGGGCGCCGAGCCGCGCGTCAAGGCCGCCAAGAAGACACGCGCCGAGGCGCGCTGAGTTCGTTCCGCGGGCGGCCTCGGGCCGCCCGCGGGGCATACCGTCGCCGATCCTGGGCACCATCTCTGGTGAGGTGGAGTGGACGACGGAGACGGTGGAGGCGCTCGCGCCCGACGCGGCGTCCGTGGCCGCGGCGCGCAAGCTCGCGCGCCCGGCGCCGTGGTCGTCGTCCGGCCACGACGAGCGGATGGTCTGGGGGCTGTGCAAGGGCTCGGGCGCCCGGCCGTACGAGACCCAGGTCGACCGCTCGGGCCCGTCCTTCCGGTGCTCGTGCCCGTCGCGGAAGCTGCCGTGCAAGCACGCGCTGGCGCTGCTGCTGCTGTGGGTGGGCGGCGCGGTCGCGGCGGCGGAGCGGCCCGAATGGGTGATCGAGCCGCGGGCGTCGCGGCGCTCGCCGGGCGAGCCCGTACGCGACCCCGAGGCCGCGGCGCGGCGCGCGGCCGAGCGCGAGGCGCGCGTCGCGGCGGGCGTCGAGGACCTGCGGCGCTGGTTGCGCGACGCCGTGCGCGGCGGGCTCGGCGCGGGCCGGCTGCACGGCTGGGACGAGTGGGACGCCTTCGCGGCGCGGCTCGTCGACGCGCAGGCGCCGGGGGCGGCGTCGCGCTTGCGCTCGCTCGGGAGCGTCGCCGCCGGGCGGCCGGACGGCTGGCCCGAGCGGCTGCTGTCCGGGCTCGCCCTGCTGCACCTGCTGTGCGAGGCGCACGCGCGCGGCGACGCCGCCGTGCGCGAGGACGTGCGCGCGCTGCTGGGCTTCAACGTCGCCCGCGAGGAGGTCCTCGCCGGCCCGCGCGTGGAGGACCGCTGGGCGGTGCTGGCCCGGGTCGTGATCGAGCAGGAGCGCCTGCGCGTGCAGCGCACGTGGCTGTGGGGCGTCGAGCGCGCGCGGCCCGCGCTGCTGCTGGACTTCGCGCCGCTCGGGGCGCCGCTGGCGCCGCGGCCGGCGCCCGGGCTGGCGTTCGAGGCGCCGCTCGCCTTCCACCCGGGCGCGACGCCGCTGCGCGCGCTGGTCGCCGAGGAGCCGGCCGCGGTCGACGCGGCGCCCGGGCGCTTCGGCAGCCCGGGCGTGGCCGAGGCGCTGCAGGGCGTCGCGGACGCGCTCGCGCGCAACCCGTGGGTCGACGAGTGGCCGGTCGCGCTGCGCGACGCGGTCGTCGACGGCAGCGAGGGCGGCGCCTGGACCGTCAGCGCCGGCGACGGCGCGCTCCCGCTCGGCGGCGACTTCGAGGCGCGCTGGCGGCTGCTGGCGTTCTCGGGCGGACGCCCGCTGTCGGTCTTCGGCCTCTGGACGGGCGCGGCGCTCGTGCCGCTGGCCGCGGGCGACGGAGAACGGACGATCTCGCTGTGAGGGTACGCCGGGCACGGGTCGAGGACGCGGGCGGGATCGCGCGCGTGTTCGTGCGGGCGTGGCAGGTCGCCTACCGCGGGCTCGTGCCCGACCGCATCCTCGCGGGCCTGTCCGTCGAGCGCCGCCGCGCGCGCTGGCGCGAGCGGCTCGGCGGCGGCGACTGCACGTTCGTCGTCCAGGACCACGGGATCGCGGGCTACTGCCGGATCGTCCCGCCGGACATCGTCGCCGACCTGTACGTGCTGCCCGAGCGCCGGCACGGCGGCGTCGGGTCGGCGCTGCTCGAGGCCGGGCTCGACGAGCTGCGCTCGCACTCCGCGGACGCGTCGCTGTGGGTGTTCGCCGACAACCTCCCGGCGCGGGCCTTCTGCGCGCGCTTCGGGTTCGCGCCCGACGGCGCCGAGCGCGTCGACGAGGCGACGGGGCTGACCGAGATCCGCCTGGGGGCGCGGCTGTGAGCTGGGACGAGCTGGTCGCGGCGGCCCTGATCGGGACGGACCGCCGGCCCGTGCCCGTGAGCGTCCCGGACGGCGCGCCGCCGGCGCTCGCCGACCTGCTGGCCGAGCGCGGCCCGGAGGAGCGCCTGTTGGGCGCGGCCGCCGCCTGGACCGCCGCGCGCCGCGCCGGCGCGCGGCCGGCCCCCGCGATCGCGGTCGAGCCGGCGGCGGAGGACCCGCGGCCCGTCGCCCCCGGCGGCCTGCTGCGGACGCTGCTGGACGGGACGTTCCCGTCGCTGATCCCGGAGTGGCTCGCGCTGGCCGCGGAGCGGGGCCTGCGCGCGCCGCCCGAGCTCGTCCCCGCGCTGCTCGACCACGCCGCTGGCGCGCCCGCGCTGCAGGCCGCGGTGGCCGAGGCCGCCGGCCCGCTCGGCGCCTGGCTGGCCGCGCGCTCGCCGCGCTGGCGCTTCGCGCGCGAGGACGTCTGGGAGGAGGGCGGCAGCGCCGAGCGCCGCGCGTGGCTCGAGCGCCTGCGCCGCAACGATCCCGCCGCCGCCCGCGAGCGGCTGGCGAGCACGTTCGCCGACGAGACCTGGGAGGACCGCGCCGCGTTGTTGACCACGCTCGCCACCGGCCTGTCGGCCGCGGACGAGCCGCTGCTCGAGTCGGCCCTCGACGACCGCCGCAAGCCGGTCCGCGACGCCGCCGCGGCGCTGCTCGCCCGCCTGCCCGAAACGGCGTTCGGCGCCCGCATGGCCGCGCGCGCCGCGCCGCTGCTGCGCGTCGAGGACGGCCGCCTCGTCGCCACGCTTCCGGGCGAGCCCGAAGAGGCCGCGCGCCGCGACGGCGTCCCCGCGGGCGGCCGCCGCTCCGAGCGCCTGCGGGCGATCCTGGCCGCGACGCCGCTGGCGGCGTGGGTCGCCCCCGCCGGCGCCGCGCCGGCCGGCGCCGCGCCGCCGGCCCCTGGCGCCGCCTCGCCGGCCGCCGCCACGGCGCTCGGCGCGAGCCCCGCCGACGTCGTCGCCCTCCCCGTCGCCGACGATCTCGCCCCGGTCGTCCACGGCGGCTGGGCCGAGGCGGCGATCGCCCAACGCGACGCCGGGTGGGCGCGGGCGCTGTGGGCGCGCGATCCCCGGCCCGAGCTGCTGCTCGCGCTCCCGCACGAGGAGGCGCAGCGGCTCGCCGCGCGGGCGCCCGAGCCCGACGTCGCCGCGCGGGCGCTGCCCGGGCCGTGGCACGGCGAGCTCTCGCGCGCGGTCCTCGACGCGATCGAGCGGCGCCGCGGCGCGGGCGAGCGCGGGCAGGACGTCGCCTTCGCCGGCCACCGGCTCGACCCCGCGCTGGCCCAGGAGGCCGACGAGCGGCTGCGGCACCTCGGCGGCCGCGACCTGTGGGTGCTGTGCGACGTCCTCGAGGTCCGGGCTGCCATGCTGCGCGAGCTGTCGTGACGACCGAACTCCTCAGGCCCCACGCCGAGCAGCTCTACGCCGACGAGCTCGAGGCGGTCGCGCGCGCCGACGACCGGCCGCGCCCGCCGCGCTGGAACCTCTCGCCGTGGGCGGTGACGACGTACCTGCTGGGCGGCGAGGCCGACGGCACGACGATCACGCCCAAGTACGTCGGCCGGCGGCGGCTGGTCGAGCTCGCGGTCGCGACGCTCGCCACCGATCGCGCGCTGCTGCTGCTCGGCGTTCCCGGCACCGCCAAGACGTGGATGTCCGAGCACCTCGCCGCGGCGATCAGCGGCGACAGCACGCTCGTCGTGCAGGGCACGGCGGGCACGCCCGAGGAAGCGCTGCGCTACGGCTGGAACTACGCGCGGCTGCTCGCCGAGGGCCCGAGCCGGGATGCGCTCGTGCCCGGCCCGGTCTTCCGCGCGATGCACGCCGGCAAGCTGGCCCGCGTGGAGGAGCTCACGCGGATCCCGTCCGACGTGCAGGACGCGCTGATCACGATCCTGTCCGAGAAGACGCTGCCGATCCCGGAGCTCGACGACGAGATCCAGGCCGTGCAGGGCTTCAACGTGATCGCCACGGCCAACGACCGCGACCGCGGCGTCAACGACCTCTCGAGCGCGATGCGGCGCCGCTTCAACACGGTCGTGCTGCCGCTGCCGGACTCGGCCGACGAGGAGGTCGAGATCGTGCGCCTGCGGCTGGACGCGATCGGCGGCCAGCTCGAGCTCCCGCCCGCCACCAGCGCGCTGGAGGAGATCCGCCGCGTGGTGACGATCTTCCGCGAGCTGCGCGCGGGCGTCACCGAGGACGGGCGCACGAAGCTCAAGTCGCCGTCCGGGACGCTGTCCACGGCCGAGGCGATCAGCGTCGTCACCAACGGGCTCGCGCTCGCGGCCCACTTCGGCGACGGGCGGCTCTCGCCCGAGGACCTCGCGGGCGGGCTGACCGGCGCGGTCGTCCAGGACCCCGTGCAGGACAAGCTGGTCTGGCAGGAGTACCTGGAGGCGGTCGTGCGCGAGCGCGAAGGCTGGCAGGCGCTCTACCGCGCCTGCCGCGCGTTGTGAGATGCACACGGTCTTCGGGATCCGCCACCACGGACCCGGCTCGGCCCGGTCGCTCGAACGCGCGCTGGACGCGCTCCAGCCCGACACCGTCCTGATCGAGGGGCCGCCCGAGGCCGACGGGTTGCTCGAGCTCGCCGCGCGCGAGGACATGGCGCCGCCGGTTGCGCTGCTCACCTACGTCCCGGACGAGCCGGCGCGGGCCGCGTTCTACCCCTTCGCGCGCTTCTCGCCCGAGTGGCGCGCGATCCGGCACGCGCTCGACCGCGGGGTGCCCGTGCGGTTCATGGACCTGCCCGCCGCCAACAAGCTGGCGGCGCGCGACGAGCCGCCCCGCGGCCTGCGCACGGACCCGCTGCGGGCCCTGGCGGAGGTCGCCGGCCACGGCGACCCCGAGCGCTGGTGGGAGGACGTGATCGAGTCGCGCCGCGAGGGCCTGGACGCGTTCGAGGCGGTCACGGAGGCGATGGCCGCGCTGCGCGAGGCGCACCCGGTCGACGATCCCGCCGAGGAGCGCCGCGAGGCCTACATGCGCCAGTCGATCCGGCGCGCGCTCAAGGCCGGGGCGGAGAACGTGGCGGTCGTCTGCGGCGCCTGGCACGCGCCCGCGCTCGCCGCGCCCGGCCCGGCCGCGCCCGACCAGCGGACGCTGAAGGGCATGCCGAAGGTCAAGGTGGCCGCGACCTGGGTGCCGTGGACCTACGGGCTGCTGGCGCGCGAGTCCGGCTACGGCGCGGGTGTCGACTCGCCCGCCTGGTACGACCAGCTCTTCGACGACGCCGAGGACCCCGTCGCGCACTGGCTCGCGCGCGCCGCCGCGCTGCTGCGCGGCAAGGGGCTGGACGCGTCCGCGGCGCAGGTCGTCGACGCCGCGCTGCTCGCCCAGGCGCTGGCGGGGATCCGCGACCGGCCGCTTGCGGGCCTGGACGAGCTGCTCGACGCCACCCGCGCCGTGCTCTGCCTGGGCTCGGACGTCCCGCTCGAGCTCGTCCGCGCCGAGCTGGTCGTCGGGCACCGGCTGGGGGAGGTGCCCGAGGACACGCCGATGGTGCCGCTCCAGCAGGACGTCGCGCGCGCCCAGCGGCGACTGCGGATGCGGCCCGCGGCCGAGGCCAAGGAGCTCACGCTCGACCTGCGGCGCGAGATCGACCGCGAGCGCTCGCGGCTGCTGCACCGGCTGAACCTGCTCGACGTGCCGTGGGGGACCCGGGTCGCCAGCCGCGGGCTGGGGACGTTCAAGGAGACGTTCCGGCTCGAGTGGTACCCCGAGCTGGATCTCGAGCTGATCCACGCCGGCCGCTGGGGCACGACGGTCGCGGCCGCCGCGCAGGCGCGCGTGATCGCGCGGGCGCACGAGGAGCAGAGCGTCGGCGCGCTGGCGTCGCTCGCGGACGTGGTGCTGCTGGCGGACCTGCCGGAGGCGCTCGAGGCGGTGCTGGGCGCGCTCGCCGACCGCGCCGCGCTCGACCGCGACACCGCCGACTTGATGGCCGCGGTCCCGCCGCTCGCGGGGATCTTGCGCTACGGCGACGTGCGCGGCAGCGACACCTCCTCGGTCGCGCGGGTGCTGCAGGGCATCGTGCTGCGGGTGGCGATCGGGCTGCCGGGCGCGGGCGTGGGTGCCGACGAGGAGAGCGGCGCGCAGCTGGCGGGCGCGGTCGACGGCGTCAACTCCGCGCTCGCCCTGCTGGAGGACGACGAGCTCACGCGCACCTGGCGCGATGCGCTGCGCCGTGTCGCGGAGGGCGAGCGGCTGCCGGGCACGCTCGCGGGCCGCGCCACGCGGCTGCTGACCGACGCGGGCGAGCTCGACCCCGCCGCGCCGATGTCGCGCGCGCTCTCGCCCGGCGAGGACCCCGAGCGCGGCGCGTCCTGGATCGAGGGTTTCATCGGCACCTCCGGCCTCGTGCTCGTGCACGACCCGGAGCTGCTCGCGGTGCTCGACGACTGGGTCGCGGGCGTCCCCGACGACGCGTTCACGAACGTCCTGCCGCTGCTGCGGCGGGCCTTCTCCGTCCTGCCCGCGGGCGAGCGCCGCCGGCTCGGCGAGCGCCTAAAGAAAGATAAAGGGGACAGTCCCCTTAAGGTTGGCTTTATCGACGGGGAGCGGGCTCGGCCCGCGCTCGAGACCGTGACGAGGCTGCTCGGTGGCTGAGCGGCTGCACCGCTGGCGGCTCGTGCTCGGCGGCGAGGAGGCCGACGGGACGGACGTGCGCCTCGACGGTCCCGAGCGGGAGATCGACGGCGCGCTGGAGGCCGTCTACGGCGAGCGCGGCTCGGACCTCGGCAAGTCGGCGCCGACCGTCGCGCGCTGGCTCGGCGAGCTGCGCAGCCACTTCCCGCCCGGAGTCGTGCGGGTCGTGCAGCAGGACGCGATCGACCGGCTCGGGCTGCACCGGCTGCTGCTGGAGCCCGAGGTGCTCGACAGCGTCACGCCCGACGTGCACCTGGCGGCGACGCTGATGAGCCTGCGCGACGCGCTGCCCGAGGCCAGCCGCGAGGTGGCGCGGCGGGTCGTGCGCCAGGTCGTCGAGGACATCGAGCGGCGGCTGTCGGCGCGCACGCGCGCGGCGGCGCGCGGCGCGCTGGACCGCTCGCTGCGGACGAGCCGCCCGCGCGGGAACGAGATCGACTGGGACCGCACGATCCGTGCGAACCTGCGCCACTACCAGCCGGCGTACCGGACCGTCGTGCCGGCGCGGCTCGTCGGCCACGGGCGCCGCCGGCGCTCGCTGGCCGCGGAGCTGATCCTGTGCCTGGACCAGAGCGGCTCGATGGCCGCCTCGGTCGTCCACGCCGGCGTGCTCGGCGCCTCGCTGGCGAGCCTGCCGTCGCTGCGGACGCGCGTGATCGCGTTCGACACCGCGATCGTCGACCTGACCGAGGAACTCGGCGACCCCGTCGACGTGCTGTTCGGCATCCAGCTGGGCGGCGGGACCGACATCGACCAGGCGCTCGGCTACTGCCAGACGCTCGTCACCCGCCCGACGAAGACCGTACTCGTCCTGCTGACCGACCTCTACGAGGGCGGGGACCAGGACTCGATGCTGCGCCGCGCGGCCGCGCTGCTGCGCTCCGGCGTGCGGCTGATCGTGCTGCTCGCGCTCTCCGACGACGGCGCGCCCGGCTACGACCACGGGCTCGCGGCCGAGGTCGCCGCGCTCGGCGCGCCGGTCTTCGCCTGCACGCCCGACCAGTTCCCGGACATGCTCGCCGCCGCGCTGGAAGGGCGCGACGTCGGCGCCTGGGCGGCCGACGAGGGCATCAGCACCGTGTGAGGCGGGGTACGCTGCCAGCCGTGCCCGACGTCACCCTCTACGACACCAGAACCCGCTCCCTGCAGCGCTTCGAGCCGCGCGACCCGTCGCGCGTCGGCATCTACGCGTGCGGGCCGACCGTCTACGGCCGCGTGCACGTCGGCAACGCGCGGCCGTTCATCGTCTTCTCGCAGCTCAAGCGCTTCCTGGTGCACGAGGGCTACGGGGTCACCTACGTCGGCAACATCACCGACATCAACGACAAGATCTACGACGCCGCCGCGAAGCTGGGCAAGCCGTCCGCGGAGCTGGCGGCGGAGATGGCCGCGGCCTACATCGCCGACACCGACCGGCTCGGGCTCGGGCGGCCGGACGCGGAGCCCTACGCGTCGCAGTACATCGACCAGATCATCGAGCTGATCGCGCGGCTGGTCGAGGGCGGCAACGCCTACGCGTGCGACGGCGACGTGTACTTCCGGGTGCGCACGCTGGATTCCTACGGGCAGCTCTCGCGCCGCGACCTCGACCAGATGGACCAGGGCGAGGGCGTCGAGGGCGCCGACCGCAAGGAGGACCCGCTCGACTTCGCGCTCTGGAAGGCGACCAAGGAGGGCGAGGACACCTCCTGGGACTCGCCCTGGGGGCCGGGCCGGCCGGGCTGGCACATCGAGTGCTCGGCGATGGCCGAGGCGCTGCTGGGGGTCGAGTTCGACATCCACGGCGGCGGCGTGGACCTCGTGTTCCCGCACCACGAGAACGAGGCCGCGCAGACGCTCGCCGCGCGCGGCCGGCCGCTCGCGCGGATCTGGATGCACAACGGGATGCTCGAGCTGGGCACGGAGAAGATGGCCAAGTCCGTCGGCAACATCCGCGGGCTGGCCGAGGTGCTCGACGACGTCGGGCCCGAGGTGCTGATCCTGTTCATGTCGACCGGGCACTACCGGCAGCCGCTCGCGTTCTCCGACGAGGCGCTGGAGGACGCGCGCCGCGCGGCCAACCGCATCCGCGAGGCGGGCCGGCGGCTGCTCGCCGGGCCGTCGCCGGCCGCGCTGGAGCCGTACCGCGACGCGTTCTTCGCCGCCCTGCGCAACGACTTCAACACCGCGGAGGCGCTGGCCTCGCTGTACGGCTGGATCCGCGAGGCCAACCGCTCGCCGGAGGCGGTGGGGGACTCGCACCTGCGCGAGATGCTCGACGTGCTCGGCCTGACCGGCCTGCTGGTGGCCGAGGAGGCCGCGCCGCCGGAGGCGCAGGAGCTGGCCGCCAAGCGCGACGAGGCGCGGCGCAACAAGGACTGGGGCGAGGCGGACCGCCTGCGCGACGAGCTGCGCGCGCTCGGCTGGGAAGTCCGCGACGGGCCGGACGGGCCCGAGCTCGTCCGCGCGGCCTAGGGCGATGAGCGGCGGCAAGGGCGGACGCGGCGGCGGCAAGCGCGGCGCGCGCGGGCCGGGGCGCCAATCGCACGGGCGCCCGGGCGGCGGCGCGGGACGAGGTGCTCCGGGCGGTGGCCGCGGCCTGGGGCGCGGCGCGGGCGGGCCCGGCCGAGGCGCGGGCGGGCCCGGTGGGCCGGGACGAGGCGCGGGCGGCGGCCGCGGGGCCGGTGGGCCGGGGCGAGGCCCGGGCGGGCCGGCTGGCGGCGGGGCCGGACGCGGCGCGGGCGGTCCGGGCGGCGCCCGCGGGCCGGGCGGGCCCGGACGAGGCGCGGGCGGCCCGGGCCGGGGTGGGCGCGGGCCGGGCGATCGCGGCGCGGCCGGGCGCGGCCCCGCGTTCACCGGCGACGCGCAGCCCCGCGAGGCCGCGGCCGAGCCGCGCCGGATGCTCATCTACGGGCGCAACCCCGTGCGCGAGGCGCTGCGGGGCAGGCGCAAGGTGCACCGGATCTGGGCGACGACGCCCGCCGAATGGCCCGGGGCGAAGGCCGCGAGCGCCGAGGAGCTCGAGGAGCGCGCGGGCACCGACGCCCACCAGGGCGTGTGCGCGCTCGTGGACCCGTACCCGTACGCCGACGAGGCCGAGCTGCTCGCCGTGGACAACCCGCTGCTGGTCGCGCTCGACGAGATCACCGACCCGCAGAACCTGGGCGCGATCTGCCGCACGGCCGAGGCGGCGGGGGCGACCGCGGTCGTGATCCCCGAGCGCCGCAGCGCCGAGGTCACGCCCGCGGTGTGCAAGGCGTCGGCGGGCGCGGTCGAGCACCTGCCGATCGCGCGCGTGCGCAACCTCGCCGACTTCCTCCAGCAGGCCAAGGACGCCGGCTGCTGGGTCTACGGGGCGGTGGCCGGCGCGACCACCTGCTACGACCAGCCGGACTACACGGACGGGGTCGTGGTGGTGCTCGGGGCCGAGGGCAAGGGCCTACGGCCGCGGGTCGCGTCGATGTGCGACGACCTGATCTCGCTGCCTCTGCTCGGCCGCATCGAATCACTCAACGTGAGCGCGACGGCGGCGGTCCTGCTGTACGAGATGTTGCAGCAGAGGCTTGACACCTCGACATAAGCGTGCCAATCTCGGAGATATAAACGTGAGCTTGAGGGTAAGCGATGGCCCTCAAGCTCGGTCATCTCTGGCGCCGCGGGAGGTGTGCGCCACTAGCGATCAGGCCCCGAGGGGGGCCCGAAAGGACGTACGCTCGTGGCTCGACTCTCTCCCACCAAGTCTCAAGCTCAGGTTCAGCTTGATGATGGTTACCTCCTCGCATTGGCCCGGCAGGGCAGCGCCGATGCCTACGACCGGCTCGTGCGGCGTTATGCCTCGTTCGTGCGATTGAAGGCGTCGTCGTACTTCTTGGTCGGCGGCGACAGCGAGGACCTGGTGCAGGAGGGTCTCGTCGGCCTCTACAAGGCGATCCGCGATTTCCGGCCCGACCGCGAGTCCTCGTTCCGCAACTTCGCCGAGCTCTGCATCACGCGCCAGATCATCACCGCGGTCAAGACCGCGACGCGCAACAAGCACACGCCGCTGAACGGCTACGTGTCCTTCTCCTCGACGCCGGCGGGCTCGAGCGACTCCGAGTCCAGCCTCGACGAGATGCTGCCGGGCTCGGCCGTGCACGACCCGGTCAACCAGGTCATCTCCTCCGAGGAGCTGCGCTCGCTGGTCGCCTGCCTGAGCACGGTGCTGTCCGACCTCGAGTCGCGCGTGCTCAGCCTCTACCTCGACGGCCACTCCTACACGGCCATCGGTGAACGCCTCGGCTGCGACTGCAAGACGGTCGACAACGCGCTCCAGCGCGTCAAGCGCAAGGTGGGTGCGCACCTGAAATCGCGCGCGGTGCCACTCTAAGCGGCATGCCGCTCTGGCTGATCATCGTTCTCGTCATCCTGCTCGTGCTCGCCGTCGGCGGTTTCCTCGCCCGCGAGCGCCAGCTCAAGCGCACGCGCCCCGCGTTCGAGCGGCGGCTCGCGCAGGTCGACCACGAGCTCGCGGCCGCGGCCGCGCTCGACCGCGGCTGGGACCGCGAGCTGCTGGAGGCGACCGCGCGCCGCGTCAGCGCCGAGCGCCTCGGGGCCGAGCCCGAGCAGCTCACGCTCATCGAAGTAATCGACAAGCCCGGGACCGTGGACGACCAGGCCGTCTTCGAGGTCGAGCTGCGCGGCGAGCGCCACCGCGTCGTGCTCGGCCGCCGCGAAGACGGCGACTGGGTCGGGGCCTGAGCTACGCCGCCTTCGAGCGGCGCCGGCGCGGGCGACGGTGCTCGACCGCGCCGAGCACCTCGTGCACGTCACGGAAGTCGTCCGTGACCACGAGCGCCTCGACGTCGTCCGCGCCGATGTAGCCGTCGTGCTCGACGGTGTTGCGCAGCCAGTCCACGAGCCCGCCCCAGTAGCCCGAGTCGAAGAGCACGATCGGGAAGTAGCGGATCTTCTCGGTCTGGCGCAGCGTCGCCGCCTCGAAGGTCTCGTCGAGCGTCCCGAACCCGCCCGGGAACACCACGAAGCCGCTGGCGTAGCGGACGAACATGACCTTGCGGGTGAAGAAGTAGTGGAACTCGATCGCGATGTCGACGTACTCGTTGATCCCCTGTTCGTGCGGCAGGTTGATGCCGAGGCCGACCGACATCGCGCCCGCCTCGCGCGCCCCGCGGTTGGCGGCCTCCATGATCCCCGGGCCGCCGCCGGTGATGATCGCGTAGCCCTGCTCGCCGAGCTCGCGCGCGAGCTTGCGGGCCTGCTCGTAGTTCGGGTGCCCGGGCGGCGTGCGCGCCGACCCGAAGATCGACGCGGCCTTGCCGACGTGCGAGAGCGCGCGGAAGCCTGCCCGCAGCTCGTCCTGGATGCGCAGCAGCCGCTGCGCATCCGAGTATTCGCTGAGGATCGCCGTGGTCTCGGCTTCGAGAAGTTCCTCGTCGTCGGTCCTGGCGGGGCGCGGTGGGTGCGCGGGCTGGGTCAACCCTTAGAGGGTAGGCCCCGAGTCCGCGGGCGGACGTGCTGCCAGGCGAATGCCCCGCAAAGGAGCAGGAGGCCGAGCCCGATCAGCGAGCCGACCCGGTACAGCGACTCCAGCGACGCGAGGTCGTAGACGAACACCTTGGCGGCGGTGACGGCCAGCAGCGCGAGCGCGCCGCGGCGCAGCGCGCGGCTGTCGCCGAGCAGGCCGGCCACCAGCGCGCCGACGCCCGCGATCGCCCACAGCACGCTGAGCGCGGTCTGGCCGTCCTGGCCGCCGCCCGCGAGCGTGACCACGCCGACGCTGGCCAGGTAGAGCGCGACGAGCGCGGCGGCGGCGAGCAGCGCCTCGCGCAGGCGCTCGTCGCCGAGCGGGACGCGGCTGACGGCGGCCAGCGCGCCCGCGACCGCGAGCAGCGCGGCGGCGGCCGCCGGCGGCGCCGCGAGGCCGTCGAGCAGCGCCTCGGGCGGCGCCAGCGTGGCCAGCGCGTGGACGAGCCCGCCGGCGGCGAACGCGACCGCCGACCAGCCCACCACGCGGTCGCCGTGGCGGCGGGCCAGGGCGGCCAGCCCGAGCGCGAGCGCGGCGAACGAGACGGTCAGGGCGACGCCCTCGAGCGCGAGCGCGGTGAAGTGCGCCAGCGCGGCGAGCGCGAGCACGTCGAGCGGGCCGCGCCAGCGGCCGCCGGCCAGGCGCGCGCAGCTGAAGGCGGCGAGCGCGAGCGCGCCCGCCGCGATCAGCGCGGCGCTCGGGACGCCCGCGCCCGCCAGGCTGTCCGGCTCGGCGGCCTGCAGCACCGCGAGCGCGAGCTGGCCGGACAGGGCCGCCAGCGCGAGGATGCGGTCGGCGTGGTGCGGGCGGCCGAGGATCGCGTCCGCGACCCGCGACTCGTGGCCCGGGCGGCGCGCGCCCAGCAGCGCGGCGAACGGCAGCGCCGACAGCGCCCAGCCGAGCGCGAGCGGCAGCCCGGAGGTCGCGTCGGCGAACGCGACGTTGGCCAGCACGAGCCCGACGGCGATTGCGATCAGCGCCAGCTCGCGCGAGACCCGCACGGCGCGCGTGGCGGCGATCCCGAGCGCGACGTGGACGACGGCGAGCGCGCCGAGCCAGGCGGCGCCGCCGAGCTCGTCCCAGCCGGCGAGCGCGACCAGCGCGGCGCCGTTGGCGAGCAGCCCGGCGGCCAGGTACGGGATCCGCGGGCGCGGCGCGGGCCCGAAGGCCGGCCACGCGCCGCGCCGGTTGGCGTCGATCCCGAACGCGAGCGCGGCGGTCAGCGCGCCGAAGCCCGCGAGCACGACCAGCAGCGTCGCGCCGCCCGCGCTCTCGCCGAACAGCCAGTAGAGCAACTGCAGCACGGCGATCGAGAACGCGGGGAAGGCGAGCTTGGTCCACCGCTGCCGGACGAGCACCCCGGCGGTCGCGGCGTAGGCGACGGCGACGTAGGCCGGCTCGTCCGCGCCCAGGACGGCGGGCGCGAGCAGCGCGCCGAGCAGGCCGAGCCAGCCCATCACCTGCGCGTCCCAGCGCACGGAGAGCGCGGTGGCGAAGCCGCCGAGGGCGAACGCGCCGAGCAGCGTCGCCGCCTCGGGCACGAGCCCGTAGACCGGCCCGGCGACGACGAGCGTGCCGAAGCCGCCGGCGACGCCGGCCGCGGCGGCCGCGAGCGCGGCCTCGTAGCGCCCGCGCAGCCACACCCCCGCGCCGAGCAGCCCGAGCGAGAGCGCGCCGGCCAGCGCCGTCCGCGCGCCCTCGCCGATCCAGCCGCGCGAGACCGCGAGCGTCAGCAGGAACGCGAGCCCGGCGAGCACGGCGACGCCGCCGAGCCACGCCAGCACGCGCCCGCCCAGGAAATCCTCGAGGTCGCGGCGGGGCACGGCGCGCGCCGGGTCCGCGCGGTGGGCGGCGGCGGGCGCCGAGCCCGCGCGGGGAAAGGGCGTCCAGCCCGCGCCGGGGGCGGCGCCGCCCGGGCCGGCGAGGGGCGCCCGGCGCGCGCCGGGGGGCGCGCCGTCCGCACCGGCGAGGGGCGCCCGGCCCGCGCCGGCGGCGGCCGCCGCGCCCGCGCCGCGCGACGCCGCGCCGGGCCACGCCCGCGCGGCCTCGCCGCGCCCTTCCAGTGCCGCGACCCGCGCCTCCAAGGCCGCGATGCGGTCCTCAACCAGCATGTCCGCTCCTTGTGTTGACCATCGGTCGATAGCGACCAATACGCCGCGATCTCACCCGGGTTACACGGCTGTCGACCGGTGGTCAGCTAATGTCAGGGGCATGGGCTACAGGCGCCTGGACGTCGACGAACGCCGCCGCCAGCTGCTCGAGCTCGGCGCGGACCTGTTCACGCGCTTCTCCTACGACGAGCTGTCGATGTCGCGGATCGCGCGCGAGGCGGGGATCTCGAAGGCGCTGCTGTACCACTACTTCCCCTCCAAGGAGGCGTACTTCGTCGCCACCCTGGAGGAGAAGGCCGCGGAGCTGCAGCGGCGCACGGAGCCCGACCCGTCGCTGCCGCCGTTCGAGCAGCTGTCGGGCTCGCTGGACGCCTACCTGGCGTGGGTGGAGGAGAACGCGGGCAGCTTCGACAAGATGATCCGCTCCTCGGGCGCGGTGCCCGAGGTGCGGGCGCTGCTGGACCGCGTGCGCGCGGACACGGTCAAGCGGATCTCGGAAGGGCTCGCGCCCGACGGGGAGCCGTCACCCGTCCTGCGCACGGCCGTCCGGGGCTGGCTGGGCTTCCTGGACGGCGCGTGCCTGGACTGGATCGAGCATCGCGACCTGGATCGCGAGACGCTGCACGGCCTGCTGCTCGCCGCCCTGACGGGCGCCGTGCTCGCGGCCGGCGAGGCTACGGAGCGCTGATCTTCTCCATGTCGACCACGAACACGAGCGTCTCGTTCGGGCCGATCGGGCCGGAGCCGCTCGGGCCGTAGGCGAGGTCGGGCGGGATGGTCAGCACGCGCCGGCCGCCCTCCTTCATGCCCTCCAGCCCCTGGTCCCACCCGGGGATGACCATGCCCGCGCCGAGCTGGAACTCGAACGGCTCGCCGCCGCGGTCCCACGAGGCGTCGAACTTCTGGCCGTCCTTGAACAGCACGCCGTAGTACTGGACGGACACGTTCTGGCCGGGCGCGGCGCCTTGGCCCTTGCCCTTCTTGATGTCCTCGATGACGAGCTCGGACGGCGGCTCGGCCCCCTCGGGCACCTCGACCTCGGGCGCCTCGCCGAGCTTGCCGGAGACCTTGACGCCGGACTCGCCGTCCTTGGGCGCCTCGGCGGCCTCGGTGGGGGCTTCGGTCGGGGCCTCGGTGGCGGCCTCGGTCGGCGTGGCGGCGGCCTCCTCCGAGGAGGACGAGGAGTCGTCACCGCAGGCGGCGATGCCGAAGGCCGCGATGAGCAGCGGAAGGATCAGAAGCTTGTTAGCGCGCATGGCGGTCGGCAAGGGTAGCCCCTCCGACCGCAGATCCGACGAATACTCAGGCGGGCGGGACCGCCGCGGGCGGCGCGGGCCGCTCGGGTGAGCTGCTCACCAGCGGGGCCGAGCGAAACCGGTCGCGCGGCTCCATCGTCGTCAGGCAGCGCGGGCACTGGTCGCCGCGCAGGTAGGTCGCGGTGGCGGGCACCGTCAGCTTGCACTCGGGGCACTGCATGTAGGCCATCGAACCGTCCCTCGTCGCGTTCCGCCGGCCGGACCTTACCCGTTTGTCAAAGCTGAACAAACGTCAGCGATCTGTCCCGAAGATGCGATCGCCGGCGTCGCCGAGGCCGGGGCGGATGTAGCCGTTGTCGTCGAGCTCGCGGTCGATCGTGGCGGTCGTGATCGGGACGTCCGGGTGCGCCTCGCGCAGCGCGCGCACCCCCTCGGGAGCGGCCACCAGGCAGACGAAGCGGATGCGCCGCGCCCCCGCGCGCTTCAGGCGCGCGATCGCCTGCACGCCCGAGCCGCCCGTGGCCAGCATCGGGTCCACGACGAACACCTCCGCGTCGGCCACACCCG
>Ga0180215_1000944_pt1 | contig 33639 bp, 33 predicted proteins | sample eDN3rd37CBELigBY_FD_128871 | JGI IMG/M metagenome (GOLD analysis project Ga0180215, IMG submission 128871) | Enriched backyard soil microbial communities from Emeryville, California, USA - eDNA 3rd pass 37_C BE-Lig BY (version 2) (version 2) | ecosystem: Environmental > Terrestrial > Soil >...
AAAATATTAGGATATAGAATGAATTGAGGGTGAAGGTATGGAACAGAAAGTAATGAAAAAGAAATGGTTGCAAGTGGAGGATATTCTCATAGCATACCAACATCTGAAAGATATCGTTACCCAGACGCCATTGCAGAAAAACGAACGATTATCCGAAAAATATGAGTGTAATATCTATTTGAAAAGAGAAGATTTACAAGTTGTTCGCTCATTTAAATTACGTGGGGCATATTATTCCATTAAGATGCTGCCGCAAGAAAAGCTTGTTAACGGCGTTATATGTGCAAGTGCGGGAAACCATGCTCAAGGTGTTGCATATGCATGCAGAAAATTAAAAATTAAAGGTAAAATTTTCATGCCTACTACAACACCAAAACAAAAAATCAGCTCTGTAGAAATGCATGGTAGAGAATATGTTGAAATCGTTTTAGCCGGTGATACTTTTGATGCTTCTTATAATCAGGCAGTTCTTTGCGCTGAAGAGGAAGGCAGAACGTTTATTCATCCTTTTAACGATGAATTGGTAATGGCAGGTCAAGGAACGGTTGCAGTTGAGATTTTGAATGACTGTGAAGAGAAAATTGATTATGTATTCGGCAGTATTGGCGGCGGCGGACTGATGTCAGGGATGAGCACCTATATGAAAAGTGTGTCACCTGAAACAAAAATGATTGGAATTGAGCCAGCGGGTGCTGCATCTATGAAAACATCGATTGCAAACCATGCTGTTACGCAGCTAGAATCAATTGATGGTTTTGTCGACGGTGCTGCAGTGGCCTGTGTCGGAGAAAAATCCTTTGCAATCTGTGAAGAATTATTGGATGACATCATTGTTGTTCCGGAAGGCAAGGTTTGTACATCCATTTTACAGCTATACAATGAACATGCTGTTGTAGCAGAACCTGCCGGAGCAATGCCTGTTGCGGCACTTGATTTCTATAAGGATAAAATAAAAGGTAAGACTGTTGTATTGGTTATCAGTGGAGGCAATAATGATATTGGCCGGATGCAGGATATTAAAGAAAGATCCTTATTATATGAAGGACTTCTTCATTATTTCATCGTGAATTTCCCGCAGCGTGCTGGTGCACTTCGTGAATTTTTAGATGAAGTACTTGGACAAAATGATGATATTACTCGTTTTGAGTATACGAAGAAAAATAATAAAGATAATGGGCCGGCACTCGTTGGGATTGAATTAAAATGTAAGGATGACTATAATGATTTGATAGTCAGAATGCAGAAAAAAGGTTTTACTTACACTGAAATAAACAATGACAGCACATTATTCCACTTGTTAATCTAGTCAAAGTGGATAGATCAATTCCTAATTTGTTCAAAATAAATGATAATCATCACACATTGTAAAGGATTTATGTTTTTTGTGAAGATTACATGAAAATTCATCGTCCATTTCCCAAAATGATAGCCAATGTAATATAATCATGGTAGTAAGACAAGTAATCACAAAGGGAGATGTATCATATGTTATCTAATATAGGGGTTCCAGGATTAATATTAATTCTTATTCTAGCTCTTATTATTTTTGGTCCAAAGAAATTGCCTGAAATAGGACGTGCATTTGGTCAAACATTACGTGAATTTAAAAAGTCTACACGCGATCTCACTAGCGATGTATTGGACGAAGTAGAAGATGTGAAAAAGGAAGTAAAAGAAGTGACTAAATAAGGTGTGAGAATTATTCTTGCACCTTTTTTCTTCTTTTTAAAAGGTTCATTATCAAATCAATGGGATAGCTCAGTCTGTAACACATAACTGTCAGTGTCCTACGTTTTTTCGTAATTTAAGAAAAAAGCAGGGGAAATAGATGGAAGATAAAGAATTAAATGTAATAGATCATTTAGATGAATTAAGAAAAAGGCTCATTATCACTGTTGCGGCATTTATCATCTTTTTTGTAGTTGGTTTTATATATGTGGAAGAATTGTATAATTGGATTACAAAGGATTTGGATGTAAAACTGATAGTATTGGGGCCTAGTGATATCCTGTGGGTATATTTTATGATAGCCACTGTAATCGCTGTTGCTGGAACCATTCCGGTATTAGCCACGCAAATTTGGCTTTTTGTGAAACCAGCTCTGAAGCCAATTGAAAGAAAAGTGTCACTTTCGTATGTACCAGCTTTGTTTTTCCTATTTATCATTGGTCTTTGTTTTGGTTATTTTATTATTTTTCCAACCATAATGGGATTTTTAATTGAACTCGGCGGAGAAATGATGGCCACTAATTTTACGGCTGAAAAGTATTTTCGCTTCATCTTAACAACGACAGTACCTTTTGGTGTTTTATTTGAACTTCCTGTTGTCTTAATGTTTTTGACATCACTTGGAATTGTAAATCCATATGTTCTGTCGAAGATTCGCAAGTATGCCTATTTTATTTTGATCATTGTTGCGATTGTCATTTCACCACCAGATTTTATGTCAGATTTTCTAGTTGCTATTCCCTTATTATTCCTTTATGAAATCAGTGTGAATTTATCTAAATTCGTCTATAAGAGAAAATTAAAAAAGGAAAAGCAGCGAGAAGCTGAGCTTGGCTATGATGAAGATGTGATAAGTGAATAAGAAAAATAACAAAAGCCTTTGAATCAAAAGATTCAAAGGCTTTTTATTATTTTAGTTACCACTATAAACACAAGAAATATACAGTTAAGAACAATAAGTTACAATATTTAGAATTTAGGAAAATGATTTGTCAATTATGTTAAATTTAGGGTGAAAGCAAAAAATTTCCAATAACTTATAGAAAGGGGATTCCGTCATGAAAAGACCAACAGTTTATGAAACTGCTTTGTCTCATGGAGTAACAAGAAGGGACTTTTTGAAGATGTGCTCCATGCTAGCAGCATCAATGAGCCTTGATTACACGCAATCAAACAAAGTAGTAAAAGCATTAGAAACAAATGCTAGAGTTCCAGTGGTCTGGCTCCAGTTTCAGGATTGTACAGGCTGTTCAGAGTCTTTCATCCGTTCAACACATCCAAAGACTGAAAGTGTATTATTTGATTTCATTTCACTTGAATATTCGGAAGTATTATCAGCCGCCTCTGGTTATCAAGTTGAATCAGCTTTAAAAAACGTAATCGAAAATTATAAAGGGGAGTATGTCCTTGCAATTGAAGGCAGTATACCTGATTCGGGTTATGCAATGATTGGTGGGGTTGACGCAAAGGAAAGTCTCTTGGAGGTAGCTGCAGATGCTAAAGCCATTATTTCCTATGGCAGCTGTGCATCTTGGGGTGGGATTCCAGCTGCGAAGCCAAATCCAACAGGTGCAAAACCAATAAAAAGCTTCGTCAATAATAAGCCTGTCATCATAGTCCCTGGCTGCCCTCCAATTGCAGAGGTTATGACAGGGGTTATTGCTCATATTATTACGTTTGGAGAGATTCCTGAACTAGATTCTGTTGGCAGACCAAAAGCCTTTTATCGACACCGTATTCATGATAAATGTAACAGGAGAGCCTATTTTGATGCAGGCTTGTTTGTAGAGTCCTTTGATGATGAGGGGGCAAAGCAAGGATATTGCTTATATAAGATGGGCTGTAAGGGGCCTACAACGTATAATGCATGCGCTGAAATGCGCTGGAACGGGGGTGTCAGCTATCCGATTCAATCCGGAAATCCATGTATTGGCTGCTCGGAAAAAGGGTTCTGGGATAACGGTCCATTCTTTGTAAGACGTGCAAAAATTCCAGGCTCTCAAACAACAGCAGATATCGACAAAATTGGTCTTACTGCTTTAGGTGTGACTGCTGCAGGTATTGCTGCACATGCAACGGGAACAGCCATTAAGAAGAAAAGTGATGATCGTCGAGGTGAAGAATAATGAGTGAAAGAATCGTAGTCGATCCGATTACAAGGATTGAGGGACATCTACGTATTGAAGCGGATATTGATGAAAGCGGAATGATTCAAGATGCATTTAGCTCAGGAACAGCTGTCCGTGGTATTGAGTTAATTGTAAGAGAACGTGATCCTCGTGATGTGTGGGCATTTGTACAGCGTATTTGCGGTGTCTGTACGTCTACACATGCATTGGCTTCCGTACGTTCAGTTGAGGATGCATTGGATATAAAAATCCCACCAAATGCCAGCCTCATACGAAATATTATGAATGAAGCGATATTTATTCATGATCACGTTGTTCATTTTTATCATTTACATGCATTAGACTGGGTCGATGTGGTAAGCGCGTTAAATGCCGATCCTAGTGAAACATCAAAGATTGCCCAATCGATTTCGAATTGGTCAAAATCATCACCAGGTTATTTTAAAGATGTTCAAAATAAGGTGAAAAAGGTAGTTGACAGCGGACAGCTGGGAATTTTTGCGAATGGTTACTGGGGACATCCAGCATACAAGCTTCCTCCTGAAGTAAATTTACTTGCAGTAGCACATTACCTGGAAGCGCTTGACTGGCAAAAGGAAATCGTAAAGATTCAAACCATACTGGGTGGGAAAAACCCTCATCCACATTATGTTGTCGGCGGGATGGCTACACCGCTTGATATTAACAGTGACAATGGTATTCATTCAGAACGTCTTATGCATATTTCCCAATTAATTGACCAGGCAAAGGAGTTTGTGAATCAAGTCTATATTCCTGATCTACTGGCAATTGGTTCTTATTATAAAGATTGGACCTATGGAGGGGGAATTAATAATTATTTAGCATATGGTGATTTCTCAACAGGTGATCATTACGATAAAAGTAAATATCGGATGCCAGGCGGGGTTATTTTAAATGGCAATGTAAAAGAAATCCACGAGGTGGATCTAAAGGATGCATCGCATATTCAAGAGTTTATCGACCGTTCTTGGTACACATATGATGGAAAAGAAGGAAAACAAGGTAAACACCCGTCAGAGGGGGAAACGTCACTCCAATACACAGGACCAAAAGCACCTTACAAGAATTTAAATACTGATGAAAAGTACAGCTGGATAAAAGCACCGCGTTGGAAAGGGAAACCAATGGAAACAGGACCGCTTGCCCGCATGATGATTGGATATGCCGCAGGTAAAGAGGAAATTGTTACTATTGTGGATGAGACATTGAAAAAACTAGATCTACCGATTAGTGCTCTTCATTCAACACTAGGTCGAACGGTAGCTAGGGGGGTTGAATCCGTCCTTATTGCTGATTGGATGAGAAATGATATGGATCAACTATTAGCTAATATCAAAAATGGTGATCAAATCACATTTAATAGTTCAAAATGGGAGCCTGCTACATGGCCAAAGAATGCAAAAGGAGTCGGATGGATCGAGGCACCGCGTGGGGCTTTAGGCCATTGGATTGAAATTGAGAATGGTAAAACGAAAAACTATCAAGCTATTGTTCCAACAACCTGGAATGCATCACCGAGAGATGCTGAAAATAATATTGGCGCTTATGAGTCTTCCTTAATTGGAACGCCGCTCCTAGTGAAGGATCAGCCGCTTGAAATCATTCGGACCATTCATTCGTTTGACCCTTGTTTAGCTTGTGCTGTGCATTTGACTGACCTCGAAAGCAAGGTTCTAACGGAAATTAGGATTGGTTAGGAGGGCTGTAACATGTCAATTCCAACTCCGCTACAGAAAAGTAAAAAGGTTTTTTTAAAAAGAAGTAGAGAACCAAAGGTAACAGCTATCAAGCATGATGTCGTGAAGGTTTATGTCTGGGAGCTGCCAGTAAGGATTTTTCATTGGTTAAATGTAATTGCGATTATACTACTCATGTTAACTGGATTTTATATTGGTAACCCAATAGTTGGTGCATCAGTACACGAAGAAGCCTATTATTCGTTTGTGATGGGATGGATTAGGTACATTCACTTTTTTGCTGCATTTCTCTTTTCTTTAAATCTATTGTTCCGTTTTTACTGGGCTTTTAAAGGAAATAAGTATTCAACCTCAAACCCTTTTAAAATAGTTTTTTGGCGAGAAATCTTTGAAACTGTTAAATATTATTTATTCCTGAGAAATAAAAAGCCGCACTATGTAGGACATAATCCGCTTGCCCAACTAAGCTATTGGATATTCATTGGATTGGGTTCTGTTCTAATGGTTTTTACTGGCTTCTATATGTATGTAGAGCCACAGCCCGAGACATTCATTGGCAAAGTTTTTGCGTGGGTTCCAATACTGTTTGGTGGAAGCAGCTTTGCTGTTCGTTCATTGCATCATATTGGGGCATGGGGATTTATGGTTTTTATGCTGATTCATATTTATATGGCATTTCGTGAGGATTATATGCAGAGAAATGGTACGATGTCTTCCATCTTTACCGGTTATAAAACAGAAGCAAAACATGTAATGACAAATGGTGAGAAGCATGAAGGATAAACTACAGGATTATAACATTACAATAATGGGGATAGGCAATACGCTTTATGGAGATGAGGGGATAGGCATTTATGCTTTACCCCTCCTTGAGGAGTCCTTGAATCATCTTTCCGGAATAGATTTTGTAGATGGTACAACTGATGGAATGCGTCTGCTCGGACCTGTAGAGGACACTGATTATTTAATTGTCATTGATGCAATAAATGCCGGAAAACCCGGTGGTACCATTATCACTCTTTTTGATAACGAAATTCCGGCCTACATAGGACTTAAAATGTCTATCCATCAGTTAGGTTTTCAAGAGGTATTATATGCAGCGAAGCTTAGGGATAGATATCCAAAACATATCGCACTAATTGGAATGCAGCCTACAAATTTAGAGTTAGGTGTTGGTCTCTCAGAAATAAATCAGCAGCAGCTGCCATTTCTTGTTAATAGAGTCAAAGCACAGGTGCTTGAATGGAGAAAAGTGCAATGAATCGATTAGACTTTTTAAAAGAAATGAAAATGGGCTTTCTTAAAACAGTGTCTGCCTTATATGAGCCGGTAATGGATGAGGATCTTGCAAAGATTAATCAGGCTGCAGATCAATTATTAGGTGTCCAGTGGACTTTTCTTTTAAAAGAATGGCAGGGGATAGGAAGAATCGATCAAAAATTCGTGAAAGGGCAGCCTGTTGTAGTGATGTATAGGGATGATAATGTTTATGCCTACAGCGGAATCTGCCCTTCCTGTTCAAAGCTGATTCACATCAGCATACAAGAAGAAGTTTGTAAATGCCTATACTGTGAAAAGCAAGCTTCATTTATAAACGAAAAGGTGCCAGACAATTTAATTCTAACAGAATATCCACTAAAAAAGGAAAAGGATGGATATTATATTGCAATGAATAATGAAATACAGGATGGTCTATATGCATGAAATGGCATTAATGGCAGATATTTTAAACCTTATTCAGGAAGATGCGTATCAAAAAAAGATAGTGAAACTGAGTTCAGTGGAAATCATTGTCGGTGAGTTAAGTAATATCATGCCAGATGCGCTAGAAATGGCATTTGCTATTTATAAGGAGCAAAATCCCTTTTTATTTACAGAACAAGCTACATTACTTATATACATTGAAGCAGCAGAAGCAGAATGTGTTCTTTGCAAAACCGTCTATAAGCCTAGTCAAAAATTATCCATTTGTCCTAATTGTCATTTTCCTTCTGGAAGGATGATATCAGGAGAAACGTTTCAAATTCAATCTTACGAAGGAGAGAAACAAAATGAAAGTCACCTTGAGAACAGATGTCCTGACAAACAATAACAAAGCAGCTGAATTTAACCGTGAATTATTCAAGGAGACGAATACACTGGTTATTAATATTATGAGTTCACCAGGTGCAGGTAAAACGACTATATTGGAGGAAACGGTGCGTGCATTATCTTCTCGTTATCGAATAGCTGTCATTGAAGGGGATTTGGCAACAGAACGTGATGCGGACCGAATTCGGGCTCTTGGTGCACAGGCTGTGCAAATCAATACACATGGGGGCTGTCATTTGGATGCTCGTATGATTGCTGCATGTCTGGCAGAATTTAATCTGGAGGAAATAGACCTTTTATTTATCGAAAATGTTGGGAATCTCGTTTGTCCTTCAGGCTATGACCTAGGGGAACATCATAAAGTGGTGGTCCTTAGTGTTCCTGAAGGGAATGATAAAATCCCTAAATACCCCATAATGTTTATGCGTACAGAATTAGTGTTATTAAATAAAGTTGATTTACTTCCATATCTTGATTTTGATGTTCGTGTTGCAATAGCTGATCTAGAGGGAATCAACCCTGCTTCTAAGCTTCTGTCGGTTTCCGCAAAAACAAAGGAAGGTCTTGCTAGTTGGTTTTCCTGGATTGAAGAGGCATATAGCTTATGCTTGAAGCGAGAAATGTAATCGTTCAAGGAAGAGTACAAGGTGTTGGTTTTCGTCCTTTTATATATCAACAAGCAAAGAAATGGTGCTTAACAGGGACTGTTCAAAATAATATGGATGGCGTAAAAATTCACATCGAAGGAAAAACAGATGACATAACTGGATTTCTGGCTGAATTACCTGTTAACAAACCCCGGCTATCAAGGATTGATGACATTCATGTAGAAAATGCAGTAAGACAAAATGGACATTCTTTTACCATTATCGCAAGTGAAAGAATAGGGACATCTATGCTGGTGATTCCGATAGATTCGGCGACTTGTGATGATTGCCTAGAAGAAATGAACGATCCACTGGATTTTCGTTTTCAGTACCCCTTTATTAATTGTACGCAATGTGGACCGCGATATACGATTATTAATGAGCTACCCTACGATCGTCCATACACGTCAATGGGCTCATTTTCATTTTGTTCGAAGTGTGAAAATGAATATGTAGATCCAACAAATCGTCGCCATCATGCACAGCCAGTTGCGTGTCCAACGTGTGGACCTCAAGTAAAACTAATTTCAGTTAACAGTGAGGAAATAAACGCAAAAGACCCACTGGTGGCGGCTTCCGCTTTCCTAGCTGAGGGGAAAATTCTAGCCATTAAAGGAATTGGTGGATATCATCTATGCTGTGATGCGACTAACGCACAGGCAGTGCGCTTATTACGTGATCGTAAGGGAAGACCCATCCGACCGCTTGCAGTGATGAGCGCTTCAATAGGTGAAGTAAAGAGATATTCCGTGATTTCACCTGAAGAAGAAACATTGCTAAAAAGTCCTGAAGCTCCTATTGTCATCTTATTAAAAAACAAAGAGGGTATTTTAGCTCCCGAAATTGCCCCAGGAATGGGTACAGTCGGTGTGATGCTTCCTTATACACCGCTTCATCATTTACTCATGCAACAAAGTCAGTTGAATTCACTTGTCATGACAAGCGCTAATCCATCCGGGCTGCCCATTTTGTACGAAGATAGGGAGGCGGTCCATTACTTATATGGAATAGCTGATTATATTTTGACACATAACCGCGATATTCTTCATCCTGTTGATGATTCAGTTCTGCAAATATCTGCTGGAAAAACGGACTTTTTCCGCCGCTCAAGAGGATATGTGCCAGATCCATTTTTAACGACACAGGATGTACATGGGATTGTCGGTTTTGGAGGTCAGCAAAAAACAACCTTTTCAATTGGTCGTAATCAACAGGTATTCATCGGTCCTCATATTGGTGACCTTGAAAACATGGAAACACTTGAGCATTACAAACAGGAGCTTGATCATTTATTGAAATGGATTAGCATCCCATATGAGACAGCTGTCATTGACCTGCATCCATATTATAATGTTCGCAATTTAGTAGAAAGATACCCATTTAAGGATGTAGTTGAGATTCAGCATCACCATGCACATATGGCTTCATGTATAGCAGATAACGAACTTGAAGGTAAGGTATTCGCTGTAATTTTAGATGGAACTGGCTATGGGCTGGATGGGAATATTTGGGGTTTTGAGGTATTTTATGGTGATAGCGGGAATTTTGAACGACTTGCCCATTTGGCATATACGCCTCTGCCAGGCGGTGAAAAATGCATTAAAGAACCATGGAGGAATGCTGTTGGAATGATGCTGGCATTACATGGTAATAAAGGCAGAGAACTTTGTCTTGAGAGATTTCCTGGACGTGAGCCTGAAATAAATGTCTTGGAGAGAATGGTTGAAAAACAGGTGAATACTGTTTTGGCTGGTACCTGTGGAAGACTATTTGATGCGGTCTCAGCCTTAACTGGTATCTGTACCATATCTACTTATGACGGTGAGGCTGCTATCCGGCTTTCTGAATATACAGAACTGCAAGCTAATACATATATCTATCCTTTTCAAATCCAGCAATCTGAAAAGTTATTACGTTTTGATTTTTCCAATATGCTTCTCGAAATCTGTCAAGATATCAATCGGGGCCGTGACATCAAAATGATAAGCACTGCCTTCCATGAAACACTTGTTCAAGCCATTACCTGCTGTTTAAAACAATTAAAGCATCGGAATCCGAATTACTCCAATCGCGTTGTTTTATCTGGCGGCAGCTTCCATAATCGTTATTTAAAAGAGAGGCTTTTGGAGGAGCTGGCTAAGCATGATTTTCAAGGGTATGTACATCAAAAGGTACCCTGCAATGATGGAGGTTTATCATATGGGCAATTAATGGCGGCAGCTGCGAAAAGGAGGGCTGAAAAATGTGTGTAGGAGTACCGGCTAGAATCATTGAACTCTATGAATACAGTGCGCTTGTTGATGTTATGGGTGCTCAAACAACGGTAGGTATCATATTTGTTCCGGAGGTATGTATCGGAGATTATGTAATTGTCCATGCAGGGCAGGCAATGTCTGTCATTGATGAAGAGTATGCGAAAGAAAGTGCAGAGGAATGGAGGAAGTTTTCTTATGCTCGAAACAATGCGGCAATCGACCAATCCTGATATTTGTAAGGCCATGTTAGAAGCAGTACATAAAAAAGCAGAGCAATTTCAAATTAACAACGGACGTCTGCCAGTATATATGGAGGTATGTGGCTCTCATACGATGGCTTTGGCAAGAACAGGTATCAAGCAAGCGTTAAAGGATAGTGTGCAATTCGTTTCTGGACCTGGCTGCCCTGTTTGTGTAACAGCCCAGGAATCAATTGATAGCATGATTGGATTGGCTAAGGATGAACGAACAATTATCTGTACATTTGGAGACATGATGCGTGTGCCCGGTTCAACAAAAACGTTATTAGAGGAGAAAGCAAGTGGGAAAGATATCAGAGTCTTATATTCTCCTATAGAGGCCATTTCTATTGCGGAATCTAATCTGGATAAGGAGGTAATATTTCTTGGGATTGGCTTCGAAACAACGATCCCCATCCTCGCTTTTTTGGTTCAAATGGCCGTTGAAAAACAAATGACTAATTTTTCAATTTGGATGGCAACGAAGCTGGTTGAACCTATATTGCGATATTTGCTTGAAGCAGCGGAAGTGCAGCTTGACGGGTTTATTCTTCCTGGCCATGTATCCATTGTGTTAGGTGAAAGCTCCTATCAATATTTGCCACAAGAGTATGGAATGTCGGGTGTCATTACGGGCTTTGAACCTGCTGAATTGTTAAGCGGTATAAATAAACTTCTTGACCTTTCATTAAAGAAGGAAGCAGCTATTATTAATGACCATCCTTCAATTGTTACAAAGCAGGGAAATGCCGTAGCACAAGAGTTAATGCATCGTTATTTTTATAACAGCAATGAAGCCTGGAGGGGGATTGGAAATATTCCTTCAAGCGGAATGGATTTGAAACCTGAATATGAGCGGTTTAATGCTAAAACGAAATATCAGGTACATACGGTAACGGTAAAGAAAACAAAATGTCGTTGTGGGGAAGTAATAAGAGGAATGATTTCACCTGAAAAATGTCCGTTATTTGCAAAGGCATGTCATCCGTTACATCCTATTGGTCCTTGTATGGTTTCAACAGAGGGAAGCTGCTCAGCCTATTATCACTATATGAGGGAGAGTTATTGATGAATAAGGTCATTAGTCTTGCCCATGGAGACGGAGGAGAATTAAGCCACAGACTGATCCGTGATCTTTTTGTGAAGAATTTTGGTCATTATAAGGAAGCGATGTTCGATGCTTCATATATACAGTTACCTGCAAACAATATTGCAGTCACGACAGATTCTTTTGTCGTGAAGCCACTATTTTTTCCGGATTGTTCAATTGGAAAGCTGGCAGTAGCAGGCACAGTAAATGATCTAGCTGTGAGTGGCGCTAAGCCATTGTATTTAACCTGTGGTTTTGTCATTGAAGAGGGCTTTTCAGTTAATGATTTAGAAAAAATTGTCTCAGACATGGCAAACGAAGCTAAGGCGGCAGGCATTTCTATAATTGCTGGTGATACAAAAGTGGTTGAAAAGGGAAGCTGCGATGGGGTATATATCAATACAACCGGTATAGGAATTATTCAAAGGCAGAACGTGATTCCTAACTTTAAGTCAGGTGATGCTATCATTTTGTCGGGAACACTTGGTGACCATGGCATCGCTATCCTTACAGCACGAGGAGAGCTAGGTATACACGTTCCGGTAGCAAGTGATTGTTCCTCATTGAATTCAATGCTTGAAGATGCAGTCCAAGCTGCGGGTGACGTGCGGATCATGAGAGACCCTACTAGGGGAGGGCTTGCGACTACTCTAGTTGAGATTGCAGAGGATTTTTCCCTTTCCCTTGTTATTTGTGAAAAGGATATTCCCGTGAAAGAGCAGGTACAAGGTGCCTGCGATTTACTTGGATTTGACCCGCTTTATCTAGCAAATGAAGGAAAAGCAATTATTATTGTAGAAAGTGAAAAGAAGGATGCTGTATTACATGCGTTACATATGTATCCTGAAGGAAAGGATGCAGTTTGTATTGGGAAGGTTGTCAAAACAGAGCAGCCCTCCGGTCAATTGTACTTAGAAACACTGCTTGGAACAAAGCGAAGAATAAATCGTTTGGCAGGCGTCATGCTGCCGCGAATATGCTAAATAAAGAATAATCAAAAGTACCGGATACTTTCGGTACTTTTTTTATGCATATATTAGAAAATGTTATTTCCCTAAAATTATTATTGCTAGTATAATGGTAAATGATTGCATAATAAGGAAGTGAATAGATTGACAAATAAAGTTAAAATTGTAACAGATTCGACTGTGGATCTTACTCAAGACGTATTAGATAAATATGATATTGAAATTGTCCCATTAACGATTAGTATAGGTGGAGAAACATATACAGATAGAGTCGACATTACACCTTCTCAATTTATGTTGAAAATGAAGGAGTCACAAGAATTACCAAAAAGCTCACAGCCTTCTGCAGGTGCATTTGTAGAAGTATATGACAGGCTGGGGTCACAAGGCTATGATGTAATTTCAATACACATGACCGGTGGAATGAGCGGGACGGTAAACTCTGCTGAAAGTGCGGCAAAGATGACAGAGACAAATGTAACGGTTGTCGATTCGCGATATATTTCGAAAGCGTTGTCTTATCAAGTAATTGCGGCAGCGTCCCTTGCTTTAGAAGGCACAAGTGTAGAAGCGATAATAAGGAGAGTAGACGAGATTCGGAAGAATACTAGGCTTTTTGTTGTAGTGGATACATTAGAAAATTTGGTTAAAGGAGGGAGAATTGGAAAGGGGAAAGCAATCATAGGGTCCCTTTTAAATATTAAACCAATTGCTTCATTAGAAAATGGTGAATATACGCCGGTTGCTAAAGTTAGAAGCCACGCCCAGGTCGCAAAATTTCTTGCAGCCCAGTTTGCTGAGGATACGAAGGGGAAATTAATTAAAGGTGTAGACATTGTTCATGCAGATGGATATGCGCTAGCGCAAAAAGTCAAGAAAGCCATATTTGATACAACAGGATTTGAGAAAATTACCATTGAAGAAACTACTCCGATTGTCAGCACCCATACAGGACCTGGAGCGATAGGATTTATGTACTATTTTCAATAGGTTAAAGAAAACCGTTTGAATTTTCTTCGAATGGTTTTTTTATTTCAAAAAAAAGCCTGTTTGCTGAAATCATATTATTTTCTTTGGATGAAAAAACATCTAATGATAGAATGATAGTAGTGTTGTTTTCTATTATTTACAAGTCATTAATAGTTTAATAGAAATATGGTCTCTTTAGAAGGAATTGTATCAAGGATTGTCGAATAACCTAGAAGTGTTATTTTTGAAATATTCGAGATATTGAATCGAGGCTAATAGACATGTGAAAAGGAATTGAGGACAAACGAATGAAAGACTTTCTCAAAAATATATCACTGTTTAAAAAACTGCTTATTTTATCGTTTTTTATTACGTTTATGATTGTGGCTATTACATCTGTCTTTAGTTATTTTCTACAGTCCAAGCAAATGGAAGAACTTTTGTCTGAACATGCAATGGATGTAGCAGCTTTATGGAGCACAACGATTAACTCTGATGATGTCGAAACCGTACTGATAACTAAAAATGAGCGTAATGCAGATTTTGTGGAATTGAAAAACAGCCTTTCAAATTTTACGAATAAAAATATTCTATATTTAAATAGCTTTATTGTTGATAGTGAACAAACAAAAAAGGATGAAGTGTTTATTATTACCTCTGATGAAAGAAAGAAAAAGAATGGATGGCTTTCACTATCAAGCTATAAAACAAATGAAGAATGGCTGGCTGGCTATCAGAAAGTAGTGCAGTCAAAAAAGGCGGCACACAGTAAGGTTTACCGTGATGAGAATGGAGCATGGATTACGGCTTTTTCACCAATCGTTAACAATAAAGGTGAAATGATTGCCTTGTTTGGAGTAGATATTCATGCAGATTCCATCGTAGCTGCTCAAAAGAAATATATATTCTTTTTAATTGCCCTGTTTTTATTCATGTCACCATTTATTTACATTATTTTGAAAAAAGGGTTTAATAAGGCATTGGAGCCGGTTCATGAATTAATAAAAGGGTTTAATGAAGTCAGTAATGGAAATTTTGATGTAAATCTCAAAGTAACAGATAATTCAGACTTAGGTTTGTTATGCGATCGATTTAATCTCATGGTTAAACAGCTGTCCATTCTTGTTGAAAAACTTCCTGTTACCAATGACAAAAAGAGTTCAACTGACCAACAGAATGCGATACATAAATTAGAAGAGGTTTTTGATGAGGTGGAAAGCATTATCGAAAGCTCAAAGCTGATACGTGAATTACAGCGGGCTGAGAAAATGAATGCAATTGGACAATTGGCTGCATCTGTTGCACATGAGATTAGAAATCCAATGACTGTTGTAAAGGGCTTTTTACAGATATTCCTTGCAAAAGAACAAATGAGTGAAGAAGAACGTATGTATATTCGACTGATGATTGATGAGATGAATCGTGCTGAGACAATTATTAATGATTATCTATCATTGGCCAAGCCGGATATGGAGCAAACGGAAAGTATTGCTGGAAAAGAGCTTGCTGAAAAGGTAATGGATTTAATGAACTCATATGCCATGATGTCAAAGAATATTTTTATGCTGACACCAGTTCTGGAGGATATCACTGTAAAAGGGATTAAAAATGAGCTTCAGCAGGTTTTGATCAATATGTTAAAAAATAGCATAGAAGCAATGAAGGAAGGCGGAGAATTACGTTTAAGCCTTTATCAAGAGGGTCAATACGGTATTTTTGAAATTAGTGATACTGGAATTGGTATGACAAAAGAAGAAATGGAGCGGCTTGGTACTGCTTTTTATTCCTTAAAGGAAAAAGGGACCGGTATGGGGTTAACGGTTTGTTATCAAATTATTGAAAGAATGAAAGGTAGAATTGAGGTTGAAAGTGAAAAGGGAGTGGGGACAACATTTAAGATTTTTGTTCCTATTTGCCAATAATTTTATACTAGAAGGTGCTTTTCACAAATCAGACAATCATTTTTCTTTCTTCTTTCATGAAGTTTTGCTAAAATAATAACAATTAAGAATCGTTCAAACGGGGGTTGCATTGTGAAATTTCGGATTCTTTTGTTAGTTTTAGTATCCGCAGTAGTCCTGCTATCTGCATGCGGCGGCATAAAAAATCCAAATAATTGGCCTGTATCAGACTTTACCTATACAGATCAAAATGGAGAGTCTTTTGGTTTAAAGGATTTAAAAGGAAAGGTTTGGGTTGCAAATCTTGTTTTTACAAACTGTGAGGACGTTTGTCTACCAATGACCGCTAACATGAAAAAATTGCAGGATGAAATGAAGAAAGAAGGAATCGAAAATATCCAGTTTGTCTCCTTTAGCGTTGATCCAGAAGTGGATACACCGCAGGTATTACATGAGTTTGGAAAGAAATTTAGTGCAGACTATAGTAATTGGCATTTTCTAACTGGATACACACAGGCGGATATCGAAAAATTTACGTTGGATACCTTTAAAACATTGGTAAAAAAGCCTGAGGCTGAAGACCAGGTCATACATGGTACAAGCTTCTATTTAGTTGATGGCGAAGGCAAGGTAATGAAGGATTACTCCGGCTTAGCTGATATTCCAATGGAACAGATAATAAAAGATATTAAGACTTTGCAATAGGCCTAATTTTAGGCCTTTTTTATTTCGGTTCTATCAAATATGCATGATATAATGAATTTACTTTCCAAGGGCTTAGAGATGGGATGAAAAATCCTCATCCCTCAAAAAGACCTCTTGAGACAAAAAGGGATTAAACAAAGATGCTTTAAAAAGCAGTTGAGTCGTAATGACTAGTTTCGAACACAGGAGGAAGTTTCGTTGAAGGAAGTACAATGGAAAAGGTTGTTTTACCTGCTCTTGGCTATTAACGGTGCAGTGTTGGTTGCTTTTTTTATCTTTTTTACATTATTATTCAGTAGTCCGACTGAAGAAGGGAGAATTCCAAATAAAGCTAGGAATGAGAATGATGTTTATTTTCAAGTAAAAACAAATAAACAGGATTTAAATAGAGTAATTAATCATTACTTAGAAGAGGAGCTATCTGGAAAATTTGATTATGAACTAATACTAACGGATGAAGTGGAATTATATGGGACTCTCCCTGTTTTTAGCAGTGAGGTGGAAATGAAGCTGACATTTGAACCGCATCCTCTTGAAAACGGAGATATTGAATTAGAGCAGAAAACCATGTCGATTGGTAGATTATCACTGCCTGTAACCATGGTTTTAAAATTTATTCAAAACAGTTATCAGGTCCCTGATTGGGTAATAATCCAGCCGGATGAAGAAAATATATATATATCGTTACAAAATATGAAACTAAAGAGTGATCTTGACGTTAGGGTAAATGAATTTAATTTGAAAAAAGATGATATTTCATTTTCCTTAGGGGTTCCTATGAAAGAAAAATAGTATCATAAAGAGGTGTAGTTATGAAAGAACATAAATATGAATTGGCAACATTTGCAGGTGGCTGTTTCTGGTGCATGGTAAAACCCTTCGATGAAGAACCGGGTATCATGAAGGTGGTATCAGGGTATACAGGTGGAACAAAGGAAAATCCTACATATCAAGATGTATGCTCAGAAACGACCGGCCATTATGAAGCCGTTCAGATTACGTTTGATCCAGCGATTTATTCCTATGAAAAGCTGTTATCGATTTATTGGCAGCAAATTGATCCAACTGATGCAGGCGGACAATTCTATGATCGGGGACAATCTTACCAAACAGTGATCTTTTATCATAATGATAAACAGAAACAAGCGGCAGAGCATTCAAAGCTGCAGTTAGAACTAAGCGGAAGGTTTACTAAGCCAATTGCAACAGTCATTCTTCCAGCCAAAACATTTTATCCGGCAGAGGAATATCATCAGCACTATTATAAGAAAAATCCGGCACATTATGAAAGATATCAATTCGGCTCAGGTCGAAGGGCATTTATAGACAAACATTGGGGGAATATATAATGACAAATATGGAAGAAAACAGAAAAAAATTAACATCAATCCAATATGAGGTTACACAAAATAATGGAACAGAGCCACCATTTCGTAATGAATATTGGAATGAATTCCGCGAGGGAATCTATGTAGATATTGTTTCAGGCAAGCCATTATTTTCTTCAAAAGATAAATTCGATGCAGGCTGTGGCTGGCCAAGTTTCACAAAGCCATTGACGGAGGAAGAAATGGTTGAAAAAACAGATACAAGTCATTTCATGGTTCGGACGGAGGTTAGAAGTAAAACAGCTGACTCGCATCTTGGTCATGTATTTAATGACGGACCAGCACCAACAGGACTTCGCTACTGCATCAACTCAGCATCAATGAAATTTATTCCGAAAGAAAAATTGGAGGAAGAGGGCTTTAAAGAATATTTAAAGCTATTTGAATAAGAGTAAGGAGTGACGGTTTCTATTCCCTGTCACTCCTTTATTTATTTAAATACGAGAACAGAAGAAAGCTGGACATTGTGCTCAGTAGTTTTATTGTTAACTGACTTTGTACCTGTTGTTATAAAGGTAACGACATGATCTCCTGGCGGTATACCGCTGGTGATGTATAGCACTCTATCCTTTCTAATCGGCCACCATGTAGAGATTCTTGTAACAAACTGATTATCAATTAATACGTCCATCTCTCCGCCTTGTTCATGTTTCAACACCTTTACACCTAGATTTGTGCCATTAAAGGGAAATGTGATACGAGCTCCCTTTTCATCGCTTACGTAATAACTATTAAAAGGGTGGAATAAATCGTTTTTCTCCTTATATTGTGAGATTTCGTTTATCGTTAACTCATTTACATGTGTGAGTGGTGCATTTTTAATTGAAACCTGTTTTCCTGTTTCAATTCCACTTGTAATGGCAGCGAAAATGGAATCTGCGTAAAGCTTATAGCCTAATCCGTTTGGGTGGATGAAATCGGCTGTAAGTTGAGCTTCCGTATAGACTGACTTTTGAAATGGGATACGCATATCAATGTGGTTAGCATGATAATGTTCTGAGATCTTTTTGATCTCAGCTGCAAATGGTTCCTGCTTCAGACAGCTTTCTGTAATGGTTATTAGTTCTGCATCGGGATATTTTGTTTTAATTTCGCGAATTAGCCCTTCATAATAATAGGAAAATTGTTTTACATCCATATATTTTCGATCATTTTCACCGAATATCAAGAAGACTAAATCAACAGTAGAAGGAATTTTTGCTTTTTTAAATAAATAGAGACCTTCAAAGGCAGTTGCCCCGCTTTGGACAACGGAGTGTCTTTTTAATTCCATTTGATAGTTTTTCTTCATTTCCTTTTCCCATTGCGAATACCACGTAAGAGAACGGTCTTCAACGCCGGCGCCTCGTCCTATGCTGTCTCCGATGATTAGGTAATCTATTCTATGCTTTTTACCAATCTTTTCATAGACTGGAGTGGATTTACTTATGGCTGTTTCATGATAAATGAGGAAAAACAAGCTAAAGCATATTGAGATTATCAGCATTAGGGCAGCTATATTTCTTCCTTTTGTACTCATACAAATTGCCTCCCATGCAGATTACATATGTATATATGATTAGAGTTGAGTCCGTTATGTCATCCATATTATTAGATTACCGTATCCTGAGAGTTAATATCAGTCTATTTTATTGAAATTGAAAAATAAGATTTTTTCGAATTTAATTATAATTCTGCTTCTGCTTCTGCCGTTTTTATTTTACAAGGAGAGACGGAAATACATAAGGTACAACGAATTTGGAAATAGATTATTTATTTGTGGAATAGAGTAGAATTCTCTCTAAAACACGAACAATTAGTTATTAATAAAAAATATTATTCGTATTATTGATTGACGAAAGCCCTTTCTTCTGATATATTTACTGATGGTTAAGTTAAACGCGAAAGAGTGACAGCTAGGGGGAAGGACATATGAAGCAAAATTATGATGTAATTGTTGTTGGAGCTGGACCTGCGGGTATTTTTACCTGCTATGAATTAACATTGAAAATGCCTGAAGCAAAAGTATTATTAATTGACAAAGGCCATGATATATATAAAAGAAATTGCCCGATATTAGAAAAGAAAATTGAAAAATGTCCTCCTGCAGCTGGAAGGAAAGAATTTGCAGGATGTCTTCCAGCATGCTCCATCACGAATGGATTTGGCGGTGCAGGTGCCTATTCAGATGGAAAGTTTAATATTACGAGTGAATTTGGCGGCTGGATGACAGATTATTTGTCAGATTCAACCGTATTAGAGCTGATCAAGTATGTTGATGAAATCAATTTACAGCATGGTGCAACGACTAGTATAACAGATCCTTTAACAGATAAAGTGCGGGAAATTGAAAGACGCGGGTATGCAGCTGGCCTGAAATTATTAAGAGCTCAGGTGCGTCATTTAGGAACGGAACAAAATCTTGAAATAATGAAAAGTATTTATGAATATTTAAAAGATAAAATTGAAATGGCATATAAAACAGAAGTAGAAGATTTAATTACAGAGCGCACTGCAGAAGGCTGGAAGGTAAGTGGAGTACAGCTGAAAACAGGTGAAGAAATTACTTCTGAAAAAGTGGTTATTGTACCTGGCCGTGATGGATCTGTGTGGCTTTCTAAACTTCTGAAAAAACGCCGCCTTCGCATGTATAATAATCAAGTGGATATTGGTGTAAGAGTTGAAACCTCCAATATTGTGATGGAAGAGATTAATGAGCATTTATATGAAGGAAAGTTTACGTTTAATACATCTGTGGGTACCCGTGTACGTACCTTCTGCAGCAATCCTTCCGGACATGTCGTTGTCGAAAACCATTCGGGCAGTATGTTGGCTAATGGTCATGCGTATCGCGATCCTAAGCTTGGAAGCCCGAATACAAATTTTGCGTTATTGGTTTCACATGTCTTTTCAGAGCCGTTTGATAAACCTAATGAATTTGCCCACGCTATTTCAAAATTAGCCAATAGCTTATCGAACGGGGGAATTATTGTACAAAAATATGGCGACATTTTAAAAGGAAGACGATCAACAGAAAAAAGAATTAAAGAAGGTTTTGTTGAGCCAACCTTAAAAGAAGCTGTGCCTGGTGATTTAGGACTTGTTCTTCCGTATAATACATTGAAGAGTTTAGTTGAAATGACGGAAGCGTTAAACCACGTAACTCCTGGTATTGCTTCAGAGCATACATTATTTTATGGGGTGGAGGCTAAATTTTATTCCGCAAGACCAAAGCTGAATGACCGCTTCGAAACTGAAATTAGTGGTTTATATGTAGGAGGAGACGGAGCCGGAGTGACCCGCGGCTTGGCGCAGGCAAGTGCATGCGGTGTTTGGATTGCTCGTGACATCATTGAACACGTAAAAGGAGCCTCCAAGAAAGAAACGGCATTATTATAATTTTGGTGTCAGGCACCTCAAAAAGACAGTTGTCCATTTGAGGTGCCTGACACCTGACTGAAAGAAAAAGGTGGAGATTAGGATGTTTGCAGATCGGCTTAAGCCTGGTGATGAAATACGTGTCATTGCACCATCGGCAAGTATGGCATTATTGAAAGAAGATCAAATAAATATTGCGGTTAACCGATTAACGCAACTTGGCCTTCGTGTTACGTTTGGTGAACATGTTTACAAGCATGATGAATTTTATAGTACATCGATTGAAGAAAGAGTAAAAGATCTACATAATGCTTTTTCGGATAACAGCGTAAAATGCATATTGTCAGGATTAGGTGGCTATAACGCTAACCAACTTTTAGACCATCTAGACTATGATTTAATCCGCAAAAATCCGAAAATTTTTTGTGGATTTGGTGATATGTCTGCTTTAAGTCTAGCTATTTATCAAAAAACAGGCCTCGTTACATATATTGGTCCCGACTTATCTGTCTTAGGTTATAAACATGGTGTGGAGTATACCATTGATATGCTTTTAAATGCGTTAACAAATGACGCGCCATACGAGATTTACCCATCCTCACAATGGAGTGAAGATCATTGGTATAAGGAAAAGGATGATGTTTCATTTTACGAGCAGAAAGAGTATCTGGTTTTGCAAGCTGGAAAAGCAGAAGGAGTGATTGTGGGAGGAAATATAACAAATCTATCCTTGCTTCAGGGAACAGTGTACAGACCATCACTTCGAAATGCGATCCTTTTCATCGAGGCAGACAGTGAATTGTATCCGCAAACCTTTGATCGCACATTACAATCGCTGCTACAGCAGCCGGATGCAAAGGATTTAAGGGCTGTTTTAATCGGTCGTTTTCAAAAAGAATCGAATATGACAGAAGCTGCTATTCGAAAGATCGTTGACACGAAAGCTGAATTAAAACATGTACCGGTCATTGCAAACGTAAACTTTGGTCATGTGCATCCGGTAGCAACAATCCCTGTTGGAGCACATGCGACGGTTGTTGCAAATGTTGATGATATTGAAATAATGATAGAGCAAACGGAAGAAATTGAATAGCGATTAAAAGTGTAAAGAGTATCTTTACACTTTTTTACTTTTTAACAAACTGTATATTCAACCAAGGAATAGGTTAACTTGTTTTTCATGTAAACTTTCCTTACGTAAATTTTCAGAAAGTATTGACAAGTAACATAAATCTGCATAAAATAGAGAATATCAAACGGATGTTATATTTCCTTACATCTAATGAAATATTATATAACATCTGAATAAAGAGGGGAGATAAAGATATGGATCCAATATTTTTAATGAATAGTTTATGGGTTATGCTAGGTGCAATCTTAGTCATATTTATGATTGGCGGCTTTATTCTACTTGAAGCAGGCTCGACAAGGATGAAAAATGCGGGGCATATTGCAGGAAAAACGATTTTTACTTTCGGCCTTGCTTCCATTATCTATTGGGCTGTTGGATATGGTTTCACGTTTGGTGATAATGCAAATTTCTTTGTTGGATTAAGTGATTTCTTTTACTCAGGAGCACAAATTGAAGATGCAAGTTTAGCAACATCTGTGTTCTTTGTCTTCCAGCTAGCATTTGCAGGAATTTCTATTACGATTGCATTAGGTGGTTTTGCAGAGCGAGCGAAATTCTCTGCTTATGTAATCTTTACGATTCTTTTCGGAGCACTTATTTATCCGGTTATTGCTCATTGGATTTGGGGAGGCGGCTGGTTAGCTGAGCACGGTAAACAAGACTTTGCGGGTTCTACAGTTGTACATTTAACGGGTGCGATGGCTGCTTTAGCAGCAACGATTTTATTAAAACCACGAATTGGAAAGTATAATGCGGATGGGACCGCGAATAATCTTGCTGGACATAACCAAGTGTATACAGCTTTAGCTGTATTAATCCTCTGGGTAGGCTGGTTTGGATTTAATGCTGGTAGTACTGTAGCAGTTGATGAAGGCTTCTTCGGATTTGTTGCCTTGAACACAAATCTAGCAGCAGGAGCTGGTGCGGTTGCAGCAACATTAATTTCTTGGGTTGTACTCGGTAAACCGGATGTACCAACCATTTTGAACGGTGCTTTAGCAGGGCTTGTGGCAATAACTGCATCATGTGCATTTGTAGATACTTGGGGAGCGGTCGTCATAGGTTTTATCGCAGGAATCATCGTTTTCTACAGTGCCAGATTCTTTGAAAAGAAAAAAATCGACGATCCAATCTTTGCTTTATCCGTACATGGTACAGCAGGGGTTTGGGGAACATTGTCCACTGGGTTCTTTGCAACACCCGAGCTTGCTTCAGTTGGTCTTCCTGGTTTATTTTACGGAGGCGGACTTGAACAATTAGGTGTACAATTAATGGGAGTTGTTTCTTCAGGTCTATACGCCTTTGTCATTTCTTTTATCATCCTGTTTGTCATGAAAAAATTGGTTGGAATTCGTGTAACGGAGGAAGAAGAGATAATGGGCTTGGATATGAGTGAGCATGGAAGCTACGGATATCCGGAGCAATTTACGGCAAGTGAAGCAAAATTGGATTCATAATAAACAAATGCCTCTGAAAAGGAGGCTTTTGTTTTAACTATTGTTTTCAGATTAATTTAATGAAAGCTACCTAATTAGTTGAGGTGTGTATGGATGGCAAACGATTTTGATTCTTATGAATCTATCAGGAAGTGGAAGGAAAACCATTTAAGCGAATATGCTTATGATACGTATACACTTAATCAGTTTCATGACCTAATCATGAACAAAGTGTTTGAAGCGGCCATTACACGCATAGATAATGGAAAACCTCCATGTGATTTTTGCTGGTTTATAGCTGGAAGCGGAGGCAGGCTGGAGCAGGGTCTGATCAGTGATCAAGATCATGGAATCATTTTCAAGATATCAAGCGTTGAGAACGAAAGTTATTTTTTACAGCTCGGGAAGGAGGTTTCCTATGGACTTCATGTTGTTGGATACCCATACTGCCAAGGGAAAATTATGAGTTCGAATCCAATGTGGTGTAAATCCTTGGAAGTCTGGCTGGAGCAGCTCTACCGTTGGATGGAAGAAGGTAGCTTAGAATCGATACGTAATCTGCAAATATTCTATGATGCCAGGGGTTTGTATGGAGAGGGTGATTATGTTCAACAGTTGAAAGCCTTTATTTATCAATACCAAAGCAATCAGCCGGGAATTATTAAGCGTTTGATGGAGAGTGTCATGCATATCAAAAATGCTATCGGACCTCTTGGTCATTTTATTCCCATTGAATATGGCAAATATCAAGGTTGTATTGATTTGAAGTATTCTGCTTTTCTCCCATACGTAAATGCCATTCGTTTATTAGCTATCAGGGAAGGGCTATACGAAACATCTACTTTAGACCGAATGGATGCCTTATTACAATGTAATGGTGCTGAAGTAGAGCTGATAAATAGTAGAAGTAATTTTCAACAGCTTTTAGATTACCGGCTTATTTTAGCAAAAGGGAATCGGTATGAAGATGCTCATTATTTACAAATCAGTACACTTGAAAAGCATGATAGAAAAGTCTTAAAACAAATTCTAAAGGATGGGAAAAGGCTTCATCAGCATGTCATCAAACTTATTGAAAAAGAAATAGGGTGTTAATTATGGCGTTTGAACCGTTTTTCCATTTTATGAGGGGAATACGTGGTAAGTTAAATAGCGGTGCTCTTACTGGCGCTTCAGGAGGACAAAATGCGCAGCAAATAGCGTATGTTAGAAATTTGCAAAAGGAAATAAAACAGAGTGACGATTTGCACCTCCCATTAAATCAATTGAGTGTTGTTATTTTTGATATAGAAACCACTGGGTTTTACCCTGAAAAGGGTGATGACATCATTTCAATTGGAGCGGTAAGAATGGTTGGTGATACAATTTGTGACGACACCTTTTATTCGCTAATCCGATTAGAAAAAGAGCTTCCTGTAAAAATTGAACAACTAACAGGATTAACCTCTGAAATGTTAAAGGATGCACCTGCGTTAGCAGATGTTATGATGCAATTTTATCACTTCACAAAAAATTCCACCCTCGTTGCCCACCATGCGAATCATGAAAAAAGCTTCTTACAAAGTGCAAATTGGAAGCTTTTTCGTACTCCATTTAAATACCGAATTGTTGATACATCTTTTCTCTATCGAGTTGCAGAACCAGAATGTCAATTTTATAGATTAGAAGAGTTATGTGATTATAATCAAATCCCGATTGTTAACCGACATCATGCCTTAGGAGATGCAAAACTAACAGCTGAGCTCTGGCGTATATACATAAAAAAGGTTCAGGATTTAGGCTGTCATACCTTACATGATGTTTATCATCGTATCGCAAAACAAAGCTAAAAAAGGCTGATTCCTTCACTCTGCTTTTTCTTTTCAAGGAATGCAGATAATGAGAAAGATTTTAACTTGTGATTCATACAATTTAGTAATTGACACAAAAATGTTTCAATCATGACAGATTGAATGTCTTTGTCTCTGTTCAAGTATATGGCGGGCACCTGCCGTTTTTCTTTTTGAAGACATGGAGAGTGAGAGGATGAAGCGAACGTACTTAATAAAACCGATGCTGGGCGAAGATTATCCAATAATTGATTTTGGTAAGGGTGTATATTTGTATGATATTGAATTTAAGGAATATTTAGATGCTTCCTCTGGTGCAGTAACCGCTAATATCGGTCATGGCGTGAAGGAAATCACTGAAGCGATGAAAAAGCAGGCCAATAAAGTATCATTCGTATATCGCTCCCAATTTACTAGTGAGCCTGCTGAACTGCTGGCCCAGAAGATTGCGAAACAGGCTGCGGGAGATTTGAATTGGAGCTTCTTTGTAAATAGTGGTTCAGAAGCTACTGAGACAGCAATGAAAGTGGCCATCCAGCATTGGCAGGAAAAAGGGCTAAAAACGAAAACAAAAATCTTATCACGCTGGGTAAGCTATCATGGAATTACCTTAGGGGCATTATCAATGTCAGGTCATGCCGCAAGAAGGGAAAGATTTACTCCACTCCTTGAAGATTTTCCTACTATTCATCCTCCTTATTGTTACCGTTGTCCATATAACCAAACTGTCCCGGGCTGCGGCTATCTTTGCGCCCAAGAGCTGGAAACATCCATTAGACGCATTGGGGCAGAGCATATTGCGGCTTTCATTGCTGAACCTGTAGTAGGTGCAGCAGGCGGGGCCATTTCTCCACCGGAACCATATTATCAAATAATAAAAGAAATATGTGATCGTTATCAGATACTATTTATTGCAGACGAAGTGATGACAGGTTTCGGACGTACTGGAACCATGCTTGCCTGTGAGCATTGGGGAATCGTCCCTGATATCGTCGCACTAGGAAAAGGGATGGGGGCAGGATATGCTCCGATTGCTGCTACAGTCGTAAGTGACCATGTAATGGAACCGATACTATCAGGTTCAAAAATTGTTATGAGCGGTCACACTTTAAGTGCAAATCCGCAGAGCTGTGCCGTTGCATTAGCGGTAATTAACTATCTTGAACAAAATAATATTATGAAGCTGGTTTCCGAAAAAAGCTCCTATTTATTTACTAAACTGCAAAAATTGAAGTATCAGTTTCCTTTTATTGGTGATGTGCGGGGGTTGGGGCTATTAATTGGAGTCGAATTTGTCCAAGACCTAAAAACTAAGACTCCATTTCCACGATCAGCCGGATTTACTCAAAGGGTCATTAAGACTGCAATGAAGCATGGTTTATTGCTATATCCTGCAGGTGCAGGTATTGACGGAATCAATGGAGATGCGATTATCATTTCTCCTCCATTAACGATTTCAAACGAAGAGATGGACGAATTGATTGCGAGAATGACAATCACCTGCCAGGAATTATATGAATCTTTTCAAAAAGGAGGTCCAATCACTGATGGATAATCCTTTTGGAAAAATCACAGACATAAAGCAAGTGATGGAACATTTTGATAACGGTATGACCATCATGTTTGGTGGATTTGGCGGTGTAGGGACACCGCCGAGCCTTATTGATGCGATGATAATGAAAGATTTACGTCAGTTAACATTAATCGGCAATGATGCCGGTTTTCCTCAAATTGGGATTGGAAAAGTAGTCTCAAGAGGGATGGCAGACCGTTTAATCGCTTCACATATTGGATCGAATCCCATTGCCGGGAAGCTTATGACGGATGGAAAGCTTTCGGTTGAATTTTCCCCTCAGGGTACACTTGCAGAACGAATCCGTGCAGGAGGAGTTGGGATTGCTGCAATCTTAACAGATATTGGTATGGATAATGAAATGGTAGCAGGGGATAAACAAATTTGCTACATTGACGAAACCCCCTATTTAGTTGAAACTGCACTGACTGCAGAAGTGTCGATTGTGTACGCGAAAAAAGCCGACCCCTTTGGAAATCTGGTATATGACAAAAGTGCCCGTAATACGAATCCACTTGTTGCAATGGCAGGGGACATTACCATTGCAGAAGTTGAGGAGATCGTTCCGCTTGGAGACCTTCAACCCGGAGAAATCATTACTCCAGGGGTCTTTGTTGATTATATCGTGCCATCCGTGGGGGTGAACTGGAAATGGGCATGGCAATAACGATAAGAAATCAGATTGCAAAGAGAGCGGCAGCTGAAATTAGGACCGGAATGGTTGTTAATTTAGGGATAGGGATTCCTTCTATGATTCCCAATCATCTAGCAGAGGATGTTCACGTGATGTTTCATGCTGAAAATGGAATTGTTGGAATGGGGGCAAGTCCCATTCCTGGTGAAGAGGATGAAAATCTCTGCAATGCCGGTGGTCTTCCGGTTACGATTATTGAAGGTGCATCTTATTGCGACAGTGCCATTGCATTTGCAATGATTCGCCGCGGCAAGGTTGATATTACAATACTTGGAGCATTACAGGTAAGCGGAAAAGGAGATCTTGCTAATTGGATTGTGCCTGGGAAAAAGATTCCAGGTATGGGTGGGGCAATGGAGCTTGCCCAAAAAACACAGAAGGTCATTGTTGTTATGGGTCATACAGATTCAAAAGGACAGCCGAAGATTCTCCAACAATGTACATTGCCGTTAACGTCTAAAAGCTGTGTCGATATGATAATAACCGATATGGCTGTTTTTGATGTGAGGAGAGAAGGACTTGTTCTTCGGGAATATTTTGATGGATGTACAATCGAGACGATAAAAAGGCTCACCGGTTGTCAGTTTACAATCTCTGATCAGGTTCGTGTGATACCAAAAGAGTGATCAATATAGCAGTTAAGGAGGAACCCTATTGGAAAGACTCGAGGATGACATTAAAAAGTGGCTTTCAGCCAACCGGACAACAGGAACAAGATTTTTACAAAGGCTTGTTCAGGAACGGAGTATCCGCGGGGAAGAGAGCAAAGCACAGGCCATTATTGTTGAAAAATTACGTCAAATCGGATTGCAGCTTGATATCTGGGAAATAGGCGGCAAAGAATTAACTAGCCATCCTGTATTTAGCAGTGATCGGAAGGAATTTAAAGGGAATCCAAATGTAGTTGGCATCTGGAAGGGAACCGGCAATGGTAAATCAATGATTTTGAATGGTCATATTGATGTTGTACCTGAAGGAGATTTGGATGAATGGGAGTATGATCCATACAGTGGCATCATTCGAAACGGGAAGCTCTATGGACGTGGGGCAACGGATATGAAGGGCGGTACAGTTTCGCTTCTATTAGCAATTGAAGCTATAAAAGCTTGCGGTATCAAGCTGAAAGGAGATGTAATTTTTCAGAGTGTAATTGAAGAAGAAAGCGGAGGGGCTGGAACGCTTGCAGCCGTTCTAAGAGGATACAAAGCTGATGGAGCGATAATCCCAGAACCGACAAACATGAAGCTATTTCCGAAACAGCAGGGATCAATGTGGTTTCGGATCAAAGTGAAGGGACGTTCAGCGCATGGGGGCACAAGATATGAAGGAGTCAGTGCGATTGAGAAAATGATTGTACTGATAAAGGAGCTGCAGCAATTAGAAATGAACCGGAATCAAAAAATCAATGATCCGCTTTATGAAGGAACGCCAATACCAATACCAATCAATATTGGCAAAATATACAGCGGTCAGTGGCCATCCTCTGTGCCTGATTTGGCGATTATTGAAGGTCGTATGGGTGTGGCACCAAATGAAACCATGGAGAATGCTCAAAAAGAAATGGAAGCTTCTTTAGCTAAATTAGCTATAAAGGATCTTTGGTTTACCGAAAATCCTCCTGTTATTGAATGGTTTGGCGGAAGGTGGCAGCCGGGAAATCTTGATTTGGGTCATACATTAATTCAAACCGTTTCCCGTTCTTTTCAAAAAATCAAAGGTAGCGCGCCAATCATCGAGGCGTCACCGTGGGGAACGGATGGGGGAATCCTATCAAGTGCAGGACAGACACCAGTCGTTGTGTTTGGTCCAGGGGTAACAGAGGTTGCTCATGATACAAACGAACATATCGTGATAGACGATGTGTTTGAAGCAGCAGAAGTAATTGCGTTAACACTCTTGGAATGGTGTGGTGTTGATAAGTAAGGGAGGTGAGCCTTATCGGTGCGATCAAAATGGTCACAGGCGTACCTGGACCAAAAGCCAGAGAGCTGCTGGAAAGAAAGCTCAATCATGTACCAAGAGGTCCATTTAATACGCTTCAGACTTTTGTAGCAAAAGCTGAAGGTGCATTAATAACAGATGTAGACGGGAATACATTTATTGATTTAGCTGGTGCAATTGGGACATTAAATGTCGGACACCGTCCAACAGGTGTTGTGGATGCTTTACATCATCAAATTGATCAGTATCTTCATACTTGTTTCCATGTGATGATGTATGAACCCTACATTCAATTGGCTGAAAAGCTAAATAACATAACACCGGGAGAACATAAAAAGAAGTCATTCTTTCTTTCAAGTGGAGCAGAAGCAGTTGAAAATGCGGTAAAGATTGCCAGGAAATATACAGGACGAAAAGGAATTATTTCCTTTGAACGTGGCTTCCATGGCAGAACCTTTATGTCTATGTCGTTAACAAGTAAGGTAAAACCGTATAAATTTGAATTTGGTCCCTTTGCTCCAGAGACATATAAATGGCCATATCCTTATTATTACCACTCAACATTAAAGCCCCGTGAATTAGATGACCAACTCATTAAGCAGTTCCAGGCCTTTTTCCAAAGTGAAGTGGCTCCAGAAGAAGTTGCAGCCATTATAATGGAGCCTGTTCAGGGGGAAGGGGGATTTATCATTCCCTCAGCTTATTTTGTACAGCAGGTAAAAGCTATTTGTGAAAACTATAATATTTTGTTCATTGCAGATGAAATTCAAACAGGATTTGGCAGGACAGGGAAAATGTTTGCCATCGAGCACTTTGGCGTAATTCCGGATATTATCACAATGTCTAAATCATTGGGAGCAGGTATCCCAATAAGTGCAGTTACGGCTAGGGCAGAAATTATCGATGCACCGAATCCAGGTGAAATTGGCGGTACCTATGGTGGAAGTCCGCTAGGCTGTGTAGCTGCACTTGAAGTGATAGAAACAATCAAGGAGAAGAATCTGCTGACAAGATCCGTTGAAATCGGAAACGCTTTCATGAAGCGGTTTGCCCCATTGCAGACTAGTAATAAACAAATTGGTGAAGTTCGGCAGCTCGGTGCAATGTGTGCCATTGAATTTGTTAAGGACCCGATAACAAAGGAGCCCAATAAAGAGCTGGTTGGAGAAATTCTGGCAAAGGCACATCAAAAAGGCCTAATCATCATGAGTGCAGGCTTACATGGAAATATCATCCGGCTTCTTACTCCGCTCGTCATTACGGAAGAATTACTGGAAGAGGGCTTTGATGTTCTGGAAGAGACGATTATTGAATGCTGCAGCAATTAACCGGCAGAAAATAGTTTATATTCGAATTTTCCACCTTATCTTCGACAAAAGTCAGCATCTATTATAAACTGAAGGTGATTAAGGAATGGGAATACCACTGACTTCAGGTGTATAGAAGTCAGTTTTTTTAATCTTAGAAAGGAAGTAATATGATGGAAGAAGCATATATGCAGAAAATAACAAATGAGCATTACGATATGGATGTTTTCATTGATCCATATAATAAACGCCTGCGTATTGAAGATTATCGTGGAGACCTTCATAAAATAATCGATAAAGCGTTAGATATATCTACACATTACAACGCTGAAAAACTGATTTTTATATGCAGAAGAGAGCATTTTTCCATTTTGATTGAACGGGCATTTCAATGTGAGGCTATGATTGATTACTTTTATCGCGGTTCAGCGGCATACTATTTTACAAAATATTTTTCAATCGATCGTAAAAAAAGTGACGATTGGCTGGTGGAGGACGGGATTATTAACAATGTTAGTAAACTCGCGCGCAATAAGATGAAGCAGCCTATCCCATCAGGCTATGAACTTAGAAAAATAGTGGAGAATGATGCAGAGCAGCTTGCCAAGCTATATCAAGAAGTGTTCCGGGTTTATCCAACTCCGCTCCATGAACCAGAATATATCAAGAAATCAATCAAAAAAGGAACGATCTATTACGGTTTCTTTCGAGACGGATCCATCGTAAGTGCTGCATCTGCAGAAGTAAATACTCACTATAATAATGCGGAGCTTACTGATTGTGCAACAGTACCACATTACCGTAAATTTGGCTTTATGAAATTTTTATTAGAAAAGTTAGAAGAGGAATTAAGAAAGCAAGGTGTTTTCAGTACTTATTCAATTGCTCGGGCCCAATCATTCGGGATGAATGCAGCATTATATCAGCTAGGCTATTCCTATCGGGGAAGGTTACTGAATAACTGTTATATTTTTGAAAATCTTGAAAACATGAATATGTGGGTTAAAGATCTTTCTAAAGGTTAATCGTTTCGTTCTTATCAACTTGAAGATGCTTAATTTTCGGCATCCTTTTGGCAAATTTTCGGCATTAGCACATATGCTAGTAATGAGGGCGGTGAGATTATTTGATAAAGGAAAATACGATTTCAAAGGAAATACTAACAGCTATTTTACATGGAATTGATGAAGGAATCCATGCTGTTAATTTAGCAGGTGAAACGATTTTTTATAATAATATTGCAGCAGCACATGACGGATTAACAGTTGAGGAAGTCATTGGAAAATCGATTTTAGAGGTATTTCCGTCGCTGACAAGGCATTCAAGCACTCTCTTAAAGGTGATGTTTACGAAAATGCCCATCTATAATCAGCCGCAAAGCTATGTAAATCTTCATGGTAAAAAAATCGAAACCATTAATACGACACTGCCTATTTCAATCGGCGGGGAGCTTGTTGGTGCCGTTGAAATTGCAAAGGATTATTCCCGTTTGAAAATGATGTCTGAAATGCTTCTTGATTTACAGCATAAGATCCACTATAAAAAGGAAAACAAAACCATTTCAAAGGGGAAGGTATCCTATCGTTTTACGAGTTTGAAGAGCAGGAATCCCGAGTTTATTGGAATCATAAAGGAAGGTGAAAAGTTAGCGAAATCACATTCACCCATTCTAATTTATGGTGAAAGCGGGACTGGAAAGGAGCTTTTTGTACATGGAGTCCATCAAGCCTCGCTAAGATCGAGCGGTCCCTTTATTGTCCAAAATTGTGCTGCGATTCCGGAAGCGCTGCTAGAAAGTCTGTTGTTTGGAACCTCTAAAGGGAGCTATACGGGTGCCGTTGAAAGAGCAGGTTTATTTGAATTGGCTGACGGAGGTACCTTGTTTCTTGACGAAATTCATGCCATGCCGATAGAACTACAGGCAAAGCTGTTACGAGTTCTTGAAGATGGTATCATACGAAGGATTGGAAGTACAAAGGTTCATTATGTGGATGTCAGGGTTGTTGCGGCAATGAATATTCCGCCGCTTGAGGCGCTTGAAATGCAAAAACTGCGTCCGGACCTGTTTTATCGCTTGAATGTATTGATGTTCCGACTGCCTCCACTTCGAGAACGAAAAGAGGATATTCCCTATTTAACTAACCATTTCATATCTATTTATAATGATGATATGCAAAAAAACATTACTGAAGTTGACCGTTCAGTTAGTAGCTTATTTTTATCCTATCCATGGCCTGGAAATGTACGCGAGCTTAAACACGCTGTCGAGTATATGATGAATGTATGTGAAGGAAATGTTCTGACTGATAAAGAACTGCCGATTATGCTGAAACAGAAAAAGAAAGATGAGAGTGTGACAGAGATCGACCAGTTTTCACTAAGGGAAAATCTTGACCGTTTTGAAAAAAATCTGATTGCAAAGGCTATGTTGCGCTGTGAAGGGAACATTCAGCAAGCGGCAAAACTTCTTTGTATTCCACGTCAAACTCTACAGTATAAATTGAAAAAGAAGATGTAAGAGTCTAGAAATGATCCTTCCTTA